>Ga0335080_10004936_pt1 | contig 13659 bp, 13 predicted proteins | sample Lox_Sample_34_FD_206720 | JGI IMG/M metagenome (GOLD analysis project Ga0335080, IMG submission 206720) | Soil microbial communities from Loxahatchee National Wildlife Refuge, Florida, United States - Lox_Sample_3.4 | ecosystem: Environmental > Terrestrial > Soil > Wetlands | place: USA... | reverse complement strand
TAGTGCGCGATGGTCCAGGCGCTTGTCCCATCTGCGGGATGGCGCTGGAGCCGCGGACCATTAGTCTTGAGGAGCGCGAGAATCCCGAGCTCGCCGACATGACCCGCCGCTTTTGGATCAGCCTGGGGCTGACTGCGCCGATTCTGCTGATGGCCATGGCCGAAATGACCTTCGGCAAGGGCACAATGCCCCTGTTGTCCGGGCGTCTGGCGGTTTGGGTTCAGCTTGCGTTGGCGACGCCCGTGGTGCTGTGGGGAGGGTTGCCGTTCTTCGAGCGCGCCTGGGCGTCGGTAATCCATCGCAGTCCAAATATGTTCACGCTGATCGCCATGGGCACCGGTACAGCGTACTCCTACAGCGTGATTGCCGTGCTCGCGCCCTGGATCTTCCCGGAGTCTTTTCGAGGGCACGGAGGGGCGGTGGCCGTGTACTTTGAGCCCGCGGCGGTAATCACCACGCTGGTGCTGCTGGGACAGGTGCTGGAACTGCGGGCGCGCAGCCAAACGTCGAGTGCGTTGCGTTCTCTGCTCGGCCTGGCGCCCAAAACCGCGCGGGTGGTTCGGGAGCACGGCGGCGAGGAGGACATCCCGCTCGACCAGGTGAATGCCGGCAACCATCTGCGCGTTCGGCCCGGCGAGAAGATTCCCGTGGACGGCGCGGTGCTTGAAGGGTCGAGCACAGTTGACGAATCCATGGTGACCGGCGAGCCGGTACCCGCCGAGAAATCGCCCGGTCAAAAAGTCACGGGTGGCACGATCAACCTGACGGGCACTTTTATCATGCGCGCGGAGCGTGTGGGCAGCGACACGCTGCTGGCGCAGATTGTCCGCATGACCGCTGAGGCACAACGCAGCCGGGCACCCATCCAGCAGGTGGCGGATGTGATTGCCGGATACTTTGTGCCCGCGGTGATTCTGATTGCCGGGATCACGTTTGTCGTATGGAGCATTGCGGGGCCGCAGCCACGAATGGCATACGCGCTGGTGAATGCGGTGGCGGTGCTCATCATCGCCTGCCCCTGCGCTCTAGGGTTGGCCACCCCCATGTCGGTGATGGTGGGAACCGGACGCGGCGCCACGGCCGGGGTGTTGATTCGTAATGCCGAAGCGCTGGAGGTTTTAGAGAAGGTAGATACGATGGTGCTGGACAAGACCGGGACCCTGACCGAAGGCAAGCCGCGCGTGGTTTCGGTGATGGCCGAACAGAACGAAGCCGATGTGATTCGCTTCGCCGCCAGTCTCGAACGGGCCAGCGAGCACCCGCTAGCCGCTGCCGTCATCCGGAGCGCGGAAGCACGAGGGTTGGAGATTCCAAAACCCGAGCACTTCCTGGCGATTCCCGGAAAAGGAGTGACGGGAGAGGTGGAATGGCGGCAGGTGGCCGTCGGCAGTGCAGACCTGCTCCGCGAGATGGAGATTGAGCCCGGAGCGTTCGCGCAGCGAGCCGATGCACTCCGGCGCCAGGGCCAGATCGCGATATTCGTGGCCGTGGAAGGGCGCGTCACGGGGTTGCTTGGCATCGTAGATCCGGTCAAAACATCGACCCAAGAAGCGATCGATTTTCTCCATAGCGATGGTGTCCGCGTGGTCATGTTGACAGGAGACAACCGCTTGACTGCCGAGAGCGTAGCGAGCCGGCTCGGCATCGATGAAGTTCACTCCGGGGTGATGCCCGGCCAGAAGGCCGAAATCGTCAAGCGATTGCAAGAGGGCGGCCGGACGGTAGCCATGGCGGGCGACGGCATCAATGATGCTCCAGCGCTGGCACAGGCGCATGTGGGGATTGCCATGGGCACTGGGACGGACGTGGCCATGCAAAGCGCAGGGATTACGCTGGTCCGCGGCGATCTGCGCGGCATCGTGCGCGCCCGAAAGCTCAGCCGCGCCACCATGAGAAACATCCGCCAGAACCTCTTCTTTGCGTTCCTCTACAACACCGTGGGCGTCCCCATTGCGGCGGGCGTGCTCTACCCCATCTTCGGTCTGCTTCTGAGCCCGATGATCGCCAGCGCGGCGATGACCTTTAGTTCCGTATCGGTGATTGCGAATGCGCTGAGGCTGCGTAAGGTGGACCTGTAAGACGTCGGTTTCCAGGAACTCCCAGGCGTGACGTATGATCGACATATGGAACGCCGCAGATTCCTGCAGGCCGCTGCTTCGGCGCCGGCCGCGTTAGCCGCCGCCGTTCACGAGGATTTGCCGCATTACCGCGTGGTGAGCCGGTTTCTGGCTTCCGCTCACCCGGGCATGCCCGGACCCTATCCGGGCAAAGTCGCGCGCGTGCACGCGGCGAAGTCGATTGATGAGCAATCCGAAAAGGTAGACGCTGCCGCCGTCGTGGGAATGATGTCACAAGGGATGCGCGCACTGACGGGTGATGCGGACGCGCGCGATAGCTGGGCGCGGTTCTTCAGTCCGTCCGATGTGGTGGGTATTAAGGTCAACTGTTCAGGGGCTCCCGGCATCATGTCGACGCCGGAGGTGGTGGCGGAAATCGTGCGGAACCTGGGCGCAGTGGGAGTGAAACCGCAGCAGGTCTGGATCTACGAGCGCTTCCGGAACCAGGTGGACAGCGTGCACTATGACCGCTTCGTTCCGGCCGGGGTGAATATCTGGACGGCGGAGCAATCGCGGGGCTCGATTGCGGGCTACGATCCGAACACGTACGTGGACGTAGATTTCTTCGGCGAGGACGATACGCGTTCCAATCTTTCCAGGGTGGTCTCGGAACGACTGACCAAGATTATCAATGTGCCCAACATGAAGGACCACGGCGCGGCGGGGGTCACGGGCTGCCTGAAGAATATTGCGTACGGGAGTTTTTCGAACGTGGCGCGATCGCACTCCGGGTTCAAAACCAATACCTATTCGTTCATCGGCACTCTGGCTAGCGTGGAGCCGCTGCGCTCGCGCACGGTTCTCCACATCATGGATGGGCTGCGCGGCGTGTGGCATGGCGGACCGTTCTCACAAAAGCGCAAATTCCGTTTCTATCCCAAGGAGATGATGTTCGGCACCGACCCGGTAGCCGTCGACCGGCTGTTGCTCGACGTGATCGATGGCAAGCGCGCGGCTGAACACGCCAGCTCGGTGTGGGACCGTTCGATGTCGCACGTGAAGGCAGGCCCGTTTTACGACGACAATCCCAGCATCAACCGGTACATCCGCGAGCCCGGCCACATTGAGTACGCGGCCAAGCTGGGCCTTGGCGTTTACGACATCGGCCAGATTCAAGTTCGGAAGATCGAACTCTGATGCACGCCTTCCTCCTGGCGGCGCTACTGCCGGCACTGCAGTGGGACCAGGGTCTATCGACGGAGAATTCGGTGAAGGAAGCCGGCATCCAGCGCCTCTATGTTCCAGCGGATCAAGTGGCGGGCTGGAAGAAAGTGGGCTTTGACGCGCAGACATTCAACGCGGCCAAGTTCGTGAAGCTCCCAGCGCCTGGCGTGGAATACAAGATGGATGAAGCGGCCGCCACCAGCCTGCCCTGGGTGGATGCCAACGGGTGGCGCATGGCGCGCGACGGGAGTCACGCGTACTACTACAGCGTTCCCTGGCGCAAAGCCACGCTGGCGGCAGCCGAGGCGTTTGCCAATGGCGTGGACGCCGCCGTGCATCTGGATCCTCGTGAGCTGGCGGCGTTTGGGAAGATGCTGGCGTTTCTGCGAGGCATCGAGATACCGCCGCTGCCGGTAATGGCGAACATTGGCTTCATCGACGACGGCTCTGACCAGACCGGAGAAGTGATGAACCTGATGGCGCGGCGCAACCTGCTGTTTCGAGTGGTTTCGGCGCCGGACCCCCATTGCGATCTCAATGTGCAGATCGGCACGGAGGAGTTCTCCCAGGATGACGCCGCGGATCCTTTTGCCTTCGCCACGCTGGTGCGCAAAAAGCTGACCGATGAGAAGCGCCTGGTGCGCCTTTACGGAAGCGACGTGGTGCTGGCCAGAATGAATGGGGACGCCACGCGGGTTCGCGTACACCTGATCAACTACGGCGGCGGCAAAGTGGACGGCCTGAGGGTCCGGGTGCGCGGAGAATATGCGCAGGGTCAGCTTGCCGCATTCGGCATTCAGAACACCGCGCTGGCAGACTTTGGGATCGCCGACGGGGGCACGGAGTTTACCATCCCGTCGATGAACGTGTATGCGGTTGTGGATTTGAAGAAATAGGACGCGAACAAAGATATGAGGGTCTCGAGACGGGAGTTCATCACTGGCGCGGCCGCGGCGCCGTTCGCTCAGAAAGCGGCCGACCGGCCCAAGCTGGCCGCCATTTGCACCATCTATTTTCGCATGTCGCACGCCCAGCACATCGTGGACCGGTTTCTCGATGGATATGGGTGGAATGGCACGCATCATCGTCCACCCATGGATCTGGTCGCGCTATATGTCGATCAGATCGGCAAGGATGATTTGAGCCGGGAGCGCGCGGCGCGGCATCCGGAAATGAAGATGTATCCCACGATCGCGGAAGCGCTGACGCTGGGCGGAAGCAAGCTGGCGGTGGATGGAGTCGTGCTGGTGGGTGAACACGGTAACTATCCGCGCAACGACAAGGGGCAGACTCAGTATCCACGCTACGAATTTTTCGGGCAGATTGCGAAAGTGTTTCGCGATAGCGGACAATCCGCACCGGTGTTTAGCGACAAGCATCTTTCCTGGAACTGGGATTGGGCGAAGGAGATGTACCAGACATCGCGCAGCATGGGCTTCGCGTTCATGGCAGGTTCGAGCTTGCCGGTGACGTGGCGCACGCCTTCGGTGGAGATGCCATGGGGCGCCAAAGTCCGCGAGGCCATGTGCGTGTGTTATGGCGGGGTGGATAGCTACGACTTTCACGGGTTGGAAACCATTCAGTGCATGGTGGAGAGGCGCCGCGGCGGCGAGACCGGGGTGAAATGGGTGCAGGCTTACCGTGGGGAGAGCTTTTGGAAGGCGTACCGGGAAAACGTATGGCCGCACGACCTGATGGAGGCGGCGCTATGCCGCAGTCACACGCTGACGCCCGCGCGGCCGGGTTTCAACGACGTCTTCCCTGCCCTGGATGACATGCACCGCCTGGTGCAGGATCCTGTGGCGTACCGCTACGAACATGAAGACGGCCTGCAGTGTACGATGCTGCTGATGAGCGGCCTGGTTAAGGATTTCAACTTCGCCGCGCGCCTGGAAGACCGCGCCGAGCCCTTCTCCACACAGATGTATCTGCCGATGCCGGACGGCCGCACCACGCTCGCCAATTTCTTCAGCCCTTTGGTCAACAACATGGAGCAGATGTTCCTGACGCGCAAGCCAACATATCCAGTGGAGCGCACGCTGCTAACGACTGGATTGACCGCGGCCGGCGTGGAGAGTCTTTATCGCAACCAAACGCGCATCGAGACGCCGCACCTCGGCATTCGTTACCAGCCTTCGAAAGTATCGACCTTCTGGAGAACGTAGATGCCCAAACGCATAGCGGTCATCACGACGGTTTATCGATATCTGTCGCACGCGCAGCATGAGGTGGACCGGATTCTGGTGGGGTATCCGCACAACGGCCAATGGCGCCGGCCGGACATGAAGATCGTCGCGTTGTACGTCGATCAGAAGCCGGAAGGTGATCTGAGCGCGCAACGGGCGCGCGAGTTCGGATTTCAGGTCTATCCGACGATCGCCGAAGCGCTGCGGTGCGGCGGAGACAAACTGGCGGTGGACGCCGTCATGATTGTCGGCGAGCACGGAGACTACCCGCGCAACGAAAAGGGGCAGATCCTTTACCCGCGGTACGAATGGTTCAAGCAGTGCGTGGAGGTGTTCGAGAAAGACGGACGGGCCGTGCCGGTATTCAACGACAAGAACCTCTCTTACAGTTTCGCCAAGGCCAGGTGGATGGTGGAGGCATCGAGGCGGCTCGGTTTTCCGGTGCTGGCTGGTTCTTCGCTGCCGGTAACCTGGCGCCTGCCGGATATCGAGTTGCCGTTCGGTTGCGAGATCGAAGAGGCGCTGATGGTGGGAGAGGGCGAATCGGACGCCATGGACTACCATGCGCTCGAAGCGCTGCAGTGCATGGTGGAGCGGCGCAAAGGGGGCGAGACGGGCGTGAAGGCTGTGCAGTTGATTGAGAACGACGAGGTGTGGAAAGCCGGTGAGGCCGGCCGCTGGTCCATGGAACTGCTGACCGCAGCGCTGTCGCGCAGCGATACGCCGCAAGGCCTGACCGTGAAGGACGGCCGCACGCAGGACCTGGTGCACAATGGCGAACTGCCCAAGCTTTCGAAGAATCCGTGGGCCTATTTGATTGAGTATGCCGACGGGCTCAAGGCGACGCTGCTGATGCTGAACGGCGCGGTGGCGGATTTCAATTTCGCGGCGCGAGTGACGGGATCGGGGATCCAGTCGACGCAATTCCTGCTGACACCCGAGCCGAACGTCACGTACTCGGCCTGTCTCATCGGCAAAGTGGAGGAGATGTTCGCAACGCGCAGGGCGCCCTATCCGGTGGAGCGCACCCTCATGGTCAGCGGAATTCTGGAAAGCTGCCTCACTTCGCGTGTGCAGAACCACCAGCGGCTGGAGACGCCGCATGTGAAAGTGCAGTATCAAGCACCGCGGCAGAGTCAGCACTGCCGGGCATAGTCTTGTTGAACGGAAAGGTGCGGGGACTAGTGCGCGGCCTTGGCCGGCTGCGGTGCGGCGGTTTTGGCCGGCGCGGGCGTTGGCGGTGGCTGTGGAGCCGCGGGTTCCGGTTTGATCGCGGCCGGCGTCGCTGCGCCCCCCTTTGCGGGCGGCTGCTGTCCGGTCGCTGGCGACGGTTTGGCGTCGGCCTGCGGAACGTTCAGGTACTTGACGATCACCGAAATGCGCCGGTTCGTGGCGTTTGTCGGATCTAGCGGCGTGCGCAGGTGCTGGTCGGCATATCCCCGGACTTGCGCTACCTGAGCCGCGCCCAATCCATTCGCCTGCATCAGCCGGCGGGCGGAATTTGCCCGGTCGGCGGAAAGCTCCCAGTTGCTGTAGGCGCCGTCGCCGGAGTATGGCTTGGCGTCGGTGTGTCCTTCGATCAGCAGCGTGTTGGGCAGTTTGCCCAACTCAGCAGCCAGGCGCACCAGCAGCTCTTCTCCTCGGCCGGTGGGATGGGCGTTGCCGCTCTCGAAGAACATCCCCTTCTCGGTCTCGAGCAATTCGACACGCAGGCCCTCGTTGGTGATGGTTAACTCGACGTTGTCTTTCATCTCCTTGAACTGGGGCATGGTTTTCATGGCTTGTTCCAGCTTTTCCTTCAGATGGCCCATGTCGTCCTTCGTGACGTTCACGCTCTCCCCCAGGCCGGCCATCGTGCTACCCATCAGTTTGCCGTTGCCGCTGGGATCTTTGAAATAGCTGGCCACGGCTTTTTGCACCTTTTCACTGGTGCTCAGCAGCCAGAGCACGATGAACAGGGCCATCATGGCGGTAACAAAGTCGGCATAAGCGACTTTCCAGGCGCCGCCATGATGGCCGCCATGATTCTGCTTCTTCTTGATGATGATGATGGGAGCCGCGGAATTCTCGGGTTCGGGCACGGCTAGCTCTTTCCGGCCGCAGCCGGCTCGGGTGTGGCATCCGCCTCAGGCTTGGCGCCAGGAGCCGCGCCGGCGCCGCCACGCTTGCAGAATTGTTCCATTTCCTGGAAGGTAGGCCGCAGATCGGCCGGGATGGTGCGCCGCGCAAACTCGATGGCCAGGATGGGTGCGGAACCTCGGATGAACGCGTTCACCCCAACACGCAGGAAGTGATAGAACTGCGCCTCGGCGTCGTTCAGCTTGGTCATATTGGAGGCCAGCGGACCAAAGAAGCCATAACACAGGAGGATGCCCAGAAACGTCCCTACAAGCGCCGCGGCTACTTTGTGCCCGATCTCTTCGGGAGGCCCGCCGATCGCGCCCATGGTGATCACAACACCGAGAACCGCAGCCACGATACCCAGGCCGGGCAACGAGTCCGCGATCGTACTAAGAGCGGCGACGGGGGTGCTCGCGCTTTGGTGGTGCACTTCCATGTCCAGCTCCATCATCTGGTCCAGCTCGAAGGAGCCCACGCCACCGCTGATGTACATACGCAGGGTGTCGCACACAAAGTTCAGCGCGTGATGGTTCTTGAGAAAAGCCGGGTAGTTTTTAAACAACGGGCTCTTCTGGGGATCCTCGATGTCGGCCTCCAGCTTCACCGCGCCGTTCTTGCGCGCATGGTGAAACAGCTCGTTCAACATCTTGAGGTGCAGGAGGTAGAAAGCTTTGGAAAACGGACTCGGAAGAAATACGCTAATGCAGCCCTTGAAGATTTTGATCACGACGGGCAGCGGATTGGCGATGAGCATGGTTCCCAGCGCCGCACCGCCAATGATGAGCAATTCGGCGGGCTGGAGCAGCACCGTGAGGTTGCCATGCTCCATGAGGTAGCCGCCCACGATGGCGCCGAAGACAACGACAATCCCGATGATTGCAAACATGATTCAGGCAACGGTGCTTGTAGAACCTTGTCCCCGTAAGACTATCGGCCTAATTGGGCGTTGAACTTTAGTGCTGGATGGACGGAGCCATGCGCGGTGGCAAGCTCAGCCGATCGCGCTAACCGCGGGAGGGCGGCTGGCGAGAAACCGGCCGTCGGCGTCATAGGAGAGCGTAATTTGCTCAGGAATCGTCAGCTCGCGGTGGCCGCTGGCCGGATCGACCGATTCACGGAAAGGAATGCCTTTCAGCTCGAGGTACTTCCGCGCTCCGCGCAACGTTCCCTGCTCGCGCATCATGCTGGCGATGCGATAAGCCTTTTGGCGTACCGCCCGCTGCTTCTGCCGATCGAGCTGTCGGTATTCGAGTCCCCGCAGCTTTTGGTTCAACCTGTCCCGGATACGCTTGTTCAATGGGTAACACAATACCCTTCTGTTGGGCACGCGGTCAAGTCTGCCGGTGGCCACCTGGTTATGACGCGTTTCGTTCGACGACTACGGCCGTTCCGTACGCCAGCACTTCGGTGACGCCGCTCATCAGTTCGGTGGCGTCATATTGCGCCGCCACAATCGCATTGGCGCCAAGCTCGGCGGCATGTTGCAGCATGAGCTCGAACGAGTCGGACCGAGTCTGCTCGCACAGGTTGGTAAATAGCGAGATATTTCCGCCCACAATGGTCTGCAGGCTTGCCCCGAGGGTGCCGATCACGGAACGCGACCGCACTACGATGCCCCGAACTAGCCCAAGATTGCGGACGATGCGGTAACCCGGCAGCTCGAGCGCCGTGGTCACCATGTGGTGTGGGATCGCGCCGGCGGCGTTTCCGGAATGAGTGCTCATAGATTTCTCCCGCTGGTATCATACTCAAACGCACACCGCGCGGAACTGGGATACCATTCTCAGGCGGGGAGGAGATGAAGCGTGGTAATGGGCAAGGAATCATGGGATGAGTGGATCGCGCAATATGCCGCGAGCCATCAGCATCCCGTCAATCGGGCGTGCCACACCGTCGGGATTCCGATCATCGCGGCGTCCCTTCTCATGGCGCCCATCGCCGCCTGGCGGCCTGGGTGGTGGTGGGCGGTGGCCGCGCTATTTGTCGCGGGATGGGCGTTTCAGTTCGCCGGGCATGCGTTTGAGCGCAAGCCGCCGGAGTTTCTCAAAGACTGGCGTTTTCTCTTTGTGGGTCTGCGATGGTGGTTCGCCAAGATAGCGGGAAGAGCCTGAAACCGCGCAAAGGCCCTGCTGCCTTTACTCAATGACCACGGCCCGTTTCTTCGCTTCGCATCCTTGCGCCGGCGGCAGGCTTTGCCACGCAAGATTGTCGAAGTCCCGACGGAAGATGGTCATGATGGGTTCGATCTGCCGCTGCGGCCGCCCCCGCGGGCTTTGATCTAGGGTCAGGGTCGCGCTGGTCTCATCCCCCATGGCCTTACTCTCGTTTTCGATAGCCCCGGATTCGGACGTGTCCCAATGGGTGCCGAATTTGGCGTCAATCTGTTTCACCAAGTCTGTAACCTGATCGAAAGTAATGCGCTCCTTCTGCGCCTCGTCTGCGTCATTCGGGATATGGAGTTCGAACAGGCGTTTCATTTGGACAACCGTATACTTGCCGTTCACGGGGAGGATTAGCGCGCCGGTGTAGAGACCGCTCTCGCTGATAAACACTCCGTGAACCGGGAGCATTCCACAAAGGGTGGCTTTTTTCACGATCGGGAGCACGGCTGCATCGGCGGCGAGGAACGCGGATTTGTCCCTTACCAGGGAGTCCATCAGGTGGGAATACGGAACCGGCTCGCCTGCATATCCGCCATCGACAAAATTGCCCGCCAGGATTTCCAGATCGGCGGCGCTCAGGTCGTGGTAGGCCTTACCGATGACCGCGGCGTACTTCTTCCGCTGGTCCGTCAGGTCTCTCAGATGAATCACGGCTTTGTCGTCGTCGGAGCTCTTGACGTGCGAAGTGATCCAGTGCGGCTGCGTCTCAATGAGCTTGTCGAGACCGTCACCAATGCACACGTTGGAAAAGCAGGTGCTTCGAAACGTAACTGCGGTTTTATCTTCGGCAAACACGTGGGTGAAACATACCAGAACGAGAATGGCCGATTTCCTCATGTTGGCGAAGTGACCTTACAGCACAATTGTAGGCAATTCACTGCACCGAATCATGTCGTCCAAGGTTAGTGCGAAACAAGGGCGACCGGTTAACAGCGGCACTCAACCAGCCAGCCGCATCAGTAAAATGAAGATATGTGGGTTGCGATGACGGCTTGGCTTCTCCTGTACGCGGCCGCGACCGACTATCAAGCCGACGGCCTCAAAGCGCTGGAAGGCAAACAATACGGCCCGGCCGCGCAACTGTTCCGGCAGGCCGTTCAGGCCGATCCCAACGACTACGCGGCTCATTTTCATCTGGCGCTAGCGGAGAGCCTGCTCGGACAGGACGCCGACGCCATTGCGGAATATCAAAAAACTCTCGAGCTCAAGCCTGGTTTGTATCAGGCCGAGCTCAATCTGGGCATTCTTCTGCTCCGCCTGAAGCGGCCCGGCGAAGCAACGCCGCATCTGAAAACCGCCGTGGAGGCGAAGCCCAAGGAGTATCGCGCGCAGTGGCATCTGGCTGAGGCTCTGTGGGCCACCGGCGATGTCGCGCCGGCCGAGCAACACTATCAAGCGGCGGCTGAATTGGACGCCAAATCGGCGGCGGCTCAACTGGGCCTTGGCCGCACGCAAGCCCGGCAGAATCGCCTGAGCGAGGCGGCAGAGCATTTCCGGCAGGCCGCGCAGCTGGATGCCACGTTCCACGATGCGCTGCTGGAATTAGCCGGGCTTTACGAACAGAATCATCAGCCCGACGAGGCAATCGCCATCTATCTGAAATTCCCGGAGAGCGTGGCCGCTCAAGAGCGGCTGGGCGAATTGCTCATCGAGGGCAAGCGGTTTGCCGATGCCATCCCGTACCTGGAGAAGGCGGTCGTGCGCGACCCGACCCCGGCCAACCGCCTGGCGCTATCCACCGCCTATCGCATGAATAAGGAGCCGCAGAAATCCATCGAACAGCTGGCAAAGGCGGTCGCGGCAGAACCCTCGAGTTACGATCTGCGCATGGCCTACGGACGAGCGCTGCGCGATGAGCGACAGTTCATGCCTGCGGCCAATCAATTTGCGGCCGCGGCGCAACAGAAGCCGGAGGCCAAGGAGGTCTGGAACGAATTGGCCGGCGTCCTGACCTTGGCGGAACAATATCCGCAAGCGCTCGCGGCGCTGGACAGGGTGCACGCGCTGGGACAGGAAATCCCCGGCGACTACTATCTGCGGGCCATCATTCTGGATAAACTGCATCAATTCAAGCCGGCGCTGGAGGCTTATCAGAAGTTTCTCGCAACGAGCGAGGGCAAGAAGCCGGACGAGGAATTCAAGGCTCGCCAAAGGGCCCGGATTATCGAGAGAATGTTGAGCAAGAGATGAAGTGGGCCGGCCTTCTTTTTCTACCGCTGATGATCGTGGGCGCACCGGAGGGGACGCCCGCAGAAGACTTGGCGCGGATTCAGTCGGAACCGCATCCGGACAAGCGCGCTCATCTGGCACTGGACAACGCGGACGATGCGCTCAAGCAAGCGCGCGAGGCGTATGACAAAGGTGACAACGAGGCCATGGCGCCCCGCCTGCGAGAGGTGGAGCGTTCCGTCGAACTGGCCGAGAGCTCGTTGAAGGAGACCGGCAAGAATCCAAGCCGCAGTCCAAAACACTTTAAGTATGCGGAGCTCAAGACGCGCGACCTGCTACGCAAGTTGGATGGCTTCCGCGAAGGAATGAGCGTGGCGGATCGTCCCGCCATGGACCGTGTGATCGGGGCGGTGCAGAAGATACACGATGCCCTGCTGGATAGCATCATGGGGAAGAACAAGTGAAACGGTATTTGGTAGTTCTCGGTTTGATAGCAGCGCCGCAGTTGTTTGCGCAGCGCGATTTCTTGACCGCTGACGAAACCGACCAGGTGCGCCTGGCGCAGGACCCCAACGACCGGGTGAAGCTCTACATACATCTGGCCAAGCAGCGCCTCAACCTGGCGCAGCATGCGCTTTCGAAAGAGAAAGCCGGGCGCTCCATTCTGGTGCACGATGCCCTCGAAGACTACAGCCAGATCATCGACGCCATCGACACCGTTTCCGACGATGCCCTGAAGCGCAAGCTGGATATTAAGGAAGGCATGTCGTCAGTGGCGGCGGGAGAGAAAGAGCTGCTCGAGCAACTGGAGAAGATCCAGGAGAGCCAGCCCAAAGACTTGGCGCGCTATGATTTCGCGCTCAAACAGGCGCTGGAAACCACGCGCGATTCGCTCGAGCTTTCACAGCAGGATATCGGCCAGCGGGCCGCCGAGGTCCAGGCGAAAGAACAGAAAGAGAAGAAGGAACTAGAGGCCGCGATGTCGACCAAGGAACTGGAAGAAAAGAAAGCCACCGAGAAGAAGGAAGGCGAGACCAAGCGCAAGGTACCGACGCTGTATAAGAAAGGCGAGCAAAAACCGGCGGACCAGTAGTGCGAATCTAGTAGAACCCTGCTAGTACCTTCGCCTTAGGTGCACTAAGGCGGAAAAAATTCTAAAGGCCACGCACATACAGCCGATGGTTCCAGTAGCAACGATCATGAGCTTCGTCTGTATTGCCAGCGCCGATCCAACCTCGCCGAACCTGGTGCAACTGCTGGATGGCGTGGATGCGGAAATGGCGAGCCCCGAAGAGGCACTCGAGCGGCTGAAAGGTACAAAATTTGATGCGGTAACGGTGCATTTGCCCCTGGAGCGATGGGATGCCGAAGATCTCCTCGAGCAAATCCACCGCACGCAGGCATTGGTTCCCGTTATCATTTGCGACCCGGACGGAACCCTGGCTGACGCCGTGCGCTTCACCAAACTGGGCGCGTTTTGTTTCACCAAAGGCGAAGACCCGGAAGAATTCAAGCAGGTTCTACAATGGGCGTCCGAATATAGCCGGTCGCGAGATCTGGCGATCCTGGGACAGGCGGTCTCCAACGAGGCGTGGCGAAAATTTCTGGTGGGTGAAAGCCGGGCCATGCAGCAGGTGATGCAGGTGATTCGCCTGGTGGGGAAGCGGCGATCGACGGTGCTGATCTCGGGGGAGACTGGCGCCGGTAAAGAGTTGGTGGCACGAGCGATTCACCTGGCCA
>Ga0335080_10004935_pt1 | contig 13659 bp, 11 predicted proteins | sample Lox_Sample_34_FD_206720 | JGI IMG/M metagenome (GOLD analysis project Ga0335080, IMG submission 206720) | Soil microbial communities from Loxahatchee National Wildlife Refuge, Florida, United States - Lox_Sample_3.4 | ecosystem: Environmental > Terrestrial > Soil > Wetlands | place: USA... | reverse complement strand
AGCGTGGATCCGTTCGGCGCGGCCACCTCCGCGAGCCCGTCGGCCCCGTCTCCCTCGCGCGACGACACCGCCCCGGAGAAGAGCCAGGGATGGCGCCGCCGCACGGACTCGTCGCGGCCCGACTTGAGCTTCAGCCGGATCAAAAACCCTCGAGGAGGTAGATGTCGCCGGTCTTGCGCGCGACGGAGAAGTAGATCTTCGTGCCGTCGCGCGACCAGCTCGGGTAGTCGAGGATGTAGCTGCCCTCCGAGTAGCCGGGCAGAAACCGCACCTGGCCCGTCGAGACCGAGACGATGGCGAGTCGCTTGTGATCCCGCAGGAAGAGGATCTCGTCGGGATTCGCGGGCGACCAGGCCGGATGGGAATCCTCGAGATCCCGGGTGAGCGGCTTCGCCTCGCCGCCTTCGGAAGGAACGACCCAGATCTCCCGCGTTGGAAGCCGCTGGAGCTGGAATGCGATGCGCTTTCCGTCGGGAGACCACGTCGGGTAGTCGACCTCGCTCTTCACCGACGTCACCGTTCTCGACTTCCCGCTCGCGACGTCGTAGACGGAGATTTCTCCGGGACCGAAGGCGAAGCCCATGGCGATCGACTTGCCGTCCGGCGACCACTCGACGGCTCCGGAGGCAATGCCCGTCGGTCGGGAACTGAGGCTCCCCATCGTCATCAGGAAGAGGTTCGTCGTGGTCGGAGTCGCCGAACGTACGAACGCGATCTGTCGTCCGTCCGGAGACCAGCGCGCCGACGGCTCGGCCGAGTCCCCGGGCGTGAGCTGAGACTGGAATCGGCCCTGCAGATCCGCGGTCCACAGTGCGCGCTCGCCGGTGCGCGTGGCGGAAACGAGCAGTGTCTTCCCGTCGGGCGCGAGCTGAGGAAAGTCGGCTCCGCTGACACCCGACGTGACGGCCCGAAGCTGCCCCGTGTCTACGGACAGCTCCCAGATGTTCGTTTCGTCGCGCACGGCTGCGAACGCTAGCCTCCGGCCGTCGCGAGAAACCGAAACGTCGGTGTCCTGGCCCTGTCCGACCGTGACGCGCGTCGGCTCCGCGGACCGGCCGTCCGGGAGGAAAGGAATCCGCCAGACGTTCAGGATCCCGCTCCGTTCTCCGGAAAAGAGGATCGACTTGCCGTCGCTGGACCACGCCGGACGGGTCACGTAGTTGAAGCCGCGCGTCAAGGTCCTCGGCTTGCCGCCCCCGCCCGGGACGACCGTGACGTTGAAGTCGTAACCGGTCAATCCTCCGGATCCGTAGGCGATCCATCGACCGTCCGGGGACCAGGCGGGCTGGTAGTCGATGCCATTGTTCCGGGTGAGGCGCGTCGGCGTTCCACCCGCCGCCGAGATCGTCCAGAGATTGACCTGGCCCTCACGGTTCGACATGAAGGCGATTCGCTGGCCATCGGGCGACCAGCTCGGGTAGTACCCGTCCTCGACGAGCCGGAAGGCCGCGCCCCCGAGGGCCGGCGCGACGAAGACGTCTCCGAACTTGGCGTTCAGGTAGGGTTCCAGCGAGCCGACGCTCAACGCCACGCCGAGGCGCCCGCCCCGATCGCGGGCCGAGACGAAGGCGAGCTTCGCGCCGTCCGGCGACCAGGCGGGTTCCGCCTCGTCGGCATCGGTCGCCGCAATTCGGATCGGCTCACCCCCGCCGAGTGGCTGTACGACGACGTCGAGGTTGCCGCGCTCGTCCGTCGTGTATGCGAGAAACTTCCCGTCCGGAGAGAAAGACGGCTCGTCCTCGAGCCCCGGCGCGAAGGTCACTCGGCGAAATGTCGCCGGCGTCGGAGAGGAGCCGGATCGCAGACGCAGGGCGACGTCCACCGCACCGACGGCGAGAAGCGCCGCGAGCCCGGCCGCCCACCAAAGATTCCGGCGCTTGGACCGAGCCACCGGAGGCGCCTCGCCGGAAGTCTCGGAAATGTGATCGAACGTCTGCTTGAGATCCCGGGCGAGGTCGCGCGTCGCGGCGTAACGGCCATCGGGCTCCTTCGCGAGGCAGCGCTCGACGATCCAGCGCAGCGGCGGCGGGGCCGTGGGCGCGAGACCGGCGATGGGCACGGGCTCCTCGCGGATGATCGCCGAGAGCGTCTCGACCGCCGTCTTCTTCTGGAAGGCGCGCGTTCCCGTCGCCATTTCGTAGAGGATCGCGCCGAGCGAGAACTGGTCCGACCGGAAGTCCACGAGCTCCCCGCTCGCTTGCTCGGGCGACATGTAGCCCACGGTGCCGAGGACCACTCCCGGACGCGTGCCGGGCGCGCCCATGGTCGCGAGTTGCGAGCCGCCGCGTTCCGACGGAACCGCGAGCTTCGCCAGCCCGAAGTCGAGGATCTTGACGAAACCGTCCCGATTGACCATGACGTTTTCGGGTTTCAGATCCCGGTGCACGATGCCGGCCTCGTGCGCCTTGGCGAGGCCGTCGGCGACCTGCGCGGCGATCGGCAGGAGCCGGCGCGCGGTCAAGGCCCCGGAGACGAGCAGCTCGCGCAGCGTCTTGCCGTCGACGTACTCCATCGCGATGAAGAGACCGGCCTCCGAATCTCCGATGTCGTACACCGTCAGGATGTTGGGATGGTTCAGCGCGGAGGCGGCGCGCGCCTCCTGCTCGAATCGCGCGCGGCTCTCGGCATCCACGGCCGTCTCGGCCGGCAACACCTTGACCGCGACGTCGCGGCCGAGCCGCACGTCCCGCGCCCGGTAGACCTCGCCCATGCCGCCCGCGCCGAGAGCGGCAGCCAGCTCGTAGGACCCGAGTCGCGTTCCGGCGGCGAGGGGCATGCGTCGCACAAAATACACGCAACCTCCGGCATCCGATAGCGTTGCAGGAACTCAAACGCCGGAGGCTCCGGCTCCGTAAGAACAGGTCAGAAGGCAGGCAAACGCGATCTCCTCTTTCGAGCCCCCGCGAGGGGGCTTTCTTTTTCGTCTGCTAGGCTCGATTCGGGAGGCGCCCATGCGAATCGAGACCTTCCGGATGGAGAGGATGCAATGCGTCTACGAGAAGGAGGTCGCCTTCGACCTCTCGGAAAGCGGCGTCGTTCCGCTCTCGGTGCAGGAGCTCCTCGACGGCGAGCCCGTCGAGAGATTCCTCGCGACGCGCCTCGCCTATCCGCGCTCGGACGGCTCGCGCGAACTGCGCGAGCGCATCGCCGACTGGTACCCCGGCGCGACCGCCGATAACGTGACCGTCGTCAACGGCGGCGCGGAGGCGAACCACGCGGTCCTCTGGTCCCTTCTCGAGCCCGGCAAGGGCGCCGCGATCCTGCTTCCCAACTACCTGCAGGCCTGGGGTCTCGCGCGGCATTGGGCCCACGCGACGGCCTTCCATCTGCGGCACGACCGCGCCGGCAATCGCTGGGCGCTCGACCTCGACGGGCTTCGAAAAGCCGTCACGAAGAAGACGAGGGTGCTTCTCGTGACGAATCCCAACAATCCGACCGGCGCGGTGTTCACCGAGGAAGAAATGGCCGCGGTCGTCGCCGCCGCCCGGCGCGTCGGCGCCTGGCTCGTGGCCGACGAGATCTATCGCGGCGCGGAGCTCGCGGGCGGGACGACGCCGACCTTCTGGGGACGCTACGACCGCACCATCGTGACGTCGGGTCTCTCCAAGGCCTTCGGCCTGCCGGGACTGCGCACCGGATGGGTCGTGGCGCCGAAATCCGCGATCGCCGAGATCTGGAGGCGCCACGACTACCTGACGCTGACGCCCGGCATGCTGTCGGACCAGCTCGCCGCGATCGCGATGGAGCCGGCGCGCCGCGAGGGGCTTCTCGAGCGCACACGCGACATCGTGCGGCGGCAACTGCCCGAGCTCGAAGGGTGGGTCGCGCGCCGTCCGGACGTCTTCGACTGGATCCCGCCGCGCGCCGGCGCGATTGCCTTCGTCCCCTACCGCCTCCCGATCGCACCGACGCCGCTCGCCGAGCGCATCCGCCGCGAGCAGTCCGTGCTCGTCGTCCCCGGCGACATGCTCGGGGGCGGCCGCGCGATCCGGTTCGGATTCGGCTACGACGTCGATCGCCTGCGCGAGGGGCTCGCGCGCGTCGCGCGCGTGACCGCGGCGCTGGCCCGCGCCCCTAGGGCTGGTTCGGCGACCAGTCGTACTCGAGGAACGTCGGTTCCGGCGCCGCCACGGCGAGCCACTGCGCCGTTGCGGGATCGGAGACGAACCGCGACGCGTATCGGTTGAGCGTCTGGCCGCCGCGCTCGAACTCCTTCCGGTTCCACTGGAAGATCATCGAGAGCGCGACGGTCCCGGCTGTGCGGTCGATCCGGTTCCTCGAAGCGTCGTTGACGAAGAGGCGCGCCTGCCGGTCGAGCGCCTCGTCCAGATCCTCCGCACGGTAAGCCCGGGCCGCGAGCGGGGGGCAGGACCTCGAGGCGCACACGATGGCGAAGTGGATCCGCACGTCTCCGGTGGCCCGGAGCGCGTTCTCGACGTCGTCGAGCGTCATCGCGCGGCCGCCGACGCGGTGCGCCGTCTTCGAGAACGCGCCCTCGACGTCCGTGATCTTCCGGCCGGGATGGTCGAGCATCGTCTGGATCGCCCACGCGTTGTAGGCGTTCACGAAGAAGGCCTTCTTCTCCGCGGGGCTCATCTCCGCCGGACGCGCGTCGCCCAGGTTCGCAAGATACGCCGCGAGGCGTTTGCGGTCCTGTCCCGTGGCCCCGAGGTAGTCGAAGCCGCCGTTCCTAGCGCGGGCCGCGAGGACCGCGTCGAAGGCCGCTGAATCGGGAAGGCCGGCCGCGGCGACAACGGCGGGAACGGCGAGGAGCGCAGCGGCGAGCGCCGCCCGGATGGCCGCCTTAACGGGCCGACCCCGCCGCCGACAGGATCCCGAACGCGATCGCTCCGATCGCTGCCGCCATCGGGATCGTCAGGATCCACGCGTAGACGATTCGCCCCGCTACGCCCCACCGCACGGCCGAGAACCGCTGCGTCGCGCCGACGCCGACGATCGCTCCGGTGATGGTGTGTGTCGTCGAGACGGGCACGCCCGTCAGCGACGCGAGCGCGATCGTCGCGGCCGCGCCGGTCTCGGCGCAGAAGCCGCTGTAAGGCTTCAGCTTCGTGATGCGGCTGCCCATCGTGCGCACGATGCGCCAGCCGCCGGTCAGGGTCCCCAGGCCGATGGCCGCGTGCGCCGACAGGATGATCCACCAGGGCACACTCGTGAGCTCCGCCAGGTGCATGAAGTGGAGCCGCGAGGAGGGATCCGCGAAGAGCGTGCGATTGGCCACGAGCAGGCTCGCGATGATCCCCATGGTCTTCTGCGCGTCGTTGGCGCCGTGCGACAGCGAGTACCCGGCCGCCGAGAAGAGTTGTCCGCGCCGGAACCAGCGGTCGACGGAACCGTAAGGCGTCCTCCGGAAGATCCACGAGACCGCGATCATGAGGCCCCACGCCACCGTCATGCCGAGCAGCGGCGAGACCACGATGAACGCGAGCGTCTTGACCCAGGCCGCCCCCGGCACGATCGCGCGGATTCCCACGCGTGCGACGGCCGCTCCGGCGTAGCCGCCGATCAGCGCGTGGGACGACGAGGAGGGAATGCCGAAATACCACGTGATCAGGTTCCAGACGATCGCTCCGAGGAGGCCCCCGAGGACGACGTCGGAGTTGACGACGGCGACGTCGATCAGGCCTCCGCCGATCGTCCTCGCGACGGCCGTGCCGAAGACGAACGCCGCGACGAAGTTGAAGAACGCCGCCCAGAAGACCGCGACGAGCGGCGACAGGACGCGCGTCGACACCACCGTCGCGATCGAGTTGGCCGAGTCGTGCATTCCATTGATGAAGTCGAAAACGAGGGCGATCGCAATGATGAAGAGGACGTAGGGCATGGGAGTTGTCAGTTGTCAGTTTTCAGTTGTCAGTAATGGACAAGGCCAACTGAAAACTGACGACTGATGACTGACAACTCCTCATCATGCATGCTTCAACACGACGCTCTCGAGCACGTGCGCCACGCCAGCGCATGAGTCGATGCAGCGCTCCATGTTGTCGTAGATGTCCTTCCACTTGATGACCTCGATCGGGGCGATCGGATCGGAGAAGAGCGACGCGACGGCCTCGTGGTACGCGACGTCGCCTTCGTTCTCGAGCTTCTTGATCCGGATGCAGTGCTCGGTGACGCCTTTCTGGCGCCGCAGGTCGGAGACCGCCTCCACGAGCTCCTGCGTCGCCTTCACGATGATGCGGGAGAGCGGCCGGGAGAGGAGCGTCGGCTCCGAGACGTGAAAAAGGGAGAGACGCCGCACGGTCCCGTCGATCAGGTCGATCACGTCGTCCAGGCGCACCGCCAGCTGGTGGATGTCTTCCCGGTCGATCGGCGTGATGAAAGTCTGATCGATGCCGCGGAGGATCTCGTGCGAGATCTCGTCGCACTCGTGCTCGAGACGCTTGATCTGGTCGGCCACCGGGCCGACGGGCGATTCCTTCTCGAAGAATCGGTTCAGCGTCACGGCACCCTCGTGAATTCGGCGGGCCATGTCGTTGAATCGGTCGAAGTAGCGCCCCTCGCGCGGCAGCAGGTTGAGCATCAAGCCCCCGTCGTCGGCGGGTAGGATATCCCGCCTTCAAACGGATTTGACCCGCGGCTTTACGCGAGCGGGAGGCGGACCCGAAACGTGCTGCCGCGGCCCGCCTCGCTTTCGACCTCGACGCGCCCGCCATGGAGCTGCACGAGGTGCTTGACGATGGCGAGGCCGAGCCCCGTGCCCGGACGGGTCTTGGAACGCGAGCGGTCCACCTGGTAGAAGCGCTGGAAAATCTTCTCCTGCTCCGCGCGGGGGATCCCGGGGCCCTCGTCCACGACCGAGACGTACGCCTCCCCGTTCTCCCGGCCGGCGAAGAGGCGCACGACGCCGGCCTCGCGGCAGAACTTGATCGCGTTGTCGATCAGGTTGCGGAGGATCTGGCCGAGGCGGCGCCGGTCGGCCTCGACGGTCACGTCGGCCGGCGCGTCCACGACGACGCGGATCGATCGGGCGGCGGCGGCGGGCGCGAGATCCCGCGCGATCTCTCGAAGCAGATCCGGCACCGAGATCTCCTCCTTGCGGAGCTCCACGGCGCCGCTCTCGATCTGCGCGAGGTCCATGAGATCGTCGATCAGCTCGCGCATCCGCTCCGACTGTCGCCGGATCATGTCGAGGAGCTGGCTCGTATCCGCCTCGTCCGTGCCGCCCTCGGCGAGCGTCTCGGCGGCTGCCGCGATCGAGGCGATCGGCGTGCGGAGCTCGTGGGAGACGTCCGCGACGAACGTCCGGCGCATCCCCTCGGTGCGCTCGAGTCGCGTCACGTCGCGCAGAACTCCGACCGCGGCCGCGCGCGAGCCCGGCGGCAGGGCGACGACCGTCACGTGCCACACGAGGTCGTCGGCGAGCCGCACGGTGCGCTCGTCGGTCTCCCGGCTTTTCAGCGTCGTCTCGAAGAGCTCGTAGAGCTCGCGATTGCGCAGCAGGTCGTAGAGCGCGCGGCCCGCCGGCGCCGGAAGGCCGATCATCTTCCCGAACTGCGCGTTCGATTCGAGAACGTGGAGTTTTTCATCCACGACGACGAGCCCGTCGGGCAGCTGCTCGAGCACCATCGCCGCGAGGCGCCGCTCGGCGTCGGCGCGTTCGGCCGCTTTCACGAGCGACTCCTTCATGCGCTTCAACGACGCGCCGAGGAGCTGCACCTCTTCGTCGCCCGACTCCGGGAGCTCCCGCCCGGTCTCCCCGCTCGCGATCGCGGAGGCGGCCCGGGTCAGGTCCCGGATCGGCCTGGAGAATCGCTGCGAGAGCGATCGGCCGATGAGGAACAGGCCGAGGCACGCCCCGATGATCGCGAGACGCGCGGTCCAGAGGTGCGACTGCTCCATCTGCCTCACCTGCGCGGCCGCGACCGACAGCCGCAGGACGTCCCCGTCCGGGAGGAGGCGCGCGGAATAGAGCCGGTCCTCTCGCTCCGTCGGCGAGAAGCGGCGCGACGTGCCCGTGGCGCTCGCGCGCGCCTCCAGCACCTCGGGCCGGCTCCCGTGGTTCTCCATCCCCGCCACGTCGGCCGCCAGGAGGTCTGTCTCGTGCGTCACGCGGCCGTCCGGAGCGATGACCGTGATGCGGCAGTCGAAGTCCTTCGCGGCGTGCCGCAGGAAGGCGTCGAGCGCCTCGGGCTGTCCGGCAAACCGATCGAGCTGCCCCGCGAGGTGGTCGCGCTCGTGCTCGACGCGATCCATGACGCGCTCGTCCACCGCCCGCCGTAGCGTCGCGTCGAGGACGACGACGAGGAGGACCGCGGCCGCCGCGGACAGCACGCCGAAGAGCGCCGTGAACCGGGACCCGAGTCTCATGCGAATACGCCGTCTTCGGAGGATGTCGGCCGCTGAGGACGAAGCCCGAAGAGAGGTCGTCCCCTATTTGCCCGGCGCATCGCGATATCGGTAGCCGAGCCCCACGACGGTCTCGATCCGATCCTCGCCGAGCTTGCGGCGCAGCGCCCGGATGTGCACGTCCACGGTGCGCGTCTCTACGTCCGCGTCGTAGTCCCAGAGCCGCGCCAGGATCGCGTCACGCGTGACGACCCGGGACCGGTTTCGGATGAGGAGCCAGAGCAGGTCGAACTCCTTCTTCGTCAGATGCACCCGCTGGCCGCCGAGACGCACCTCGAAGCGCGCGCGGTCCACGTGGAGATCGCCGTCGTCGAAAACCTCCTCCTCGGAAGTCTCGAAGGATGCGACCCGCCGCAGGTGGGCGTTTACGCGCGCGAGCAGCTCGCGCATCGAGAAGGGCTTGGTGATGTAGTCGTCCGCGCCGATCTCGAAGCCGAGGAGTTTGTCCCGCTCCTCGACGCGCGCCGTCAGCATGATGATGGGAACGCGCCGCGTCTCGTCCACGCGGCGGAGCTCCCGGCAGAGCGCGAGGCCGTCGATGTCGGGCAGGTTCAGATCCAGGATCACGAGGTCGAAGGGCTTCTCCTGCAGCGCCGCGAGCGCCGCGATTCCCGAAACGTAGTGCTCGACCTGGTACCGCTTCTCCTTTCTCAGGTTCAAGCGGATCGTGTAGGCGATGTCCGCATCGTCCTCGATCAAGGCGATGCGCTTCATCGCGCCGGCTTCCCGTCCCGCGGCCGGCGCCGTCGGTTTTCCGCGGCTCGTCGAAGTCTTCATGTTTCTTAGCCGAATCGCCCGGTGATGTAGTCCTCCGTGATCTTCTGCCCCGGGTTGGTGAAGATCTTGTCGGTGCGGTCGTGCTCGACGAGGCGGCCCATCATGAAGAACGCTGTGAACTCGGAGACGCGCGCCGCCTGCTGCATGTTGTGCGTCACGATGACGATCGTGTAGTCGCGTTTCAGCTCGTAGATCAGCTCCTCGATCTTCTGCGTCGCGATCGGGTCGAGAGCCGACGCGGGCTCGTCCATCAGGACCACCTCCGGCTCGACCGCGAGCGCGCGCGCGATGCAGAGCCGCTGCTGCTGGCCGCCGGAGAGGCCGAGGGCGGACGAGTCCAGCCGGTCCTTCACCTCGTCCCAGAGGGCCGCGCCGCGCAGCGCCTTCTCGACGCGCGCCGGCATCTCGGACCGCTTCGCGAGCGCGTTGATCCGCAGGCCGTATGCAACGTTGTCGAAGATCGACTTGGGGAAGGGATTGGACTTCTGAAACACCATTCCCACGCGCCGCCGCAGGTCCACGACGTCGGTGCCGGGCCCGTAGATGTCCTTGCCGTCGAGGAGCACCGCGCCCTCGACGCGCGTGTCCGGGATGATGTCGTTCATCCGGTTCAAGCAACGCAGGTACGTCGACTTGCCGCAGCCCGACGGCCCGATGAACGCCGTGACCGACTTCTCGGGGACCGCGAGCGAGATCTCGTAGAGCGCCTGGTGCCGCCCGTAGAAGAAGCACAGCTTCCGGGTCTCCATCCGGGTCCGCGTGGTTGCGGTCGGCGGAGGCCCCTTCGTCTCGACCGCCGGCCGGCTCGGGACTTCCGTCCGGATCGCCGATGGCGGCCGCTCGGAACCCGTCATCGCCGTGTCCGTCATCGTGCGTGCATCCTTTCGAGCCGTTTGGTCACCACGCGCGCGAGCAAGGAGAACACGAAGATCACCGCCACGAGGACGAGCGCACCCGCCCACGCCTGGCGGTGCCAGTCGTCGTACGGCGAGATCGCATACGTGTAGACCTGCACCGTCAGAGAGGAGATCGGCTGGTCGAGCCGCATCGAAAAGAAACGATTGTTGAATGCCGTGAAGAGAAGCGGCGCCGTCTCGCCCGAGATGCGCGCGAGCGACACCAGGATGCCGGTCATGATGCCCGGCAACGCCGCCGGAACCATCACGGAAAAGGCGGCCCGGGCGCGCGTCGCGCCGAGCGCCAGCGATCCTTCGCGCAGGGTCGAGGGCACGAGGTTCAGGAGCTCTTCCGTCGTGCGCGTGATGATCGGGATCATCATGAAGCCGAGCGCGGCGCCGCCGGCGACGGCCGAAAAGCGCTTCACGGGCATGACGAGGAGGCCGTAGGCGAAGATCCCGACGACGATCGACGGAATGCCGTTGAGGACGTCGGCCGTGAACCGCACGAGCGAGGCGAACGGCTTGGAGCCGTACTCCGAGAGATAGGTCCCCCCGATCAGCCCGATCGGAACGGCGACCGCCGACGCAACGCCGATGAGGATCAGCGTGCCGACGATCGCGTTCGCCATCCCGCCGCCGGTCTCGCCGACGGGCTTGGGCATCTTCGTGAAGAAGTCGAGGTTGAGGGACGAGAACCCCTGCTTGATCACGTAGAAGAAGATCAGAGCCAGAGGCACGAGCGCCACGACGACCGCCGCGCCGCAGAGAAAGACGACGGCCTTCGAGAGAGCGCGCCGCCGGCCGGCCTGCGTCACGCGGCCTCCCTCGCCCTCTGCACGGGCTCGGCCGCCGCCGCCTTGACCTTCACCTGGCGGTTCACGCTCCAGATGAGCAGGCGCGAGATGACGTTGATGATGAGCGTGACGACGAAGAGAACGAGGCCGATCTCGATCAGCGCGTTCAGGTAGAGGTCGTCGGCCGCCTCCGTGAACTCGTTCGCGATGACCGCCGCCATCGTGTATTGCGGCGCGAAGAGCGAGAGGGAGACCTGCGGGTTGTTGCCGATGACCATCGTCACGGCCATCGTCTCGCCGATCGCGCGGCCGAGGCCCAGAATCACGGCGCCGAAGATCCCCGTCCGTCCGTATCGGAGAGCCGCCTGGATCGCCTCCCACCGCGTGGCGCCGAGCGCGTAAGCCGCCTCGCGCTGCGTCGCGGGAACCGCGCGCAGGACCTCGCGCGCCACGGACGACGTGAACGGGATGACCATCACGGCGAGCACCAGCGCGGCCGCGAGCATCCCGACGCCGACGGGCGGACCGGAAAAGAGCGGCGTCTTGCGAAGCCACTGCGGCAGCACGTTCTCGAGGGCGCGCACCGCGGGAACGAGAACGAAGATGCCCCAGAGGCCGTAGACGATCGACGGGATCGCCGCGAGCAGCTCCGTCAGGAACGCCAGCGGCGTGCGCAGCGGCTTCGGCGAGAGCTCCGAGAGAAAGATCGCGATGCCGAGAGCGATCGGCGTCGAGATCAGAAGCGCCAGAAATGCCGAGTAGAGCGTGCCCCAGAGAAACGGGAGCGCGCCGAAATTCCCCGCGACCGGGTCCCAGGTCTTCGTGCGCCAGAAATTGAGGCCGAACTTCGCGATCGAGAGACGCGAGTTTCGGAAGAGCTCGAGGCCGATGCCGGCGACGAGAAGAACCACGATCAAAGCGAAAAACCCCGTCCCCAGCCGGAACAGCCGATCGTCGGAGCTGCGGCGGGGGGACGGGGTCTTCATCTCGAACCTCCGAACCACCGAATCAGAGGCGAATCTTCTTCAGGGCTTCCATCTCGAGGGCGACGACACCCTGAGGCAACGGAGCATAGCCCAGATCCTTGCAGTACTTCTGTCCGTCGGTCAGCGCCCACTTCATGAAGTCGACCATGATCTTGGCCTTCGCCTTGTCCTTCGGATTCTCGTAGAAGAGCAGCCACGTGAACGAGGAGATCGGATAGACGCCGGGGCCCGGAGCGTTGGTGATCGAGACGCGGAAGTCCGCCGGCATCTGCCTGGCGGCCGCGGCTGCGGCGGCCGTCACGGACTCGATCGACGAACGCACGAACTCTCCCGCCTGGTTCTGAACGGACCCGTAGGGAATCTTGTTCTGCAGCGCGTAGATGAGCTCCACGTAACCGATCGCTCCCGGGGTCTGTTTCACGAGCCCGGCCACGCCTTCGTTCCCCTTCCCGCCGAGGCCGACGGGCCAGTTCACCGACGTCGAGACGCCGACGGTCTTCTTGAAGTCCGCGGAGATCTTCGAAAGGTAGTCCACGAAGATGTAGGTCGTGCCGGAGCCGTCGGACCGGTGCACCACGGTGATGTCGGTGTCCGGCAGCTTGACTCCCGCGTTGGTGGCTGTGATCGCCTTGTCGTTCCACTTCGTGATCTTCCCGAGAATGATGTTCGCGAGCGTGGGACCGGTGAACTTGAGCTCGGCGTCCACGCCGGGGATGTTGTAGACGGGCACGACGCCGCCGAGAACCGACGGGAAGTGCAGGACCTTGCCGGGCGCCCCCGAAAGCTGCTCGTCCGTCATCGGGCCGTCGCTGGCGCCGAAGAACACCGTCTCGTTCGTCAGCTGGCGGATGCCGCCTCCCGAACCGATCGACTGGTAGTTGATCTGCACTTCGGGATGGAGCTTGTTGTACTCGGAAAACCACTTCGAATAGATCGGGAACGGGAATGTCGCTCCCGCGCCGTCGATCTGGGCGGTTTGCGCCGCTGCCGGGATCGTCGCGAGCAGGCCGAGCACGGCGATGAAACCAAATCGAGTTCGCTTCATACCTTCTCCTTCGCGGGGGGACGATGAAGTTCGCCCGTTAACTCGGGGTGAAGCTCCCGTTAATTGTTGGGGACCGCCCTGCCCGCGGGGCTCTTCGAGATTTCGCGGCGTTTTCGATCGTCTCCCCGGCCGCGCCGCCCCTCGCGGACCCTTCCGATGGCCTCTTCGAGATCCCGCTCGCCTCGGAGTCCGCGTCGCGCCCGGTCTGCCGCCGTCGGTTTAGTACGATTCGAATATGTATCTGTGCGATTTCATACGGTTTCGTGTTGACTCAATCGTCGGAATCCGATTGGCTCTCGAGCCCATGAAGTTCCGATCGCAAACGGGCCTCCTTCCCGCGGCCGTCTCTGTCGGCGCGATTTCGCTCGCGCTTTCGATGCTCTCCGCCTCCGCGGCGGCGGCGCTCACCGAGCCTTCCTCGAGCCTCTTCGTACCGCCTTCGGCGCCGCCGGAAGCCCTCTCGGACATCGACCCGGCGAACCCGCCCACCGAGGAAGCCAAGGAAGGCGCGGCGCAGCATCTTTCGGACCTGTCCTTGGGCAACTTCTTTTCGCAGGGCTGGAGCGAGCCGTGGCAGAAGTGGCGCCGCACGACGCCCGACATGGCGCTGCTGCGGGTGACCACGAACTTCCTCGAACGGGAGTTCCGGTTGGACTACGTCGTCACCGACGTCGCCAACAACCCGGCCCTCGATTCCACCGAGTTTCTCAACGGTCTCATCGCCTACGGCCTCAATCGGCGTCTGATGCTCGAGGTGATCTCGAACTATCAGTGGAACACCCCGCCCGCCA
>Ga0335080_10004932_pt1 | contig 13671 bp, 10 predicted proteins | sample Lox_Sample_34_FD_206720 | JGI IMG/M metagenome (GOLD analysis project Ga0335080, IMG submission 206720) | Soil microbial communities from Loxahatchee National Wildlife Refuge, Florida, United States - Lox_Sample_3.4 | ecosystem: Environmental > Terrestrial > Soil > Wetlands | place: USA... | reverse complement strand
CCAAGCTGCCCCATTCGTTTGAGCGCACCATCGAGGGAATCGAATTCTTACGCGACCGCGGATTGCGCGTGACCATCGCCAACGTCCTCATGACCGCCAACCTCGCCGACCACTTCGCCACTCAAAAGCTCGCCGCCGACCTCGGCGTCCACTACACTCTCGATCCCACCATCACGCCCATGATGGACGGCGATATGTCTGTGCTTGCCCTCCGCATTCCGGGAGAAGAGCTCGGAGAAGTCTTCCGTAATCCGGCGCTGGTTCCCAACCAGGAGGAATTCTGCGCGCCCCCGAAGCCGCCCTCCGATGAGGATCTGGAAGGCTATTCCTGCAGCGCGGGGCACTCGTTCTGCTATATCTCGCCGTATGGCGACGTTTTTCCCTGCGTGCAATTCCCGCTGCCCACAGGAAATATTCGGCGGCAGAAATTTCTCGATATCTGGAACCACTCGCCCCAGTTGCAGGAGGTGCGCTCGATTCAGGCGCGCGACCTGACCACTTGCTCTTCCTGCTCGCACGTCGCCACTTGCTCGCGCTGCCCGGGCCTCGCCTTCATGGAAGGAAATATGCGCGGTCCCTCGACGGCCGATTGCGAGAAATCTTTTTACCGCACCGGCGTTCCAACCGCCAACATGGTCAAGCAGGGATTGTCGAAGCCGCGCACCTTCGCCTCGGGCGCGCCCCTCATTCAGATTCAGCCGGCTGCTGCTATCGCCTGAACGCAATTTCGAAAATGTTCTGGATGAAAATCAGGCGCCCGCGGTAGCGTTCTGCCCCAGTTTCCGTTCCGTCTTCGCTTCGACGGTGGCCAACTGTTCGAGCGCGCGGTGCAAGGCCACCCGGACTTCATGCGAGCTCTCGGTGAACTTGATGGCTGCCCCAATACCCATGTCCATGCGCACCACTTCGCTTTGAATCGCAACCTTGTTTTGCTCTACCGAAAACGTCAGCTTCAGCCTTGATCCGGGGAGCAGCATCGCGCCACTTTCAATGTAGCAACCGCCGGCGCTCAAATTCGTCAGAATCCCCAGCGCCGGCCGATCCGCATCCTCGATCACGATCTCCGTCGTGACCCGCGCGCGGATGCGCGGGTAGAGTCGCCGATTGCTGCGTGAGGGCTGGCTCTGCTTCTGGAGGTACATCCGCTTGTCGGCTTCGGACAGCAGTTTCTCGGCGTCGAGGCCGTCTTCCGGATACACCGCTTTGCCCACGCTCAGAGACAGGATCTCCTCGTTGCAGACTTCCCGGCCCGTTTTTTGCGCCAGCTCCCTCATCTGTTCCGCTTTGCGCGCGGAGGCTTCCGGCGTAAGCCCGGGCGCGATCACCACGAATTCGTCTCCCCCCATGCGGGCAACGTAATCGTATTCGCGGCTCGTCTCCCGGAGCGCGCTGGCAAACTGCCGCAAAACCCGGTTGCCCTCCAGATGTCCAAATCGGTCGTTGATCTGCTTGAAGCCATCCATATCGCTGACCATGACCGTCAGTGAAGTTCCGTCACGCTTGCAGCGCGCCATCTCGCGGTCCAGTTGCAGGAACAGAGAGCGCGCGTTCGGCAGCCCGGTCAGGTAATCCGTGACAGCCGAGTTCTCCGCTTGCTCGTACTTGAGCGCGTTTTCGATCGCCATCGCCATCTTCGAACTCACCGCCAGCAGAATGCGCAGGTGATCCGAAGTGAAGAAATCTTTTTCCGCATGGTAAAGCGCTACCACGCCCACCACTCCGTGTAACCCCTCGAGTGGCACCGCCAGCGCCGACGTTAGTGTGCTGTATTTCGAAGCGTCATTTAAGTAGCCCGGCTCGACCGACGGATTGCCATTCAGAATCGGCTTCAGGTTTTGCGCGACCCAACCGGAAAGGCCTTGTCCCATCGGGATTCGCAGCGATGCGAACAGCCGGAAGTTATCCCCGTTCACATATTCGGGAACAAGCTCATCGCCGTGGCGTACGTAAATCGCAATCGCGTCATACGACATCGCATGGCGCAGCTTGACCGCGAATACTGAAAGCGTTTCGCCCAGGCTGAGCGAGGCCCCTAAGTCCTGGCTCAACTCGAAGAGGGTCTGCGCCTCCTGCCGCGCGGCGGCGATTGAACTCAGGAAGCTGCGCTCAGTCGGCTGCCGCTTTCCTTGCCCTTCAAATCCTGCCGCCGGCTGGATCGCCGAATTGGCTGTCGCCTCCTCCCCGTTTCTGTCTTTCTCTTTTGCTTCGGTCGACAGTTTCTGCTTGCTGAGGTTGTCAGTCCGCGCATGCACCAGTTTTTCCAGTTCCTGGTATCGCCGTTGCAGCACGCTCACGACCTGCGGATCGAATGACTTTCCCGATTCCTTCGAGAGCGCGGCCATTGCTTCATCCATCGGCAACGCTCGCCGGTATTGCCGGTCCGAGGCCAGCGCATCCAGAAAATCAACTGCCGCCAGAATCCGCGCACCCATTGGAATCTGCTTGCCGCGCAGGCCCAGCGGATATCCGGACCCGTCAAATTTTTCGTGGTGCGCTCGCACGATCGGCACCACCGGGTACGGGAACTGCACGCGCTCCAGAATCTCCGCCCCCACGATCGGATGAATCTTCATCTTCTCGAATTCTTCCGGCGTGAGTCGGCCCGGCTTCGAAACGATATGCTCCGGAATCGCCAGCTTGCCGATGTCATGCAGCAGCGCGGCCGCCTGGAGCGCCTCCATTTCCTGCGGCTCGACTTTGAGCTCCTTCGCCACCTCGACCGCATACACCCGCACCCGTTGCAGGTGATCGTGCGTCGTCTGATCCTTGGCCTCGATCGCCAGCGCCAGCGCTTCGATCGTGCGCATGTGCAGATCGGCCATCTCCTCCACGTGCCGCTTTTCGTCCGACAGTTTCCCCAGGTAAAGGCGATACGACCGGAAAATGAGGTACACCACGGGCAGCGTCAGCAGCGAGGTCTGCCAGTCGGTGAAGCTGTGAATCCAGCTCATCATGCCGACCACGCCCGCCCCCACCAGGTAGTACGGGAAGCTCCAGAAATAGCATTCCGACCAGATTTTGCGCAGCGAGCGGCGTTCGGTAAGCGAAATTATGATCGCGATCGGCAGCGTGTTCGTGATGAAGTAAATGCACGCCGATAGAAACAGCATCGTGGACGGATTCGCCGACGTGTGGACAAGCGAATAGCGGTAAAGAAAAAAAGTCCCCGCGATTGCCAGTGACGTCGAGCAGACATTGAATGCCACCTGCACCGGGACCGGCCGATCCGCGCTGATGCATTGCACCAGCACGGCCGCGCAGCCGAGAGCCATCGTTTCCTGCAGGCTCAACTCGAGTACTCCGGCCAGCACGAACAGAAAATTGACCGACATCGTGCCCGTGATTCCCGGTAGGTTTACTTTGAGCCGCGACGCCGCGATGGCAATTACCAGGTAACAGAAAAATTTGACCGGGTTTTGACTCTTGCCGTGGAGCACGGCCGCATAGGTCAGGATCGCTAAGCCGCACATCACGACCGTCGCAATAAAAATGCGCGGGGCGGCTCTCATCTCCCTCCAGGATGGGGGGCGCGTCGACATCTACGGCAGGCCTCTGCCCTCGAACCCTGGGCGCGGTTCGCAGGGAAACTGACGTTCCTCTTTCATTGAAACAGGCGGGGTAATGCCGGGAAAGAATAACGGGGACTAAGAAGAAACTTATGTAACAGGGGAGCATGACCCTGGTGATCGGGGACTTCTCACGAGCTCCGGGCGCGCTTGCGTAAACCGTTCAATCTACAGCGTGTTTTTCGTTTCCGAAAACCGCGAAAGTCGATAATTAGTAACCACCGGGACGTCTTTCAGGATCACGTTGGTCACCATTTCTCCGACCGCCGGGCCGTGTTTGAAGCCATGCCCCGACCCGCCGCCTACAATCCACACCCTGTCATTCCCCGGGTGCCGATCAATGATGAAATTGTGGTCGCTGGTGTCTTCGTATTGGCACACCCGCGCCTCCACCAGCGGCGCGTCTTTCATGCCTGGGAAACGGTAAGCCAGATAACGCCGCGCCTCCGCCAGTCGATCCGCGCTCGTGACCCGTTCTCCCGAAGTTGGATCGAAACGCGGTCCGCGCGTGTCGTCTGCAATCTTGAATCCGCGCCCTTCGTTTCCGGGGATTCCGTACATGAATCGCTCGCCGTGGTCAGCCCAGACCGGAATGTGGTCTTCGTTATAACGCGCATCCAGGGCCGGGGTTCCGAAGAAAAATACCTCTTGCTTGGTCGATGCAAAGAAGGACCCGATTGTACGCGGGAAAAGCTTGCCAAGCCACGGACCGCAGGCAAAGACGTAGCAGTCGGCTGAAAGAGTTGAGCCGTCGGAGAGCGCGAGTTTACTCCACCCTACGGAGTCCAACCCCTCGATATCGTCAGGTGGCAGAACTGCAGCTTCACGGTACTCCCCGCCTTCGGCCACAAATTGCTCGGCCACTGCCCGCGCGGACGCCCGCGCCAGCAGGTATCCGCCGGCTGGTTCATAGATGCCCCACTCAATTTTGTCCAGATTGATCTGCGGCCAGCGCCGGGACATTTCACGCGTGGAGAGTTCCTCAAAGGCAATCCCGGCGCTTTTCAGAAGTGGAAGCGATCCGCGCTCGAAATCCCCAGCGCCTTCGACCATCCACAACACTCCGATGGGGAAGAAAAATCTCCGGCCGCGTCCCCATTGCGCCTCCTGTTCCTTCCACAGTTGCATCGCTCGCGCCGCAAGCGCTGTATAAGGTTGATCCGGCCCATAGGCGCCGCGAATCACGCGCGTCTCTCCCCCCGATGAAGCGCGCGAATTACCCGGGCCCCACCCATCGACCAGCGTGACTCGCGCTCCGCCCCGTTGCAGGTAGAGCGCTGTCCAGCCCCCAATTGCCCCCGCGCCGATTACAACGATCTGTGGCTTCGCGGTCATTGGTTATCGGACGAAGCATGAGGTGGATTGAGGGACTGCTTCTTGCCTCGCGCGCGCACGCCCCTCGTTCGCGCATGACCCAATGAGGATCACCCCAAAAAAGAATGACCCGAGGGAGGACGGCCCGAGAGAAAGGATGACCTGGGACGTTGCCGGCCCTGTCTCTTCCCGGCGCCCCTCATACCTGGTCGCGCGACTCGCCCAGCTCCACGTTCACCTCAAGTTTTCTCTTGCCCCGATAAAAGCTCACCTTTACCGTGTCTCCCGCCCGGTGGTGGTTCATCACTTCCGCCAGATCCTGCTGGCTTTCCACTTGTTTGCCGTCGATGGCGATGATCAGGTCGCCACCGATCATGATGGGCATGTTGCCGAGATAGGCCCGCTCATCGCCGCCCCGCAAGCCGGCTCGGTCGGCGGCGCCGCCCTGCACCGTCTGCACGATCAGTAGCCCGTAGTCCGCCGAGAGTCCCAGCTCGCCCGCCAGTTCCGCGTCGATCGGTATGGTGCGCACGCCGAGCGCCGGCCGGCGCACCCGGCCGATGGTCACCAGATCGTTGAGCACCGCCTTCGCCGTATTGATGGGGATCGCGAACCCGATGCCCGAGCTTTGGGCCGCGCCATTGGACGCAATGATCGTATTAATCCCGATGACTTCACCATGCGAGTTGAGCAGCGGGCCCCCGGAGTTCCCCGGATTAATCGCCGCATCCGTCTGAATTGCATCCTCTATCAGCACTCCGTCCGGTTCCCGTACCCCCCGAATCGAGCTTACGATGCCCCGCGTAAGCGTCCCGCTGAGTCCGAACGGATTGCCGATCGCATACACCTTCTGGCCCACTTGCAACGTGGAGGAATCCCCCAGCGTCATCGGATGGACCTCAGGCATTTTAATTTGGATCACCGCCAGGTCGTGCCCCTTGTCCGTGCCGACTATCGTCGCCCGGATCCGTTTTTCCCGGCCCTGAAAGGTGACCCAGATTTCACGCGCGTTTTCGATGACGTGATAGTTCGTCAGAATGTGTCCTTCTTTGTCGATCACGAACCCCGAGCCTTGACCCTCCTGCGAGGTCGCACCGTAAAAGAAATCGAAAACCTGCACCCTCGAGGTCACGTTCACAACCGACCCGATATTCTTGCGGTAGATGCTGATGTTGTTCTGCTCTTCCGCGTCGAGCGGCTCATTGCTGGCCGCTTCCGTGATCTCCACGTGTTGCGGACGGCTCAGCCACTCCGGCGAGCGCAAGCTCCCGGGACGATGCGTCGTGAAGTAGAAGAAGCCTGCGGCAATTAGGATGGCGAAAAATACCGGACGGACAAGTCTCATCGTTAGGGCTCCCTGACGGGCCTTTGACAATTCTATTCGAAAGGGAACGCGGAATGCCCCACACAGCCGATACTCAGAAGCTCCACCACGACACCCACGTACGAATCACATGGGAATTTGAAGTTCGGCGTAGAAACTTTTCTCCGCAGCTTAGGAATTCGCTTTGCCCCACCCGCCGCCGCCCGGCGATTCGATGCGGACTCGCTCTCCGGCCCGCAGTCGCACGCTGGTCTTGCCGGCGACTTCTTCCTCCGAACCATCCTGCCGAATGACCACCGTGCGGCCCGGCGCGCCATCGCCTCCCCCTCCCAGTCCGTACGGCCCGCGCGAGCGGCGATCCGCCAGCATGGTGACCTGCGCGTCGCTGAGCACTTCTATTTCGCGAACGATCCCGTCGCCGCCCCTCTGCCGGCCGTCCCCGCCACTATTCGCTCGCAGCGAGTACTGGCGCAGACGAACCGGGTAAGCGTTCTCCAGCGCCTCCGCCGGCGTGTTCAGCGAATTCGTCATGTGCGTGTGCACGCCGGATACCCCATCCTTCGTCGGACGTGCGCCCATTCCTCCAGCAACCGTCTCGTAGTAGGCGAACGGTTCCGCGCTGCGCAGGTCTTTCTCCCGCAGGTCGCCCCGCATATCCAGCCCACCGATCGTGAGGTTGTTCATAGTCCCGGCTGCGGCCGCGGGAATGCGCTCGGGAACGGCCTGCGCCAGCGCGCGCAAAAGCACGTCGACGATCCGCTGCGACGTTTCCACGTTGCCTCCCGCAACTGCCGCCGGAGGACGCGCATTTACGATCGTTCCAGGCGGTGCCACCACACGAATCGGACGCATCAGTCCGGCCGTCGCCGGAACGTCTTCCCGAAGCAGACAGCGGAAGACGTAGAAGCACGCCGAGTAAGTAATCGCCTCCACGGCATTGATTGCTCCCTCCACCTGGGGATCGCTGCCCGTGAAATCCACCATCACCGCCGGCTTGCCGCCTGTGCCCGGCCTCGCCCTTGATCCCGACACCTCAATGTTCACCGCGATGCGTACCGGCTTGCCTCCGACTCCGTCGTCATCCAGAAAATCCTCAGCCCGGTACTTGCCCGGAGGCACCGTCGCCAGGAACGCGCGCATCAACTCTTCCGAATAGTCCAGCAGACCGGCGGCGGCTTTTTGCGTGCGCCCCAGGCCATAGCGGGCACTCAGTTCGCCCAACCGCCGCGCGCCTGTCTGGCACGCCGCTATTTGCGCCCCTAAATCCCCTTCCCGCTCCTCGGCCGTGCGCACATTGTTGAGCAGCAGCGCGAGCACGTCGGCAACAATTTTTCCGGCGCGCATGATTCTCACCGGCGGGATGCGCAGCCCTTCCTGATAAATTTCACGGCAGGGACCCATAGACCCGGGATACGTGCCGCCTACATCGGCGTGGTGCGCGCGCGAAGCAACATAAAAATCGGACGATCTCTTTCGAAACGCCTGTCTCCGTCCGCCCTTCAATCCGCCCTTGTTCTTGCCCGTCTCCTTGCCAACGTAAACCGGCATGACCATCGTGATGTCCGGCAGGTGTGTCCCGCCGCGGAACGGATCGTTAAGCATGACAACGTCGCCCGCCTCCAACGGCGAGCGATTACGCTCGCACTGCTCGATCGCGGCTGCTACTGACATCGGCATCGAACCCAGATGCACCGGCATGTGGTCGCCCATCGCGATCACCTGCCCGCGCGCATCAAAAACCGCGCACGAGTAGTCCCGGCGCTCCTTGATATTGGGTGAAAACGAAGTTCGCCGCAGCGCCGCGCCCATCTCCTCCGCGATGGAGTGATATAGGTTCTTGAAGACCTCGAGTTCAATCGGATCGCGCATGGGACAGTTCCCAGTTCCTGGTTGTCAGTATCTCAGAAGGCTGCGTCGTTAGACTCGCGGATACGCCAGCAAATCGATTGTGAGGCGGAGAACCGGGCACCGGGATCTGAACCGAGAACTGAGAACTGCTACACTCTACCCATTATGGCCGAAGGGCGTTCGCGAGTTTGGATTTGGGCCCTGGTGGGCGGTGCACTGTTTGTGCTCTTCCTCGCGGCCCTGATCACCCTCCTCTATGCCACTCTCGGTGGCCGCGACGACGAGGCGTTCTCCGGATTCGGTCCCAAGATCGGCGTAGTCGATCTCGATGGCGTGATCCTCTCTCCCAAAAAGGTCGTCAAGCAACTCAAAGACTTCGCCGACAACGACTCGATCAAAGCCATCATCATTCACGTCAATTCCCCCGGCGGAGGCGTGGCTGCTTCGGAAGAAATCTATCGCGAGGTCAAGCGCATCCGCGATGAAAAGAAAAAGCGCATCGTCGCCTCGATCGAGACCGTCGGCGCGAGCGGCGCCTATTACGTAGCCTCGGCCACCAACAGGATTTACGCCGATAACGGCAGTATCGTCGGCTCCATCGGCGTGATTGCGGAATGGGTCAACTATGGCGAGCTCCTCAAGTGGGCCAAGCTCCATGCCATCACCATGAAGGCAGGCGAATTCAAGGACACCGGCAACCCCACGCGCGAGATGACCCCGGCGGAGCAGAAATATTTTCAAGGCATGATCGACAACATGCACACCCAGTTCATCCAGGCCGTGGCCGACGGACGCCATGCGAAAGTCGACGACATTCGCGCCCTTGCCGACGGCAAGGTCTGGACCGGCGAGCAGGCGCTGCCCCTCAAGCTGGTCGATCAATTGACCGATTTTGAGGGTGCGGTTAGAGATACGGCGCGGTCCGTCAACATTTCTGGCGAGCCGTCGCTGGTATGGCCCCCGCGCGAGAGGCGCCGCGGCCTGATCGACATTTTGTTCGGCGACGCTTCCGAATACTTGCCTACCCGCGAAAAGCTCTTGGAACAGCAGGTCGGGTTTTACTATCTTTGGAAATAGGCTGCGGACTTACCCCGGCGTCTTCGACGGAAAAAACTTCAGGCCGGCCCTATCAATTACTTTTCTCTTTCGTCTACTAATAAAGCGTGGAGGTCACCGTGAACCGATCTGCGGGCAGTGGAAACCGGATACTCCTTGTCGTTTACATCGCGGCCAGTCTCGCGCTCGCCGCATTCGCTCTTGCCTCCTCGCCGGTTTCAGTGGCGCGGGTTGGAACGCTCGTCGAGGCCGCCCAGATGAGGGAGCCCCGTTCCGGGCATTCCGCTACTCTTCTCCCCGATGGAAAGGTTTTGATTGCCGGCGGGATGCGGCGCAATCAGGATTTTTACAAGTCGGCGGAACTCTATGATCCGGCGACGGGCAAGTTCCGCCCTACGGGCGAGATGAATGAGCGGCGCGTCGGACACGTGGCCGTCCTGCTGCACTCCGGCAAAGTATTGATCGCCGGCGGATGGGTTGCCGTTGGCGCGACCGACTCAGCCGAGCTGTACGATCCTGCGACCGGGAAATTCACGGCAATCGGAAAGATGACGACTCGTCGCGGGCGTCCCAGCGCTACTTTGCTCGAAAACGGCGACGTCCTGATCGCGGGCGGAGAGGATCACGATGGCCGGGGCGCGCAGCTTACCTCAGCCGAGGTCTTCCACGCCGCCAGCCGCCGCTTCGAGACTACTGGATCGATGCGCCATGCGCGCATCAGCCATACGGCAACTCTTTTGAAGGATGGACGCGTTCTGATCGCTGGTGGTTTTGCCAACGACGTGACCGCGAGCGCCGAACTCTATGATCCCAACGCGGGACGTTTCTCGGAAACCGGTAACTTATTGGCTGGGCGGTGCAAGCATACCGCTGGGTTGCTTGCCGATGGCCGTGTCCTGGTCGCGGGCGGTTCGGCCGATGAAGGCTGGCACGCCAATCTGAACAGCTCCGAAATTTACGACCCGCGTACCGGAAAATTCTCGCCCGGCGCCAATTTGAACGACCGCCGCTTCAAACTGCCCGATGAAGCGGTGCGGTTGCAGTCGGGACGGCTGCTGGTGGCGGGCGGCAGCAAGGAAGCGGAAATCTTCGATCCCATCAGCGGCAAGTTCGCCGTCGTTCCAGGCGAGATGAATGACAACTGGCACTACATGTCGGAAACACTACTCCGCGACGGCAGCGTGTTATTGGCCGGCGGATATCCGAACAGCGATCAGGCGACGGCTTTGGCTTGGATTTATCGGCCGTGAAACCATCTTTCGTTTCTCGGTTCTCAACTAACCTCAAAAGCCGTCTTTCCTCGCACTTCGGAGGGCCACCCGCTCGATTCTACCCGGTACTTTTCTCCCCACTTGCGCAAAACCCCTGAAATTTGAGAAGGTTATAGGGAATTACAGTTTCCCGGTCCCAAGTCCTCGTTAGGGTTCAACCGGCAACTGACAACCGGGAACGGGCAGCTGAGAACGGACAACTGAGAACTAGAATTGGAGCTGAGAGCCTTATGACAAAAGCGGATCTGATCGAAGAAGTTTCCCGGCTGGCGGAACTGACCCGCAAGGACAGCGAAGTGATAGTCGAAACGATCTTCGACAGCGTAGTGCGATCCCTGCGTGTAGGCGACAAGATCGAGATCCGCGGCTTCGGCAGCTTCCGCACCCGTCAGCGCAAGCCGCGCGTCGGCCGCAATCCCAAAACCGGAGACCGCGTCGAAGTCCCCGCCAAAAAAATTCCCTTCTTCAAGCCCAGCAAGGAACTGAAGGATCTGATCAACAGCGGCAGCCCGGCAAGCGCGCCCGCGGCTTCGGCCCCGCCTGCGTCCAGCTAAGCCACCGTTCGGATCACAGGGGACGGGACTGCACAACTCTGTAGAATGATTTTCAGGCGGGCCCGTAGCTCAACGGTTAGAGCAGCAGACTCATAATCTGTTGGTTCCTGGTTCAAATCCAGGCGGGCCCACCAGTAGTTGCCGGCAGCGGGTTCTAGCCTGGAATCTTCCGCGGCCATTTCGAGCGAGACTACGGACTCGCCACTAGCGACCAGCCACGAGCGCTCAGCAACCAGCCACTCCCCAATCACTTCAATCCCATCCGTCCGTTGAAGTGCTGGATCACTCCATAACATTCGCAGGCGGCTGCTTCCAGATTCTTGCGGTTCAACACCCTTACCGTCCCGCGCAGATTCTCAATCAGGCCCGCGTCCTCCAGAACTCCCGCAGCCAGGCTTACGCTCGGCCGCCCTGTGCCCAGCATCTGGGCGAGAAAATCGTGGGTCAGCGGAAGCAATTCGGTATCGACGCGATCCTGGCACATGAGCAGCCATCGAATCAGGCGCTGGTCGATATCGTGCAAGCGGTTGCAGGCCGCCAGTTGCGCCGTCTGCATGCCATGCATCAGCGCGAAGTGTCCGAGGAGCGATTGCAGAGTTGGCATGCTCGTCAGAAGATCCGTAAATACATTCGCCCGGATCCGCACTCCACCGCCCGCCATTTGCATGATGGCCCGAAAGCTTCCTCGTTGCAGCCCCATCATCAGTGGCATCCCCACCATGCCTTCTTTGCCGACGATTCCCACCTCCACGCTTCTTCCGTCTGCGCTCAGGGCCACGATCGAGGCCATGCCTTCATTCAGAAAATACGCGTGGTCAATTTTCTGTGCGGGTTCGTGCAGAATTTGATATTGCGGCAGATCCACCGGTTCCAGAAACGGGCGCAGCGACCCATACTCCTCGTCGGGCAATGACAGAAGGAGCACGTTGCCCACCGCTTTTCCGGTCGCATCGCTGCGTTCGCCGGCGCGGGCTGGAACCGCCCGATCCATCCTGGTTGTCGTTTTTTTGCCGATTAGATTTCCCTGCGCCAAAATGTTCACGGCTGATTCGATGCCATTCGCCGTGCGTCGTTGAATCCCGCGATTCTGTAAATCCGGTAGTAAAGTCTCCCATCTCTTCCGGAAATCCCCGGAGAAACTAAAGCGAAACCCGGGCTTCCCGGATCCATCCGCTAGTGCTTAGCCTGTAGTGCCGCTCGCCACCGGATCGATTCTCTCGAGGGGCAGAACTACAGGCTTCCCCATCGGCGCGAGTCGCGCTACGAATGCTCCTCTGTCTCTTCGTCGTCTAACAGGCGGTTCAACTCGTCAACCAGCTTCACGAATTTTTCCTGGTCCTGTTCAGTCTGGATCGAAGTGCAAAGATCGCGGACACGATCGCTCTTGATTTGGTCCATGTGAGGCGTGAGTATGCCAACCCGAAGCAGGTTTGGTATGTTCGATTCCGAACGTTGCACCACCCCCGGATGCGCCCGCGCAACGGGGATTTCGCATTCCGCAAGCCGCTGCGTTTTTTTACCGGCCTGTCGTGCCGGAAACGCACCTCAACCGGCAACCGCTCCGGTCGTTGCGTAGCTCACAAACCAAAGCTATACTGGCCCTGTCGCCCGATGCGGCCCCGCCGCACTCTGGGTGCGGGAGGCCGTCTTCAGCAGTACCGGGTTTCGAATACGGGCTGCCCAGCCCGCAGCTGCGACCCCTCCGGTCGCTTGCTGGGCAGAGCGCTTTGCTGCCAGCCTCTTCTTTACGTTTTTTCCCGCCGATTGCCGCCTTTGTGGTGCTCCTCTCATTCAGGTTTCCCGCCTGCCGGTTTGCCAAACCTGTATACGCGAGCCTCGTCCCCTGGCCGGCACTTTCTGTGGAGTCTGCGGAGAAGCCTGCGACTTTCCCTCCGGACTTGATGCCGCAAAGGCCCGATGCCGCCTCTGTCGAAAGCTGCATCCGCCCTTTGATCGCGCCGTCGCCTACGGAAGCTACCAGGGCGCTCTTCGCGATCTCATTCACCTTTTGAAATTCGACGGCGTTCGTCCCGTCGCGCCGGTTTTGGGCCGGCTGTTGGCCGATACAATCTCGGCCCTAGAACCATCTCTGCCGCCCGGAATCATCGCCATCGTTCCGGTGCCTTTGTACGCGAAGAAAAAGGCGCACCGTGGATTCAACCAGGCGGAAGTGATTGCCCGCGCCGCTTTCAGACTTCTGGCGGACGCGGGCCTCACCGCTCCTCGGTTTGAAATCTGCGCCCATTCGCTCGTGCGCACCCGCGATACCGGAAGCCAGATCGGTCTCAGCCGCCGTGAGCGGCGAAAAAACCTCCACGACGCTTTTGCCCTCAGCGATCCAACGCCGGTCTTGCAGCGCAACATCCTACTGGTAGATGACGTCTACACCACCGGATCCACCGCTTCCGAGTGCGCTCGCGTCCTGCGCCGCGCCGGTTCGGGCCGGGTATGGGTCGCAACCGTAGCCCGCACCCTGAAGGTTGCAGACGTGCCGGCGATGACTGAAGATTTGTCGTGGCAGCAAAGTCGCAACGGACACGAAAATGATAAGGAGAGTGAAGAGGTCGCAATCGCGGCTCAACGCAACTGATAACTGACAACCGATAACTGACAACTGACAAACCGAGAACCGAAAACCGAGAAAAGAACACGTAATGTCGCTGCGCATGCACAATTTCGGAGGAACTTACCGGCCGCATCTGCCCGTGTCGATCCTCTCCGGTGGAGTCCATCAGGAA
>Ga0335080_10004931_pt1 | contig 13672 bp, 6 predicted proteins | sample Lox_Sample_34_FD_206720 | JGI IMG/M metagenome (GOLD analysis project Ga0335080, IMG submission 206720) | Soil microbial communities from Loxahatchee National Wildlife Refuge, Florida, United States - Lox_Sample_3.4 | ecosystem: Environmental > Terrestrial > Soil > Wetlands | place: USA: Florida... | reverse complement strand
TCCATTAACGAATCTCGTCCCTCACCAGACGCAACGCATCGGAGAGCCCAGTTTGCTCCTCGCTCCGTATCGACGTCTGGCTTTGGTCCCCGCTCGACACCGGATAGGCATCCCCTTCGCCCGGAGCCAGGAACAGATTGCTCTCGAGACCGTATTGCCGGGTGTAGAGCTCGTAATAGCGGCCGCGCTGGGCGAAGAGTTCTTGGTGAGTTCCATGCTCCACGATTTGTCCTTGTTCCATAACCAGAATCTGGTCGGCGCGGCGGATGGTGGAGAGTCGATGGGCGATCACGAACGTCGTTCGTCCCTGCATCAGATAGGAAAGCCCCTGTTGAATCAGAGCTTCGGATTCGGAATCCAGGCTGGAAGTGGCTTCGTCGAGGATCAGGATTCGCGGCTCGGCCAGGATCGCTCGCGCAATCGAGATACGCTGGCGCTGCCCGCCCGAAAGCTTGATGCCTCGTTCTCCAACCACGCTGTCATATCGATCGGCAAAACCTTCGGCAAATTCGTCCACCCGTGCGATGCGGCAGGCGCGCAGGATCTCATTCTCACGGGCATCCGGACGTGAGAACGCAACATTTTCCCGGATGGTGCCGTCAAACAGGAAAGACTCCTGCAGCACGAGTCCGAGCTGAGTCCGGTAGGAATCCAGCCGCACGGTGCTCAAGTCGACGTCATCAATCGACACTCGCCCCTGGGTAGGAACATAAAACGCGGAAATGAGCCCGATGGTTGTGGACTTGCCGGATCCGGAAGGGCCGACCAGGGCGGTCACGGTGCCGGGTTCGGCACGAAAGGAAACATCGTTCAGGACGTTGCGCTTCCCGTCATAGCTGAAGCCGACTTGGTCAAAACCGACGTGTCCCTGAATCGGGCCGAGGATCCGGGTGCGCCGCGGGTCCCGATCTTCGCGGCTTTCGCTCAAGATCTCCTGCGTGCGTTCGAGGCCGGCAAGCGCCTCGGTGAGCTGAGTGCCGATCTGCACGACGGACATAATCGGCGCAATCAGAAAGCCCATAAAAAGAGTGTAGGTAAAGAACCCGCCCAAAGTCAGCGACCCGGCGGCAATCTGCCGTGCTCCGGTATACATGATGACGGCGCCCACAACCCCCATCAGCAGACTGGCCGACAAACTCATGATCGAAGTGGCGGTCAAACTGCGCAGCACGTTCGCGAGCAGACGTTCGACGCCTCGCGTAAACGTGCCCTCCTCCCGCTCTTCCGCGTGGTAGCCCTTCACCACCCGGACGCCCCCGAGCGATTCGGCAAGGCGTCCAGTCACCTCGGCGTTGATTTTGCTGCGCTCGCGAAAGATGGGGCGGATGATTCCAAAGGCTCGCTTGAGAGACAGAGCAAACAAGAGCAGGAAGGCAAAGGCCAGAACTGTCATGCGGGCGCTGATGCGAAAGAGCACGACCAAAGCGATGATGGCCGTCAGAAGTCCGCCCACGAGATCGACCAGTCCCGTCCCGATCAAATTGCGCACGCCTTCTACATCGCTCATGATGCGCGACACCAGAATTCCACTCTTGGTCGAGTCGTGAAAAGTGACCGACAATCGGCCCACATGCGCCTGCACCTTCCGGCGGAGCTCGGTGATCAGGCGTTGGGCGGCCTTCGAGAGCAATTGGGTGAGGGCAAACGAAGTCACTCCTTGGATAGCCGTGGCCGCAAGCACCAGAAGAACCAGCGGCTTCAAGAGCTCGAAATGCCTTTTTACAATGACGGTATCGATCAGGTATTTGGTCGAGTAAGGAAGCACCAGCCCGGAAACTCGGTTGACGATCATCAGGAGCAACCCGAGGGCAAGAACCGCCCGGCGGGGACGGAAGAGTTCGGCGAGAATCGGGAGCACGGTGCGCAGCCGACGCGACGCGGGCAGCGTGGCGCCGGCCGGTTTGCCATTGGAATTCACTGTTCTAATTAGAGCTTAGTTTACCCGCCCAGGGTTCATTTTGTGGCGCGTTTACAGGGCATTCGATTCGAAGCCCGCACGCACGGGACGTAGGTGAGACAGAGGCTTTTCGTGCAAGAGCAATTCCGTGGCCTGGACCTGGGGATTGCTGTGGAACCAGCGCACGATAATTCCATCGCAAAGGAAGTTGGCGATGGAGGCCAGACTCATGCCCTGATGATGGGCCATCCAACAACGTACCAGCTCGGGTTGCCGCTCGGAGCTCCCTTTCTGCGGGGTAAAATCAACCGCTTCGTAAAATCCATAGCGGCTGCACCAGCCTCGCCTAGCCATTTTGCGTATGTTGCCGAGCGCGCCCACCGGATCGACGAGCAGCGCCAGGAACGTGGAGTAGGGGGAAATGACCAAGGCGTCCAGTTCTTGCTCCCGCAAGGCCAGGTTCGGTACGCCGAAGGCGCAATAACCGTAGCTCCCGTCGGGCTCGCGTTTGGAATAAGACGACTCGGAGATACCCCAGGGGATGTTTTTCCGGATGTAGGCTTGCTGGGCGCGCATGGCGCCCACCTGGGCGCGATCCAGAATGGTCTCCGGGTAGGAACGCATCCAGATCGCCGGCATCAAGTATTCGAACATGGTGCCGGTCCAGGAGAGCAAAACCGGTCGACCGTGATCCTTGGTGTGGACTCGCCCGAGACGGAACCAAGTGTCCTGGGGAATCTCGTTCTTGGCAATGGCCACAAAGGTGGCGATGCGGGCTTCGGAAGCGAGCAGATCGTAGCAAGCAGCATGGAGCCGCTCGATGCCGGCATCGTAGCCGATGGACAAGAGCTTGCGCCGCGAATCGAGGAGGAAATTGAAGTCCATCTCGTTCGCCAGTTTTCCCGCGTCGTGAGCAACCGCCTTGAGCTGGTCGATGAGCTTCACGGTGTTGGAACGAGCGGGCGCGAGCAGGAGCCGCAAACGCTCCCGCAGTTGGCTCAGCTCGTTGCCGCCGTTGGTCGAGTGTGCCAACTCGAGTTTGGAGGTAAGCCGGTCAATAAAGTCGGGCACGACTTCGACGGGCATTCGGTCGGCGCCTTCGAGGCCGAGTTCCCGCCGCAGGGGGCGAAACTCGGGCAGCCGCCAGGGACAATAAACCGCCATGGCCCGGCGAAAGCTCTCGAGTCGCCGGCGAGTTTCCCGCTCGAACCAACGCACGTCGGACGTCGATTTCACGCCGGGCAGTGGCTCAAGTTCTGAATCTGGCAACTCGAACAAGTAATCCAGCCAATTCTGTTCAGCCAGCTGGCGCTCAATCGCGAGCACCCGCTCGCGAGAAAGCACCTCTAAATCCGCGAGAACTCGCAAGTGATCCAGAAATCCGTCGGCCACACTGTGCTCGAACAGCGGCCGACATAAGCGGTCCCAACATCCCTGCTCCAAGGTCCAGAGGGAAGCCACCAGATTGCCGTTGTCGACGGTAGAGACAAACTTGGGGTCAAGCGGGGCGAGAGTGCGGCCGTCATACCAATTAAAGAGGTGGCCGCGATGGCGCTCGAGACGCCCGAGCGTGTCCAGGGTGTGCTGCGATTGCTCGGCAAACTCATCGAGCTGCAGATACCCGAGCTCGCAGGCCACTTGCCGGGTGTTGAGCAGGAGCCCCGCGTTGGTGGTCGAAACACGAGCCACCACGACAAAAGGATCCGCCCGTACGTTGTCGGGAATGAGCCAATGATGCTCGGCGTTGCTGAACTCGGCGAAGTATCGCCAGGTGTGCAGGGCGACGATGCGCAGCAGAAGTTTTTCCTTCAAGCCCGGGGCCTGGTAGCGGGCTCGCGGAGGACGGTTCAGCCACAGGGAAACCATTTTGCTCGAAGCCCACAGCAGGAGAATGGGCAAGGCCGGAAAGATGGCTCTCGGGTTCACAAACCACACAATCAGACCCAGTCCCAAGGCCAGCGCCGGCGTCCATTGCAGGTAGATGTCGAGGGGCGTGCGCCGGTTGGTTCCCAACTCAACCTCAGCCGCGGTTTCCCATTGCAGCAGCCGTTGCCGCGTGAACAGGCGGCGCACCAGAGTTCTGACCACGGCGTCGAGAGACAGCAACATCTGATGGGCCATGAAGATCAGGTTCAACAGCACGCTGACGTTGGCGGCGAACAGCGCCTGCACGGCATCCTTGAAAATCCCGGACTTGCGCTCGATCACCGAACGGACGACCTCAAATCCGAAACGACACCAGGTGGGGACAAACAGGATGGCGACCGCGGCCACAGTCCAGCCCACGGCCGGCCCCGGCAGCACCGTCCAACCCAACAGGAAAAGCAGCAAGGAGGCGGGTTCCACCAGGCTGCGTCGCAGATTATCCAGAATCTTCCATTGCGAAATCAGCGAAATCGGATTGGGGACCAGTTGGCCCGATTCATCGTGCACGCGGGAGAATAACCAGGCAGTAATCTGCCAATCGCCGCGCAACCAGCGATGTTTCCGCCGGTTATACGCCCGGTAGTGCGAGGGATAATCCTCAATGATCTCGATATCACTGACCAGGCCGGCACGGGCGTAAGCACCCTCAATTAGGTCATGGCTGAGCAGGGCGTTGCGGGGGAAGCGGCGATCGAGCACGCGATGCAGCGTCTCGACCTCATAGATTCCCTTGCCTGCAAAGATCCCTTCCCCGAACAGATCCTGATAAACATCGGAAATGGCGCGCGTGTAGATGTCGAAGCCGGTCTCGCCGGAATAGATGGCTGCCAGGCGCGACTTCGCCGTGCTCTGCACGCTGATTCCCACCCGAGGCTGCAGGATGGCGTAGCCGGCGACGACAATATTCTTTTCCGGATCAATGATGGCCTGGTTCAGGGGATGGGCCAGGGCACCGATCAAGCGCTGGGCCGTGCCGCGCGGCAGCTCGGTGTCAGAATCCACGGTGATTACGAAGCGTACCTGGGATAGGATCGACAAATCGCCTACCTTCACCGGGAAGTTGTCGCATTCCTGACGCAGGAGTTGGTTCAAATCCAATAATTTGCCGCGCTTGCGTTCCCAGCCCATCCACACCTTCTCGCGCGGGTTGTAAACCCGGTGACGATGCAGGAGCAGAAAGGATCCTTTTGCTTGTTCGCGATACTTCTCATTCAGCTGATCGACCAGCGCAGCGCACAGGTCGACTAGAGGACTGTCCTCGCGAGGGCTGTGACGGGAATCGGGAAGATCGGTCAGGAGCACGAAGTGCAGATTGCGGTCGCGGTTCCCCAAAAAGCGCACTTCCAGATCCTGGACCAGACGGTGAACTTGGCTCTCGTTCAGCAGTAAGGTAGGTACGGCCACCAAACTGACGCAATCGTTGGGGATTCCCTTGGAAAAATCCAGTTTGGGGAGAATCTCCGGGCGCAGCAACGACGTCGTCAGATAATTCATCAATTGCACGGCGCTCTGCGAACAGGGCAACAGCAGCGCCAGCATGGCCAGGAAAATCAAACCGGGGGAACTGTAAGGCGGGGTTAACAGAACCACGCAAAGCGACATGATGGCCAGGGTAAGGATCTCGATGCCGGGCAAGTAGAACTCATCGGGATGGCGGCGGAGGAAACCCTGAATCCGCTGTCCGAGGTTTGGCCGGAACCGAACCTTGTGATCGAGCAGGTCCCTGCCCTCGGCCAGCAGATAGTAGCCGATGTGGGAACGGCGAAGGGCCAGCCGGGGATTGTCATCTTTCTCCCTTTCGGCTTCTCGCGCGAGCTCGAGCGCCTCTTCGGCAACTGCCATCTCTTTTCGATCACTGCGTTGGGCGGTCTTGGCCACCTTCTTGCGATAAAGCTCGCGGCTCTCAAAATCCATGCGCGGGTAGGTCCCGGTAGGATCCTTGCGCAAGATGCCGTCAAAAGCTATCAGCGGCTCAAGCATCTCCTTCCAGCAGGTATGCGTCGTGTCCCGCAGGCTGGTGATTAACAAACCTACACTGTAGGAGCCATGCTGATCTTCTAAGATCTTGGCGGCCCGCACCGCGATTTGTTCGAGCAGGCAGAGCTTCAAGGCAGGAACCAGGGCGAACAACTCTTTCAGGTTCAATACCGTGACTTGCTGGAAGGATCGCACGTAGGCGGTGAAGCGCGACTCGCTAAATTGATACTGAACCAACGTCAGATAACCTTCGGCAACGGCCGCGGCTCGGGGAATGATCTGTCCACTCGGGGTATAGACGTGGGGGGTCTTGCGCAAGGGTTTCAGAGTCTCCCCAAGGTCGTGCAGTTCCATGTCGACCAGTCGGATATTGTCGTGGAGCCAACGAACATCGTCGGAGACGGGAGCATCCGTGGGCAGGGGTGCGCGAAACCGGCGAAGCAGCGGTTCAATGCGGGTGCGCAAGCGGCGACTGCGCTCTAGGACCGAATCGGAAGCCCGAACGCCGGGCATCCAGGCTAGACCGCGGGCCAGTACTCCGGCCTGCGCCTCGAGAGTCTTCAGGTCCTCGGACACGCCTGCTGAAATCTCCTCAAGGCGTTCGGCTTCGTCGGTGGCTATCTCCAGGTGCGTATTCTCAAACATGACGGAGTATGGTTAACGATAACTCGCGGCTTGCAATTCAAACATCTCGGCATAACGCCCGCCCAAGCTCGACAGCTTGTCGTGCGTTCCCTCCTCGGCGATTCTGCCGTTCTCTAGTACTACGATGCGGTCAGCCATGCGCACCGTCGAAAACCTGTGGGAAATAAACAGCGCCATCTTTTCGCTAGTCAGTTCGGCGAAGCGGCGGAACACTTCGTACTCGCTTCGCGCATCGAGCGCAGCCGTCGGTTCGTCGAGGATGAGAAGCTGGGAGTCCCGCAGATAGGCGCGAGCCAGGGCAAGTTTTTGCCACTCGCCACCGGAAAGATCAACCCCGTTTTCGAACCGGCGGCCCAGCATCTGATCGTACCCCCGCGGGAGCCGCTCAATCACCTGGTCTGCCCCGCTCTTCCGCGCTGCACGCTCGAGCAAGCCCAGATTGTTGAGGTCCTCGATGCGTCCGCAGGCGATATTCTCTCGTGCCGTCATCTCATAGCGCATAAAGTCCTGGAAGATAACGCCAATTTCACGATAAAGGTCTTCCAGGTTGTAGTCGCGAAGGTCGATGCCATCGAGAAGAATCTCGCCATCGGTCGGATCGTAGAGACGGGTCAGCAGCTTGACGATGGTCGTTTTCCCTTCCCCGTTTTCGCCAATCAACGCCACCCGTTCCTGGGGGTGAAGATGAAAATTAAGTCCATTGAGGACCAAGCGCGAGGTTCCGGGGTAGCGAAACGACACATTGCGGAACTCGAATCCCCGGAGGATGGGGCGAGGGGCAGGCACGGCATTGGGTTTCGAGCGAATCGTCGGCTGCATCTCGAAAAATGCCAACAGGTCGGTCAGGAACAGCGCCTGATCGGCGATTCCCGCCAGAGTCGAGAACACCTGCTGGATATTGAGGCTGGCTTGCTGAATCGCGCCCGCCAGAAAGGTCAACGTACCGATCGAGAGCGCTCCGGCTAAGGTACGCCAGATGACCCAAGCGTAGGCCGAATAGTAGCCCAGCGTGCCCAGGATCGACAGCACAGAACCGGCCGCCAGCCTGCGGCGCGCGAGGGCCACGTCTTGCACGTAAATCACGTCTGATAAGGCGGTGAATCGGGCCGTGAGGAAGTGGCTCAGACCAAACAGTTTGAGCTCCTTGGCGGCTTCTTTGCTGCCTCCAAGAACCCGCAGATAATCCAGCTGGCGCTTGATCGGAGTCTGACGAAAGTTCTTGGCGTAACCGAGAAACGCAAAATGGCTCTCCCCGAGGAATGCGGGCAACACGCCAGCGATGAGCAAGAGCAGCAACCATGGCGAAAACACGCCAATCGAAATCGACATGGTGACCGCCGTGATGGCCTGCTGAATCAGCCGGCCGATCGATTGAATCATGGCCAATCGGTCGGTGGCCTGCACCCGAGCGCGCTCCAGACGGTCGTAGAAAATCGGATCTTCATAGGCCGTCAGGTCCAGCTCGGAAGCGTGCCGCATGACGGCCACGCTCACGTGCCGGGTGTAGCGGTCGGCCAGCAGGGCGTCCAGAAAGTCGATGGCGCGAGAGAGCACGCCGGCCACGATGGCCACACCGAATTCGCCACCCACCAGCCACCAGAAGCGCGGCGGGACGTGCTGATGGTGGGAGACCGAGGCAACAATTCCATCAATGATGAGTTTGGTGATCCAGAGCAGCGCGATGGGCAGTACGGAACCGAGCAGGCGGAACAGAAGCCCGAAGACCACGATAACGGGTCCCGACTCCCAGACTATTCTCAGTACGGGGGGTACATTGCGAAGCGCCGACAAGCGCTCGTGCCATGCACTGCGAAAGACTGGATTCGCCTCCATGTTTGGGCCCCGCGTCCCCGTTGGTTGAAGTCTACTACAGACCGCCTAATTCCCTTGCTTATTTAGGCCTACCGCAGAGATGCAAGAATCGGGGAAAAGGTTTGTCCTGACAATAACTTAGGAGTTCGTCAAGGGGAAATATACGGGCTCACGAGAAAGGGGCTTCTGGCTTTAAGGTGTTTCCCTGATTACGGCGGTTATTCAGAAAACGACAAACTACTAGGACCGCCCGCGAGCCGGGTACTACGATGGGCTCAGAGGCTGTCGAAAGCAGTAGCAGCACGGGTTCCATGGGTCCTAGGGGTCATTGGTTGCTCGCAAGTTCTCTCGCCCGGGGAAAAGATCTACTGCCCAGGATTTTCCCCTGCTCAGCAAGCCAATCTGCCAGCCTAATCGAACCGAACTTCCTTGTCGATGCGTTGGGACAGGCGCAATTTTCTTAAGACTGCCGCGGCCGTGGTTGGGTTTCCCCTGATCGGAACCAGCTGGGCTTCGCCTCTTTTCTCGGCTCCGGAAGGGCCGAACTGTCTGTCGGACGAGGACCTTCTCGAGGAGCTGGAACGAACCGCCTTCGAGTTCTTCTGGAATGAAGCCGATCCTCAGACGGGTTTGGTGCGGGATCGCGCCAACGCCAACGGGGTTGACGCCCGCCTGACCAGTAGCATCGCGGCCACCGGCTTTGGCCTGACCGCCCTTTCGATCGGGCATCGGCGGAATTACCGCCCGCCGGCGGAGATTGTCGAGCGCGTGCGCCGCTCGCTTCGTTTCCTGGCCAATGACGCCCAGCAAGTCAACGGCTTCCTCTATCACTTCGTGGACATGAGAAACGGCATCCGCCTCGGGTTTTCCGAACTTTCCCCGATCGACATGGCCATCCTGCTGTGCGGTGTGTTGAGCTGCCGGGCGTATTTCTCTTCTGATGAGCAGATTCGCAACGACGCCACCCGAATTTATCATCGCGTCGAATGGCCCTGGGCGTTGAACGGCGCCGATACCTTCGCCATGCACTGGACTCCGGAGCTGGAGTTCAGTCAGCGTCGCTGGGGCTTTTACTGCGAATCAGTGATCCTCTACTTGCTGGCCCTGGGATCGCCGACGCATCCAATCCCTGCCCAATCTTGGCGATCAATCCGCCGGCCGTATATGGTCTACGAAGACTATCGCTACATTTCAATATCCGCGCCCCTGTTCATTCATCAGTATCCGCACGCTTGGTTCGATCTCCGCGGCAAGCAGGACGGGTATGCCAACTACTTTGAAAACTCGGTGGTTGCCTGCCGGGCGCATCGCCGCTTTTGTGAGCGGTTGAGCACGGAGTTCCCCTGCTACTCGAACCAGGTTTGGGGAATCACGGCGTCGGATTCGGACCGGGGCTATGTGGTTTGGGGAGGACCGCCGCTGCAAGGCCCCATCGATGGCACCCTTGTTCCTGCCGCATCGGCTGGATCTCTTCCATTTCTGTACCAGGAATCGCTCGCTGTGCTACGCAACCTGCGCGCCTCCTACGGACACCAGATCAGCAAACGCTATGGATTCGTGGATGCCTTCAATCCCTTAACCGGCTGGGCGAGTTCCGATGTGATCGGCATTGACCTCGGAATCAGCATGCTGATGGCGGAAAACGTGCGTACAGGGCTCATCTGGACGACGTTCATGAAAAATGCCGAAGCTCGCGCGGCTCTGGAGTTGGCAGGTTTCCGCCCGGCCGGCGCCGGTTCAGTCGAGTTCGATGACCGCCAGCCCTTCAGGCGGGAGGCGGAGGATCAGTTCTCCATTTTGTAACTCTCTTACTTCAGGAACCGGAGAGTCGGCGACCTTGCGAAGCTCCCGCAGCTGGCTCTCGCTTGGATAACGGGGCGAGCCCATCTTTTCGTACAGAGGATGCGGGTCGCCGTGATCGCGGTCGAGTCGCGAAATCGTAGCCCGCCGGAATCTGCCCGGCGGATTGGAACGAAGCGTCACCACCTTGTCCGTCCCCGTCTGCTCGGCAGGAACCAGATTCCAAACCGCCACGACCAGGCCTCCATCGCTGCGGCGGGTGAGGAGCGCCGAGTCGGAATCGAGCGCCAGACGCTCGCCTCCGAGTCGATGCAGCAGACGAAACGCGCGGTACGCGGGCTTGGGAATTCCCCCTGCCGCCACGAGTCCATATCCGCCATAGAAGGGTTGCTTCACCACACCCTGTTCCTCGAAGACATCGGAAAAGGTCCAATACGACATTTCATTGATCAGGCCGTCGCACAGCCGGATGGTATTTGCCAGCCACGGACCCATGTAGACCGAATCGGTAATCGCGGGCTCAGTCATGTAGCTGGCGTTGTATTCGCTGAAAATCAAAGGCAGATCGGGCAGCGCCGAGGCCTTGATCTGCTTATGAACTTTGTCGACCGCGCGCCCGACCATGGCCTCGCGCGGAATTTTCTCGTTGGTTCCGAAGACATCCGCCGCGCTGTCATTGCCATAGACGTGGGTGGACACGAAATCGACGGGGACATGGTTTTCGGCACAATGCGCGAGAAAGGCATCGACCCAGGCCGCCTGTGCCGTAGCCGGGCCCCCCACGCGCAAGCGCGGGCTGACTTGCTTCACCGCCCGGGCCGCGTGGTCATATAACTCCCAATAGGTCGCTTGCTTAGGTTCGCCCGCCCAAAAATCAATGTTGGGCTCATTCCACACCTCGAAATACCAGCGCGCAACCTCCTCCACACCGTAGCGATTGACGAGGTGCTCGACAAAACCATGCACCAGTTGTTCCCATCGGCTCCAATCTTTCGGCGGAGAAACATTGGGCTTGTACCAGAAAGCTTGGTGAAGGTCTTTGGCCGCCAGCTGGTTGGGCATGAAGCTCAGCTCCACGAAAGGCCGCACTCCGTTCGCGAGCAGACCGTCGTAAATCTGATCAACATAGGAAAAGTTATAACTCGCGTCGCCCTGCGCGCTTTCCTGGTAGACACCCACTTCATCGTGGAAAATGGCATGAAAACGGACATATTCGAGATCGGTAATCTGCTTCACGCTTCGCAAATCTTCCCGGTAGCTCTCGCGCAGCGACAGAATGGCGCGTCCCGAGCCAAACATGTGCTCCCAAAAATGGGGGAAAGCATGGGAGGGAGCCGCAGCATCGATCACCAGAACCGGGGATTGCGCGGTGGTTTGGCCGGTTGCGGAAACTGCCAGCACCAGGGACAGGACACATTCGAAGGCAACTCTCGCTCGCACCGCCATAAGCTCTCTTTCCTCGACTGCCTCAGCTCGATCGGGAAAACCTCAAGCTGTCCCCGTGCACCGGCCGCCGGCTTTCTTGTTTACCCCGCCGACCAGAAGGTTTTTTAGCCCCCCGGGGACCGCTCTGGATGCAGCATCTCCCCGTATGCTTTATCATGACATCGAATAAATGTCCTGTTCTAACCGCTACGGGGAAGCTATTTCATCAAAGGCGCCACCATGCAAGTCAACGCGAGAGCGGTTTTGGCGGTTACGCCGGGCTGCGCTTTTGGGGGTGCTCGGCGTTGGCTTGGCCTTGGGCCAGACCATTCCTGAGCTCCATCCCGCCGACGTGATTCAGCTGGTCCGCAACAGCTGCGACTGGTATCGCCAGGTTCAGCTTGACCTGCAGATCGCCGACGAGCCATTCGATCTAACCTATTTGCCGGATCAGCAGCGAATGGCCGATGATATTGTGCGCTGGGCATTTGACTTTGCCCGTCAAGTCGCGCCCCTGGTCGAGAAGGAAACCCCCTCCAACCAGCCTATCAACGCGGGCCTCGCTCTTGACCCTCATGCGCTGGCGCAAGTGGCCGCGGGTCTTGACCAGCGAGCCAGAGAGACCCAGGCCGAGCTCGATACCCTGGAGCGCGAGCGTCGAGCATCACCGGCCAAAAAAGCACAGCTTGACCCTCAGATCGAACTGGTCGAGAGCGAGCTTGCCCTGGTACGGGCCCGCCAAGACACCATCAACAGCGTAATCAGTTTCCTGACGTCCACGACGATTAGCGGACTGGCCACGACGGATCTGCACAGTGAGATCGAAGATTTAGCGCGAACCTTGCCGCCCTTCGTGAGCCAATCGCCAAAAGAGGAAAGGGGAGAATCGGTCAACGAAACGTTGGCAGCGAAATCCGCTCTCGCCAATCGACCTGCTCCTGCCGGCCTTCTGGGACTGTTGGGAGAATGGTGGCGGCTTTCTCACAAAGCAGGCCGGATCACGGAGGAAATCGCGGCGACCGAGGCGCTGGCAGCAAATACGAAGCAGCTCGCCATGCCCTTGGCCAACCGTTTGAGACGGCTGATGCAAACCGATCAGCAACCAGTGGGCCAGGAACTTCAAGGCGACCCGGCCGCGCTAGCGGCTAAGAAGGAAGAACTGGATGCACTCGTCCTCGAATTCAAGCAAACATCCGCAGCCCTGCTGCCCATCCGAAAACAGGGACTCTTGCTCGACTTATACCAGAGAAGTCTTAGCAACTGGCGCAGCTCGGTGATCCGGCAAGACCGGGATGTGATTGAGAGCCTGCTGCTGCGTCTGGCGCTCCTCGCCGTTACCCTGGGAGTGGTCTTGGGGATTGGAGAAGTGGTACGGAGAGGTATCCTCCGCTATGTCACCGATGTGCGTCGGCGGTATCAGTTGTTACTGCTCAGAAAAATCGGGCTCTGGATTGGGATCGGGGCGGTCCTGGTTTTCGCCCTTTCGACCGAACTTCGATCCGTGGCCACCTTTGCCGGCCTGATCACCGCCGGTGTGGCCGTAGCCCTGCAGAACGTGATCCTGGCCATCGTGGGATATTTCTTCTTGATCGGAAAGTACGGGATCCGCGTCGGTGACCGAGTTAGCATTGGCGGAGTGGGCGGGGAGGTGGTGGAGATTGGTATGGTGCGATTCTATCTCATGGAACTCGAAACCCGCGGCTCCGAGTCCCTGCCGACCGGTCGCATCACTGGGTTTTCGAATTCCATTGTCTTCCAGGCGGGCGGGGGACTGTTCAAACGCATTCCCGGAACCAGCTTCATGTGGCACGAAATCAAGTTCACCTTCGCGCCTGAAAGCGACTATCAGGAGATAGGAAAGCGCCTTAACGATGCGGTCGAGGCGGTGTTTCGCGATTACCAGGACACTCTCGAGCGGCAGCAGCAACAGATGCAGCGGAGTCTGAGTCCCATGACTCCCATCGAACTGCGGCCCACCGTCCGCCTGCGCTTCACCGCCACCGGCACGGAGGCAGTCATTGAATATCCGGTTGTCTTGCGCCAGGCTGCCGATATTGACGAGAAGTTGATGAGGGAACTGATGGCGGCTATCGACCACGAGCCCCGGTTGAAGCTGATCGGAACCGAGGCTGCCACCGTCAAGCTGGTGGCATAGACCTCACTTGTGCTCGAGACCACTTCACTGCGACG
>Ga0335080_10004929_pt1 | contig 13673 bp, 11 predicted proteins | sample Lox_Sample_34_FD_206720 | JGI IMG/M metagenome (GOLD analysis project Ga0335080, IMG submission 206720) | Soil microbial communities from Loxahatchee National Wildlife Refuge, Florida, United States - Lox_Sample_3.4 | ecosystem: Environmental > Terrestrial > Soil > Wetlands | place: USA... | reverse complement strand
CGCGAGCAGGCCCCGCAGCTCGCCGCGGCCGCGAAGTCGCGCCGCGCGGAGCTCGCCGCCCGCTGGGACGCTGAGGCGCGCGAGCTCGGGCGCCGGCTGCCGGCGGCGGCCGCGGCCCCCGCCTAGCGCACCGAGACCGAGGGCGGAGGACTCGGCACGGCGACCATGCCGCCGGCCGTCACGGACGTGCCCGTCGCGCTGGCGTTGCCGTTCGCGTCGACGACGAACAGGTACGCCGTCTGCCCCTGGGTGAACTGGCCGAGGTTCACCGTCGCGGTGATCGAGCCGTCGCTCCAGCTGCTCGGGATCTGGTTCTCGATGATGCTCGCCTGGCTCAGCACCGGCTTGTCGGCGAGCACCACGCGGGCCTGCGAGGTGTCGACGTACAGGTCATCGAAGTAGCGCCAGTTGTTGGTGTGGCCCTGCATGCGCGCATAGCCGCCGATGGCGAGCGTGCGGCGATTGCCGGGGAAGTTGTCGGTGCGTCCGGCGTAGTCGATGACCAGGCGGCCGTTCTCCCAGAGCTTGACGTAGCCGTCCTTGTCGGCGCTCACCCTGATGAGGACCTGCACCTTCGACCACTTGCCGGCCATCGGATTGACCGCCCTGTTCCACCAGGCGTTGTGGCCGTTCACGTCCGGGTTGTCGAGCTGCTGGCCATTGATGGCCCACTGCACGTCGGTGTCGGTGCTGCTGGCCGGGTGCGGCGGCCCGTACATGGTGTACCAGTAGGGCTGCTCGTAGGCGCCGCAGCACACCGAGTACACGAAGTTCTTGAAGTTGTTGTCGTCATCGACGGTATTGGCCGCGTGCGCGGCGAAGCTCCAGCCGTTGTCCGCGCGCTGGTACCAGCTCATGTAGATGTACGGCGGCGCGCCGGCGGCCGGCAGCGTCACGTTCTTGTAGACCAGCACGTCGTAGCCGGAGTCCGCCCCCTTGTTGGTGGCGTGCGCCCCGGCGATATAGCGCGTGACGTGGCTGTGCGGCGGGTCGATGCCGCGCATCGGCGCGTGGTACTGCGTGTTGTAGCCGGGCGCGGCATTCGGCATGGCGCCGTCCCACTTCGCCGACAGCGAATTGCCGGTGGCGTTGTCCCACACCACCGGGGCCGCCGTGGGCTTGCTGCCGAAACCGCTGCCGGTGATGGTGATGGAGCTGTTGTGATCGAGCGGGCCGCTGACCTGCTGCACTGTCGGGGCCGCGAGCACCGGCGCGACCGCGCCCACGGCCACCACCCATGCCATGAAACTGCTGCTGCGGCGGCTGTTGCGCGCACGCCCGGTCACATCAATGTGCATTGCTTCGATACCTTTGCTTGCCAGTTCCGTTCGAGCCGGAAAATGAGGGCGGCCCGGATGAGCCCGGGTCGCCGCGGTCCACTTGACATACAAGAAGCGTGCCGGGGCGTTCCCGGATCGTAAGTGCCTGTATACGCAAGGCCAGGCGGCCTGGGCATCGTACGCGGCGCTTACAATCGTCGGGGCTTGCCGACAGGGCGCGCGCGGCCTGTGCCGCAATCGCCGCCATGTGCTTGTTAATACAGCCAATCGGCGCGTCGCCAGCGCCCGACAGCACGGACGGATCGTGGCTACTTCACGACCTTGAGTACCGTGTACCACGCCCAGCCTCCGAGAGCGGGCAGCGCGTTCAGCAGCGTCCGGTCGAGCCGATGCAGCGGTCCGCTCACCGCAGGGAACACGCGCGCGCCACCGGGCAGGTAGGTGAGCGCGACGGCCCCGAGCGCGGTGAGGTAGTACTCGCGGTGTTCATGGCGGCTGAAGGCGCCGAGCAGCCGCGGCAGGCGCTTCAGGTCCAGCGGCTGCTCGTCGGCGGTACGGAACTGCGGGGTCAGATGCCGGTATAGCCGGATCAGCGGGTTGCCCGCCAGCGGCTCGGCGAAGTAGGCGATGCCCCCGGGCTTGAGCACGCGATGCAGTTCGGCGAGGGACTTCGCCAGGTCCAGGTGATGCAGGATCGCAAAGCCGAGCGCCACGTCGAAGGACTCGGACTCGTAGGCGAGGTTCTCGGCGGGCATGACCCCGACCGTGCAACGCTCCTGAAGCTGTGCATCGCCGAGGATCCGGCGGGTGTTCTCCACCGCCTGCAGGGAGATGTCGAAGGCCCACACCTCGCCGCCGAGGCGCGCGAGGTCGCGGGTGATCCAGCCCTCGCCGCAGCCGTACTCGAGTACGCGCTTGCCGCTGAGGTCACCGAGTGCCGCGCGCAGCTCGCTGTAAACGTGCTGCATGGGCCAGGCGGCGTAGTGGCGGGGGTAAAGATCCCCGCCGCCGTACTTGGTATCGTGGAATTCGGCCTCGCGCAGGAGGCGCGCCTGCAGTAGCGGATCCGAGCTGCTCATTGGCTCTTGCGGCAGTACGCGCCGAGCCTTGCTGCGGCGCCGTCGTCATCCAGACTCCCACATCACCCTGAGCGGTACAAGAACCTGCAGGGCAAGCTGCGGATTAAGTCACGTTAATCTGCGAGCGCCCTGGCGAGGCGCCCGCGGGCGGTAGGGTCTAGTAGCCGGCGCGCCGCGCGTTGACATAACCGTGCGCGAAGCCGAGTGCGGCGCGCGCACGTGCGAGGACACTCGGCTTACCCTTACGGGCCAGCCACAGCAACTCGCGCGTGCGCGTGCCGCCCCCGCGCGGCGTGCGCAGCGGTGAGCGCCGCCGCAGCAGCAGCACGCGCGTGAGTCCACTCGCGGCGAACAGCCGCAGATAATCGGCCTCGCTCAGGCGATTGAGGTCTGGGTAGCTGAAGACGTACTCGATCACACGCTGGGCGATGGCAGCCCCCAGCCGCGGTTCAAGACGCGCGTAGATGTCCCCGGGTGAGGAGCTCAGGTGCTCCCAGGGCTCGAGCACGCCGTCGAACATGTTGATCGGGCCGCGCTCGGTCGGGATGCTCAGGTGGTGGCCGACGTCGGCGCTCCAGATCGGCCCGAACACCGTAAACAGCGCGCCGCCGGGCACCAGGGCGCTGCGGATACGCGCCAGCGTCGTCGCGAGGTCGCGGATGTGCTCGAAGGAGTTGATCGAGTAGGCCACCTCGAAACGGGCCTCGAGCTCGATGCTGGCCGCGTCCTGGGCCAGTGCGCGGTAGCCGGGGCACTGCAGTGCCTGCGCGTCGCGGTTGAAGTCGGCGACCGCACCTTCATCCAGATTGAAGCAAACCCAGCTGCGCGGGGCCATGCGGCGCACCTCGGCCACCGGCGTGCAGCCGCCGACTTCGAGCACGTCCCGGCCGCTGAGGCCCACGGTGGCCTGCGCCCAGGTGAGGTAGCGGCGGTGGGGTGTGCTCAGGTAGTCGACCATGCGGGAGGCCCTAGAGTCCCTTCAGGCGCCGGGAGACAGGCGAAGTCAACGCTATACTTCAGTGCGCGCTGCGCGGCGAGCGAGTTGACTGCAAGAGTGCCATGGCGCCCGACAGGATAGAGATTCTTTTCCTCATCGACTACTTTCACCGCACCGGCGGCACGGAAAAGCATCTCGTCCAGCTCATCGCCGGACTGCCGGCCGAGCGCTTCCGCGCCCGCGTGGTGGTGTTCGACATGGGCGACAACCCGCTGCTCGAGCAGCTGCGGGCACGCGGGGTCGAGGTGCTGCATCTGCCGGTGGGACGCGAGTACGTGCCGCACGCCTGGCTGCAGGCCGTGCGCCTGGCGCGGCTGCTGCGGCGTGCGCGCAGCGACATCGTGCAGTGCTACCACCAGAAGTCTGATACCTACGGGGCACTCGTGGCGCGCGCCGCCGGTGTGCCGGTGCTGATCTCGAGCAAGCGCGACACCGGCGAGCTGCGCAAGCCGCTGCACGTCTTCCTCAACCGCCGGCTGCGCGGCTTGTTCAATGCCTTCATCATGGCCGCCGACGGGGTGCGCGCCGCGGTGGTGGCGCGCGATCACCTGCCGGGCGAGCGCGTGGTCACCATCTACAACGGCGTCGACACGGCGCACTTCCGGCCGCCGAGCGCCACGGAGCGCGCCGCGGCGCGTGCTGCGCTCGGCTGCGCGCCGGGGGACTTCGTGGTCGGCATGGTGGCCGGCTTTCGCCCGGAAAAAAGTCACGAGGTGTTCTTCGCAGCGCTTGAGCGCGTGGCGCTGCAGGTGCCGGCGCTGCGCGTGGTGGCGGTCGGTGGCGGTGAGCTGCTCGAGCCGCTGCGCGCGCGCCTCGCCGCGACGCCCCTCGGCGCGCGCACGCTCTTCACCGGCGCGGTGGCCGAGACCCGACCTTACGTGTGGACGTTCGACGTCGGCTGCCTCACCCCCGCCGCCAACGAGGGCTTCTCCAACGCGGTGATCGAGCAGATGGCCTGTGGGGTGCCGATGATCGTGACCGACGTCGGCGGCAACGCCGAGGCGGTGCGCCAGGGCATCGACGGGACGGTGATCCCGGCGGCGGACCCGGACGCGCTCGCCGCGGCACTGTTGCAGGCGTGGCGCGACCCGGCCGCGCGCGCGGCACAGGCGAGCGCCGCCAGCGCGCGTGTCAGCGAGCGCTTCTCGCTCGAGCGCATGTGCGCCGAGCACGTGCGCCTGTACCTGTCCTTGTGCCGTGCGGCCGGCCGCGCCTGAGACTGATGCCGTGAGCGCAGCATCCGGGGAGTGTTACTGCAGCGTGAGCGGCTTCGCCGGCGCCGAGCCGGAGATCCTGCGGCTGCGCAACACCAACCGCGACAGCCCCGAGACCCTCGAGTACCTGCGCTGGCGCTATCACACTGCCCCCGGGTGCCCACCGCCGGTGGTGTGCTGGCTGCACGCGCCGGGCGGGGAGCGCATCGGCATGGCGGCCGCGATCTTCCGCGCCTACCGCTTCGGGGACGAGCGCGTGCCGACGGCGGTGATCGGTGACATCTCACTCGATGCGCGCTGGCGTGGGCGTGGGCTCGGCGAGCGCCTGCTGCGCCACCTGAGCGAGCATCTGGATGAGCACCACCCGCGCTGCCCCTGCCTGGTCATCCCGACCGACAGTGCCCGGCGCTCCCTCGCCGCGGCCGGATGGGTCACGGGGGGCGAGCTGCTGCCGATGGTCTACCTGTCCGACGTCGGGCCCTATCTCAAGCCCCTGGTGCGCAGTGCGCGCCTCGCGAGCTTCCTGGCACGGCCGCTGCGGCGCTTCGCCGGCCGGCGTCTGCAGCGCCTCGCCCCGCCCGCGGGCACGCTCGAGCTCGCCGATGTGCCGCCGGAGCGCGTAGTAGACTCGCCCTGGGGAGGAGAGGCCGCGATGGTGCGCGACCTGTCAGGGGAGACGCTGCACTGGCGTTACGTGCGGCACCCGCGCATGCGTTTCAGATTCGCTGCGTTCCGCGAGGCGGGCGCCGCGCGCGGCCTCGCCGTGTTCGAGGATCACGCGGCCGCCGGTTACTGGATCATCTACGACCTGCGTGCCGCCACAGCCGCAGACCTGCGCGCCACGCTGGCCCTGCTGCTCGAGCGTGCGCGCGCGACGCCGCGCCTGTCCTCGGTGCGGGTGCTGCTCTCGGGCAGCCACCCGGCGCACGAGGTGCTGCGCCAGCTCGGCTACATCGCCCGACCCGCCGAGGCGGTCTACCAGGTGCATTCGCGCGACGGCAGCGCCGAGCGGCGCCCCTGGTACCTCACCCAGGGCGACAAGGACACCTGATGGCCGCGGCGGTTTCCGCGGCGGGGAACGGGGCACTCAGCGTGCGCCGCTGGAGTATCGACGAATGGCTCGCCGCGGAGCACGAGTGCAACGAGCTCGCCGCGCGCGCCAGCAGCGATGCGCTGTTCCTGTCCTGGGACTGGCTCACCAACTGGTGGCACTTCTACGGCGACTCCCTGGGGCGCAGCCCGCTGCTGCTCGCCTTCTACCGCGGCACGCAGCTCGCGGGGCTCGCGCCGCTGTACCGCCGTGCGGTGCGCCGCAGCGGCGTGCTGCCGACGCACTCGGTGCAGATGATCGGCCTCGCCTGGCGCGAGCGGCGGCCGCTGATCTCCGAGTACCTCGACGTCATCGCTCCGGCTGGGGAGCTCGAGCCGGTGCGCGCCGCCTGCGTGCGCGAGCTGCTTGCCGAGGGCGGCTGGAGCGAGTTCGTCATCGGGTTCACGGCGGCCGGCGAGGGCTGGCGGCGCAGCTACGAGGGCAGCGTCGGGGGAGGCGGGCACTACGTGCGCGAGCTCGATCGCGCGGTGACCTACCAGGCCGACCTGGCGGCGGGTTTCGAGGCGTACCTGCGCGACCTGCGTCAGTCGACCCGCCGCAGCCTCTGGAACCTGCGACGGCGGCTGGCAGGCGAAGGCGCCGTCGAGCTCGAGACGCTCTCGCACGAGAAGCTCGAGGAGGGCTTCGCCGACCTGAACCGCCTGCACCGGCTGCGCTGGCACAAGCCGGCGTTCGGGCCCGAGCGGCTCGCCGTTCACATGCGCCTCGCGCGCCGCCTGGCGGCGCGCGGCGAGCTGGCGCTGTCGCGGCTGCGCGTCGGCGGCGCGGTGGTCTCGGTGCTCTACGACGTGCGCAAGGGCGGGCACCAGTACAACATCAAGATGGGCTTCGATCCGGCCTTCAGCAGCCGCATCTCGCTCGGCCTGATTCACTTCGGCTACGCCATGGAGGAGGCCGCCGCCGCCGGCGTGCAGCGCTACGACTTTCTCGCCGGTCCCGGACGCACCAGCGACTTCAAGCGGCTTCTCAGCCAGACGCGCCGCGAGCTGAGCTGCGTGCAGATGCTGCGCGGCCCGTGGGTGTCGGCCTTGTACCGCTGGCGCGACCGGGTGCGCGGCCCGGGCTGAACGAACCTCGTTAGCGCGGTCCGGCAGTCAGCAGCGAGCCGACGGCCGCGCGCAGATACCGCGCCTGGCGTGCGAGCGCGAATGCGCGCAGGAACTGCCCGGCCGAACTCAGACGCCGGCCGGCGCGGCGCTCGTCGTAGCCGATCGCAGCGAGGTTCGCGCCGATGACCCGATCGATCAGGCGCCGGTCGGCGGCGCCCGCCCAGCGCCGGCGCTCGCGGTACAGCACCTCGATGCGGCTGTGCGAGTGGCGCACCCCGGCGCGGGAGCTGAGGCTCCCCTGCACGACGCGGTAGGAGTGCCCGATGACGTTCTGATAGAGCGCGTCCCCGGTGTGCGCCAGGCGAAACCACAGGTCGCGGTCCTCGGAGTACTTGAGCCCCTCGTCGAAGCCGCCGATGCGCTCGAGGAAGCTGCGGCGCACGACGGCCCCGGAGGTACCGATGAAGTTCTCCTCGAGCAGCCCGCGCGCGAAGTCCGGCTGGCGGATGACGCGCCACTGCCCGCCGAGCGGCTCGCTCCTGAGACCCAGGAACACCGGATAGTCCGCGAGCGTCGAGGCCCCGATGAGCTTGCCATCGATGTCGATGCGTTCGAAGTCGGCGAAGGCAATGCCGGCCTGCGGCTGGGCATCGAGTGCCGCGACCGCCTCGGAAAGCTTGCGCGGCTTGAGCAGGTCGTCGGCGTCGAGGAAGGCCACGTACGGGGCGCGGGCGTGGGCGATGCCGACGTTGCGTGGTCGGGAAGGGCCGCCGGAGGCCGCCTCGCGGATGAGTCGCACCCGCGGATCGCTGATGCTCGCCACCTGCGCGGCCGAGGCATCCGTGGAGCCATCGTCGACGGCGAGCACCTCCAGGTCGGCAAGCTCGGAGGCGAGCGCCGAGGCGATGGTCGCGACGACGTGCCGCTCGGCATTGAACACCGGGATCACCACGCTCACGCGCGGCGTGGCTGCCGCAGTTGCCGTGGCGCTCACGAGGCCCCCGTGCCGGCGGCGGCGAGGCTCGACCCCAGACCGGCGGTGGCGCGAAACATCCCCTCGAGCTCCTCGATCACCGCGCCGCGCTCGTAGCGGCGCTGCGCATGCGCGCGTGCGGCGCGGCCGAGGCGCGCCGCGGCCGCCGGGTCGCGCAGCAGCGCGAGGCAGGCTTCGGCGAGGGCCCGCGGCCGCTCGCGCAGCAGGATTTCCTCACCGTCGGTGAACTCCAGTCCCTCCGCTCCCACGCGGGTCGACACGATCGCCTTGGCGTAGGAGGCCGCCTCGATGATCTTGACGCGGGTCCCCGAGCCGTGCCGGATCGGACAGCACACCACCCGGGCGCGGGCGTACCAGGCGGCGAGGTCATCGACGAAACCGAGGAAGCTCACGCGCTCATCGCGGGACGGGTAGGAACGCGTCAGCTCCGCGCCGTTGCCGATGATGGCGAGGCGCGCCTCGGGGAACTGCGCGCGGATGTGGGGCCACACCGACTCGATCAACAGGTCCACCGCCTGCGCGTTCGGGCGGCTGCCCATGCTGCCGACGAACAGCACCAGCGCTTCGGTGGCATCCGCCGCCGGTGCCGGCGGGAAGGCCACGCTGTTGGGTACCAGGCGCACGTGGTCCGTGCCGCTCAGGCGCGCCAGGTAGCGCCGGTCGGTCTCGGAGCACACGAACGTGGCCGCCGAGCGGCGCACGGCCTGCAGCTCGGCGAGCAGCAGGCGCGGGGTCTGCAGCAGCAGCGCCCGCTCGCCGCGCCAGCTCGGATCGCGCAGTAGCCGGCGAAACCAGGCGACGTGCTCGACGTCGTCCAGATCGAAGAACACCGGCACCCCGGCGGCCGCTGCGGGGTGCGCGAGCAGCAGGCACATGGCCGAGAGACGGTGCGCCAGGATCACGTCCGGGCGCGGGCGCAGCGCGGCAGTCAGCGCCACCTGCGCCTCGGGGTTGGCGAGCGGCCATGCCAGCGGCTGCGCGGCGAACTTGAATATCCCGCGCCCGAGGCGCTGCCAGGCGCCCGCGGGCGCCGCTTCACGCACCACCGGCGCCAGGCGCAGCGTCACCGCCGGCGACCACAGCGCGCGCAGCTGCGCCTCGTGGGCACGCAGCTCCTCGGCCGTGCGCTGCTGGTCCGGGGGCACGAAGAACAGGCACTCCACCTGCTCGACCACGCGCGCGAGGGCCTGCACCTGCGTGCCGAGGCGCTGGTACACGGCGTTGATTCGCTGGGGATTGAACGGGAAGTAGCGTGACAGGACGAGCGCGCGCGTCATGCCACCGCGCTCACGATCTGCACCCGCGGTATCGGCACCACGAACTGCGCGGCAAGGCCCGGCGTACGTCCGACGGTGGCGAGGATCTCGTCCTTGAGGTTCCAGGGCAGGATGAGCACGTAGTCCGGCCGCGCCTGCACGAGCGCATCCGGGTGCAGGATCGGGATGTGCGCGCCGGGAGTGAATTTGCCCTGCTTGTAGGGGTTGCGGTCCACGGTGAAGTCGAGGAAATCGGTGCCGATCCCGCAGTAGTTTAGCAGCGTGTTGCCCTTGCCCGGTGCGCCGTAGCCGACCACGCGCTTGCCGGCGCGCTTGGCCGCGATCAGGAACTCGAGCAGGGCACGCTTGGTCTCGCGCACCTGCTCGGCGAAGCCGGTGTAGGTGCGCAGCTCGCCGAAGCCGGCGCCGGCCTCGAGTGCGAGCAGCGCGCCGACCCGCGGGCTGAGCGCTTCGCCGCCGTGCGCGGCGTGGCGGGCGTAGATGCGCAGCGAGCCGCCGTGGGTCGGCAGACGCTCGACGTCAAAGAGCGTCAGGCCGTGCTGGGCGAAGAGCGCGCGCACGGTGGTGAAGGAGAAGTAGCTGAAGTGCTCGTGGTAGATGGTGTCGAACTGGTTGTGGCGCACGAGCTCGAACAGGTGCGGGAACTCCATGGTGATGACGCCCTGCGGCTTCAGCAGGATGCGCAGACCGGCGACGAAGTCGTTGAGCGCCGGCACGTGCGCGAGCACGTTGTTGCCGATCACGAGGTCCGCTTGGCCGTGCTCGGCGGCGATCTCGCCGGCGGCCTGCGCGCCGAAGAAGCGCACCGTGGTCGGTATGCCGCGCGCCACCGCCGCCGCCGCGACATTGGCGGCCGGCTCGATCCCGAGCACCGGCACGCCGCGCGCGGCCAGGTGCTGCAGCAGGTAGCCGTCGTTGCTCGCGATCTCCACTACGCGGCTGTGCGCGCCGATGGCGAAGCGCGCACACACCGCCTCGCAGTAGCGCCGGGCATGCTCCACCCAGCTGTCGGCGTAGGAGGAGAAGTAGGCGTATTCGCCGAAGATCTTCGCCGGGGCGACGAACTCCTCGAGCTGCACCAGGAAGCAGTGGCCGCACACGTAGGCGTGCAGCGGGTAGTAGGGCTCCATGTGGTTCAGCTGCTCGCGACTGACGTGGGTCTGGCACAGCGGCGACATGCCCAGATCGACGAAGGTGTGCTCCAGCAGGTGCCCGCAGAAGCGGCAGCTCGCAGTCATCGGGTCAGCTCAGCCCTTGCGATGGTATTGACAATAGTCGCTCGCACGACCGGTGCGGCAGCTTAGCGGAAGCGCCGACTTCAGCTACCGGCCGTGGTTCGCGGATTGGCCGCGGCCCGCCCCCGGCGCCGAAGCGTGCGCTGCCTCAAGTTTCCACAGCGCCACACCCGGATATGATTGCCGCTTAACGATAATATAAGAGTCGCCGGCCAGGGCACACGGCGCCTGGCGGGGCCGGGGCCGGGCGCGGTCTTTGGCGTAGCATGCGCACTCGAGACGGGGAAACACGTGGGTGAATGGCTTTCGGAGATCTGGCGCAGCCGGGAGATCCTGTATTTCCTCGCCTGGCGCGACGTCAAGGTGCGCTACAAGCAGGCCGCGCTCGGCATGGCCTGGGCGCTGCTGCAGCCGCTGCTCACCATGGTCATCTTCTCGCTGTTCTTCGGGCGCCTGGCGGGCATCCCGAGCGATGGCGTCCCCTACAAGCTGTTCTCCTACTCGGGCCTGCTGCTGTGGACCTACTTCTCGGTGACCCTGGCGCAGACCGGCAACAGCCTGGTCACCAACTCCCAGCTCATCACCAAGATCTACTTTCCGCGCGTACTGTTGCCGGCGGCCTCCGCGCTCGCCGGGCTCCTCGATCTCGTGGTCGGCTCGGTGTTCCTCGTGGCGCTGATGGCCTACTACCACGTGGTCCCGGGCTGGAGCGTGCTGCTGACGCCGCTGTTCGTGGCGCAGACGGCGCTCCTGGTGATGGGATCGGGCATGCTGCTCGCGGCGATCAACGTGCGCTACCGCGACGTCAAGTACACCATTCCGTTCCTCACCCAGACCGGGCTCTTCGTCACTCCCATCATCTGGCCGGTGTCCTACCTGCCGCACCGCTACCAGCTGTGGCTGGCGCTGAACCCGATGGCCGGCGTCGTGGAAGGCTTCCGCGCCTGCCTGTTCGGCGCGCAGCCGCTCGACTGGACGCTCGTCGGCTGTTCCTGGGCGATCACGCTGCTGCTGCTGCTGCTGGGCGGGATGCATTTCCGCAGCACCGAGCGGGTGTTTGCCGATATCGTCTGAGGCCGCAGCAAGACCACCCATGAGCGAGAGCATCACCGTCGAGAGTCTGTCGAAGTGCTACGAGATCGGGGTGCGCCAGCGCGAGACGCAGCTGCGCGACCACCTGGTTGGCCTGCTGCGCGCGCCGTTCCGCCGCCGCGAGCGGCGCGAGATCGTCTGGGCGCTGCGCGAGGTGTCCTTCAGCGTCCAGGAGGGTGAGGTTGTCGGCATCATCGGCCGCAACGGTGCCGGCAAGAGCACCCTGCTCAAGATCCTCTCCAAGATCACCTACCCGACTTCGGGGCGCGTGCGCGCGCGCGGCCGCGTGGCCTCGCTGCTGGAGGTCGGCACCGGCTTTCACGAGGAGCTCACCGGGCGCGAGAACATCTACCTGAACGGCTCGATACTCGGCATGAAGAAGCGCGAGGTCGATGCCAAGCTCGAGCAGATCGTGGAGTTCTCCGGCATCGAGCGCTTCATCGACACGCCCATCAAGCGCTATTCCAGCGGCATGCGGCTGCGCCTGGGCTTCGCGGTCGCCGCGCACCTCGAGCCCGACGTGCTGATCGTCGATGAGGTGCTGGCGGTGGGCGATGCTGCCTTCCAGAAGAAGTGCCTCACCGCGATGCAGAATCTGCGCGGCGGCGGGCGCACGGTGCTGTTCGTCTCGCACAACATGGCGGCGGTGGAGAACCTTTGCAGCCGCGGCATCTGGATTTCCAACGGCCAGCTGCGGCTCGATGGCTCGACGCACGACGTCATCGAGGCCTACATGGCCTCCTTTGCCAGCGCCGAGGACGCGAGCAGCGAGCTGCACGGCATCGAGGGGCGCCGTGGCGACGGCGAGGTGCGCTACACGCGCGTCGAGTTCCTCTCGAGCGGCCGTGAGCTGCAAACCGTCACGCGCAGCGGCAAGAGCCTGGTGGTGCGCCTGCACTACCGCGCCAATCAGGCGATCGAGCGCCCGTGCTTCGGCTTCAAGATCTTCACCGAGATGGGCACGCTGGTTACCGACACCAGCACCTGGCTGCACGGGCTGGACATTCCGTTGGTGCCCAAAGGTGATGGGTACGTGGAGCTCGAGATCGACGTCCTCAACCTGCTGCCGGGGCGCTATTACTTCACGCTGTGGATCGACTCGTGCGACACGCGCAAGGACTACGACCTGATCGAGAACGCCGTGCACCTCGACGTCGAGGAGGCGCCGATCTACCCGGGCGCGACGCGGCGCATCGACAGCCGCTACGGGCTGGTGTTCTTCCCGCAGCGCTGGCGCCTGGAGGGCATCGGGCACGATGCCGCGGCCCTCGAGGTGCCCCCGGCCGCCAACGCTTGAGCGCTCCCCCGAGCCGCCAAGTCGCGTGACGGAGTTGCAGGCCATGCGGGTGTTTGTCACGGGGGTCAACGGCTACATCGGGGCGGTGCTGGCTCCCTACCTGAGCGCGCGCCAGTTGAGTCTCACCGGCCTCGACACCGGCTACTACCGCGACGGCTGGCTGTACAGCGACGATCGCCGCTTCCCCGCGAGCCCCTACACGCTCAACAAGGACCTGCGCGCGGTGCAGGCCGCCGACCTGGAGGGTTGTGACGCGGTGGTGCACCTCGCCGAGCTCTCCAACGACCCCCTGGGGCAGAACAACCCCGCGGTCACCCACCAGATCAATCACCGCGGCTCGGTGGCGCTCGCGCAGCTGGCCCAGCGCGCGGGGATCCGCCGCTTCGTCTATACCTCCTCCTGCAGCGTCTACGGGGCCGGCAGCGGCGAGTATCTCGATGAGCGCGCGCCGGTGAATCCGCAGACCGCGTACGCCGAGTGCAAGGTGCTGGTGGAGCGCGACCTGGCGGCCATGGCGGGACCGGATTTCACGCCGGTGTTCCTGCGCAACGCGACCGCCTTCGGGCCCTCGCCGCGCATGCGCTTTGACATCGTCATCAACGACCTGTGCGCGCTCGCTTGGACCACGCGGCGTATCGCCATGACCAGCGACGGCAGTCCCTGGCGTCCGGTGGTACACGTCGAGGATATCTGCGAGGCGATCTACCGCAGTCTCATCGCGCCCGCGGCGGTGGTGAGCGGCAAGGTCTTCAACGTCGGGCAGAACAGCGAGAACTACCGGGTGCGCGAGCTGGCGCAGATCGTCGCCGCGGAGTTCCCGGGCTGCGAGGTGACGGTCGGCTCCTCGGTGGGCGACAACCGCAGCTACCGCGTCAGCTTCGACCGCATCCATCGGGAGCTGCCGGGCTTCCAGTGCCGCTACACGGCACGCGACGGGGCGCGGCAGCTGCGCGCACTGTTCGAGCGTATCCAGATGCCCGCCGAGACCTACCAGTTCCGCGCCTTCACGCGCCTGAAGCAGCTCAAGTACCTGCAGGCGACGCGCCAG
>Ga0335080_10004925_pt1 | contig 13675 bp, 10 predicted proteins | sample Lox_Sample_34_FD_206720 | JGI IMG/M metagenome (GOLD analysis project Ga0335080, IMG submission 206720) | Soil microbial communities from Loxahatchee National Wildlife Refuge, Florida, United States - Lox_Sample_3.4 | ecosystem: Environmental > Terrestrial > Soil > Wetlands | place: USA... | reverse complement strand
TCGGCGAGATTCGCGTGCTGGGCTATCCGCCGGGAGACGTGCGGGCGAAGGCGCAGATCGGATTTTTGCCGGAGAATTTTGCATTTTACAAATTCTTGAACGGCGAGCGGCTGCTGCGGTTTCACGATGCGCTTGGCGGAGGGGATAAGCGGACGGCGGGGGCGCGGATTGCAGAGCTTTTGGCCAAGGTGAAATTGACGGATTACCGGAAGCTGAAATTTGCGAAGTATTCGCGGGGCATGGTGCAACGGGTGGGGCTGGCCCAGGCGCTGCTGCGGGACCCGCAACTGCTGGTGCTGGACGAGCCGACTTCGGGATTGGATCCAACAGGCCGCAGAGATGTGCGGGAGATTATTTCGGCGCTGAAGACGGAAGGGCGCACGATTTTTCTGAGCTCGCACCTGCTTTCGGAAGTGGAGCAGGTTTGCGACCGCGTGATCATCATCAGCAAGGGACGCGTGGTGCAGACAGGCCGGATGAAGGACCTGCTGGGCGATTCGGGCCGCGTGGAGATTCTGGTGACCGCACTGCCGGAGAGTTTGGCGGCACGCCTGACGGAGTGGGGCGGCAGCTTCACGGGGAATGAGCACGGCGTGGCCGTGGTGGTGGATCAGGCGCACAAGCGGGAAGTGGCCGAGGGCGTGTGGGCCGCAGGACATGACGTGGTGCAGATCGCGCCGATTCGCGGGTCGCTGGAAGAGTTTTACCTGAAGACCGTGGGCGATGAGAGCGGGGTGGCATGAAAGTCTGGACGCTCGCGCTGAATACACTGGAAAGCTTTCTGCATAACCGGCTGGTGCTGTTGTTGCTGCTGGTGGGGGCGGGGATCGTGTTGATTATGATGGCTCCCCTGCTGCAGGTGAAGGCCAGGATCACCGTGCAAAACACCAGCATGGTGGAATCGATGGTGCTCGAAGCGATTTCGCAGGTGATGGGATTCATGAGCGGACTGGGGAGCTTGCTGGCGGCGTGGGCGGCGACCGATTCGCTGGGGTCGGAATTGAAGGCGGGGACGGTGCTGGCGGTGATGGCGCGTCCGGTGAAGCGGTGGGAGTTTTTGCTGGGGAAATATCTTGGCGTCCTGCTGATGATGGCAGGGTACGTGGTGATGATGGTGGGCGTGTCGCACGTGCTGGCGTGGATGGGGGGACAGCACATTCAAGTGAGCCCGCTGGCGATGTTTGCGTATCCGCTGGCGCGGTATGCGATTTATGCGGCGATTGCGATGTTGTGCGCGACGGTGGCAGGTCCGGTGGTGAGCATGGTGGTGGTGTTGGCGATAGCGATTCTGGGCGACATGGTGTTGCCGAGCACGCCGGCGTGGAAACCCTGGCTGATGTGGCTGAAGCACGGGCTGTATTACGCGCTGCCGTCGATGGAGCTGTTGTCCGAAGAACGATTCTTGAGCTTGCGGCAAGCGACGTTGCACCCGATGAAGTGGCAGGAGCAGGCGGTGAGCGTGCTGTATGGGTGGGATTATGCGCTGGTGGTGCTGCTGGTGGCGATGTGGTCGTTTCATTACCGGACGCTGCGGCGGGACTAGGAAGAGGCGGGAAAAGGCTGACAGCGGACAGCTTGCGGAAAAGAGAGCCCTCGGTGCGAACACCGGGGGCTTTTTTTGCTTCGGATAGGGTTGTTACAAATGTTTGGTGGGGTAGCGTTGTGTCGCGCCTCCGGCGCTGAATTTTCGTTTCGCAGTAGTCCCAGGCCTCACGGCCTGGGCTACCGTGTTTCGCGCCTCCGGCGCTTCGGGAAAGCGCCCCCGGGGCTTTGGGGAAGAAAGAGGCGGCGTAAAGGTGTCGCGAGGCGCGGCCACCGGAAGGCGGCCACAGCGTGGGAGGGGCCCTTGGCAATGGGGCGAGTTTGAAGAGCACAGGCTGAAGCCTGTGCTGCATGAGGGGCCGGGCAGGGGCGACCGCTAGACATTTGCGGTGGGTCGGTTATTTGGCGGATTGTTTGCGGTGGAGGTCGACGCAGACGGATTCGGCGGTGTTGGGGTCGACGGCGGAGTCGCCGCCTTCGATGTGGCGGATGATGCCGTCTTTGTCGATGACGATGTTGGCGCGCAAGGCCCACTGGTAGCCATCGCCCTGGACGTCGTAGGTTTTCAGGACGCCGTAAGAGGTGAGCATTTTGTGGTTCATGTCGCTGAGGAGGGGAAACTTGATATTGATCTGCTTGGCGAAGGCGGCGTTGGCTGCGGGAGAGTCCATGCTGACGCCGAAGACGGCGGTGTCGCTCATATCAATCTTGCCGGAGTCGATTCCAGACTGGACCGCCTGGAGTTGTTTGGTTCAGCCACCGGTGAAGGCGAGGACGTAGACGGCTAAGAAGACATTTTTCTTGCCGTGGAAGTCGGAGAGTTTGACGGTTTTCCATTCGTCGCTCAGCAGGGTGAAATCGGGAGCGGGGTCGCCGACTTTGAGAGAGAGTTTGGCGACTTCGTCTTTTTTCTGGGGACCAGCAGAGAGAGGAACGACGGCGGACATGGATGCAAGCAGTAAAGCGGAAGCGAGAAGGTGTTTCATGGGGACTCCTTGGGAGGATTTCGCGCGGTGAAGAATGATAGCTGGGGGACGGTTTTAGGAGTAGGGAAAAATTCGGGTGCAAAGCGAACGGTTGGGAGTGAGGTGTACGTAATTTTTAACGCAGAGGGCACAGAGAAGTGAGGGAAAACCCGAAGAAGGCGGCCTGAAGCCGCCCCTACCGGAGGTAGCCCCAGTTGTGCAATTTGTCGGAGTCTTCCACCCAGCGGTCGCCGATGTCGGTGCGGTAGTACATGTTGGGGATGAGGATGTTCTTGATGCGGGAGTAGGCCTGAACCTGCGCTTGTTTCATGGTCTGGCCGACGCCGCAGACGATGAGAACCACGCCGGAAGTGCCGGCGACGAGCCACTGCTGGTTGACGATTTTGACGTCTTCGATGTGGATGCCTTCGTTGATGGGGCGCTTGAAGACGATGGCGGCGTTTTTGGAGAAGGATTCGAAGGTGGCTTCGTCGTCGAAGGGGAACGGGGGAACGACGATGCGGATGCCGATCTGGAAGCCGCTGCGGGTGCGCCACTTGGGTTCCTGGCCGTTGGCAAGTTCCCAGAAAAAATCGCTGATGGGAGTGAGGATGCCTTCCTGCTGGATGCTGATCGTGGGGTAGCCGAAGCGCGCGGTGAATTCGAGCGGGTAGATGCCATTGTTGTTGACGATGCAGTTGAGATCAATGTAGCCGACGTAGCCTTCCTCGGCGAGCTTCGATTCCATTTTGAGGAGAGTGCGCGTGAAGAGGACGTTGGGTTCGCTCCAAAACATAGTGGTGCCCATTTCGCCGGTGGGCGGGCCGACTTCGCCGGGGAAGAGTTTTTTGTGCTCGAAGTTGATGTTGATGGGAGTGATGAATTTCTTGCCGTTGAAGAAGGCGCCGACGGCGACCTCGACGCCGGTGACGCGGCGCTGGAGCTGGAAAACCTTGATTTCCTCGGAGAAGGCTTTCTTGTAGGCCTCGAGCATGCCGATGACGTCTTCGCCGTTTTCTTCCTCGCCGACGAAGAGGCGGCGCTTGACGTTCTGGGCTTCGCCGCTGGGTTTGATGACGTAGCGGTCGGGATTTTTCTTGACGAATTCGATGGCGGGATCGAAGGAATCGAAATCCTGATAGGGGATGATGGTGACGCCGGCTTTCTTGAGCTCTTCCTGGCCGAAGGAGCGGTCGTCTTCGAGATTGTCGGTGTAAGGCGTGCCGCCGATGACGGGCTTGCCGGAGGCGCGCAGGGCCTGCGCCTTGGCGCCCTGGCCAAGGGTGTCGTCAAAGACGACGATGTCGGCCCACTTGCAGTCTTTTTCGTAGTCGGTGGATTTGGGGACGAAACCGTCGGCGATATCGCGTTCCTTCTCGTTTTCGACGAAGTAGCGGACTTCGTGGCCTTCCTTGACGACCTGCCAGGCAATGTCTCCGATGAGGCTGGAGAGAGAGGCAAAGAGGAATTTCTTTTTTTCCATGAGAAGGGGCGCGGCTCCGTAAAGAGGAAAGGTCCAGATTCTATTGTAGATAGGGAGATGTTACAGGATGTTTAAATTTGGGGTGCGCTGGGGCGGGGTTCGTTTGAGACAGAGGGCACGGAGGAAGAGCACATCGGGCCCAGAGACAGAGAGGCAGGCATGAAGGCCAGCGCTATATAGAAGAAGGAAGAAGCGCAGAGCGGGAGAGGGGCGTTCCGGGGACGGAAAACCGCGGGGCGGGGTGGGGGCATCACAGGGGTAGCATCGAGTGTGCTGGCCGAAGGGGCAGGTTTTGGGGTTGGCTGTCCGTTCGTTCAGGTTATACTGGATGCGTCCATGCTGGCGGCAGGGGTACCACAGGTTCCAGCCGAAGGCCGCGGCGCGGAGTCCGAACGCTAAATGTGAGGTGAGGATTGCGGCGACTACCGCTTCTGCTGATAGGTGCGCTGGTACTGGTTTCGGCCGTGCCAAGCTCCGCACAGTTTCCCTTACACAAAAAGAAAAAGACGAACCAGTCGACGGACGCGTCGAACACCGCCGAGCCGGACAAGCAGCTCTACGAGAAATCGCTGGACGACATCAAGCACGGACGGCACGAAGTGGGCCGGTTGGGGATGCAGACGCTGATCAACACTTACCCGGACAGCGAATATCTGGCCAAGGCAAAGCTGGCGATTGCCGATTCCTATTTCAAGGAAGGCGGCAGCGCAAATATTACCCAGGCGATCGCCGGGTATAAAGATTTCATTGTATTCTTCCCTTTCCTGCCGGAAGCGGCCTACGCGCAGATGCAAGTGGCGATGGCCAACTACAACGAGATGGACAAGCCGGACCGGGACAACACGCACGCAAAGATGGCGGAGGAAGAGTTCCAGACGTTCCTGCAGAAGTATCCGAAGGACCCGCTGGCGCCGCAGGCGGAACAGCACCTACGGGAAGTGCAGGAAGTGATCGCGGAGGGCCAGTTCCGGATTGCCTACTATTACTACGTGAAGGGCGACCCGCGGGCGGCGGCAGGAAGATTGGCGCCACTGGTGATCCGCTACCCGCTCTATAGCAAGACAGACCAGGCGCTGTGGATGCTGGGCGACGAGTTCGAAAAGGGCGAGCGCAAGGACGTGGCGGGGTGGTACTACACGCGGCTGATCAAGAATTATCCACTCTCGAAGTATGCGCCGCTGGCGAAGGACAAGCTGAAGGCCTTCGGGCAGCCGATTCCGCAGCCGGATCCGAAAGCCGTGGAATGGATGACGGCGGAACAAAATGTGCCGCGGCCGAAAGAGTCGCCGATGCACCGCGCGATCGGGATGATGCACTCGCGGCCGGACGTGGATGCGACCGCGCGCAATGGAACTCCACAGATGCAGCCGGAATCCGAGACACCGGGTACCGAGACGCTCTCCGGTGGGGGCAGCACGACACTGGTGGGGACGACCGGCGGGGGAGCCCCAGCGGGAGGCGCGAGCAAGTCGCCTGCAGTGGTGGAGACCGTGAAGCCGGGCGAGGCAGCGCCGGCAAAGACGGCGGATGACGCGAACTCCGGGACCGCGGACGACAGCAACACGACAACTTCGGATGCGACTGGGACGAACTCGACGGACGCCAACGGGACCAGCACAACAGCGAATGGCGACGCGGCGAAGACGGATGGCTCGAGCACCACGAGCAGCAACGGGACGAGTTCGAGCACGACCTCGACGGCAGACAACAGCAATCAGAAGGAATCGAGCAGCAAGAAGAAGGGGATCAAGAAGATCATTCCGTGGTGACGAGGGAGTCTTAAGCCTTTTGCTGTTAAGGTGTGCTGATTAAGTTCCCAGTTATTGGTTCGAGAGTTCGGAAATCCGAGAGAAAAAGAGAGTTGGGACGAAGGGGTGCGGCGGGTGCCGCACCCCTTGTCCTTTGGGACAGGTTGTTCGATTGGAACACCGCGTAGGCGCTTCCGACACATAGCGGTTTGTGCCGATTGACGCCCTCGCCGCTCGGTGCTCCAATGAATTTTGTATCTTCGTGTCTGAAGAAGTTCTGGGTTTGGAGGACGTTCCGGTGGCCAAGATCCTGGTTGCGGACGACAACAGCAACATTCAGAAAATGGTAGGGCTTGCCCTGAAGGATCAGGGCATTGACGTGGTGGCCGTGGGGAACGGTGAAGCCGCGGTGCGGAAGATTTCGGACGTGAAGCCAGACCTGGTCTTAGCCGATGTGTTCATGCCGGTGCGGAATGGATACGAAGTTTGCCGGTACGTCAAAGAAGATTCGACCCTGGCGCATATCCCCGTGATTTTGCTGGTGGGGGCGTTTGATCCCTTGGATGAGCAGGAAGCACAACGCGTGGGCGCGGATGGGGTGCTGAAGAAACCATTTGTACCGCCCGATCCACTGATATCGATGGTGAAGTCGGCATTAACGCGAGCGGGTGTGGCGATTGGCAATGAACCGGCGCCAGCGGCGAAGGCTCCGGAAGTTGCGGCGACACCGAGCGCGAGGGATTTCCTGTCGGCGGGAGTGAGTTCGAAGCTGGCGGCGCTGACCGGGACGCCCGTCCCGCAGGCGGAGGCGGAACCGGTCGAGGAGTTCCCTGCCCCAGCGCAAGCCGTGAAGTTTGCGGCGGGATCGGAGCCGGTTGCGTTTGGGAGTTTGCTGGAGACGCCGGAAGACGACATGGCGTTTGTGGCCAAGCCGATTGAAGAATTGGAGCAGGCCAGGAATTGGGGCGGTGGAGAAGCGGAACCGGCGGAAGAAGAAGAGGAAGCCGAGGAAAAGGGTCCGCGGGCGGGCTGGAGGCCAGGCGGGTTAGATGAGGCGGAGGAGCCGGCGGTGCCTTCGCGCGGCGGCAAGCCCAAGGATTGGCGAGAGGAAGCGTTCCACGGGAATTCGCCGGCGAGTATTTCGTCGGGGCGCGGATGGAGTCCGGAGCGCACGACACAAGTGGCCGAAGTGGCGGAAGCGCCCGCAGTGGGCGTCTCGACGTTGGAGAGCAAACAGAGCGAGGGAGCGTCGCCGTTTGCGGGTGACGCATGGGCGGCGGCACTGGCGAACTCAGTGGAAGCCAAGATTGCGGATGTGGCGGAAGCGCCTGCGGCGGTGAGTGAAGTGGCGCCGGAGGTTGCGGTGGCCGCACCGGCGGCCGTGGTGGAAGAAGTGAAAGCGCCAGAGCCAGTGGCGGCTCCGAGTTTTCCTGCAGCGGAGGCGCCGGGTTGGGGTGGCGCGACCGATTCATCGTGGGAATTGGAAGCGAAGAAGGCTTCCCTGCTGGCGGCCACGTGGGACGCGCCGGCTGCGGCGGCAGGGCCGGAGGAATCGGCGAGCGTGGCCGAGGCGGCAAAGTTTTTGGCGGAAGAGCCGGAAGCGGCTCCTGTGGAAGCGCCAACGAGCGAAGTGATTTCGCAATTTGTGGAACAGGCGGCGCCGGTGGAGGAAGTGGTGCAAGCGCCGGCCACAGAAGCGGCGGAGCCAGCAAACGCTGAAGAGCCAATGCCGGCGATGGCCGAGGAGCATGGGGCCGCGGAGACGGCGGGGTCGATCTATGCCGCGGAAGCGCCGCTGGATGTGAACGCGACGCAGGAAGTGCCGGTTGAGGCCCAGCCGGAAGAAACACATTATTCGGGTGAGCCATTGGCGGAAGAAGTTGCGGCGCGGGTGGAAGCGGCGGCGCCGGCGAAGAGCGAGGAAGCGGCGGAAGCGCCCGCAGCCGCACAGCAGCCGGACATGGATGCGCTGGTGGCGCGCGTGCTGGCGAAAATGAGTCCCGAGGTGTTGCAGAAGGTGACGCAGGAGATTTTGAAGCCGGTGATTGAGGCGATTATCAAGGACGAGTTGAACGAGAAGAAGTAGCGAAAGAAAAAGAGATTGGGGAATCGCGGCCCGCTGGAAACGGCGGGCCGTTTTGTTTTTTTCGAGCAGGGTGCGGAGGAACGAAGCGCAGGCTGAAGCCTGTGCTACCTGGCCCGAACGCTTGCCGGCGGGAGACGCCGGCGTTAACGGCTTGATTGACGGGCGTTGCGGGCGGACCTTATAGTCGAAGATTACCTTGTTTGGGTGCGGGTGTGCCGTGTAGGAGCCGGCGCACCCGCTGAAGGCGGTAATGCGGAGCCGACCTAAAGGTCGGCCACTACACACGGCCTGGAGGGCGGCTTAGAGCCGCCCCTACGAGAGAGGCCCGCGCGCGGATCGGGTGCACAGGCAGGAATGCCTGTGCCACAAGGCGGCGTAAAGCCGCCCCTACAAGAGTGGCCCGCCTCAGAAGGCGGGCGCTACATGAAGAGAGGGAGCGGGATGGGGCGGGAAATTGCCAAGGCGTATGAGCCGAAACTGATTGAGCCGAAGTGGGCGGAGTGCTGGGTGAAGGAGGAGTTGTTCAAGGCCGACCCCGCGAAGCCAGGGCCTGTGTTTTCGATTGTGATTCCGCCGCCGAATGTGACCGGGTCGCTGCACATCGGGCACATGCTGGACCATACGGAGATCGACATCCTGACGCGCTGGCATCGCATGCGCGGATACAACACCCTGTATTTGCCGGGAACGGACCATGCGGGAATTTCGACGCAGCGCGTGGTGGTGCGGCAGCTGGCCGAGCAGAAGATCAATTACCGGGATTTGGGGCGGGAAGAGTTCATCAAGCGCGTGTGGAAGTGGAAGGAAGAAAGCGGCGGAACGATCCAGCGGCAGATGAAGCAGATCGGGGAGTCGTGCGACTGGTCGCGCGAGAAGTTCACGCTGTCGCCGGAGCTTTCGCGGGTGGTGATTGAAGTTTTCGTGCGGCTGTATGAAGAAGGATTGATTTACCGGGATTTCCGGCTGATGAACTGGTGCCCGGTGTGCCTGACGGTGCTGAGCGACCTTGAAGTGATTCACGAGGAGCGGCCGGGGCATCTGTGGCACATCAAGTATCCGGTGGCAGGGACGCAGGAATTTTTGACGGTGGCGACGACGCGGCCGGAGACGATGCTGGGCGATACGGCGGTGGCGGTGCACCCGGAAGATGAACGCTTCCAGCACCTGATCGGGAAGAAAGTGATTTTGCCGCTGATGAACCGGGAAATTCCCATCATTGCGGATGAAATGGTGGACCGCGAGTTTGGGACGGGCGCAGTGAAAATTACTCCGGCGCACGATCCGAACGACTGGGAAGCGGGGAAGCGGCACGGGCTCGCGCAGATCGACGTGATGACCGACGACGGGCATATCAACGCGAATGGCGGGGCGTATGCGGGGCTGGAGCGGTTTACGGCGCGGAAAAAGATTGTGGAGGATCTGAAGGCGCAGGGATTCCTGGAAAAGATTACGGACCATGTGAGCGCAATCGGGTTGTGCGAACGCAGCAAGACGATCGTGGAGCCGCGGGCTTCGACACAGTGGTTTTGCCGGATGAAGCCGCTGGCGGAGCCGGCGATTGAGGCGGTGGAGAGCGGCGCGATCCAGATTATTCCCGAAAACCGGCGGCAGGAATTTTTTCACTGGATGCGGAACATCCGCGACTGGACGATTTCGCGGCAGCTGTGGTGGGGGCACCGGATCCCGGCGTGGCACTGCGGCGGCTGCAAGGAAGTGATCGTGGCGCGGACGGCTCCGGCGAAGTGCGCGAAATGCGGTTCGGCGGAGTTGAAACAGGATCCGGACGTGCTGGATACGTGGTTCAGCTCGGGGTTGTGGCCGTTTTCGACGCTGGGCTGGCCGGAAAAAACTGCGGACTTCGAGCGATATTACCCGACGAGCCTTCTGATTACCGGCTACGACATTCTGTTTTTCTGGGTGGCGCGGATGGCCATGCTGGGGATTCATTTTACGGGGCAAGTTCCCTTTGGCACGGTGTACCTGCACTCGCTGGTAAGGACGTCGGGCGGGGAGAAGATGTCCAAGTCGAAGGGGACGGGGCTCGATCCGGTGGCGCTGAACGAGCAATACGGGACGGACGCGATGCGGTTTTGCCTGGCGTCCATGGCGGCGCCGGGGACGGACATTGTGCTCTCGGACGACCGGCTGCTGGGTGCACGGTCGTTTGCGAACAAGATTTGGAACGCGGCGCGCTTTCTGTTTGTGAATCTGGACAAGTACGAAGAGGGCGGCGGATCGCTGGAGTTGCTGGCGGGGCCGGAGGTGCGAGCGAAGGCACCGTATGCATGGAACGGAAGCGTGCCTTTGATTGACCGGTGGCTGTTTGCGCGGGTGGCGGCGACGGTGGAGACGGTGAACGACGCGCTGACGAATTACCGGTTTCATGAAGCGGCGCAGAGCGTGTATCAGTTTTTCTGGGGAGATTTTTGCGACTGGTACATCGAGTGGGTGAAGCCGCAATTACTAAACGCGGATCGCGGACGCGCGGACGTGGCATGGAAGAATTTATTTGCGGGATTCGATGCCGCGCTGCGGCTGCTGCACCCGTTCATGCCGTTTCTGACGGAGGAGTTGTGGCATCAACTGCCGCAGCGGGCAGGGGCGAGATCGATTGCGCTGGATGCGTTTCCAGAAGCGCAGGCGGAGTGGAAGGATGCGGCGGGATTGGCGGAGTTTGGATTGATCCAGGAAGTGATCCAGGGGACGCGAATGGTGCGGTCGGAAATGAAGCTGGATCCGAAGAAGAGGGTTGCGGCGGAGTTCGCCAGCGGGGGCACGCGGACGCGCGACGTGATTGCGGCGAACGCGGAGGCCATCCAGAGGCTGGGGAATTTGACGGAATTGAAGGTGCTGGCAGGGAAATTGCCGGCGGGCGAGGGCGGGATGAGGTCGACGGCGGATTTTGATTTGCGGATTCCGTACGTGGCGGAGACCGTGGACGCGGCGGCGGAGCTAGCGCGTTTGAAGAAGGAGATCGAAGGTTTGGAGAAGGCGATTGCGTCGAAAGAGAAGCAGTTGGGGAATGAGACGTTTCGGAGCCGTGCGCCGGAGAAGGTGATTCGAGAGATGGAAGAAACGCTGGCGGGGCAGAAGATCGAGTTGGAAAAGTTGAAACTGAGAAGAAAGAGCTTAGAAACCGAGAAGTAAAGCGGTTTTTTTGACACAGAGAGCACCGAGAAAGAGCACAGAGAAGGCAGAGGAAGAGCGGCCCGCCAAAGTCGGCGGGCCCTACGGTTTATGAAGGCGCGCAGGAACATTTTGGTGACACACGAAGAGATTGCGCGGGCTGGGGGTGTGCGGGCGGCGGTGGAGGAGGCGTTGAGTTTGGCTGCGCTGCGGATGACGCCGCGAGCGATGACGGTGTATGAAGCGACGGGCATGGCGCCGACGGAAGCGGATGGGGCGGAGATTTCGGTGCAGGTTGCAGTGAGGAACGAAGAGGAGTTGCGAGAGGCGATTGCGGCGGGGGCGGAGGCGGTGCGGCTGGTGGGAGTGAGCGTGGAAGGGGGGGAGAGGTTGCGAATGATCGCCCGGGGACTGCGAGAAGACGTAAAGATCGAAGATGGAGGATAGAAGCAGTGGTGGCCTTAGATCGTAAGAGCCCATCCTTCGCGCAAAAGGCGCGCGAAGGATGGGGCACTCTCAAGTTCAGGTAATAGCGAGGGTAACGAAGAGCACAGCCAGGAATGGCTGTGCCACACAGAGTGGGCTTGTGAGAAGGCGACGGGGTGAGTAAGCTGGGGGCGTGAAGCACAGGGCCGGGGCCTGATGCCGCAAACTAATTCCCTTCCAGGGACAACCGACCGGAGACTGGCAGCACTGCTCACGCTGCTTTCCGAGAATGCCACGATTGTGATTAGCGGGGCGCGGATCGCGCGGGAGATCGGTGTGTCGCGGTCCACGGTGTGGCGTTGGGTGGAGCGGTTGCGCGAGTTGGGTGTGCGCGTAAAGGGCCAGCCGCACACGGGATATTTTCTGGAAAGAGTGCCGGATATATTGACACCGGACCTGGTGCGGAAGCGGCTGAAGGGCGGATTGTTCGGGAAGCGGGTGTTTCATTTTTTCAAGACGGATTCGACGAACCGGGTGGCGATGGAACTTGGCTATGCGGGAGAGCCGGAAGGCGCAGTGGTACTGGCGGAAGAGCAGACGGCGGGACGAGGGCGCGCGGGCAGGAACTGGCATTCGGAGCGTGGAGCGGGATTGTATGCAACGATTTTGCTGCGGCCGAAGCTATCGCCGGTGCAGGCGCCGCTGCTGACCATGCTGGCGGGGCTTTCGGCGCACTCGGCGGTGCAATCGCAGACGGGGTTGTCGGCGGAGTTGAAGTGGCCGAACGACTTGCTGGTGAACGGGAAGAAGCTCGGCGGGATATTGACGGAGATGCACGCAGAGCCGAGCGCGGTGCGCTTCGTGATTGTGGGCATCGGGATCAACGTGAATCAGGAGAAGTTTCCGGGGGAGTTAGCGGAAACGGCGACCTCGCTGCAGCGGGAGACGGGGCGGTCACACTCGCGGCTGGAGTTTCTGGTGAAGTTGCTGGGGCAATTCGAGACCGACTACAATCGATTTCTGCGCGAAGGGGCGCCGTATGTGGTGGAGCGGTTCGAGCTGGTTTCCAGCTTTGCGAATGGACGGCGCGTGAAAGTGGAGACCGGTACGGAGACGTATTGGGGGACGACGGACGGGTTGAGTCCGGAGGGGTTGTTGATCGTGAAGAGGGATTCGGGAACGCGTACGACGGTGATTGCGGGAGATGTGGCGGAAATCAAGTCATCAGTGAACAGTAATCAGTGATCAGAACGAGGGGCTGGGGCATTGGGGCGGCCTGCTCAAGCTCAGTTCGTGGTCGGCCTAACGAAGAGCACAGCCAGGAATGGCTGTGCTACGGGGATGGGATGCTGCTGACGATTGATGTGGGGAATTCGAATACGGTTCTGGGAGTGTTTCGCGGGGAGGAGTTGATCGCGCACTGGCGATTGACGACGGCGCGGGCTCAGACCGTGGACGAGTATGGCGTGTTGGCGCGGAATTTGTTTTCGTTCGCGGGGCTGGATGAGAAGGCGATCAGCGGGGTGATGATCAGTTCGGTGGTGCCCCCGGTGAATTGGACGCTGGCCGAAATGTCGCAGCGATATTTGGGGAAGAAGGCGCTGTTTGTGGAGCCCGGGGTAAAGACGGGCATGGCGGTGCTGGTGGACAATCCGATGGAAGTGGGCGCGGACCGGATTGTGAACGGAGTGGCGGCCTTTCATTTGTACGGCGGGCCGTGCATTGTGATTGATTTTGGGACGGCGATTACGTTTGACGTGATCTCGGCAAGGTGCGAGTACCTGGGCGGCGTGATTGCGCCGGGGATCGGGATTGCGTCGGAGGCGCTGTTCAGCCGGGCGGCGCGGTTGCCGCGGGTGGAGATCAAGGACCCGGGCAAGGTGATCGGGACGAATACGGTGACGCACATGCAAGCGGGGCTGTATTACGGCGCGGTGGACATGGTGGACGGGATGCTGGCGCGGATTAAGGCGGAATTGAAGAGCGAAGCGAATGTGGTAGCAACCGGGGGGCAGGCGGGGCTGGTCGCGAAGGGGACAAAGCAGATTCAGCATGTGGATGAGTTTTTGACCCTGGTGGGATTGCGGTTGATTTGGGAGAAGAATCAGCATGGGGAGGCGGCGGGGGTGGGAAGTGGAAGGAAGTTGAAAGTTAAAAGTTGATGAGAAGAGAAAGATCGCCGAACGCAGAGGCACGGAGAACGCAGAGAAAAGCAGGACACGAATTGCCAAAGAGGCGTCGGATCGTAAGAGCCCCCCTCACAAACCGGGGGTGGGGCACCCTCAAGTTCTACAGATGA
>Ga0335080_10004923_pt1 | contig 13676 bp, 15 predicted proteins | sample Lox_Sample_34_FD_206720 | JGI IMG/M metagenome (GOLD analysis project Ga0335080, IMG submission 206720) | Soil microbial communities from Loxahatchee National Wildlife Refuge, Florida, United States - Lox_Sample_3.4 | ecosystem: Environmental > Terrestrial > Soil > Wetlands | place: USA... | reverse complement strand
AGGCGATGCCCAGGCCGCGGTGCGCGGCGGCGGTCCATTCCGCGTGCCCGATGCCGGCGGCGATGCCGGCTGCCTGTTCGGCTGATTCGATCGCCTCGCGGTCCTGGCTGAGGGCGGCCAGGACCTCGGCACGGTGCCACAGGCACTCGGCCTCGACGGCCGGGTGGCCGGCGGCGCGGGCCCAGGTGAGGCTCTCCTCGATCTCCGCCAGGCCGTCGGCGGCCTGGCGGAGGAAGGCGAGGGCGTGGCCGCGGGTGGCACGCGGGCTCCACAGCCGCAGGACCTCGCCGGGTGTTACCGCCAGGTGGGCCAGGCGGTCGAGCTGGTCGGCGGCGTCGCGCAGCCTGCCGTCGATGAAGCACGCCATCGCCCGCCAGTACAGCAGGCGGGCGCTGCCGCGACTGTCGCCGGCCTGGTCCAGCAGCAGGGCCGCCCGGCGCACCCGATCCCGGGCGCGGGACAGGTTGGCCTCGGCCAGGTCGATGATCGCGCCCGCCACGAGGGCCTGGCCCAGGGCGGCGGGCTGGTCCCGGCTTCGGCGATCGCCAGTGCGGCCAGCTCGCCGCCGCGGGCCGCGTCGGCGGTCCTGGCGTCCAGGATGGCCAGCTGGGCCAGCACCCGGGACCGGGAGGCGGGATCGTCGAGGCTGTCCAGCGCGGCGGTGAAGTCGGTGCGGGCCGCGGTGAGCTGGCCGCCGCGTCGGCGGGCCTCGCCGCGGACCTCCAGCAACCCGGCCCGGGTGCGGCCGGCCGGGCCGAGCGACAGGCCGGCCCCGGCCAGGCGCAACGCCTCGCGGTCGCAGATCCGGTCCAGTTCCCGGCGGGCGGCGGCCGCATACGCCACGGCCGCCCCCTCGTTGTCGCCGCTGGCGGCCAGGTGGCTGGCCGCCTCGGCCGGGTCCGCGTCGCATTGCCGCAGCGCCTGGGCGAGAAGCGCGTGGAACCGTGCGGTTTCGCCGGGAAGCATCGTGGCGGTAACCGCCTGGCGGAACAGCTCGTGGCTGAGCGCCCAGCCTCGCGGCCCCGGGCTAGCCAGCCCGGCGCTGCCCAGCCCTTCCAGGGTGTCCAGCGCAGAATGCAGGTCGGTGCCGCTAGCGGCGGCCAGCAGCGGTGGCGGCGCGGGACGGCCCAGGAATGCGAGCACGCCCAGCATGTCCCGCCACCGGGAGGGCAGTCCGGCCAGCCGGTTCCCCGCGGCCTGCCCGATCCCGGCGGCGACGATCCTCGCGGCCCCGGCGGCGTCGCAGCCTGGCCGCAGCCGCCACTTGCTGTCACCGTCGCGGGTGATTGCTCCCTGCCGGGCCAGGGCGGCGATGACCTCGGTGACGGTGAACGGGGTGCGGCCGGCCCGCCTGATGATCACCTCGGCCAGCAGCTGGTCGCCGAACAGCCCCCTGATGACACGGGCTGGCAGCGGACCGAGTGTGATGCTGGTCATCTGATGGGGCGGCAGGCGGAGTGCTTCGGCGGGGTCGGCACCGGTATTGCCGTCTGGCCGGCAGGCGGCGGCGAGGCTGACACCGTCCAGGCGGCGCAGTAGCAGCCCGAGCAGAGTCAGGCTGGTCGGGTCGGCCCACTGCAGGTCATCGGCCACGATCAGGCAGCGCGACCGTGCCGAGGCCGCGACGAGGCGGACCGCTCCTTGCAGGGCGAATGCGTGGCGGGTCTGCTCATCGAGGCCACCGACGGCAGTGAAGGGGGAAGGGGAGGCGGGCGGGGGCCCGGCCAGGCCGGGCACCACCTCGGCCAGCGCGCTGGCTTCCGGCTCCGCCAGGACAGCCGACACCGGTACGGGCAGCCGTCTGGCGGCCTGGCCGAGAAGCTGGCCCGCCAGCGACCATGCCTCATCTCGATCCGGGGCGAATGCCTGCGCGGCTAGCACGGGTACACCGGCCCGCCGCCTGCGCACCCGGACGAACGATCTGCTCGGGCTGGCCGGGGCTATCGGGGCTGGAGGCTAGGGGCGTCTGGGGGCAGGAGGCGTCGACGAGCACGCGGGCACCGGCCTTGGCGGCTGTGGGTGTGGCTGGGTCGGCGTCGAGGACGCCAGCGGCGAGGCCGCCGTCGAGGAGCAGGGTGAGCTGGCGGGCGAGCTGGCTGGGGTCGGCGGCGTGGGCGCGGCGGGCCAGGTCGGTGAGCCAGGCGCGGACGAGGTGCTTGTGTTCGACGGTCCGGGCATGCACGCGGGTGCCGGGCTCGCTTTCCGCGGCAGCGTTGATGAACGCGCAGCCATGGTAGCCGTCGCGGCGGCAGGCGGACTCGAGCGCGTCGAATATGCCGACCAGCTGGTCGCGGGGGTCGTCGCCGGCGGCGCGCGCAGCGGCGCGCAGCTGCCCGAACCAGGTCTGATCGACCTGGTCCAGGTAGGCCAGCACCAGGTCGTCCTTGCGCGGGAAGTGCTTGTACAGCGTCGCCTTGGCCACCCCGGACTCGGCGATCACGGTATCGACGCCGACGCCGCGCGGGCCGTGGGCGTAGAACAGCCGGAACGCGGTGCCGAGGATGCGCTCGCGGGCAGGCTGGCGGGCTTCTGGCTGGGTCATCCGGTTCACCTCCCGCCCAGGCAAGATTACAGACTGGTCTGTCTATCGACAATCAGGCTCGCCCGCTAGCCGAGGGAGCTCGGCGCTGATCGACCCTGTGATTGAGGATGGTGCTAGACAGACCTGTCTGTTAGTTTAGCTCTGCACGCGCAATACCCCGCCGCATGCCGAGCAAGGAGCACCATCATGAAGATCGCAGTTCTGGGTACCGGGATAGTCGGGCAGTCCGTGGCGGGCCGCCTCGACGAGCTGGGCCATGAGGTGATCACCGGCACCCGCGACGTGACCGGGACGATGGGCCGCACGGCGCCGGATGCAATGGGCAACCCGCCGTATCCGGCCTGGGCCGCCGCCCACCCGCAGGTGCGCCTGGCCACCTTCGCCGGTGCGGCCGCCGGTGCCGAGCTGCTGGTCAACGCCACCTCGGGCGGCGCGTCGATGGCGGCATTGGCCGCCGCCGGCACCGGGAACCTGGCGGGCAAGGTGCTCCTCGACATCGCCAACCCGCTGGATTTTTCCCGCGGCTTCCCGCCCAGCCTGTTCGTCAAGGACACCGACAGCCTCGGCGAGCAGATCCAGGCGGCGCACCCGGAGCTGAAGGTCGTCAAGGCGCTCAACACGCTGACCGCGGCGCTGATGGCCCATCCGGCGCAGGTGGCCGGTGGCCAGCACAGCGTGTTCGTCGCCGGCAACGACCCCGATGCGAAGAAGACCGTGACCAGCCTGCTGGAGTCGTTCGGGCACACCGACGTCATCGACCTGGGCGACATCAGCGCCGCCCGCGGCACCGAGATGCTGATGCCGCTGTGGCTGCGCCTGATGGGCGCGCTGGACACCCCGATGTTCAACTTCAAGATCGTCCGCTGACCGCGCCGGTCCCCAGGACCGGGCTCGAGACGACCTTCCCGAACGATACGGCCGGAGATCGCGATATGGTCACGGAGCTTCATGGCCGATCCAGGGGATGGCGCGCGCCGAGCCGCCGATAGGTGCGGGTCCGGCCGCGCTCCGTTGTCGGCGTGCGCCGAGCCGATCGGCCGTTATGTGTTCGCGCTGGCGGGCCTGACCTGTTCCCGGTCAGCGGCGGGGACGCCTGCGATCGCCAGCCGCGCGAACCAATCTGGCTCTGACGCCAGCCAAGCCCTGATCGCCGGCAATGTGACGCCGACGCCGGGTGAGTCTGTCTGTCCCTTGCGTGCGGCGATTACAGCTACGTGAGCCGGCGTCGCGGTGATACCCCCGCTCAGCGGGGTCGTTCGCTAGGGTCGTACGCGGGGGTTTGGTGGGCTGGAAGGTGAATACTGGGGGCGTGAACCGGCGCGCTACCGCTCAGGGGGCTCTCGCGGTTGGTGCTCTGGGAGTTGTCTTCGGGGACATCGGCACGAGCCCGCTGTATACCGTCCAGACGGTGTTCAATCCGGGCGATCCTCACCCGGTCCCGGTGTCCGAGGAGAGCGTTTTCGGGGTCGTCTCGCTGATCTTCTGGTCGGTGACGCTCATCGTCACGGTCACGTACGTCTTGCTGGTGATGCGCGCCGACAACGACGGTGAGGGCGGGATCATGGCGTTGATCACCTTGATCCGCAGACGGGGAGTTCCCGGCGGGCGCCGGACGAAGGTGGTGCTCGCGGTGCTCGGGGTCTTCGGCGCCTCGCTGTTCTTCGGCGACAGCGTGATCACGCCCGCGATCTCGGTCCTTTCCGCGGTCGAGGGCGTCAAGGTCGCTGCACCGCCGGTGGCCGGCTTGGTCGTCCCGATCACGGCCGTGATCATCGTCGGCCTGTTTCTTGTTCAGCGGTTCGGCACCGGCGCCGTGGGGCGCCTGTTCGGGCCGGTTATGGGCATCTGGTTCGGCGTGATCGGCGTGATCGGCGTGATCGGCATCGCCGCCCACCCCGAGATCCTCAAAGCGCTGTCTCCCACCTACGCTTTTGGCTTCCTGGTGGGCCATTTCCAGGTCGCGTTCTTCTCGCTGGCCGCCGTTGTCCTAGCCGTCACCGGAGCCGAGGCGCTGTATGCGGACATGGGACACTTCGGCCGGGCGCCGATTACCCGGGTCTGGCTGATCCTGGTTTTCCCCGCCTGCATCCTCAGTTACATGGGACAGGGTGCCCTGATCCTGGGTGACCCGGCCAGCATCCGCAGCCCCTTCTTCCTGCTGGTCCCCGGGTGGGCGCGGCTGCCAATGGTCTTCCTCGCCACCGCGGCGACGGTCATCGCCTCGCAGGCGGTCATCACCGGTGCGTTCTCGGTGACGCAGCAGGCCGCCCAGCTCGGCTATCTGCCGCGCCTGCGCATCGTGCACACCTCGGAGCAGAGGATCGGCCAGATCTATGTCCCGTGGATCAACTGGGCGCTCATGGTCTCTGTCCTTACGCTCGTGGTCACGTTCAAGACCTCAGCCGCGCTGGCCTATGCGTTCGGCATGGCGGTGACCGGCACGATCACGATCACCACCTTGCTGTTCTTCTACATCGTCCGTTATCAGTGGCGCAGACCGCTGTGGATCGTCGCGCCCGGCGCGGGCGCTCTGCTCGCCATCGACCTGCTGTTCTTCGCCGCCAACCTGACCAAGCTCGTGCACGGGGCCTGGCTTCCGCTGCTGATCGCCGTCGTGGTGTTTACCATCCTCACCACCTGGCAAAAGGGCCGGGAACTGGTCACCCGCCTGCGCCAGCGCGACGAGGGGCCGCTGCGCGCGTTCGTGGACCAGCTTCACGCCATGAAGCCTCCGCTGCCGCGGGTGCCCAGCACTGCTGTCTTCCTCAACCGCGGCAAGGCCACCGCCCCGCTGGCGCTGCGCGCGAACGTCGAGCACAACCAGGTCCTCCACGAGCACACCCTTATCCTCTCGATCGACACCGTGCCCGTGCCCCACGTCCCGGCTGCCGAGCGGCTCACCGTCGACGACCTCGGCTACAAAGACGACCGGATCATCCATGTCACCGCCCGGTTCGGCTACATGGACCAGGTCAACGTCCCGGAGTTGCTGCCACTGACCGCCAAGGCCGACATCGAAAGCCCCCTCGACGACGACAAGCTGTCCTACTTCGTGTCGCGCATCGAGCTACGGCTGGGCAATACGCCAGGCATGACCCGCTGGCGCAAACGCCTCTTCCTCGCGACGTCACGGATCACCGCCGACGCCGCCGAATACTTCCAGCTCCCCCGCGAACGCACCGTCATCATGGGCTCACGCATCGAACTCTAACTGCGCTCGGCCCGGCACACGCTCCCGCTTCGTGAGCTCGAGACGATTCGCCTCGCAACGGGCTGCCTGAAGTGGCCGGGCACCAGGGAATCCAGCAGGTCATCGGACAAGATCCTGCCCAGGGGCGGCCTTCGTCGTCCACGACCAGCAACGACGACCGCCGCGATTCCACCAGCGTGGTGGCGGGCGTGAGGCCGTGCCAGCTTGTCCGCGGAGGGCGGACCGGCGCGTCCGCGGGCTCACCCCGGTCATCCTCCGCTCTGGTTACCGATTTCGCTTCAGGCGCCAGGCGCGGCATCAGCAAAGGGAAGATCGTAGTGATACCTCTGCGTTTGCAGGTCACTGGCTCAGCCCGGCTCCGCCGATGCTGACCAACCGCTGTGCCGGGTTCATGCGCCGGCCTTCGTCTGGAACTAGCTGGCGCCGGGGATGTCTTGGACTCCGAGGCGCAGGTGCTCGGCGTGATAGACAGCTTCGTCGAGCAGCATCGCGACGTGACTGTCAAACAGCGCGTAGGTGACCGTGCGCCCGGCTCGCTGCCCGGTGACCAGGCCGAGGTGGCGCAGCATCCTGAGCTGGTGGGACACCGCCGACTGCTCCATCCCGATATCGGCGGCCAGTTCGCTGACGGCCGCCGGGCCCTGGCGCAGGCGGCCTAGGATGCGCAGCCTGCTGGGGGTCGCCAGGGCCTGCATCGTGGTGGCGACTGCCGCGGCGGTCTGCTCGTCGATGCGGGCAGACGGCGTGGACTGGCCCCGCACACCGTGTCCCATGACAAGAGGGTAGCACTAATGTACGTATGAGCAGGTCTTCATACGATCCGGTATAGTGCGGAGGCGGCCAGTCGACGTCTGGCCGCTGGCAGACCATGGAGGCAAGCCATGACCGGCGTCGTTCTCGGCGGCCAGCGGGTGGGTGGTGACGATGCCGCGCACCGGCGGGATGCCAACCGCGCGGTCGGGTTCTCCGCGGCCGGGCTGGCGCTGACCGGCCTGGTGGAGCTGCTGCTTGCCGTGGTGACGGGGTCGGTGGCGCTGCTGGGCGACGCGATCCACAACCTGTCGGATGTGTCCACTTCCGCGGTGGTGTTCCTGGGTTTCTGGGTGTCGAAGAAGCCGGCCTCGCGCCGCCACCCGTATGGGTATGAGCGGGCGGAGGACCTGGCCGGGCTCGGCGTGGCGCTGGTGATCTGGCTGAGCGCGGCCGTGGCGGGGTATGAGAGCTACCGCAAGCTGACCGGGCACGGCCAGACCACTGCTGTGTGGATCGGCATGGCCGGTGCCGCCCTGGGCATCGCCGGCAACCAGGCCGTCGCGTGGTACAAGCGGCGGGTGGGAAGGCGGATCGGCTCGCTCACCTTGATCGCTGACGCCCGGCACTCCTGGCTGGACGCCATCTCTTCCCTCGGCGCGCTGACCGGGCTCGCCCTGGTCGCCGCCGGGTACTGGTGGGGTGACCCGGTCGCCGGGTTCGCGATCACCGCGTTCATCTGCCATGTCGGCTACCAGGTCACCAAGGACATGATCATCCGGCTGATGGACGGCGTGGACCCCGCCGACCTCGACGCGGCCGAGCACGCGGCAACGGCGGTGCCAGGGATACGCTTGGCCGCCGCGCGGGGCCGCTGGATGGGGCGGACCCTCCTGCTGGAAATAGAAGGCCGACTCGACGGATCGATGCCGCTCGTTCAGGCAGACCTGATAAGCGGGCAGGTGGAAGCCGCCGTCGCCCGCGCTGTCCCCACAGCCGGCCGCGTGCACTGCGACACTCACGCCTGAAGGCTGCGGCAGCGCGATCACTGCCTGCCAGGCGGCTAGCGGTTCCGCCTGGCCGTAGACCGGCCGTACCCGCCGTACCGGGGCCTGCTCGATGACCAGATGCGCCCGCGCGTGCAGGTGGTCACGGCCGCAGCCGGGGGAGGTGGCGCCGCCGGTGGCCGGGGGCTAGGGCGTCTAGCACGTCGTCGATGAGGATTCTGCCGAGGGGCCGGCCGTCGTCATCGACGACGAGCAGCGATCGCCGCCGTGATTCCAGGAGTTCGGTGGCGACCACGTTCAGGCTGGTGTCAGGGCGCAGGGTGATGGGCGGGTTCTCGTGATCGATGAGGTCGCCGAGGGGGGTTTCGTTGTCGCTGGCGAGCAGGTCGAAGACGGGTATGTCAGCAAGCAGCCGGCCCGAGGTGTCGAGGACGGCGATCGCGTCGATGTCGGTGTGGTGTTCGGCCTGCGCGGTGAGCGCGTCCCGCACTTGCGCGACCGTCTGCCCGGGGCTGGCGCAGGTGAGCACGGTGGTCATGAGGCCCCCGGCCTGGTTGGCGGGGTAGCCGAGCAAGCTGGCGAGTTCCCGCTGGGGTGTCTGGGGGCATCCGGGCCAGCAGGGCGGATTGTTCTGCGGCCGGGAGGTTGCGCAGCGCGTCCGCTGCCTCGTCTGGTTCCATGCCGGATAGGAGCGCGGCGGCCTCGGCCGGGGGCAGGCCGCGCAGCAGGGCGGTCAGCTGGTGCGGTTCCATCTCCTCCAGAGCGTCCGCGGCCCTCTGGCGGTCAAGGCTGGCGAGCACGTCTCGCTGGGCCGGGGTGGCCAGCTCTTCCAGCACGTCGGCGAGCTCGGCGGGGCGCAGCCGGCGCAGGGCGGAATGCGGGCTGCGCAGCCGCACCGCGGCAGGCTCGCCGGCGCTGGCGCCGAGCCATTCGATTTCCGCCCAGTCGATGACCCGGCCCGGGCTGGGCTGCCTGCGCCATCGCTGCCGGGCGAACCGCGGCAGCTGTGGGGGCCGTCCCGCGGCGGCGCCGACAAGGCGCACCTGGCCGCCGGCCTGGGCGAGGTACAGGTCGGCGGCCCGGATCACGTGAACGTCGCCGGTGGTCACCAGCTGGTGGTGCAGGATGTCCCGGGCCAGCAGCACCTGTCCTTCGCCGTGCTGGAAGCCGCGCACGTCGAGACGCGCCGTCCGCAAGATCACTGAACCCTTCTCGACCCGGCTGATGGCAGGGCCGTCGAGGAACGCGCGCCGCTGCCCGATCTGGACCACGCATCCAGTGACGGCGGGGTAGGTGTCGCTGGCCTGCACGTATGCCACCAGGTCAGCCAGCCGGGCAACTTGCTGTCCCGCCTGGTTGAAGACCGGGCAGCCGAGGAGCCTGGCCAGCGAGATGATGTTCTGCTGGCCCACCGGGGTTGCCGCCACCCGCTGGGATGGACTGTCCTGGCGGGGCCGGCGGGCCGGCGGCAAGAGGCCGCGGAGAAGAGGCCGCTTGGGCACAGCTACCTCCGGGGGTGGTTAGTGGGTGCCGAGCTGGATGGCCTTGACCAGCAGCAGGAGGGCGGCGATGACGAGGTAGCCGCGCAGGGCGAGCATGCCGAGTTTGAGCGCGGGTGACCAGGTGACCGGTTTGAGCAGCGCGAGCGGCGGCATCCGCCAGTTGGCGCGCAGTTCGCGGGGCACCGGCGGCGCCGCGGCTTGGGCGCCGCGGCGGCTCCTGCCCAGCCGCAGCGTGAGGCCGGCCGCGGCCAGGCCGGCGGCCTCGGCGATGGACAGCCAAATCGCGACTTGGGTGGCGTCGATGTGCGGGAACAGTGTCGTGGCCATCAGCGTGCCGGACAGCATGAGCAAGGTGGCGATGATGACGGTGGCGAGCGCGTTGAGCCAGCCCGGGTTGACCCAGGGGCCGAGGACCTCGCGGTCGTTGCACAGCAGCAGCAAGAACACACTGGCGCTGGGCAGCAGCAGCCCGGCGAGCGCCTGCACGGCCTCGGTGATAAGGCCGAGCGGCGCGTGCGGGATGAGCACGATCGCGGCGGCGGCGACGACCAGCGCGGTGTAGGTGGCGTAGAAGGCTTTGGCGTCGCGGAAGCTGCGGTGCAGCGAGTGCTTGACGCCGAACATGTCGCCGAAGGCGTAGCTGGTGGCCAAGGTGACCGCGGCGGCGCCGATGATACTGGCGTCCAGCAGCACGATCGCGAACAGCGCGCCGAGGACGGAGTCTTTGCGGCCGAGCGCGTCGGCGACGCCGAGCGCGTCGGTGAAATGCCCCACCAGCGGGGTGCCGGCCACCGCATAAGTGGCGATGATCATGATCGCGCCGGCGCCGACAACCACGACCACCGAGCCGAGGAAGGTGTCGGCGCGCTCGTATCCCATGAACCGGGGGGTGATCCGCTTGTCGATCACGTTGGATTGCTGGAAGAACAGCTGCCACGGCGCCACGGTGGTGCCGACGATCGCGATGATGAGCAGGATCGCCTCCGAGCTGATGCCGCCCTTGATGCCGGGCACCACCAGGTGGTAGAAGCTGGCGCCGTAGTCCGAGGTGCGACAGGATCGCCAGCGGGATAAGCACCAGGCTGGCGGCGATGAACAGCAGCATGGCCCGCTCCCAGAGGCGGAAGCTGCCGCTGGCGGTGATGAGCACGAGCACGGCGGCCGCGATCGGCACCGCGATATACTTGCTGACCCCGAAGTAGGACAGGGCGAGCGTCACGCCGATGAACTCGGTGGTGATAGTCAGGAAGTTGAGCAGGAACAGGTCCCCGACGCTGAACCAGCCCCAGAACCGGCCGAACCGCTCGTTGATCAGCCGGGCGTGGCCGACGCCGGTGACCGCGCCCAGCCGGACCACCATCTCCTGGTTGACGATCAGCACCGGGACCAGCAGCAACAGCACCCACAGCAGGGTGTAGCCGTAGTCCTGCCCGGCCTGGGCGTAGGTGGAGACCCCGCCGGCGTCGTTGTCGCCGACCATCACGATCAGCCCGGGACCGACGATGGCCAGGAACGTGACCAGCCGCCGCCGCCAGCCGTGCCGCTGGTCCTGTTCGCCGACCCGGATCCGGCCGAGCGCGCCTTCGATGTCCCCCAGGTGTGCCTCGGTCCACCCGCGACCTGACCATCTTCATCGCCTGCTTCGCCCCGCTCAGCTCGGCGTTCGACCTGATCACCTTCCAGCTCCTGCAACACCTCCACGCCGGCACCACCAGCCACCAGATGATGTTTCACGCCGGATGGTTCACCGAAAGCCTCCTCACCCAGATCCTCGCCGTCCTGATCATCCGCACCGAGAGGTTCCCACTGCTGCAAAGCCGCCCCGCGGCCGCCGTCGGCCTCGCCTGCCTCGCCGGCTGCGCCCTGGCCATAGCCCTGCCCTACACGCCCGCCGGGACCTGGCTCGGGCTAGCGCCACTACCCCCCGCCACCCTCACCCTCCTGCTCCTCACCGTCGCCACCTATCTCACCGCCCTGCAAGCCGCCAAGATCGCCTACCACCGCACCATCGGCCGCTGGCTGTGACCGCCCCAGCCACCGAACAGCCCACAGCACTCCCGCCACTGAGGCGGCCCGGATCGAAACGAGCGAAGCCGAAGCAGGACCAGCAGTAGCCACGACCAGACACGCCCTGCCCCGCTGCGCTGAAATACACACAGAACCGGGCCATCGGTGCGCCGACCGCAGCGAGGATCCGACTTTCCTTCAGAGCACGGAATCGGCGATCTGCCCTGGTCCATAATGATCACCCGGCCATCCGCTCGACACTCTCTGTGCCCGCTCAGGCGATCGCGGTAGTGAGGTACCGGAGAGTGACCATGTTGTATGAGAACCTGGACACATGGACGGATTAGGCCTAGGCGCGCGGATAGCCGCTTATCGCCGCCGCCGCGGCTTGAGCCAGGCGGCGCTCGCTGGCCTGGTAGGTCGTTCGGAATCGTGGCTGTCGCAGGTCGAGCGCGGCATCCGTTCGGTCGACCGCTTGTCTGTGCTTCTTGATCTCGCTCGGGTCTTGCATGTCGAAGTAGAGGCCCTGACGGGCACGCCTTGGCGGTATGCGCCTGATGGCTCGGCGCTGGCAGGCGGCCTGGCTGATGTTCGCCGTGCGCTGATGAGCCACACCGCTCTTCTGGGCCAGGAGCCCGTCACCCCGCGAGGGCTGCCTGAGCTGCGCGCCCAGGTGACCGAGGCGCATCAGCTGTACCAGGCTGCCCGGTATGACGAGGTGATCGCGGTCCTGCCTGGCCTGCTGTCGGCTGTGGAAAGCTTCCCCGGCCGCCGGAACGGGCTGCGCCGCGAGTCGCTGCTGACTTATGTCTCGGCCTACGTGGCCGCGGCAAAGCTGGTCACCAAGCTGGGTGCCGATGAGCTGGCCGCCTTGGCCGCTGACCGGGCTGCGAACGCCGCGGTGGACGCGGAGTCGCTGCCGGCGCGCGGGATGGCTGGCTACCAGGTGGCGTGCGCTTTGCTGCGGAGCGACCAGATCGACGACGCCGAGCGGATCGCCGTGGAAATGGCCGACGCACTGCAGGGCAGCGTCCGCTCTGACGAGCCGGTGCTGGTGTCTGTCACTGGCGCGTTGTGGCTGATCGCGGCGGTGATCGCGGCCCGCAGAACTGACCGCGGCGAGGCCTGGGAGCGACTGGACCGCGCACAAGCCCTGGCCGGATTGCTCGGCGAGGATGGCAACTACGCCTGGACCGGGTTCGGGCCGACGAACGTGGCGATCCACCGGGTGAGCGTGGCGGCTGAGCTGGGCGATGCAGGCGAGGCGCTGCGGGCAGCGGCGTCGGTGCACCTGGACAGCCTGCCGGCCGGGCTGCTGAGCCGCCGCGCGCAGGTCAATCTCGATCTGGCGTGGGCGCAAGCGCAGCGCCGCAAGGACGCCGAGGCGACGTTGCATCTGCTGGAGGCTGAGCGGGTCGCGCCGCAGGTGGTACGGCACAACGTGATTGCCCAGGAGATCGTGCGTGAGATGCTGGCGCGCGGGACTCGCCGGCAGACCTCGGCGCTGAACCAGCTCGCGCTGCGGGCGGGCCTGCTGGAATAGGCAGGTGGCTGATCTGTGCACGCTGGTGGTCTGCGGCGCCCCGCTGGCTTCCCGGGCGCCCGAGATCGCAGCATCCCTGGCCGCCGCCGGCTGGGGCCTGCAGGTGGTCACCACCCCCTCCGCGGACAGGTGGGTGGACGCGGCAGCTCTGACGGCAGCCGCCGGGCAGGCGGCACGCGCTGAGCACCGGGCACCGGGTGCCCCGAAGAACCGTGAGCGGCCTGCCGTTGTGGTGGTTGCTCCCATCACCTTCAACACGGTCGGGAAGCTGGCCGCGGGGATCGCCGATACCTATGCTCACAGCCTCCTGTGCGAGGCCTTGGGCGATCAGGTTCCCGTCGTGGCGGTGCCGATGGTCAACAACCGGCTGTGGGGTCACCCGGCCTGGGCAGAGAATGTCGGCCGGCTCACCCGCGCCGGGGTGCGCTGGCTGAGCATTCATGACGGCTCGGTCGGCCTACCTCAGGTCGTGCAGTCGGGCACCGGCGACGATGTGGTCAAGCGTTTCAACCCGGAGTGGATCTCCCGTCAGCTCCCGTAGGGATCCGCAGACCGGAATCTCCTTAACCCGCACTTTTATGCGGGTAACACCTGCGTCCGCCTTCTTGGGCTAAATCACGCGCACTCTCAATGCGACCAAGACTTGCGGTGCGAAGAAGGTGACTGGCCATGATGGTCTCGCGCTGGCTCAGCAGACTGCCCGGCACGCTTGGCTTCCGGCTGCGGCTGCTGAGGCTGGCGCTGCGGCCGCTGGACCGGGTCCCCGCCGCGGTCGTGATGGCGCTGGAGCCGCCGGAGTATGACGTCACCTGGCTGGATTACCGGGCGGATGAGAGCCGGCCGCCGGGCAGGTGGGTATAGCAGCTCGCCGGCTGTCAGTCGGGATGGCGGGGCCGCAGTGCGCGGCCCAGGTAGGCGCGAACAGGCTCGAACATCCCGGTCAGCAGCTCGTCGGCCTCATCGAGGCCGAGCCACCGGACTTCGGCTAGTTCGGCTTCGTCGCCCACGTAGACATCCAGCCGCTCAGGATCAGCGGGCCGGGCGGCGAGGTAGATCATGGTGCGGCTGGTGGCGGGGTGGACGCGGCGGCCGAGCACCCGGCCGGCGATGACGT
>Ga0335080_10004922_pt1 | contig 13677 bp, 6 predicted proteins | sample Lox_Sample_34_FD_206720 | JGI IMG/M metagenome (GOLD analysis project Ga0335080, IMG submission 206720) | Soil microbial communities from Loxahatchee National Wildlife Refuge, Florida, United States - Lox_Sample_3.4 | ecosystem: Environmental > Terrestrial > Soil > Wetlands | place: USA: Florida... | reverse complement strand
CCTGCAAGTCGCGGGCGAGACGGGCGTCGAGCCGCGCCAGCCCCTGTTCCAGGGACTCCGCCTGCTCCCGCCGCCATGCCTCGGCCGCCGCCACCGCGAGCTCGGCGAGCAGCGCCCGGCCGGTGCGCTCGATCTCGGCGGCCCCCGCGGACCGCAGGTCACCGAGCAGCAGGGCCTCCATCTGCGCGCCGGTGCTGGCCGCGCAGGCGCGCACCGCCTGCTCCGCTGCCGCGTTGAGCCCGTCGAGCATGCGGGCCGACTCGGCGGCCGCCAGGTCCGCGGCGTCCTGCCGCCGCGCGGCCACCGCCGCCAGCCGGGCGGTGAACTCCGCCACCCGCTGCGCCGCCGCCCCGGTCCGCATCTGGGCGGCGTGGCGGGTCAGCGTCACCTCGTCGCGCAGCGACACCGCGAGACGGCGCACCTGCGCGGCCGCCGACGCGGTCAGGTCCGCGGCCCGGCCCCGCGCCAGGTAGCCGGTGAAGTCCGTGGCGAACGCGGCGAAGCCCGGGTCGCCGCCGCTGGTGAGCGCCGCGCGCGCCGACAGCGGGTAGAGCCGGACCGGCCGCCCGGTGGCCTCGGCGGCCACCTGGGCGGTGAACTCCAGCGCCTCGGCGAGGTCGCCGCCACCGTCGGGGGCACCGTAGTCAGCCAGGTAGTCCGCCTTGTTCAGCACCACGAACATGGTCACCGACAGTCCTGCCACGCGGGCCATCAGCTCGCGCTCGCTGGCCGAGACCGGCGGGTCGGCGGTGAGCACGAACACGGCGGCGTCCATCGCGGAGAGGGCGGCCTCCGCCGCCGTGGTGTTGTGCGCGTAGACCGAACCGGTGCCGGGCGTGTCCACCAGTTCGACCCCGCGCGCCAGCACCGGCGCATCGGCCACGACGGTGACCGACGCCAGGTCGCGGCGGTTGCCCGGGTTTCCTCGTTCTGTCACCAGGTCGCCGAGCGCCGCCAGCGGGAAGCTCGCCGCGCGGCCGTCGCGGAACACGGCGCGGACGCCCTCGTCCCGGCCGTAGCGGACAGTGGTGGCAAGTGCCGTCAGCGGTGTCACGCCGGCCGGCAGCAGCGGGCGCCCGAGCAGCGCGTTGACCAGCGTGCTCTTGCCGCGTTTGGCTTCCCCGGCGACCAGCACCCGCAGCCGCTGGTCGGCGAGCCGGCCCCGCAGGGCGTCCAGCGTGGCCCGGTCATCGTCGCCGCCCAGGCCGGACAGCTCGTCCAGAGCCGCGAGCAGCGGGCCTGCGCTGTCATCTGGTGCTCCCACATGGCCTCCTACCCTCGCAGGCAGGGACCATCGGCGGCGGTGCCGCAGTTAGAGGCGGGTCCCACCGCCATCTGTGGCCACAATACCCGGGGATGTGGCCGGTCAGGCTGGTGCGCGGGCCGGGTCCTCCTGGCTGGCTTCGGCCGGCATGAACACCCTGCCGAGGGACTCGAAGCTGGCGGGCCGCCGGGCCCGCAGGACGCCGGCGGTGACGATCCCGAGGCAGAGCCATCCGAGAGCGGCGAAGGGCAGCAGGTCAACAAGCGTGTGGGCACGCGGATGAAGGATCCCCCACAGCGGGAACGCCAGCAGCGCGGTGGCCGTGGCCGGCGCCAGCAGATGCCGCCAGAGCCGGAACTCGCTCCGGAACTCGGTCCGGAACGCGCGGATCGCCGCGATGTTCACGGCGAGGTAGATGAGCACCACCGAGAGCCCGCCGGCCCCGGCGAGATAGCCGAACGCGCGGCCGCCGCCGGCCGCGTAGGTCAGGGGCAGCCCGGCCACCAGCGCGAGCACAGCGACGCAGCCGATCGCGACGGCCGGGGTGCGGCGGCCCGACAGGGAGGCGAGGCGGGCCGGCAGGACCCGCTCGCGGCCCATCGCATACAGGACGCGGATGGCCGCGTTGAGCGAGGTGATGACGAAGCCGAGGCCGGTGAGCACCACCACCAGGTCGACCGCCCACAGCGCCGAGGGCGACCAGTAGCGGCTGGCCAGGTAGCCGAGCGGGCTGAGCTGCCGCGTGAAGCCGGGGATGCCCCGCCGTCCCACGCCGAACATCTCCGACACCACGACGAGCAGGTAGAAGATGCCGGTCACGATGACGACACCGATCGTGCTGGCCGGGATGGAGCGGCGGGTGTCTCTCGCTTCCTCACCGAGCGCGGCGGCGGCCTCGAAGCCGGCGAACGCGGTGATGCCGTAGATCATCGCGGTGGTGATGTCGGTGAACTGGCCGTGCGGCGACGACGCCGGTGACAGCACCGCGAGCGAGTAGTGCGCCGCGCCGGTCCTGATCAGGACCGTGACGGCAAGCGCGGTGATGACGGCCACCTCCCCGGCGACCAGGACCAGATCGGCGCCTGATGAGGTCCCGATGCCCAGGTACGCGACGCTCGCCACCGCCGCCAGGATGATCACGAACAGCACCCAGCCGCCGACGGCCACGCGCAGCGTGTCGAACAGCAGCTGGGATGCGTATGCACTGGTCAGCGCGATACCAGCGGGCACGTACAGCGCGTAGGCGAAGATCATCATCCAGCCGGTCAGGAATCCCCCGGTCCGGCCCAGCCCGCGGCTGTTGTAGGTGTAGAGCGAGCCGGCCGAGGGCAGCCGGCGGGCGAACTCGGCGATGCTGATCGCGCAGCACAGGGCGGCGGCGAACGCGATCAGCACCACCAGCGGGGATGCGAACCCGGCGTAGGACACCACGATGACCAGCCCGCCGACGACCGCCCCGGCCGGGGCCACGTTGCTCGCGCCGAACGCGATCACCCGGGCCGGCCCGATGGCCCCGCGGGCCAGCCCGCGGGCATCCTGGCTGCCAGCCCCCATGGCTGTGGCCCTCCTCGGAGCGCGGTGCGCTGCCCGCCCGGCTACGGCGATCACGCGCGGTGCCAGCGCACCTGCAATCTCGCGTGCGGGCCAGCCCGGCGCATCACCCCCGCGGGGTGGGGGCCACCTGCCGGCGGGCCCGGCGGCGGCGGCAGTACCTGGCCGCGAGCATGACGCAGCCCGCGGTCATGGCCCGGGCGGCGGCGCGACGCGCTGCAGGTGGACCACTTCCAGCCCCAGGCCGGTGACCCGCAGCACCAGCCCGGACAGGGCGGCCTGATCGGGCAGGTCGGCACGGATGGTTGTCGTCCCCGGGCCGACGGTGACCTCGCAGTCGTCAAATTCCGCGCGCAGTACGCTGCCCGCCTCACCCGTGAAAGTGATCTCATACGTCTGTGATCGCACCGGGTCACGCCTCGCGTCTGCTGGTTTGTCCGTGCCGACAGCGTGCCCAGTGGCGGGACTGGTGTCATCACCCCCCCGAGGGTGACACGGGATCCGGCCCGGAGATCGGCGTACCCGCGGCGGACGGCTGCCAGATGCCGCCGGGAGGGTCAGCGTTCACCCGTCGTTGATGCTGACGACATGGCCCGATGAGCGCTCTGACGTATAGAATTGGTAAAGAGCGGGTCTGTGGCTACCCCTGTGGCAGTGGCCTGCGGGAGTGACGTGTGTTAAAGAGCGCGACGAGTGAGCATGGCGCCTCACCGGGCGCCCGGTTCGCGCTGTCGAAGTTCCGGCCGACGACGCTGCCGGCCACGCTGGTCACCAGGCCGGCGCTGCATGACCGGCTGGCCGCCGGGGCCGGCCAGCGGCTGACCGTGGTGGTCGGATCGGCTGGCGCGGGCAAGAGCGTGCTGCTGTCGGGCTGGGCGGCGGCGCGGCCACCCGGCTTAACGTCCTGGCTGTCATGCGACCGGGCCGACGCTGACCCGGTCCGCTTCTGGTCCGGGTTCATCGAGGCCGCCGGGGTTCTCACGCCGGGTTTCGGCGCCGACGCGGCCGACCTGCTCGCGATGGACCGGGCCATGTCGCCCGACGTCACCGCGTCGATCGCCAACGATGCCGCGAAGCTGCCTGCCGGGTCGGCGGTCATCGTCGACGACTTCCACGTCGCGGCGGCCGCGGTCTCCGGGCACATGACCGACCTCGTCGAGTGCTGGCCGGCCCAGACCGCGCAGCTCGTGCTGGCGACCCGGGTCGACCCCCCGCTGCGGCTGCACCGGCTGCGGATGGCCGGTGACCTGTGTGAGCTGCGCGACCGTGAGATGTACTTCTCGCTGCTCGAATGCCGCAACCTGCTGGCGAACTTCGGCGTCGAGGTCGCCGCCGGTGACCTGGCGCTGCTCCATCAGCGCAGCGAAGGCTGGGCCGCGGCGCTGCAGATGGTGGCGCTGTCGCTCCGCGCCAGCACGGACCCGGTGCGGGCGGTGCGGGCGCTGGATGTGCGCAGCCACGCCATCGCGGAGTACTTCGTCGATGAGGTTCTCGATCAGCAGCCACCGGGGGTCGCCCAGTTCATGCTCGACACCTCCGTTCTCGGCGAGCTGACCGAGGACGCGTGTACAGCGGTCACCGGCACGCCCGGCGCGGTGGCGCTGCTGCACCGCATCGACGCGGCCAACCTGTTCCTGGTGGCACTCGACGATGACCGGACGAGCTTCCGGTACCACCATCTGGTGCGGCGGGTGCTGCGAGCCGAGCTGCGGGCCAGGGACCGGGCCCGCGAGCAGGCGCTCCAGCTGCGGGCGGCCGAATGGCTGGAGGGCGCCGGTGATACCCGGCGCGCGGCCCGGCACTTCCTGGCGGCGCAGCAGGCCGACCGGGCGCTGGCCCTGCTGCAGGACAAGGTCATGCCCGACTTCCTGGGCAGCCCGGTCGTCCCCGCGGCACTGGACCTCAACACGATCGATCCCGCGCCGCTCGCCGACGCCCCCGGCCAGCTGCTGGCGCTGGCAGCCGACCTGCTGGCCAGCGGTGACACGGCCCGCGGCGGCGAGTACCTCGACCTGCTTGACCGCGCCCAGACGCCGATCCCGCCCGAGTCGAAGCTGGCGGCCCGGTTTGCGGCCATGCGGTCGTTCCACCACGCGCAGCTCGGCCGGCTGGACGAGGCCGTAGCAGCGGCCCTGGCCGCCCGGGCCATCCAGGAGCGGACGCAGTTCACCGATGAGTGGAACGCCGCTGTCCCCTTGATTCTGCTCAGCGTGTACAACTGCCTAGGAGATTTCCGGGCCGTCGAGCGCGAGGCCGCGGCGGCCCTGGCGATGCCCGAACTGACCGAACCAGCCAGGCTGGTGCTGGTGCCCAGCGCGCGGGCGCTGACATGGTTTGACCTCGGCCGGCTCGCTCAAGCAGCCGAGGCCGCCCGGGCCGCTGAGGCCGATGCGCAGCGGCTGGGCTTCGACCAGCACTTTTTCGCGGTGGAGTACCTGCGCACACTCGCAGGGCTGGCGCTGGAGCGGCGGGACCTCGACACCGCCGAGCAACTCACCGAACAGACGCTGTCGATAACGGAACGGCGGCGCCCCGCGTTTGAGTTCCTCGCGCTGCTCGACCGGGCCAGCATCTGGGCGGCCCGCGGGCAGGTCCGCGAGGCGCTGGCCACGGTCGAGGCGGCGCGGCCCGTCCTGGCCGGGACCGGGTCGCCGGTCCTGCTGGCGCGGGCCGATGAGCTGGAGGCGCTGCTGCGCCTGTCGCTCGGCGACCCGCGCTCCGCCACCGAGCTGGCCAGCGGCCTGCCCCCCGTGCGCCGTGGCCTGCTGCTGGCCAGGATCGCGCTGGCAGCCGGCGATCACCGCGCCGCGCGGGAACACCTGCAGGCCCCGCCGTCCGCCAGCCTGGCACCGCGGCACGCGCTGGTGCGCCAGATCCTGCTCGCCGCGGCCGCGATCGGCTGCGGCGACCCGGCGACCGCCGGCATTCTGGGCGGCGCGCTCCAGACAGCCCGCCACGAGGGCTTCCTCAACACCGTCGTCACAACCGCACCCCAGGTGACGGGCTACCTGGTCGAGCACGCGACGCAGATGCGGCCGGACCCGTTCACCGAGCAGCTGATAGCCGCGGCCCTCGAGGTGCGCGCCGCGCACCCGGGCGGGTCCCGGTCCCGCCGCCAGGCCGCCGGGCTGACCCCCGCCGAGCTGCGCATTCTCAAGCTCCTGCCGACCTGCACCTACTTGCAGATCGCGGCCACCCTCTACATCTCCCGCAACACGGTCAAGACCCAGCTCCGGTCGGTCTACCAGAAGCTGGGGGTGACCTCGCGCTCGCAGGCCATCGAGCGGGCGGTCGCGCTGCGCCTGCTCTGAATCACCCCCGCAAGGGTGACGACCGGCCTGCCGGGAACGGAAAACAATGGCCCGGCGGCCGGTGAGGAGGCGCAGACATGCGGATCGTGATCGCACTGGGCGGCAACGCGCTGCTGCGGCGCAGCGACCCGATGACCACCGAGGTCCAGCGGCGCAACGTCGCGATCGCGGCGCAGGCGATCGCGCCGCTGGCCGCGGAGCACAGCATCGTGGTTGTGCACGGCAACGGGCCGCAGGTGGGCCTGCTATCGCTGCAGGCTGAGTCCTACCACGAGGCCGAGCCGTACCCGCTGGACGTGCTGGACGCCGGCACCCAGGGCATGATCGGCTACCTGATCCAGCAGGAGCTCCGGAGCCTCCTGCCCACGCAGAGCCAGGTCGCGACCCTGCTCACCATGATCGTGGTGGACCCGGACGACCCGGCGTTCGCCAGCCCCACGAAGTTCGTCGGCCCGGTCTACCCCAAGGAGGCCGCCGATGCGCTGGCCGCCGGCAAGGGCTGGGCGTTCCGGCAGGACGGCAGCTCCTGGCGGCGGGTGGTGCCGTCGCCCGAGCCCCAGCGCATCCTGGAGATCCAGCCCATCACCTGGCTGCTCGAGCGGGGGGCCGTGGTCATCTGCGCGGGCGGCGGGGGCATCCCCACCATGTACCCGTCCTCGGGTCCCGGCGAGGTGGTGGGCGTCGAGGCGGTCATCGACAAGGACCTGGCGGGCGAGCTGCTCGCCGAGGACGTGGGCGCGGACCTGTTCCTCATGGCCACCGACGTCGACGGCGTGTACCTGGGCTGGGGCACGCCGGAGCAGCGGCGGCTGGAACAGGTGACGCCGGAGGAGCTGGCCGGCCACCAGTTCGCCGCCGGGTCCATGGGCCCCAAGGTCCAGGCGGCAGCCCGTTTCGCATCGAAAACCGGCGGGCGGGCGGCGATCGGCTCACTCGCCGACATCGCCGGCGTCGTCGCGGGGACGCTCGGCACGAGCGTGGTCGCGCGGGCGGCGGCCAGGTGACCACGCCATACCGGCGCCACCAGCCTGCCGGAAGCGAGCAGGAATCACCCTCCGGAGGGTGACGACGGCCCGGGACGGCCCGGACAGAATCTGAAAGCCGCCCGGAAGGGGCAGACACAGGCAGCGTCCCGTCGCTGTCGGTCGGCTAGGGATGAGACATGACGGATCGGGTTGACCTCTCCGGAGGAACCCCCAGGCCTGCCAGCGGCCAGCGCCGTCACATGAGCCAGCCCGCGCCCGTTTCCGCCCTACCGGTGACGCCGGCCGATCACTGAGCAACGACCCCTGTCGAGGCCGAGCGGGGGAAGGAGGACACGGCGCTGATGGACGAGACCGGCAGACCCGTGCCTGCGCCGCCGGACAAGAAGTACCTGTCGGTGCGCCAGGCCGCCTTCATCGGTGTCGGGGCGATGGTGGGGGCCGGGATCTTCGCGCTGCTGGGCGCGGCCGGCGAGGTGGCGGGGGCGGCGGTATGGCTGTCGTTTCTGATCGCCGGGGTCATCGCGGGCTTGCAGGGCTATTCGTTCGCGAAGCTGGGCGCCCGCTACCCCTCGGCCGGCGGCCTGCTGGAGTACGTGGCGAAAGGATTCGGCGACGGGCACTTCACCGGCATCACCTCATGGCTGACGTATGCGGCGAACGCGATCGTGACCGCGATGGTGGCGGTCTCGTTCGGGGCCTACGCCAGCTCCATGCTGACCGGGGAGGAGAGCGCCGTCTGGATCAAGGTGTTCGCGGCGCTGATCATCATCGTCATGACCGCGGTGAACGTCGTCGGGTCGCAGCTGGTCGCGAACGCGCAGACCGTGATCGTCTACGTGGTGCTGGGGATCCTGTGCATCTTCGCGGTGGTCACGCTCGCCAACATGAACCCGTCGCTGCTGGCGCCGTCGAAGTACCCGCCGCTGCGCGACATCATCTCCGGCGTGGCGCTGACGTTCTTCGCCTTCCTCGGCTTCGGCATCATCACCTTCACCGCCAAGGACCTCGCCAGGCCGTCGCGCCAGCTGCCCAGGGCGATGTATCTCGCGCTGGGGATCGCGACCGTCATCTACATCGCGATCGCGCTGGGCGTGTTCGGCACGCTCACGGTGGAGAAAGTGATCGCTTCGGGGGGCACCGCGCTGGCCGTGGCCGCGGAGCCCGCGCTGGGCAAGGCGGGCTACTGGCTGATGAGCGTCACCGCCCTGTTCGCCACCGCCGGGGCCACCAACGCGGGGCTGTACCCGGCGCCCGGGCTGTCCGAGCGGCTGGTGGAAACGCGGCAGTTCCCCCCGCTGATGGCGCGGAAGTTCGGCGGGCGGCTATCGGCCGGGCTGCTGTTCCAGGCGCTCGCGTGCCTGGTTCTCGCCGTCCTGTTCAAGCTGGACGCGATCGCCTCGATCGGCAGCGCCGTCGCCCTGGTGATCTTCACCCTCATCACCGCGGCCCACTTCCGGGTCCGGTCCGAGACCGGCGCCAACGCCTTCGTCCTCGCGCTCGCGATCGGGGCGGCCGCGGTGGTCCTGGTGACGTTCGTGCTCACGACCCTCATCCACGAGCCCGCCTCGATCGTCACGCTGCTGGCCGTTCTCGTGCTCAGCATCGGTCTCGATCTCTGGTGGAAACGGGTCCGTGACAACAGGACGAGCGGCACCACGAGCGATGTCCAGGCCGGGCACTAGGCCGCCGGAGAGGCTGAGATGACCACTACCAAGCAGCCCATCGAGAACGTCGCCTGGTACGCCCTGCCGCCAGAGGGCGCGGCAGCGCAGCTGGGGGTGGACCCGGATCGGGGCCTGGCCGCCGAGGAGACGGTGCGGCGGCTCGCTGCCTACGGGCCCAACGAGCTGCCGACCGAGCCGCCGCCGAGCATGTGGGTGGTCGCGCGGGGCCAGCTGGCCAACCCGATGAACATCATGCTGCTGATCGTCTGCGCGGCCAGCTTCGCCATCGTGCAGGTGGCGACCGGGGTGGTGGTGCTGGGGCTGGTCACGTTCAACGTGGTCATGGGCACGGTCCAGGAGCTGAAGGCCCGGGCCAGCGTGGAGGCGCTGGCGCAGCTCCAGGTTCCCCACGCGCGGGTGCGGCGGTCCGGCCGGGTCGAGGAGGTCGAATCGACCAAGCTCGTGCCCGGCGACGTGGTGCTGCTCGAGGCGGGCGACGTGGTCCCGGCGGACGGGCGGATCCTCTCCTCCGCCACGCTGGAGGTGCAGGAAGCCGCGCTCACCGGCGAGAGCGCGCCGATCGCCAAGGACCGGATGGCGCTGCCCGAGGGCGAGGTCGCGCTCGGCGACCGCACGAACCTGGTGTTCCAGAACACCCAGGTCACCCGCGGCTCGGCGGCCGTCGTGGTGACCGCGACCGGTGCGGCGACCGAGATGGGCAAGATCGCCGGCCTGGTCACGGCCACCAAGCGCACCCGTTCGCCGCTGCAGCGCGAACTCGACGGCATGACCAAGGTGTTCGGCACGATCGCCTTCCTGGCCGTGGCGGTGATCGCCATCTTCGGCCTGGTGCGGGGCCAGGACACCACCACCTTGGTGCTGCTGTGCATCTCGACCGCGATCGCGTCCATCCCGACCGGCCTGCCCACGTTCGTGCAGGCCATGCTGTCGTCGGGGGCGCGCCGCCTGGTGGAGGCCAAGGCGGTGGTCAAGTCGCTGTCGGACGTGGAGACGCTGGGTGGGACGACGGTCATCAACAGCGACAAGACCGGCACGCTGACGCTGAACGCGATGACCGCGACCACCATGCTGGCCGGTGGCGACTGGTTCAAGATCGAGGGCCCCGGCTACCAGAAGGCCGGCGCGATCCTGGGCGTGGCAGGGGCGGAGGTGCCGGACTTCAGCCGCCTGTCCCTGGGCCTGATCCTGTGCACCGACGCCACCGTCGGTGACGACGGGTCGGTCATCGGTGACCCGACCGAGGCGGCGTTCGTGGTGCTCGCCGCGAAGATGGGCGCCGGCGCCGAGGAGACCCGGCAGGCCCTGCCGCGCCGGGCCGAGGTGCCCTTCGACTCCGAGTACAAGTTCATGGCCACCTTCCACGACCGCCCGGCCACGCTGAGCGGCGGGATGCTGCACGAGCCGCACTTCGCCACCGTGAAGGGCGCGCCGGATGTGCTCCTGCAGCGCTGCGGACGGGCGCTGTGGCACGGCGAGCAGGTGCCGATCGGCACCGTGCGCGAGGAGATCCTGGCCGCCAACCGCCAGCTCTCCGAGCGCGGGCTGCGGGTGCTCGCCTTCGCCGCCCGCGACCTCGACGACGCGGCGATGTCCGCGGCGGTGGCCGACCCGATGGGCGCCGTCACCGATCTCGTCTTCGTGGCGCTGGTCGGGATCATGGATCCGCTCCGCACCGAGGCCAGGGACGCGGTCCACGTTGCGCTGCGCGCCGGGATCGACGTGCGGATGATCACCGGCGACCACACCGTGACCGCCCGGGCGATCGCGGACGAGCTGGGGCTGGGGCCCGGCGTGATCACCGGCACCGAACTGCAGCACCTGACCGACCCCGAAGTGGTCGAACGGCTCCCCGGGCTGCACGTGTTCGGGCGGGTGGCGCCCGAGGACAAGCTGCGGCTGGCGCGGCTCATGCAGGAGTCCGGCGATGTGGTCGCGATGACCGGCGACGCCGTCAACGACGCGGCGGCGCTCAAGCAGGCCGACATCGGCGTCGCCATGGGCAGCGGCTCGGAGGTGTCCAAGCAGGCGGCGAAGATCGTGCTGACCGACGACAACTTCGCGACGCTGGTCCGTGCCGTCGACCTGGGCCGCGACATCTACCGGCGGATCTCCACCTACGTCAGGCTGCAGCTGACGATCCTGTCGTCGGTGCTGCAGCTGATGGTGTACGCCACCATCTTCAACATCAACGGCGGCGTCGCGCTGTTCCCGCTGCAGCTGCTGTTCTGCAAGTTCTTCGTGGTCATCACCGTGGTGATCGGGTTCATCGTCGACGTGCCCGACCCGGGGGTGATGCAGCGGCCGCCGCGCAAGCCCGGCACGAAGATCGTCAACCGGCCGCAGATCATCCGCTGGGTGGTCACCGGGTTCGTGGTCGCCGTCACCGCCCTCGCCGTGCTCGAGTGGGGGCCTGGCCAGCCGAGCACCACGCACGCGTCGGCCTCGATGACCATGGCCTTCGCCATCGTCTCGTTCAGCGCGGTCAACATCGGCCTGGTGATGCGGCGTGAGCGCGAGGCGCCGTGGGCGTCGCCGGTGTTCCCCTTCCTGGGCTGGATCATCCTCGGCTGGATCATCACCTGGGCCGCCGTGCAGCTCAACATGCTCCAGGGACTGCTCGACACCCAGTCGCTCACCGGACGGCAGTGGGTGGTCGTGCTTGCCCTGTCGCTTCTCGCCCCCGCCGTGGTAGGGGTGGATAAGGCCATCCAGCTCTCCCGTCAGCGCAAGGCCTAGCAGGGCCAGCGGGTGGCCGGATCGGAGGCATAGGACATGGCTGTGCAAGCCGATGCCACGGGACAGCCGGCCACGGCGGCCCAGAACTGGTATTCGCGCTCAACGGACGAGGTGGTCACCGCCCTGACCGTCGACCCGGCCGTCGGGCTGACCGCTGCGCGGGCGGCCGAGCTGCTCGCCGCGAACGGCCCGAACGCGCTGCCGGAGGAGAAGCCGAAGCCGGGGTGGCGCCGGTTCGCCGAGCAGTACCGCACCTACATGCAGATCATCCTGGTCGTCGCCGCGGTGGTGTCTCTGCTGGTCAAGGAGTGGAGCACCGCCGTTCTGCTGGTGGCGCTGACGATCCTCAACGCGGTGATCGGGGTGCGCCAGGAGGGCAAGGCCGAGAGCGCCATGAACGCCCTCAAGTCGATGATGAAGGCGACCGCCCGGGTGCGGCGGGACGGGACGGAGGCCCAGATCCCGGCCGAGCAGGTGGTCGTGGGCGACGTGGTGCTCCTCGCCGCCGGGGACGAGGTGCCCGCGGATGGCCGGATCATCAAGGCCAGCGCGCTGCAGATCGACGAAGCGGCGCTGACCGGGGAGAGCGTGCCCGCGGACAAGGACGCCGAGACGCTGCCCGGCGGCGATCTGAACCCGGGCGATCAGACGAACATGGCGTTCATGAACACGCCGGTCACCCACGGCAGCGGGACCATGATCGTCACCTCGACGGGCGCCGGCACCGAGCTGGGGAAGATATCCGGGATGCTGGCCGCCACGGCCACCGAGGAGTCGCCCCTGACCAGGGAGCTCAACCGGCTCACCCTGTGGATCGCGGCGGCGGCCGGCCTGACCATGATCGTCATGTTCATCCTGGGCCGCCAGCGCGGCCTGGCGTGGGACACGCTGTTCGTCAGCGCCGTCTCGCTGGCGATCGCTGCCATCCCGGAGGCGCTGCCCACGGTGTCGCAGACGATCCTGTCGATCGGCGGCGTCGACCTGGCCAAGCGCAACGCGATCGTGAAGGACCTGCCGTCGGTCGAGACGCTGGGGTTCACCTCGGCGATCAACTCCGACAAGACCGGCACCCTGACCATGAACCAGATGACCGCCGTCGAGGTGGTGAACCCGACCGACCGCTACACGATCTCGGGCATCGGCTACGGGCTGGAGGGCCAGGTCCATCACGCGGCGGGCTCGGCGGGCAGGATCGACGACGCGATCCTGCCCTATCTCGTCGCCAGCGACGCCAAGCTGGTGGACGGCAAGGTGGTGGGCGACCCCACGGAGGGTGCTCTGCTGGTGCTGGGCTTCAAGGCCGGGATGGACATCGACCAGACCCGCGAGCAGCTGCCCCGGCTGGCCACGCTGCCGTTCGACCCCACCTACAAGCTGATGGCCACCTTCCACTCCGCCACCGACCCCGCGGGCCGGGCGGTTGTGCGCTGCTTCGTCAAGGGCGCGGCGCCCGCGGTGATGGCGCGGGCGGCCACCGCCCTGTCCGGCGGCACCAGCATCACGTGGGACGCCGAGCTGAGCGAGCAGCACACGGCGCACATGGAACGCATGGAGGGCGAGGGCCGGCGGGTGATGGCCGCCGCCACCCGCGACCTCGACCCAGCCGAGTTCGACCCCGCGGGCGACCTGCTCAGTTACGTCACCGCGCTGCAGCTGACCAGCCTGGTCGGGATGGTCGACCCAGCGCGGGAGTCATCCGCGGACGCGGTGGCCAGCGCCCAGGCGGCCCACATCGTGGTCCGGATGGTGACCGGGGACGACGTGATCACCGGCGCCGCCATCGCCAAGCAGGTTGGGATCGGTGGCGAGGCCATCCTGGGCGCGGACTTCGCCGCGCTGCCCGAGTCCGAGCGGCTGGCCCGCATCGACGGCATCGGGGTGCTCGGCCGGGTCGCCCCCGAGCACAAGGTGCTCCTCGCCGACACGCTCAAGAAAAAGGGCTACGTGGTGGCCATGACCGGCGACGGCGTCAACGACGCGCCCGCCATCAAGGCGGCCGACATCGGGATCGCCATGGGCTCGGGCACCGAGGTGGCCAAGAACGCCGGCCGGATGATCCTGTCCGACGACAACTTCGCCACGATCGTCTTCGCGGTGGAGCAGGGCCGCAAGATCTACGACAACCTCACCAAGTACATCCGTTT
>Ga0335080_10004921_pt1 | contig 13678 bp, 9 predicted proteins | sample Lox_Sample_34_FD_206720 | JGI IMG/M metagenome (GOLD analysis project Ga0335080, IMG submission 206720) | Soil microbial communities from Loxahatchee National Wildlife Refuge, Florida, United States - Lox_Sample_3.4 | ecosystem: Environmental > Terrestrial > Soil > Wetlands | place: USA: Florida... | reverse complement strand
CGACCAGCGGGATCAGGTGCGGGGGATTGAAGGGATGCGCGATCACGCAGCGCTCGGGATGAGAGCCGCAGCCGGATTGAATCTCGCTCATGGTGAGGCCGGAAGAGCTCGATGCGATGATCACATGGTGCGGCAACATTTGGTCCAGCTGGCCGTAGAGCTTCTGCTTGAACTCGATCCTCTCCGGTCCGTTCTCCTGGACGAGATCCGCGACCTTGACCGCAGCGACGAGGTCGGACGTGAAGGTCAGTTTCGATTGTGACGCGCCGGGCGCCAGGCCCAGCCGCTTGAGCGCCGGCCAGGCCACCTCGACGAAGCGCCTGAGAGTCGCTTCCGCGTCCGGGGCAATATCCGTCGCCACGACCTCCAGGCCTTTTGCCAGGAACAGCGCCGCCCAGCTCGCGCCGATGACGCCGGTACCGATGATCGCAACGCGGCGAACAGGCTTGCTCGTCGACATGGTGGTTCTCCTTCCGATCAGAGTCTGGGTATTTCGACGTAGGCGATGCCCGTGAGATTGCCCTGCCCGAAAAGAAGGTCCCGCTTGCCCGAACCATCGAGATTCGCGGCATAGACCGAGCCGGCGAGGTCCGTTACGAACATGCGGTAGCGAGGAACGTCGAGGGCAAGGCCGATCCCTTCCATGAGGTGCGTCAGCACGATCTCCGGTGCATCCGGCTTCGCGTCGATGGCCGCGCGATTGACGGTGTTACCACGCGGTGGATCTCCGCGATCGGTCCAGTAGAGGACGCGGTGCTCCGGATCGAGCTCTAGGTCGATTGGCTCCGGCAGCCGATCGAAGAAGACTTCGATGTCGCTGCGGCTTGCGGGGCTCTCATCACGGGGGATCTCAATATTCGCCCGGAAGATGCGGCCTAGTTCGGCGTTGTCCGGCCCTTTTTGCGTCCAGTAGATCTGCCGGTGCACCGGATCGATGGTGATGCCGACGCACCACTTTCTCGCGTCCGGCCCTGGGCGCGGGTCGCCCATGCTAGTATCGACGAGCGTTTCCACTTGCGAACCGTCGAGGCTTGCGCGCATCACGCGCATGCCTTCGCGATCGCACCAGTAGAGCTTTCCGTTCTCCCGGTCGAGGTGGAGTTGTTTCGGGGTGAAGGTATCCCCCTCGGGCACGATGACCTTCCGGTCGCTTCCATCCAGGTTGCAGCGCTCGATGGAGCCGTCGTTGACGCTTGGGACGCCCATGTTCGTCCAGTAGATATGACCAGCCCGCAGGTCCAGCGCGATGCCATCGGGATGCCGGCAGCCGGTTACGACGGTCTTTCGACCGGAGCCGTCGGCCGCCATCGAATAGATGCGGCCATCGCCCAGTTCGAGCACGAACAGTTTGCCCGTGGTGACCTTCGTGGCCGATGCGGATCTCGCGGAGACAGCTCGAACGTCAGACATCGCTTCTTCCTTTTCTCTCCAAAGCGGGCCGGCTTTGGTTCATCGACCGGTCTGGTCACGCCGCTTGCGCCTGCCGACTCCTGCTAGGCGGTCGATCGGCGAATCTAGCCGGCTGCGGCAACCGCGCGCCGGATCGCCGGCACGACGGCACCATTCGCACCCAACTCGGCGATCTCGGGTGCACTGAATCCGAGTTCGTCGAGCACCTCTTCGTTGTGCTCGCCAAGCGCGGGGGCTCTCCTTGCGCCCACCTTGGCCACGCCATGCACCTGGATCGGGCTGCTGATGGTCGAGGTCAGCGCGCTGCCGGCACCTTCAAGTGGAACGATGATCTCGTTCGCCCGCAACTGCGGATCGTCGACGACTTCCTGCGGTCCGCGCACCGCGCCGAAGGTGACATGAACACCGGTGAAAACCCCGTACCAATGCTCCATTGGCCGCGAGCTGAAGACGGCATCGAGAATCGCCGTCAACTCGGACATGTTCTGCATGAGCTTCGACGGATTGGCGAAACGCGGATCGGTCAGGAGATCCTCGCGGCCGATCGCCTTGGCAACGACAGCGAGCTTGTCGGGTGTCACTATCAGAACGAACCAGGTGCCGTCAGCAGCGCGATACACGTTGAGCGCCGCATTTGCAGGGTGCATACGGTCGTGCGCTGCGTAGAAATCGGCCTTGCACAATGCAGCCTGGACAAAGACGCTCGCGGACCAGACCCCTTCGGCGAGGAGCGACGTCGTGACGTGTCCCCCCTTGCCTGTGCGCTCACGCCGATAGAGCGCCGTTACGATCGCGGAATAGAGCCCCACGGCGGTTGCATTGTCGCCGCTGCCCGCCACCGGCCAGGTCGGTGGGGCGCCGGCGTCGCGCGTCATAGAGAGCAGACCACTCCGCGCCCAATAGGATGTAATGTCGAAACCCGGAAGATCGGCATCGGGGCCTTTTTCACCGAAGCCGGTCACGTCGGCATAGATCAGACGGGGATTCCAGGGCGCGACATCATCGTATGCGAGATTGAGGCGCTTGCGTGCCGGATGCGGCATGTTGACGATGAGGACATCGGCCCATTTGACCAGCCGCTCGAGGACCGGCCGGGCGCGCGGTGACTTCAGATCGAGGGCGATGCCGCGCTTGTTGCGGTTCGCCAAGTGCCACGGATATGCGTCCTTGGCTCGCGGCTGCGGTGGCAGGTGGTTGGCCGTCCTCCAAAGGTCGCCTGTCGGAGGCTCCACTTTGATCACGTCGGCGCCAAAGTCTGACAGAATGACGGCGGCGCTGGGACCGGCGATGAAGCTCGCCAAGTCCACGACTTTCAATCCGGAGAAGATGTTGTCGTCTTCCATCAATGCATCCTTGTCCATCCCAGCGACGAACGCGTTCATCGCCCGTGAAATTGAGGGGCACGCTTCGCGAGGAAGGCGGAGGTGCCCTCCTGCTTGTCTTCGGTTGCGGCGCAGAGGCCGAAATAGGCTGCTTCCAGCCGCAGTCCCTCGCTCTGGCCGTTTTCCAGTCCGAGGTTCACGGCATCGAGAACGAACTTGAGCGCGATCGGAGCGTTGGCGGTAACCTGGTCCAGAATCGCCTCCGCGCGGCTGATAAGATCGGCAGCCGGGACGATTTCATTGACAAGCCCGATGCGATAGGCCTCTTGCGCAACGATCATCTCTCCTGAAAGAATGAGCTGGAGAGCTCGCCCCTTGCCGACCAAGCGCGGCAGGCGCTGGGTCCCGCCGCCGCCTGGGAGCAGGCCGAGCTTGACTTCCGGTTGACCGAACCGCGCAGTCTCGACTGCGATCCTGATGGTGCAGGCCATCGCCGTCTCGCAGCCGCCGCCGAGCGCAAATCCGTTGATGGCCGCAATCACCGGCTTGCCGAGGTTCTCGATGAGATCGAGCACCTGCTGCCCAAAACGGCTCGATTGCTCCGCGTCGATCGCGCTTGCAAGGGCGAGCTCGCCGATGTCGGCCCCGGCGATAAACGCCTTGTTGCCGGCCCCCGTGAGGATAACCCCGCGTACCGCCGGATCATCCCGCGCGTCTTCGAAAGCCGCGAGGAGATCCGCCCACGTTGCCCTGTTCAACGCATTCAGGACATCGGGCCGGTTTACGGTTACATAGGCGGTGGCTCGCTTCTTTTCGTAAGCCACGTTCGGGAGTGCCGGTCCCGTCGGCCGCGATTTGGCGAGTGAAGGGGTCGGCGATGCGGTTGCCGAAGCCATGTTCGTCTCTCCTGTGAGAGGTTAGGTAGAGCCGACGGCGGTCATTGGACCGGAGCCTCGCTACACGAAGGCACCGAAGCCCGTGATGGCCTTCCCGACGATCAGATTCTGCATCTGATATGTGCCTTCGTAAGAGTAGAGCGCTTCGCAATCCGTGAAGAACCGCGCGACATCATAGTCCGCGACGATGCCGTTACCGCCGAGCAGCTCGCGCGCCCAGGCGACGGTCTCGCGGCATTTTGCTGTACAGAAGGCCTTGGCGAGCGCCGCATGCGCGTCCGTCAGCTTGCCCTCAGCGTGCAGCTGTGCCTGGCGCACGATCAGGCATTGCGAGGCGGTGATGTTGGCAATCATTTTGGCAAGCAGGTCCTGCACCAGCTGGAACGAACCGATCGGGCGGCCGAACTGCAAGCGCTCCTGTGCATATTTGAGGGCGGCTTCATAGGCGCCCATCGCACACCCGGTCGCCATCCAGGCAACCGCGTAGCGCGTCATCTTCAGCACCTTCGCGGTGTCGCGGAATGAGCTGCCGCCCCCCAGTCGGTTCGCTTCAGGCACCCGGACGTCCTTGAGCGTGATGTGGCCGTTCTGGACGATCTTCAGTGCGATCTTGTTCTCAATCTTCTCGACGCCGAAACCGGGCGTCGTCTTGTTCTCGACGATGAACCCCTTGACTTGATTGTCGGCGACATCCCGCGCCCAGATCACGGAGACATCGCACCAGGGGGCGTTGCCGATCCAACGCTTTTCGCCATTTAGGATCCAGGTTTCCCCCTCGCGCCTCGCGGTTGTCAGGAGTCCCCCGCTCGCACCCGACCCCACCAGTGGCTCTGTCAGGCCGAAGCAGCCGATCTTCTCGAAACGAGCCATCGGCGGCAGCCACTTCTGCTTCTGCTCCTCCGACCCGTCGATGTAGATCGAGCCCATCGCCAGCCCAATGTGCACGCACACGAATGTTGCGAAGGAGGGGTCGGTGCGCGCGAGCTCCATCGCGACAAAGCCCAGCAGCGCCAGACTCCCGCCGGCGCAGCCATAGCCGTGCATGGCAAGCCCGCCGATGCCGAGCTCTTTGACCTCCGGGAGCAACTCGAAGGGAAACGCGTCCTCAACCCAATACTTCGTGACGAGAGGCGCGACCTTAGCCTCCAGGAACGCGCGCACGCGCTTGACGGTCGCTAATTCCTCGGCCGTCAGGGTCTCATAGAGCGCGTAGAAGTCGCTGTTGGGGGCTGGCAGTGGCTTTGGGTTTTGCGGGCGGGATGCCGACTTTGCGGCCAAGGCTAGAGCTTCGATTGTCACTGCGTCTCTCCTACACTCCGATGGCCAGGTTGCGTCGGCACGGATGAAGCGGCAGAGAAGAGCCATACTGCGACCGCTGCATGGGCTTCCGCCGGCGCTGGTCAGTGTCGAATACTGCGCGGCCTCGTGATCCTGCGACTCTCGAGCGGCTCTTGCCATTGCCCACAGGTAGCCTGGTGTTGTGCCGTGGCCCAACTGAGCTAAACCTTAGTTTAGTTCAAGCCGCGGGGCTTCTGACGGATGTCGGGCTACTCTGCCGCCGCCCGCGAGAGCCGATCCGCGAGAGCGGCGCGAACACCCGCTTCATATTCGGGATGCACCATCGCGAAGAGAGCCAGCTGGCGCTCGATGATCACTTGCGGAACGCCGGCCATTGCGTCTGCAATGTTAGCAAAGAGCCGGCACTTCTGGTTGCGGTCGAACAGGGCGAAGAGTGCGCGAGGCTGACTGAAATCGTCGTGCCGAGACGATGGTCGTAGCGATCGGCATCCCCCGACATCTTGAGCGGCGGTTCGGCCACGTCTTTGCGCTCAAACGGTCCGCCGAAGGAGTTTGGCTCGTAGTAAGCGTCGGCGTTCGGATTGTTGGCGAAGAAGCGCATCGCTCCATCCCTGTGATAGTGGTGCACTGGACACTTCGGCGCATTGACCGGAAGCGCCTCATAGTGCGTGCCGAGGCGGTGACGGTGCGCATCGGTATATGAGAAGATGCGCGCCTGCAACATCTTGTCCGGAGAAAACCCGATCCCGGGCACGATGTTGGATGGGCTGAAGGCCGCCTGCTCGATTTCTGCAAAGTAGTTGTCTGGATTGCGGCTCAGCTCGAGCACACCGACTTCGATTAGCGGAAAGTCGCTGTGGGGCCACACCTTGGTGAGATCGAAGGGGTTGTATGGTGTTTTGTCGGCGTCGCTTTCCGGCATGATCTGCACGCAGAATTGCCAGCGGGGGAATTCGCCCCGCTCGATCGCGCTGAAGAGGTCAGCCTGGGTCGACTCGCGCGTCGTGCCTATAACGTTTGCGGCTTCGGCATTTGTCCAGTGTCGATGACCTTGCAGGGTTTTGAAGTGGAATTTGACCCAGAAACGCTCGGAACGAGCGTTTATGAAGCTGTAGGTGTGGCTGCCAAATCCGTTCATGTGCCGTACGTCAGTGGGGAGCCCGCGATCGGACATCAGAATCGTTACCTGGTGCAGCGATTCAGGGGACAGGGACCAGAAATCCCACATCGCCGTCGGAGAACGAAGGTTGGTGCGGGGGTGCCGCTTCTGCGTGTGGATGAAATCGGGGAACTTGTAGGGATCCCGCACGAAGAATACTGGGGTATTGTTGCCAACCAAGTCCCAGTTTCCCTCTTCGGTATAGAATTTGAGGGCAAAGCCGCGGACATCACGTTCGGCATCCGCCGCGCCCTGCTCGCCCGCGACAGTGGAGAAGCGCGCAAGCATCTCGGTTTTCTTGGCGATTGCTGCGAACAGATTGGCCCTCGAATAGCGCGTGATATCATGGGTAACGGTGAGGGTACCGAATGCTCCCCAGCCCTTGGCATGCACGGTGCGTTCGGGGATACGCTCCCGATTTTGGTGAGCGAGCTTTTCCAAGAGCTCGTAGTCCTCAAGAAGGACTGGCCCACGAGGACCCGCGGTCTTCGCGTTCTGGTTATCCGCGATCGGATTTCCGGCGGTCGTCGTCAGAACAGGTGGGTTTGCCATGGGCTGTCTCTCCGGGCGAACAGTGGACATTGCCTTGGGGCGCAGTAGGCCACCGCGACTGCAAGACAACTGCCGCAACCTTGCCAGCATCGAGCGAGCGCGTGCTATTAGACACACCGGTACTCTATAGAGACGAAGGTTTAGGTTAGATCACGATTGAATGCGCAATCCCCAAACGACCATCCGATCTTGCGGCTTCCTAACACGATTCTGCGACGTAAATCAAAGTCATGAGGACTCGGGCGAAGCTGCCGACGCGACGGGAGAAACGGGAGAAGTGTGGCCCGGTGGGTTTGCCGGTCTAAGTTCGTCAGCTGGAGTTACCCGACGCGCGGATCTTTCGCTCGGCCCGCGTGCCGAGCACGTCGCCAAGCCGTGCTTTTCAGGCCACCCGTGCGCGGGCTATCTTGCGACTTGAGCCGACGACCGTCTGCCCTCTGGGCAAATATCGGCCTATCCAAATCTTGCGGAGGTTGCCGGATTGCGAGATAAGCTCGTCGCTCCCGCCCTCCTTCGAGGGGCATGACATGCTGCGAGGCGCGACGGCAGCACATAGGCGGCCAGAGGAAGGTCAATTTCTCCTGGCCACCCTGCCGCCGTCAAAAAAGCAGATACGGCTGGCACTCGGTGTGGTCGTGGCCATTGTACTCACATTCTTGGCCATGGCGCCATTCGCAGAGCTTCGGCTGCCACAGCTTGGCGAATTCGTTGTAGTGGAGCGAACCGTACTCGTAGTTTGCAATCTAACAATCAGTGCACTGCTGTTCTCGCAATTCTATGTCGCGGGTCGACCGATGCTTGTCGCACTCGCGATCACCTATCTGTTCACGGCTCTAATGTTGATCGCAAACGTGCTCACCTTCCAGGGGGCGCTCGGCCCGGCCGGGCTTTTCAACGCCGGCTTGCAGTCGTCTAACTACATTGCCGCCTTCGGAAGGGTCGGATCCGCCCTCGGTTTCATTACCTATGCGCTGCTGCGGAATGCAGGCAGTACCAGTGACCTATCCGGGGCCTCCACACTGCACGTCATCGCCTGGAGTGTCGTGGTCGTTGTCTTGACCGTGTGCGGGCTGGCCTGGGCGGTTATTGCGGGAGATGCTTTTCTCCCTGCCGTCTTCATTGATGGCACCCATGCGGACCGCAGCGCCCTCGCCTTGCAAGGCTGTATTATTTTCGCCTGCTATTCTCTTGCTCTGGCGTTTGTGTGGGTTCGGCGGCGTTCCGTGCTCGATCTCTGGATCGCAGTCATGTGTTGCGCGTGGCTGCCCCATCAATTGATGACTGCCATCGTCGCCCCCAGCCGTTTCACTGTCGGTTGGTATGGCGCCAGAGGCTACGAAGTCATTGCAACGCTGCTTGTGTTGATTGTCCTGCTTGCCGAAACGACGACGCTCTACGCCAAGCTCGCACGATCGGTCGTTCGCGAGCGCGGCGCCCGGTGGCAACGGCAAGTTGCCATGGACGCAATGGCAGTCGCAATTGCCCACGAAATCAAACAGCCTCTGGCAGCGATTGCCACAGATGGATCTGCCGCATTGCGATTCTTGGAAAGATCTGACTTTGGTGGCGTAAGGGAAGCGATTGAAGGCATCGTCCGCAGCGCTTTTCGAGCCAGCGAAGTCATCGACGGCATCCGAGCGCTGTACAAGAAGGACGTTCAATCGCGAGCATCAGTCAACCTGAACGACGTCGTCGGCGACGTACTCTCGATGATCGACTCCGATTTGCAGAATCAACGAGTCTCGGTCTTAACTGACCTTGACGGGAAGCTCCCAAAGTTACAGGCCAACAGAGCGCAGTTGGAAGAAGTTATTCTCAACCTGGTCATGAATGCAATTGACGCGATGCGGGTTGTCACCGATCGAGCGCGGTCTTTGCGGATAAGTTCGGAATTTGACCCTGGATCATTGGCAATTCTGGTCACTATCGAAGACACCGGAACGGGAATAGATACCAATTGCCAAGCACGCGTCTTCGAGCCATTTTTCACGACTAAAGCGGGCGGGATGGGAATCGGACTCGCCATCTCTCGGGCGATCATCGAATCCCATGGGGGGAGCATTCACTCATCTGCCAACAGCCCCTATGGGTCGATCTTTCGTATCACTCTCCCGAGCGGCCACATTTAGCGTGGGCTCAAGGCCAAAGCCGCTCCCGGGCGATAGGGGCGTGACTGGAAGCTCGAATGAAGACCTTCAATGGAGCTTCACCGGCGGGCCGGTGCGCCGCGACAGGAGGCGGACAAACGCCCCGAGCAGAGCACGCATCGATCCGTGCAGGGCTCGTTCGTGCATGAGGCGCAGCGAGCGGTACATCAGCTGCGCAAACAGCCCCTCGACGAACAGGCCGCGCCCCAAGAGAAAGCCCATCAGATTCCCGACGGTGCTCGATCGGCCGAGCGAAACCAACGAGCCGAAATCGCGATACCGATAGGGACGGAGCGGCACGCCGCGCAATCGCCGTTCGATCTGCGCCAGCACATGCGAGGCCTGTTGGTGAGCCGCCTGGGCTCGCGGCGGCACAGTGCCCTGCCCCGCCGGCCGCGGACAGGCGGCGCAATCCCCGATCGCGAAGATGTCGGGGTCAAGGGTCGTCTGCAAGGTCGGGGCGACGACGAGCTGATTGATGCGATTGACCTGCAAGCCATCGAGACCGCGCAGGACTGCCGGGGCCTTGACTCCAGCTGCCCAGACTGCCAGCTCGGACCGGACGAAGCTGCCGTCGGAGAGGTGCAGTCCCTCCGCCGTCACCTCGGCCACCTTGGCGCCAGTGCGGACTTCTACACCCATCTGTTCAAGGAGCCGCAGTGTGGCTTTAGAGATGCGCTCGGGCAGACCGGGAAGGATGCGTTCCGCGGCCTCGATGAGCACTATGCGGATATCCCGTTCGGGATCGATGCGATCGAGGCCGTAGGCCACCACTTCACGCGCCGTGCGGTGCAGCTCGGCGGCGAGCTCGGTGCCGGTTGCGCCCGCGCCGACGATTGCGACGTGAAGCTGACCGGAACGCACCGGCTCCGCCTGGGTCTGGGCCCGAAGACAGGCATTGACAAGCCGCCGGTTAAATCGCGCGGCCTGTGCGGTCGACTCCAGGGGCACCGCATGTTCCGCAACGCCGGGCGTGCCGAAATCGTTCGTTACGCTGCCGATTGCAATCACCAGTGTGTCGTATCCGACGACGCGTGGCGGCGTGACTTCCCTTCCTTCTTCGTCGAAGGTGGCGGCCAGACGCACTTCCTGCCGGACGCGATCGAGCCCGATCATCTCGCCAAAGCGGTAGTGGAAGCTGTGCCAATGTGCCTGCGCCAGGTAGTTCAGCTCGTTATCGCCCGGGTCGAGGCTGCCCGCGGCCACTTCGTGGAGAAGGGGCTTCCACAGGTGGGTTCTGGCGCAGTCCACCAACGCAACCTGCGCACGCCCCCCACGTCCGAGACGGTCGCCCAGGCGAGTGACAAGTTCCAGGCCCCCGGCACCTCCACCGACCACTACGATCCGGTGCAACAGACCTCCGGCAGCTATTCCCTTTGCATCTCGCTGAACCGATCCCGGTAGGTGCATTCGCTCGAGCAGATGATCCCGCCGGATGTATTGATGCCCCAGAGCTGCTGCCGCGTGAAAGAAGGCAACCAGGACGATCAAATTTGCCGTCCATTCGTGTCCCGAATTAATGGCGCGCTCGATTTCCTGATCCCCGCTGCCGAAGCGAGGAAGAGTCACCAGGCCATAGATATCGTAACCACGATATGCGGCATTGGCGATTCCAAGGCCTGCTGCTGCTATGAGGAGGAGGTAAAGCGCGTAGTGGGTGCCTTTGGCAAACCAGTTCAGCACCCCTGGGTCGGCCGGCGGCAACTCGCGGCCCGCGCTGGCACGCCAAAGAATCCGCCCCGCAAGGACAAGGGCGAAGACCAGGCCCAGCACCACGTGCGTTGACCACAAGCTTGCGCGAAATGGGCCATGGGGCAGCCAGCCGGTTACCTGGCCGATCGCCCATAAGATTGCCACGAGCGCAGCGGTCGACCAGTGCAGCCAGATCGTAACAGGGTCGAACTGTGCGTGCTGCTGACGCACGGCTGCGACAGAACGAGACACGCCATGCCCAGGCATCGGATCGCCTCCTGTCGGGATTCACACCGGATAGACCGGGCGATAGGCACGCTCGCGAATGAACGCACCGACGTCGCTGGGTCGTGGCACACGGGCGAGCCCCATGTCGAAGATGTACGCCGCGACGCGCTCGGCGACATGCAGCGAGGCATCGAGGATCCGACTCTGTGGCGGATAGATCAGACCGGACGCGAGATTCTCCTCGCTGACCTGCTCGGCGACAGCCTTGGCGGCGACGATGAACATCTCCTCCGTCACGCGGGACGCTTCGGTCACGAATACGGCCATACCCATCGCAGGAAATATGTAGACGTTGTTCCCCTGGCCCGGGATCAGTTCGCGGCCATCGAACTCGACCGGCGGGAAGGGACTGCCGCTGGCGAAGATGGCTTTGCCGCGAGACCAACGGTAGGCCTCCTCCGCCGTGCATTCGGAGCGCGACGTCGGATTGGAATACGGGAAAATGATCGGCCGCTCGTTGAGCTCCGACATCGCCTCGATCACCTCACGGGTGAACAGCTTCGGGACGGTGCTCACGCCGATGATGGCGGTCGGCTTGATCGCCTTCACCGCCTCGACGAAAGTGGAGATCGGGGCGCGGTCGAGCGCAAAGGGCTTCTGGAACTCCGCCAGGTCGGTGCGCGAGGTCACGAACAAGCCGCTGATGTCGAACAGCGCATTGCGCTTCCTCGCCTCCCGGATGTCCATGCCTTCGAGGACCATGGCCTGGCTGATCAGTTCCGCGATACCCGTGCCCGCGGATCCACCACCGAGGAAGAGAAAGCGCTGGTCGGTAATCTTCTGCTTTGTGATGCGCAGCGCGGCAAAGATCCCGGCGAGCGCGATGCCGGCAGTACCCTGGATGTCGTCGTTGAATGTACAGATCTCGTTGCGGTACCGGTCCAGGATCGGCACGGCATTGATGTTGGCGAAGTCCTCCCACTGGATGCAGCTCTTCGGATAGAGGTCCTGGACTGCTTCGACGAATTCCGCAACGAAAGACGTGTATTCCTCGCCGCGGACTCGGTGTTGCCGCAGCCCGATATAGAGGGGATCGTCGAGCTGCGCCTGGTTGTTGGTGCCGACGTCGAGGACGACCGGCAGGCAGTGTTGCGGCGGCACGCCGGCGCAGGCGGTGTAGAGCGAGAGCTTGCCGATCGGGATGCCCATACCGCCGGCGCCCAGATCGCCCAGGCCGAGGATGCGCTCGCCGTCGGTCACGACGATGAAGCGCACGTCTTTTTCGGGCCAGTTTGCGAGGAGCTCGCGAAGGCGTCCGCGCTCGCTGATTGGCAGATACACTCCACGCGTCGAGCGGAAGATGTGAGCGAACTTCTGGCAGGCTTCGCCGACTGTCGGCGTATAGACCAGCGGCATGTAGGTGGCCGGCTGCGACATCAACACGGCGTAGAACAGCGTCTCATTCCGCGCCTGTAGGTCCGAGAGAACGAGGTATTTCTGCAGGTCGCTGTCGAGATTGGCGATCTCCGTATGTCGGCGCGCGATCTGTAGGTCGATGCTGGCCACGGCAGGCGGCAGTAGGCCCTCGAGTCCGTAGGCCCGTCGCTCGGCTGCGGTGAACGCCGTGCCTTTGTTGAGGCGCGGATTGTGAAGCAGCTCATAGCCCGTGAGATGTTGCGCGATCATTCTTGTCATATTCGCCTCCAGCGGCGTCGTTCTAGAAGAGTCGTTCATTATCCGCGCTCCGTCATCATGCGTTTCGTGTTCGAGATCGCCTTTGCGGGATTGAGGCCCTTCGGGCAGGTCTTGGTGCAGTTCATGATCGTGTGACAGCGATAGAGCCGGAACGGATCCTCGAGCCGATCCAGGCGCTCGCCGGTCCGCTGGTCGCGGCTATCCGCCAGCCAGCGATACGATTGCAGGAGGATCGATGGACCGAGATAGCGGTCTTGATTCCACCAGTAGCTCGGGCATGAGGTTGAGCAGCAGAAGCAGAGAATGCACTCCCACGAGCCGTCGAGCTTCGCGCGCTCCTCCGGCGACTGTCGGTGCTCGCGGTCCGGCGGCGGCTGGTCAGTCTGCAGCCAGGGCTCGATCAGCTCGTACTGCGCATAGAGGCCGGAAAGGTCGGGGATCAGATCCTTCAGCACTTTCATGTGCGGCAGCGGCGTTATGCGGCTGGTCCCTTCCTTCAGGCTGTCCATCGGCGTCAGGCAGGCCAGCGTGTTGGTGCCGTCGATGTTCATTGCACAGGAACCGCAGACCCCTTCGCGGCACGACTTTCTGAAGGAAAGGCTCGGATCGATCTCGTCATTGATCTTGACCAAGGCATCGAGAACCATCGGTCCGCAATGGTCACGATCGATCTCGAAAGTGTCCAAGGTGGGGTTGGCGCCCTTTTCGGGATCCCAGCGATAAATGCGAAAGGCCTTGGTATGCGCCGCCGGTTGCGGCAGAGCCCAGTGCTTGCCTTTTCCAACCTTGGAGTTGGCTGGCAGAGTGAACTCGGACATGGCGATGCTCCTCTCGCTCAGTGGGTCCGTTCGGCAGGTGGAAAGCTCTGCACATCGTTCGACAGCGGATTGAGACGCACCTCCCGATGGGCAAATCGAACTTTCCAGTCTTCGTCCTTCCATGCGACGGTGTGCTTCAGCCAGTTTTTGTCGTCGCGTAGCTTAAAGTCCTCGCGCGCGTGTGCGCCGCGCGACTCCGTGCGGGCGCAGGCGGAATGGGCGATCACCAGGGCCTGGTCGGCGAGGTTGAAGAGTTCAAGCGCCGAGACCAGCGCCACGTTCCACTGCAGTGCGGGATCGTCGACGGTGACGCGCTCCAGTGGATCACGCAGGGCGGTCAGCTTGTCCATACCCTCCTGCAAGGTGTCACCGGTGCGGAACACGCTGAAGCTTGACTGCATGGTCTCCTGCATCAGCGGCCGGATCTTGCCGGGCTTGTTGCCGTCCTTGCTGTGCCGGA
>Ga0335080_10004919_pt1 | contig 13679 bp, 8 predicted proteins | sample Lox_Sample_34_FD_206720 | JGI IMG/M metagenome (GOLD analysis project Ga0335080, IMG submission 206720) | Soil microbial communities from Loxahatchee National Wildlife Refuge, Florida, United States - Lox_Sample_3.4 | ecosystem: Environmental > Terrestrial > Soil > Wetlands | place: USA: Florida... | reverse complement strand
TAAGGTGGAAGCGCTCAGCAGGAACAAAACTGTATGGAGCCTTGAGGAGCCGGGTGAGCGCGGTGAGCCTATCGATCAGGTCTATGAAGTGACGAAGTACGGATGTTGTGCTGCGCCCAACACACACAGCTACTTCTCACTACGAACCGGCGAGAAGCTGCGTACCACGCATAACGAATTGAATCCGGACGAATTGGCGGCACTTGAGAAAACTCTCCACGATTGATTGGCTCAAATTGCGGTTTCACGCATTAACCAACTTTCCCATTTGGCCCCATCGATGAGAACAAACAAGGACGGCGATTCATCGCCCGTCCTTGTTTGCTCGGAGCTCGCGACTAGTTGATATCGAACTGCTCCTGGTGCAGTGTTGGATCGCTCTTCACAATGATCGTCCGCTTGGTCATCTCTTCCATTTCGTTCAGCAGGCGCGCATTGTTCGTTTTGAGTTCCTTCGCGACATCCGGATGGACGCGCAGCATCACATCCTGATGCTCGAGGTGCTTGGCGATCTTCCGCATCTCAACGTAAATCTCGTTGCAGATAGTCGCCACTGACTTCACATAACCGGTCGCTTGGCAGTACGGACACGGTGCGCCGATGGTGCGCTCGAGCGACTGCTTCACCCGCTTCCGCGTAATCGCAACCAGCCCGAAATCGTTGAACTGAAGCGTCTTTGAAGGCGCCCGGTCGTGCCGCAGTTCTTCTTCCAGAGCCTGCATCACGCGCTGACGGTTGCGGCGCTCATCCATATCGATGAAATCGATGATGATGATGCCGCCCAGATCCCTGAGCCGAATCTGCCGGACGATTTCTTTGATCGCGTCGACGTTCGTCTTGACGATCGTGTCTTCCAGTCGCTGTGTCTTGCCGACGTACTTACCGGTGTTGATATCGATCGCCACCAGCGCCTCGGTCTGGTTGATGACGATGTATCCGCCGCTCTTCAGCCACACTTTCGACTTGAGGGCCTTGTTCATCTCTTCGGTCAGTCCGAACTGGTCGAATAGTGGTGTTTCTTTCGTATAGAGCTTCACGCGCTTGACCATGCTGGGCTGGAAGCGGTTGAAGAAGCGCAGGATGCGCTCGTACTCCTGCTCGGTGTCCACCCAAATCACGCTGAAATCTGACGTGACCTGGTCGCGCAGCACTCGCTCCACAACGTTCAGGTCGTGATAAATGAGCGCCGGAGGTTTTGATGCTTCCGCACGATTCTTGATGTCCTGCCACAAGCCTTTCAGGAACCGGATATCGGCGCGCAGTTCCTCTTCTGTCGCACTCTGCGCGGCCGTGCGGACGATGAATCCTCCATGCCCGTTCTCGCGCTCGCTCAGAATGATTCTCTTGAGCCGCTGCCGCTCTTCTTCCGAGGAGATCTTGCGCGACACGCCGGTGTGGTTCACCGTAGGCATATATACGAGAAACCGTCCGGGCAAAGCGATATGGCTGGTGATGCGCGCGCCCTTCTTCCCAATCGGCTCTTTCGCAATCTGCACCAGGATCTCCTGCCCTTCCTTGAGCAGATCGCTGATCAGAGGAACAGGCTGGGATTCACGACGGCGGAAACGGCGTCCTCCTCCACCGCGGCGTCCACCGCGGCGATCATATCCCTGACGGTCAAAGCGCGGACGTGGTGACCTCTGCGTATAGCCGGCAGTTGCCGCTGGAGCTCGCACCTCAGCCCTGGCATCAATCGTGCCGTTTCCGCGGGCTTCCGCGTCCAGCAACGCTTCAGCCTGCGCCTGGGCCTCTTCGAGTTCCAACTCTTCGCTGTCCTCTTCGCTTTCGGCGTGCGCCGCTTCCGGCGATTGCGCAATCCCGGAGTCGGCCAGCGAGTCCATGTGAATCTCGGTTACCGCTTCCCGCGCATCCCCATTGAGATGATTGTGCCCTTCGGCTGCCTGTGTCTCTTCCTCGAACTCGTCGTAGCCCTCATCGGATTCTGACTCGTAGCGAACGGCGTCCGCTTCATCCTCGTCGATGGTTTCTTCCTCCATCGTTCCCGGCGCCGCAAACACAGGTTTTTGTTCTTCGCGCACAACCGGCGTACTTTCGCTGACCGTCGCTATTTCTCTCTCATGCGATGCCGAACTCTCCTGCTCTTCGGCAACTGCGAGTTCCTCGAGCTCTGGAGGCTCCGAATGCCATTGTGGAACTGGCGCATCGACTTCTTCCTGTTCTTCCTTCGGCTGACGGAATTCGCGACTCCAATTCGGCGACGTACCTGCCGAACGCAGGGTCTCTTCCGCCGCAGCTTTGAGGTCCTCGTGCTCCTCGTGCAGCGGTTCAGTATTGACGTCGGCGGCAGCAAAAATGGGCTCATCTTCCGGAAAAGATGATGCAATCGCAGAAGTTCCCTCTGCTACTGGTTCAGTCGCAGTCTCCGTCGGCACTACCCCCGGAGTAGATGCCTGCTGAGAATACCGGCGGTATTTTGAAATCGATTCTCCCGGCAGAAGAATCGGTTCGTAACCGGCAGGAGGCCCTGCGGATCGCGATGGCGCGCTTTCCGCCGGACGCGTCGAACGCGGCTCCGGCGCGCGATCGAGATTTCGGTCCCTTCGTCCCCCACGACGACGGCGGCGCCCACGCCAGCCACGGTCTCGGCTTTGCGGTTCCGCTCCATTTCCCGGTTCCGAAGTTTCCGTGGCTGCCGACGCCTGCTGGCCCTCATCATCCGTGTCTGCGGATATCTCTTCGCCTTCAGACGGGGAATAACTCTCGGACGCGGGGACTTGCTCGATGGATTCGGACGAACCCTGAGCGGCCTCCGGCCGCGGCTGCGAGCGCAAATCCTGCACACCACGACTGGTTGGCACGACATCCGTGAGATCGTCGTCGTGCTCCTCCAAATCCATGAAATCGGAAACATAAAGGAAAGCATCACGTTCCAACCCGATGTCGACGAATGCCGACTGCATGCCGGGGAGTACCCGGGTGACTCGTCCTTTGTAAATGGACCCTGCTAAGGTGTATTCGTTCTCGCGCTCGAGGTAAATCTCGGCGAGCAGATCGTCCTCAACCAGCCCTACTTTGGTTTCGTGGGGGGTGGAGGAGACAAACAGTTCTTTGTTCATGAAACACTCCGGTCCCGCCGGATTCATCGAGGAAGCCGGACGGGTTCACCGGGAGCCAGAGTAGTGCGCGGGTGGATGAGAGCTGCGAGAATGCCCCGAGGTAGGGGGCGGCATTAGCCGGAGACCGCTTCTCCTGGCTGCGTCCGCTGCAAAAACTGGGAAATCTTTTGCACTATCGCTTCAAGTTCCGCCGGAGTTGTGACCGCACTCTCAGACCGTTTTGGTCGGGGGGCCGTTCCCTCCCCGGCTGACTGCTCAATCCTGCCCGACCCTCATAACTGACTGGCCGGTGAATGCCCTCTTCACGCGAGGGCGATCGATATGTTTTTGGGCCGTAGCTCCGGATTCATCCGAAGCCCAGCAACTGCATCCTGCCGTCTTCCCTGTCCCGAACTCACCTGTTCCTGAACCTGTTCGCCCACCGGCTAACCCGGTCTAATGGCTTAGTTGACAAAGCGGCGCATCCGAACATTCATAACCATCCCCAGCGCCAGGAACATGAATAACACGGAAGACCCGCCATAACTCATTAACGGCAGAGGTATTCCAGTGACCGGCATAAAGCCGACCACCATGCCGACATTGACCAGGATATGGAAGCTAAGCACAGCCACCACACCCATTACCACGAACGTGCCAGCACGGTCGGGCGCTGTTTGCGCGTTCTGCGTCAAACGCATCAGCACAATGAAGTATAACAGCAGAACCCCGAGAGCGCCTATGAACCCGTGTTCCTCCGAAAAAGCCGCAAAAATGAAGTCCGTTTGGGGTATGGGCAGGAAAGCCCCATGTGTTTGCGAGCCTTTACCGCCCCAGATGCCCCCGGAACCGACCGCGATCATGGATTGCTTAACTTGGTACCCAGCGCCCTGGGGATCGGAATCCGGGTCCTGATAGCTGGTCAGCCGCTGCTTCTGATACCCCTTCAGAACGTGGTGGCCGATCGCCGGAACATACAGCACAACGCTGATCGCGATCACCGCCACAAGAAAGACCGCCACCCCCTGCCGCCACTGCAATCCACCAAGGAACGTCCCCATAACGACGATCGGGATGTACGTCAGGGCTGTTCCCAGGTCGGGCTGTTTGAGGACCAGCAGCATTGGGACCCCGATGATGGCGCATGCCTTGAAAAAATCCGACCAGGAGAGATCCCGCTGCCGCATATCCGCAAAGAATTTCGCAATGGCCAGGATGAGAATCAGCTTGACCCATTCGGAAGGCTGGAAGTGATTGCCCCCCGGCATCTTGATCCAGCGCTTGGCCCCCAAAGCCTTGGTTCCAAACAGCAGAACCGCCACCAGCGACGCCACTGACGCGATATAAAACCAGTGAATCTGGTCCAGCAGCGCCTGATAGTTCACCAGGCTCATCAGGAACATCATGCCAACCCCGGCGAGGATCCAGTAGATCTGTTTGACATGCGCCCCGGCAAACTTGGTGTGCACGGTCGCGCTGTGGATCTCCATGACCCCCAGTCCACAGATCAGGAGCACAAAGACGAGCAGCAGCCAGTCAAAGTCGCGAAATGAAACGTAGCGTGCCATTCAAAAGACAGTTCTTAGTTGCCAGTTCTCCGCTAAGCTCGTTTTCTCCCAGCGCTGTCATGCTGAGCGAAGCACCAGCTCTGAAACGGAGGTGATGCGCAGGCGAAGGATCCCTGCTTTCCCAAGGTCGCGTCGAGTACTGAGAGCTCTCCTCGGAGCCCCGGACGCAGGCACTAGTTCATCCCCGGCGCTGCCGTAGCGACAACCGGAGGTGCGTTTTCCAGATCGACGACAAAACGGCCGCTCTGGAGTTTCTGCCCAGCTTCACTTCCGCCCGGCGTAGTCCACACTGCACCAATGTCGATCTTGCCGCCTTTGGGCTGATCTGCCATCTTTTGCGGAGGTTGGCGCCGCTGCTTTTCCACGAAGGCCTTGATCACCTGAGTCACTACGCGCGCCGTCCGGTCACCATGTTCGCCTTCTTCGTACAGCCCGCACACCACAATCTCCGGATTCCTCCGCGGCTCCACCCCTACAAACCAGCCGTTGTCCTTGTGCATAGCCTTCTCAGCCTCGCTCATCTTCGCCTTTAGCATGTTGCTAATGGTCTGAGCGCTCCCCGTTTTCCCCGCGATATCAATTCCCTTAATTTGCGATAGCGCAGCGGTACCAACAGGACTTACCACCTCTGCCATGGCGTCGGTAACGATCTCCCAGTTTTTCGGGTCAAGGGGAATCGTGATGCTGTCGGGAATACTTGAAGCCTGCACGATACCCGGGGGTAAGTCGGTGGGATTGGTCACATGCGGCCGCACCATCTTTCCTGCGCTGGCAATGGCACCAAAAGCACGTGCCATCTGAATCGGCGTCGCCGCGATAGCACCCTGACCAATGCCGACCGAAATCGTCTCTCCAGCAAACCATTTTTGCTTGAAGTTGCGGATCTTCCACTCTTCCGACGGCATCACTCCGCTGACTTCCTGAGGTAGGTCGATACCTGTTTTCTGTCCAAGACCCAGCATCGTTGCGTACTTCGAAATGCGGTCGATGCCGAGTTTCTCGGCCAGCGTGTAAAAGAACACGTCACATGATTGATAGACGCCTTTGTAAATGTCCACCAGGCCGTGCGTCTGGTGCCGAGCCGAAATCCAGCACTTGAAGTAACGGCCGTAGAATTCGGCGCCTCCATTGCACACCACATGCATATCCTGCGCGATATTTTCCTGAAGGCCGGCGGTGGCCATGATGATCTTGAAGGTAGATCCAGGCGCTAGCTGGGCCTGTATCGCCTTGTTCAGCAGCGGTTTGTCGGGATCATTAACCAGCTTGTTCCAATCCTCACGCGAGACGCGCACAGCAAAGTCATTAGGGTCGAAGGTCGGGCGGCTCACCATGGCTAAAATCTCGCCCGTTCTGGGATCCATGGCAACGATGGCCCCATTCTTTCCCTCAAGGGCCTCTTCAGCCGCAATCTGCAAATCCAGATCGATCGTCAGTTTCAGTTGCTTTCCAGGAACAGCTTCTGTCTCCCCCAGCCGCCCCACCTCGCGTCCATGGCTGTCGACCAGCGCCTGTCGCGATCCGTTCTTGCCCATCAGCAGAGCGTTGTACTGCCGCTCCACGCCGGAGATTCCCACCACATCGCCGGGGTTATACAGCTCAAATGCCGCCTGATTGAGCATGTCATCGCTGACTTCACCAACATAGCCGATCAGATGCGCCATGAACCCGTTGCGGGGATAGAGGCGGCGATGCGCCATGATCGTGTCGAGTTCCGGCAACTCGTTGCGATGTGCTTCAATGAACTGCAACTCGTCGGGAGTGATGTCTTCTTTGAGGAAGATCGGCTGGTACTGCGGCATCGACGCAAACCGCTTGATACGCGCCCGTACTTCATCTGGATTGAGATGCAGTCCCTGGGCGATCAGGTCCGCGTCGGCATTCAAGTCGCGCGTGGAATCCCGCAACAGCAGCGCCGAAAATGACGGATAGTTGTCGACGATGATGCGCCCTTCGCGATCGAGAATCTTGCCGCGCGGCGCCAGCACCGGGACGTTGCGAATGCGGTTTCTCTCAGCCGCCAGCGAATAATAATCGCTCTGCATTACCTGCAGTCGCCACAGCCCATACGCCAAAATCAGGAAGATGCCGAGGATAATGTATTGCGCCGCTGTCAGGCGCATCGCGGAGACTTTTTCGTCGCGGCCAAACATCAGTGGTCAGTGGCCAGTTGCCAGTTGCCAGTCCGAGCCATCGGGGGCGTCTTCAGGCCGCAACGTGTCACTATTCCTCGCTGGAGTGAAATCGGATTACGGATATTGTACTGCGTTCATTGAGCGGCTTGTTGATCGGAAGGGTAACGGAAGTCACGGGGGATGAGCGGTTTTACTGGTCACAGACAACTGACGACTGGCCACTGCCTTTCATGTCCTCTGCTTGAACCGGTCCAGAAGGAAATAAAGCAATACTCCGATCAAACCGTTGACCAGGCCGGCCAGAATGCCGTGTGGCCAGCTCCAGTGCTGGGTCATATTTACCAATGCCCGTGCGACGGTGAAATATACCGCTGAATGCACCAGATAGAACCCCAGCGTGACCAACAACCGGGCGCCAGCATTCTCCAGGTCAAGCTTCACACCAAGAGAGGACGCTCCATAGCCCACCACCGTTTTGGCGATGCCGTAGATTCCAATCAGATTGTGCCCGAGCATGTCCTGTGCCAGGCCGATGATCGCACCCGTAAAGAGTCCTGCAATCGGGTTGCGGCGCGCCATGGCAAAGAAGATGGTCACCAGCAGCGGCAGATCGACGTACACGGCGAAACCGGGCACGTACTTCGGGATGTAGGCTTGAATAATCAACGCCACCAGTGGCACGCCGATCGTCACCGGCAAGCTGAACCGATAAACTTCAACCTGCTCCCCTGATGTGTATGTGATGGGCACGCTATTGTGGGCTGTTGTCTTGTGGTGGAGGTTCGGGCTGCGTTGCGGGCGGTGCCGGCTTCTGTTCAACAATCGAGGGATCGGTCGACGTCTCTGCCCGCGTCGGTGGCTTAGTCTCCGTCGAAGCACTATTTACCGGTTTCGGCTTCTGCGTAGCTGCAGTCGGCGTACTGGGCGGTGCAGTCTTGGGTGTCACCTTGGCGTTGGGCGGACTCGGTGCGGCTGTGCTCTTGATTGCTCCCGCTGGCGGATTTGCGCCGGTGCCGCTCGGCTTGGGAGTGGCATTAGCTGTCCCAGTTCCTGTCGCCGGCTTCGCTACGCCATCGGCCGTGCCCGCGGCATTGGGATCGCCGGCCGGCTTGTCCGGCACCGACGGCAGGCGCTGAGCCAGGATGTCGGCAGCGCGCACCCGTCCATTGTCCTCGGCGACCGCTTCCCTTTCCTGTTTTTCGGTCAGAACCAACACTTCCTCGAGTTTCCCAAGGTTCGCGGCAGGCTTGATCGTGATGTTCAGGAAAAGATCCTTGCCATTGGCAACGTTCGTCACAGTACCCACCCGCAATCCCTTGGGAAAAATCTGGTCTCCGCCGCTGGTCAGCACGGTCTCACCCGGCTGCACCTGCTCATCGCTCATCACGCGTTCGAGCACAATTTCTCCGTTCGCCGTGCCCCGCAACACTCCTTGTAGGCGCGACTTCTCCAGGATGGCGCCCACTCCACTGGTTTGGTCGCTGATCAACAACACCCGGGCTTCATTCGTCCCAGCCAGCAGAACCTTACCGACAACTCCATCGGCCGTAATGACAGCCATATCGGGCTTGATGCCCGCATTTTCTCCCTTGTCGATGTAAACGATGCGTGACAGATCGCTGCCGCTGGTCCCGATGACCTGCGCCGCAACTGTCTTCGAGACGAACTGTTCCTTGAAGGCCAGCAGCATCTGCAACCGATGTGCCTGGGTGGCGTCTTCGGTCAGCCGCACCTGCTCCAACCGCATCTGCTCGATTTGCTCTTTAAGCTCGCGGTTCTCCGCCCGCACCCCGCGCAGATAGAAGTAGTTGTGCCAGAGATTGCCGGCCGAACTCTGAACCCAGACCAGTCCCCGTTCGAAGGGAGTAATCATCCCCACCGTCCATAAGCGGATCAGACGTGTTTCCTTTTCGGCGCCAGTCTTGACCTGAACCGCCAGCCCGAGCACCTGCAGAAACAGCACTCCCACCAGAATGATCAGATTGCGATAGCGGCCGAGGACGGATTCCATAACTTCAGGGGTTAGGGATTAGGAGCTAGGGAGCAGCTTCATGCGTCTGGTCCCTGATCCCTAGCCCCTAGCCCCTCGTTTCGTTACTCGATCGAGATCTTCCTGAGCAGCTTGAAATCGCTCAGCATCTTGCCGGTCCCGAGCACCACGCTGCACAATGGGTCGTCGGCGATGGAAACCGGCAGCCCGGTTTCTTCGCGGATGCGCTTATCAAGATTCTTGAGCAGGGCCCCGCCGCCGGTCAAGACGATGCCGCGATCGCTGATGTCAGCGGAAAGCTCAGGAGGTGTCCGTTCGAGCGCTACCCGGATCGCATTCATGATGGTCGAAACGCACTCGCTCAGCGCCTCGCGAATTTCGCCGTCGTCCACCGTGATCGTCTTGGGGACACCTTCGATCAGGTTACGCCCTTTAATCTCCATAGTTAGCGGCTTATCGAGTTGATGGGCGGAACCGATTTCGATCTTGATCTGCTCGGCCGTGCGCTCGCCGATCAGCAGATTATATTTCCGCTTCAGATAATTCATGATGGCTTCATCCATTTGGTTGCCAGCCATGCGCACCGAACGCGAATAAACAATGCCGCTCAAGGAAATCACTGCAATGTCGGTCGTACCGCCGCCGATATCAACGACCATGTTCCCGGAAGGCTCCGTAATCGGCAGACCCGCTCCGATCGCCGCCACCATCGCTTGCTCGACCAGGTGCACTTCGCTGGCCTTGGCGCGATAGGCCGAGTCCATGACCGCTCGCTTTTCCACTTGCGTAATCTCTGAAGGCACGCCGATCACGATCCGCGGATGCACCAGCATCTTGCGGTTGTGCGCCTTCTGGATGAAATAGTTCAACATCTTCTCGGTGACTTTGAAATCGGCGATCACACCATCCTTCATCGGCTTGATGGCGACGATGTTGCCCGGCGTGCGGCCCAGCATCTCCTTCGCCTCTTTGCCCACAGCTTCGACTTCGCCTGTGTTCTTGTTGATGGCGACGATCGAGGGTTCATTGACCACAATGCCTTTGCCGCGGGCATACACGAGCGTGTTGGCGGTACCAAGATCGATGGCCAGATCGCTGGAGAAAATGCTGAACAGCGAGCGCAGATTATGGTTGCGTGTGGCGCCTGAATGGAATCCGTTGTTTGACATGACGACTTAGTCCGTCTCTCTCACAATCGTGCCTGCCCGGAAATCTACCGGTGGTCACCTTAACTTGTTCGGGGTAGCTGGAACTATTTTACGTGATACCGGCCAACCCTGCTTGAAACCAGACTTTGAGGTTTCAGGGTTTCAAAGTACGCCCCACCGATTTTGAAACACCGAAACTCCGAAACCCTATTGAATGACTATCTTCTTCTGCTGCGTATTCACACCGCCCTGCGCCGTTTGCGCCGTGACGGTAATCACGGCCTCTCCAGGCGGCAAGGGCGGCGTAAAGTAATGGAACTGCCCGTCGGGCGTCACTAAAGGTACTTCGCTGCCATTTACCATCACGCGGGCGCCCTTCTGGGTCTTGCCCGTCACCTCGATCACGTGCCCATGTTGAATAAAAGGATCAAGTTCGAGATCAATCACCTCCGCCGCCTTGCCCGTTGAGATGATGTTGAAACGGTTCTTCTCACTCTCGACTGACTCCTTCCCGGCGGTGTCGTACGACTGCACCATCCAGTAATACACGCCCTCGCCCAGATTGGTGACAGTCACCGCCGCTGTATCCACCTTTTTGTCAACGAGTGTAGAGGAAAAGTACGGATTGCGGGAGATACGGAGCCGGTAACCAACTGCATTCGCCATCGGCGTCCAGGAAAACTCGACATCTTTAGTCGGCGCACCGTTGGAGAACAATGGCGCCATATTCGCCGGAGCGATTGGTGTCGGAGGCCCGATCTCTTTGGCCTTTTCCAGGTGCGACTGCCCGCCGTGGAAACTCACCTTCTCCCAGTTCGCCAACTGTACGGTTTCGCCGTTGCGCGTAACCTCGCCGGCACCTTTCTTCATCAGGATCTCGTGCTGGTCGGCGTTAGGATCGTTATGCACCTGCGCCGCCGACTCCGGAGCCAGCGATGCCGTTGCGCCAGCCACGATCACCTGCGATTTCGATCCCTGGCTGTAGGTAGCTGTCGAAAGATCAACCGTTCCCGTGCTGACCGCGACCGCGACATTGGTCTGCTGCTGATCGTTGGCTGAGTTCTCCTGAATGACGATCAGCGAATCCTGTTTCACCGTATAACTGGTGCCATCGTTGAAAACAACCTTGGCCATTCCCTCGGATCCGGTCTGCACGACATCGCCTTTTTCCAGAGGAATGTGATAGTCGGCCGCAATCCAACTGTTGCCGTTGCCCTTCTTCACCCGCACCGTGCCATCGAGCGCCGTGAAGTGCGCCTGCTGCGCCGTGACCACTCCGGTACCCGCTGGAGGAGCCATGCCAGCCACTTTCTCCAGCAGCTTGCTGGTCACGTCCCCCGCCTTTTGCAGTGTGTTCTGGGTGAACTGAGGAAAGGCAAACCGCATGGAGATGAAGGCTATCGCGGCCACAGTGAGGATCAGCAGCGCCACACTGCGGTACGTGATCGTGGTCCACGCAACGTGGATCCCAGGTTTGCGATTGTTGGACGCCACTGTGCCCGAAAAATCCTGATGAACGTGCTTAAAGAATGACGGTAGCACAGGAAAAACCGTGGAAACACACGAGAGTCTCCAGTCGAGGTTACCGAAGTGACCAGTCAAAAGACGTGCCCAATCACCAGCTCGTGTAGGGGCGGACGCCTTCGTCCCCCCCGCGGGCGGAGCGAGCGTCGGATGACCTGATAGCACCGGGTTGTTTATCCCGCTCTGTTCCTTGTGCCCAGATAGGCAACGGACCCTACTCTTTGTGCAGCTCACTACTCAGAAATTCCTCGCGCTTCCGGAAGTGTGACCAGCGTTCACATTTTCCTTTGTCCCTAACCTATTCATCCTGTTCTACTTGCCGAGTTTTCCTATAATGTATGTACAATATTGTAAGAAAAGTGTCCCTTCAGGAACACTGTGGAAAAGTCCCGACTTCCCCACGCAACCCCATCAACCACAAGCACTTCTGGCTCGTCCGTTCCGGGAATCTAAACCCTCAATGCAGCTCCCCGGTCATCGGATATCATGGGCGCGCCATGGCTAGCTCGCCCACGATCGTCGCTCCTCCTCGCAAGGAAAGTTCCCTGCTGAACTCCGGCATGGCCATCGTGTGGGCCATCGCACTCGCGAAGTTCATCCTGCACTTCTACTTCAACAATCGCTATGGCTACTTCCGCGATGAGTTTGATTACATGTCGTGCGGCGACCATCTGCAGTGGGGATACGTCGATCAGCCTCCGCTGATTCCCTTCCTCACGCATATGAGCCGCGCCCTGCTGGGAGATTCTTTGCGCGCCATCCGCTTCATTCCTGCGCTTGCCTCGTCATTGCTGGTCGTGCAGGCCGCCGCGACTGCCCGGCTGCTCGATGGACGCCGCTATGCGCTCATTCTCACCGCCCTCTGCGTGGCGCTGGCGCCGCAGTACGTCTCGAATGGCGGGCTGCTTGGCACCAATGTCCTTGAGCCGAACCTTTGGCTCGGCTGCGCGCAATTCGTAATCCTCGCGATCAAGCGCAATGATCCACGCTACTGGATCGGCTTCGGCATCGTTGCTGGCCTGGGCATGGAGGAGAAGTACACCATCGCGGTCTTTGGTCTGGGAGTCGTGATCGGCCTGCTGCTGACCGAGCAACGCCGCACCTTTCTGAATCCCTGGATCTGGCTCGGCGGTCTCGTCGCGTTTCTGATCTTCCTTCCCAACCTGCTCTGGAACTGGCACTACGACTGGCCGTTCCTGCAACTGATTCGCGCGATTCGAGCTGAGGGAAGGGACGATGTTTGGGGCCCGTTCCAGTTCTTTTTCCAGCAACTCCTGGAAGTGGGTCTCGTCGCTGGCTTCATTTGGCTGGCCGGGCTGTTCGCGTTTTTGTTCTGGCGTCCGCTGCGGTCTTACCGTGTTCTCGGTTGGAGTTACCTGGTCAGCTATACAGTAATTTTTCTTCAACGCGGCAAGAACTACTACCTTGCGCCAGTCTATCCCATGTTGTTTGCAGCCGGTGCCGTCGCGATTGATGCCTTTGTGAGCGAGTCTCCCTCGCATCGCGGATGGCTAAAGCGCACGATTGCAATCGTGATCACCGTCAATGGCATCTACCTGATGCCGATCACCGTTCCAGTTTTTTCTCCCGACCACTTCCTCGCCTATACGAAGACTCTGCCGGTGAAACTTCCTATCAACGAGCACTCCCATGCCAGGGCCGCGCTGCCACAGTGGTACTCCGATCAATTTGGATGGAAGGAGATCGCCGACGAAACGGTCGTTGCCTGGAACCGCATCCCGCCTGCCGAGCGCAGCGACTGCGGTATCTTCGCCCAGGACTACGGCCAAGCCGGCGCCATCGATTTCTTCGGCCGCAGCGAAGGCCTTCCCGGTGCCATGAGTGGCGACCGTACCTACTGGATATGGGGACCACACCACTACTCCGGAAATTGCATGATTGTGCTCGGCGACCGCAAGGAAGTGTTGGAGCGCTATTGGAATGAAGTGGAGTACATCGGCAGGTCCGCACCCAACGATTGGGCGCTCGAGCAGCAGATTGCAGTCTTCGTCTGCAAAGGGAAGAAATTCGATTCCTGGGCCAACGAGTGGCCGCACCTGAAGCGCTGGTACTAAGCCGCCAAGTACTCGCGGCTTACGGCCATCGCGTTACAGGGCTCTATTATTTCGGCATGGGGATCTGGGTGGGCGACATAGAAGTGGAGGTCAAGCCGCTCGCGCCTCCCGACGCTGTTCCCAATAATCCTCAAAGCGGCCATTGAGATGAGAGCAGCGCAGAGCCAGAATCGCATTGGCTCC
>Ga0335080_10004917_pt1 | contig 13683 bp, 9 predicted proteins | sample Lox_Sample_34_FD_206720 | JGI IMG/M metagenome (GOLD analysis project Ga0335080, IMG submission 206720) | Soil microbial communities from Loxahatchee National Wildlife Refuge, Florida, United States - Lox_Sample_3.4 | ecosystem: Environmental > Terrestrial > Soil > Wetlands | place: USA: Florida... | reverse complement strand
GCGCGGCGGCCAGGGCGGCGCCGAGGCGAGTCACGACGACAGACCCCGGTCGAAGATCTCCTCGACCGCACGCCAGACCGAGTCGAGCGGGAGCTCCGGCCGAGTCAGTCGGAAGAGCGTGAGTCCAGCCACCGCGGCACCGATCGCGAGCGTCACGTCGGACGGCGTGAACGGGCGCACGACCCCGTCCGCCACGCCGCGCGCCAGCTTCTCTTCGACGATCGCGTTCCAGCGCTCCTGCTTGTCCTCCGCGCGCGTGCGCAGGCCTTCGTCGAAGCCGCTCTGCAACAGGTGCTGGATGGACAGCTTCACCAGCGGCAGCTCGCGTTCGACGTAGGCCGGCGAACGCGAGAACATCTCGTGCAGCGCCGCGCGCCAGTCGGGCGCGGCCCTGGCCGCGCGCGCGAGCTCGCGGTCGTGCTCGAGCGCCCGGTCGAGCAGCGCCAGGAACAGCGCGCGCTTGCCGGAGAAGTGCCAGTAGACGGCGCCCTTCGAGAGCCGCGCGCGCGCCGCGATGTCGTCGACCGAGGTCTCGTGGTAGCCGCGCTTGGCGAAGCAGCGCAGGGCCGCGTCGAGGATCGCGTCGCGCGAGGCCTCGGGTGCGCGCCGGCGCACCCGCCCCGCGCGGTTCACCGCGCGCTTGGGAGCCCGGTTGCGGAGCGTGCCGGCCGCCACCCCGCCACTCTACCGACCGACTAGTCGGTTTTCAACTGACCCGTGCGCGGGCCGGGGCGGCCGGATAGCATCTTGCGCTCGATGAGCGCGCGCCCCAAGGACAGGGTCTATCCCGAGGTCGAAGCCCAGCCGAGCTTCCCCACGATCGAGGAGCGCGTGCTCGCCTACTGGCGCGCGAACCGGATCTTCGAGCGCTCGGTCGAGAACCGGCCTGCGGGCGAGCGCGGCGCGAACGAGTACGTGTTCTACGACGGCCCGCCGTTCGCGAACGGCCTGCCCCACTACGGGCACCTGTTGACCGGCTTCGTGAAGGACATCGTGCCGCGCTACCAGACGCTGCGCGGCCGCCGAGTGACTCGCAACTTCGGCTGGGACTGCCACGGGCTGCCCGCCGAGATGGAGGCCGAGAAAGAGCTCGGCATCTCGGGCCGCGCCAAGATCACCGAGTACGGCATCGACCGCTTCAACGACTACTGCCGCTCGTCGGTGCTGCGTTACACCGAGGCCTGGCAGGAGACCGTGACCCGCCAGGCGCGCTGGGTCGACTTCAGGAACGACTACAAGACCATGGACCTCTCCTACATGGAGAGCGTGATGTGGGCGTTCAAGCAGCTGTACGAGCGCGGCCTGGTGTACGAGGGCTACCGGGTCATGCCGTACTCGTGGGCGGCGCAGACTCCGGTCTCGAACTTCGAGACCCGGCTCGACAACTCCTACCGCGAGCGCCAGGACCCGGCCATCACCGTGCGCTTCGCGCTCGCGCCGAGCAAGCACGACCAGCAGTCACTCGAGCTCTGGGTCTGGACCACGACGCCCTGGACCCTGCCCTCGAACCTGGCCCTGGCCGTGGGCGAGGACATCGAGTACGCGGTCTTCGAGAAGGACGGCCGCCGCTTCGCGCTGGGCGCGGCCACGGTGGAGAAGTACGCCGCCGAGCTCGAAGGCGTGCGCCGCGTCGGCTCGCTGCGCGGCTCGGAGCTGGTCGGCCGGACCTACGCCCCGCTCTATCCCTTCTTCGCGGGCACGCCGAACGCCTTCCGCGTGCTCTCGGGGACGTTCGTCGACACCGCCGAGGGCACGGGCGTAGTGCACATGGCGCCCGGCTTCGGCGAGGACGACATGGCCGCGTGCGTCGCGGCGGGGATCCCGGTGCTGGTGCCGGTCGACGAGTCGGGGAAGTTCACGGCCGAAGTCACTCCCTGGCAGGGCCAGCTGGTGTTCGACGCGAACCGGCCGATCATGCGCGAGCTGCGCGAGCGCGGCCTGCTCGTGCGCCAGGACACGATCGTCCACAACTACCCGCATTGCTGGCGCACCGACACGCCGCTCATCTACCGCGCGATGAGCTCGTGGTTCGTGAAGGTCAGCGATTTCCGCGACCGCATGGTCGAGCTGAACCGGGAGATCCGCTGGATCCCGAGTCACATCCGCGACGGCCTGTTCGGCAAGTGGCTCGAGGGCGCGCGCGACTGGTCGATCAGCCGCAACCGTTTCTGGGGCTCGCCGATCCCGGTCTGGCGCTCCGACAACCCCGACTTCCCGCGCATCGACGTGTACGGGTCGCTCGACGAGCTCGAGCGCGACTTCGGCGTGCGGCCGGACGACCTGCACCGGCCCGCGATCGACCAGCTCGTGCGCCCCAACCCCGACGATCCGAGCGGGAAATCGCTGATGCGGCGCGTGACCGACGTGCTCGACTGCTGGTTCGAGTCGGGCTCGATGTTCTACGCGCAGGTGCACTACCCGTTCGAGAAGCGCGAGTGGTTCGACACTCACTTCCCCGCCGACTTCATCACCGAGTACGTCGCCCAGACGCGCGGCTGGTTCTACACCATGCACGTGCTGGCCACGGCGCTGTTCGACCGCCCGGCGTTCGCGAACGTGATCTGTCACGGCGTGGTGCTCGACGAGAACGGCCAGAAGCTGTCGAAGCGCATGCGCAACTACCCGAGCCCCGAAGAGGTGTTCTCCAGCTACGGCGCCGACGCGCTGCGCTGGTTCCTGTGCAGCTCGCCGATCCTGCGCGGCGCCGACCTGCAGATCGACCGCGAAGGCCACGTGATTCGCGAGATCGTGCGCCTGGTGCTGCGCCCGATCTGGAACGCCTACTACTTCTTCTGTCTGTACGCGAACGCGGACGGCGTGCGTGCGGTGCTGCGCAGCGATGCCTCCGGCGTGCTCGACCGCTACGTGCTGGCGAAGACGGGCGACCTGGTGCGCGGGCTCGAGAAGTCACTCGACGCCTACGACATTCCCGGCGCCTGCGCCGAGGTGGCGAGCTTCATCGACGCCCTCAACAACTGGTACATCCGCCGCAGCCGCGACCGCTTCTGGGCCGAGGACGGCAGCGCCGACAAACGCGACGCCTACGACACGCTCTACAGCGCGCTGGTGGTGGCGCTGCGCGCGGCCAGCCCGCTCTTGCCCTTGATCAGCGAGGAGATCTACCGCGGACTCACCGGCGAGGAGAGCGTGCACCTGTGTGACTGGCCGGACAGCGCCGCGCTGCCGTCGGAGCCCGAGCTGGTGCGCGCCATGGACCGCGCGCGCGAGGTCTGCTCGGCAGCGCTCGCGCTGCGCCGCGCGCACGACGTGCGCGTGCGCCAGCCGCTGCGCGAGCTGGTGATCGCGGGCGCCGACGTCGATGGCCTGCGCCCGTTCGCGGAGCTGATCGCGGACGAGGTGAACGTGAAGACGGTCGCGCTCTCGGCCGAGATCGAGCGCTTCGCGACTTTCAAGCTGGCGGTGAACGCGCGTACGCTGGGCAAGCGCCTGGGCAAGAAGACGCAAGAGGTGATCGCCGCGGCCAAGGCCGGCCGCTGGAAGCAGGTCTCGCCGACCAGCGTCGAGGTCGCGGGCGAGTCGCTCAGCGGCGACGACTACCAGCTCTTGCTCGAGCCGCGGCCCGGCGTGGTGTGTCAGCCGCTCGCTTCGAACGACGCGATCGTGATCCTCGACACCACACTCGACGAGACACTGGCTAGCGAGGGCATCGCGCGCGACGTGGTGCGCGCGGTGCAGCAGGCGCGGCGCGAGGCCGGGCTGCACGTGTCGGATCGCATCCAGCTCGCGCTCGAGCTCCCGGCCGACTGGCGCACGGCGGCCGAGCGCTTCCAGAGCTACATCGCGGAGCAGACGCTCGCGACCGAGCTCGTGCTGGGCGCGCCCGGCCCGGGCTTCACGACTCACTCCGCCGAGGTCAGCGGCGAGCTGCTGCGCGTCGCGCTGCGGCGCGCCGGCTAGGGTCGCGCAGTCTCTTCGGCCCGGGCCGGCTTGGGGTCGCCGGCGGTCTTCTCTCCCGCGGCCGGCTTCTCGGCGCGATCGAGCAGCTGCAGGATCGCGGTGTTGTTGCGCTCCTGGGCGAGCGTGCGCGCGGTGGCGCCGCCGCGCCCGCGCACGTCGGTGCGCGCGTTCTTGTGCAGGAGGTAGGCGACCACGTCGACCTGGCCTGCCGCCGACGCGATCATCAGCGGCGTGAAGCCGCGCTCGTCGCGGTTGTCGCGGTCCGCGCCCTTTTCGATCAGCGCCGCTGCGGCGTTCAGACTGCCCGAGCTCGCCGCAAAGCCGAGCGCGCACATGCCATCGCGGTCGCGCGTGTTCAACTCGACGCCCATCTGGATCAGCATGCCCATGATGTGCGTCTTGTCCGCGTTGGCTGCCGCCATCAGCGGGGTCGCGCCGAGGTCGTTCTGCAGGGCGGGCTCGGCGCCCCGCCGCAACAGCTCGAGGGCAACCTCCTCGCGTCCGGCCATGGCCGCGTGCAAGAGCGGCGTCCAGCCGCGGAAGTCCTTGGAGTTGGGAGACACTCCCTCGTCGAGCGAGCGCTTCACCTTGGCCAGGTCGCCGTCGCGCGCCGCCAGGACCAGGTCGGCCTCCTTGCGCAGCTTCGCCCGCGCGGGACTCATCTTCGCCGGGTCTTCTGCCAGCATCTCCTGCCACTTGGCGTTCGCGGCCTGGTCGATCAACGCCACGGCCTCGCGCTTGTCGCGCTCGTAGGCCTCGGTCATCGGCGTGCGGCCTTTGATGTCGCGCGCCAGCGGGTCGGCGCCCAGGCGCAAGAGCGTTCGGATGGCTTCGAGATAGCCACCGCGGGCCGCCAGGTGCAGGGGTGTCTGACCCGCGGCGCTCGCGGCATTCACGTCCGCGCCGTAGCGCGCGAGCGCATTGATGGTCTCGACCGAGCCCCGGAGCGCCGCGCGTTGCGTCGGAGTCTGTCCCTCGTGGTCGCCCTCCTTCGCGTTGGCGCCGGCCTCGAGCAGAGTCACGACCAGATCGTGGTCGTCGCCGCGCGCCGCGTGCAGGAGCGCCGTCTCGCCATTCGCCGCTGCGGCGTTCGGATCGGCGTGCTGGGCGAGCAGCTTCTTGGCGATCTCGGTCTGGCCGCTGGCCGCGGCCTGAATCAGCGCGGTGCGACCCGCGGGGTCGCGCAGGTTCGGATCGGCACCGCGCGCGAGCAACAGGTCGACCATCTGCGCGTGACCCTTGCCCACCGCGTACATGAGCGGTGTCTGGCCGTTGCGGCTCGCGGCGTCCACGTTCGCGCCGCGGTCGAGCAGGACCGTCGCGGTCTTCAGCTGGCCCGCCGCAACGGCGCTGCGCAGCGCGGTGGCTCCGCCGTCGTCCTTCAGCTCGAGCTGCGCGCCAGCGTCCAGGAGCAGAGTCACCACGCTCGGGGAGCCGCCCGCTGCGGCCAGCATCAGCGCGGTGCGGCCGTCGCCGTCGCGCGCATCCGGTGAGCCCTTCTTCAACTCCGCCATCACGGTCGCATCGTTCCCGCGGGCGGCGGCGTCCATGAGCATGGTGCGGACGCCGTGCACGCCTGCGCTGCCGTCCTTGGGTGCGTGCTCGGCCTCGTCGAGCAGCGTGGCCACGCGGTGGAAGCCCGCTGCGTCGGCCATCTCTCGAGCGGTCCTGCCGTCCGCCGACTTCTTCATCGGATCGGCGCCCGCTGCGAGCAGCACCTTCGCGACCTCGACGTTGCCATCGGCGGCGGCACCCATGAGCGGTGTGAGCTTCTGCGGGCCGCGCAGTGGATCGACGCTGGCGTGATTGGTGAGCAGCAGCCGCAGGATCTTCACGTAGCCGCGGAAGGCCGCGTGAGTCAGCGCGGTCGAGCCCTCCTTGTCAGCCAGGTCGACCTGCGCACCCGCCTTCAGCAGCTCGAGCACGGTCTCGAAGTGATTGTTGGCGCTGGCCAGGATCAGCGGCGTGGCGTTCTCGTCGTCGCGCGCGTTCAAGTCCGCGCCGTCGTCGATCAGCGCCTTCGCGTACCGACGCATGCCGGAGGCCGCGGCGACCGCCAGCTGCGTGCGGCCGTTCGCCCCGCGCGTGCTGACGTCGGCCTGGCTGAACAGCGCGCCGACTTTGCCGCCGGTGTAGACGCGCGCGACGCTCTCTTGTGTCTCCTCGAGCGCCACCATGATCGCGTTCGCGCCCTGCGCGTTCAGCTTGTGCGGGTCACCTCCGTGGTCGACGAGCTTCAGCGCGATCTCGGGGTCGCCCTTGCGCGCGGCGGCGTGCAGCGCCGTCTCGCCGCCCACGGCCGCCCGGTTCGGATCGGCGCCCGCCTTCAAGAGCGTGTCGACCAGGTCGCGGTCGCCGGCGCGCACCGCGTAGATCAGCGCAGTGACTCCGTCGGGGCCCGCGGTGTTGACATCGGCCTTCCCCTCGACCAGCACGTGCACCACCTTGGAGCGCCCGCGCTTCGATGCCACCAGGAGCGCAGTGAGTCCGTCGTGGCGGCGGAGCTCGGGGTCGGCTTTCTTCGACAGGAGCACGCGCACCACCGGGTCGCGGCCCTCGAGCGAGGCATTGATCAGCGCGCTGCTGCCGTTGTGGTCGACGGCGTCGGGGTTGGCGCCGTGCTCGAGCAACACCCGCACCACGCCCTCGTTGCCGCGCGCCGCGGCGCGCATCAGCGGCGTCTGTCCGGCCTGGTCGGCGTCGTCGACCGGAGCGCCCGCCTGCAGAAGTGACTCGGCCATGCGCGCGTCTTCCTGTCCGGCCGCGAGCTGCAGCGGAGTGTCTCCGCGCGGGCTCTTCACGCCGGCATTCGCGCCCTTCTGCAAGAGCAGCAGGATCACCTCGCGGCGCCCGTTCAGCGCGGCGTGCATGAGCGGCGTCCAGCCGTCGCGGTCGCGGATGTCGACGTCGACCCCGCGCGCTACGACGCGTCCCACGCCGGGCAGGTCACCCGTGCGCGCGGCCTCGTCGATCAGGTCGACGTCCGGCAGCGACTCTGGCGGGGGCGGCAGCGGCTTCGCATGCGGGAGCGGCGGCAGAGGCGCATCGCCCGCAAGGGTGCGCGAGGCGATCCCCAGCGTGGCGATGAAGGCGGCGAGCAGCGTGATGCGGCGCATGCAAGTTCCGTATCGGAGTGGTCGCCTTGTCTTGGAGCACCGGAAGGCCACGGCGCTTCAGCGCAAGGCGGACCAGCCTACCAAACGGTTTGAAATCCGGGTTCGAAGCTGCAAGAAGCCCCGGGGAATCTTCAAAGGGGCTTGGCGCCGAGGGCCTGCGCGACGCCTTCGCCGAGCTGGCGGACGGCGTCGTCCAGGGCCGCGCCGAGCGCGTCCGCGACCTGCCTGGGGTCGTCGCCCGCGATCGGCTTGCGCACCTCGTAGCTGTGGTCGAGCAGGGTCGCGCTCTGGCCATCGACGAGCTCGGCCGAGAGCACGACCGAAGCCTCGTGCGCGGGCGCGAGCAGCTCGTCGAAGGCGTCGACGCTGACGACCAGGGACGGCACGCCTGCCTGCGAGGTGCGCACGAAGCCGCGGCGCTGGAACAGCTCGTCCTCGATCCGCGTCTGCGCGAAGCGGGCCGGTGACTCGGTCCAGCGCAACAGGTCGTAGAAGCCGATCTCGACGCCGCGCCGCCAGACCATGCGGTCGCGCAGGTAGGCGGCAGCGCGCACGCGGCGCAGGCGCAGCGGAGCGCGCTCGCCGACGTGCGTCGGATCGGACTCGGACAGCTGCGGGGGACCGGGCGAGAAATAGCGCGGCTCGGCCGGCGGGTTGGAGAAGCCGCAGCCGGCGGCCCAGAGCGCTGCGAAGAGCGCCCCGATGCCCAGTCTGGCGCGAAGTCTCAAGGGCGCGGGCCCTTCCCGGCGCTCGGCGCGCGCCCGCGCAGGATCGCCGACGGATCGCGCTCGAGATAGTCGGAGAGCGAGCGCACCGAATCGAGTGTCTCGTTCAGCGCGTTCAGGCTGTCGCGCGCGTCCTCGGCGGTGGTGCTGATCTCGCCCGAGAACGTGGCCACCGCCGCCGCGGCGTCGCGCACCGAGGCGGTGGTGCTCCCGAGCTTCGCGTTCTTCACCTCGGTCTCGAGCGCGGCCGCGCTGCGCTCGAGCTGCGCGCCGGTGCGCTCGTACTGCGCGAGCAGCCGCACCACCGCGCCGTTGTCGGCCAAGAGCGGCTTCACCACGTTCTCGATGTCCTCCACCGAGTTCGCCAGGCGCAGCAGCGTGTCACTCGCGCGCATGGTCAGCATCGGCAGCTGCATGCCGACGTCGACCGCGGCCTCCTCGATGCTCTTGAGCGTCGACGGCGTAGAAGCGAGATAGTCGGGCCCCGGGTCGAAGGGCAGCTTCTCCTCGGGGAAGCGGCGCGAGTCGAAGAAGTCGATCGACAGGAACTTCACGCCGGTGAGCCCGGGAGAGACGAGCTGGATGCGCAGCTGGCGGTCGCCGCTGATCGCCTGCTGCAGCCCGTTGCCCTGTGACTCGGACAGGCCGAGCTTGCGCAGGATGTCCTCGTACACCAGGCTCACCACCCGCACGTGGCGCAGGTCCGGCGCGATCGAGATCGCCGAGACGGTGCCCACGGTGACGCCGCGGAACTTGATCGGCGAGCCCGCCTCGAGGCCCTGCACCGACTCGTCGAAGTAGGTCACGATCCGGCGCGAGGCGCGGTTCCAGTCCGCCGCGCCCAGCCAGATCAAGAGCGCGAAGGTCAGCACCATGCCGGCCAGCACGAAGGCGCCGAGCTTGTAGTAGTTCGTCGGACTCATGCCGAGACCTCGTGGGCGGGGGGCTTGCGGTTGAAGAACGCGACCACGCGCGGGTCGCGGCTGTGATCGCGCAGATCCTGAGGCGCGCCCAGGGCGATCGGTCCCTTGGCCGCGCGGTCGAGCATCAGGCAGCGTTTGGCGATCGCAAAGATACTGGGCAGCTCGTGAGTGACCACCACGAGCGTGGTGCCGAGCCCCCGGTTCAATGTGAGCAGGAGCTCGTCGAGCTCGGCGGACGTGATCGGATCCAGGCCCGCGCTGGGCTCGTCGAGATACACGAGCGGCGGCTCGAGCGCGAGCGCGCGCGCGATTCCCGCGCGCTTCTTCATGCCGCCCGAGAGCTCCGCCGGCATGTGGTTCTCGAAGCCGCCCAGGCCCACGAGCTGGAGCTTGCTGCGCACGACCGCTTCGATCGCCTCGGGCGGGAGATCGGTCCAGGTCTGGAGCGGCAGGCTCACGTTCTCGCCGAGCGTCATCGAGCCGAACAGCGCGCCGGACTGGAACAGCACACCCGCCTGCGGTGCGTGCGAGCCCAGCGCCGGCGGCGCGCCGTCGACCAGGATCTCGCCACGCATGGGCTGATCGAGCCCGATCAGGTGGCGCAGCAGCGTCGACTTGCCGCTGCCGCTGCCGCCCAGGATCGCGAAGATCTCGCCGCGCCGGATCTGGAAGTCGATGTTCTCGAGCAGCACGACGCCGTCGAAGCCGACGGCCAGGTTCGACACCGAGATGTGCACGTCAGATGTCCCAGGCATAGAACACCAGGGTCCAGGCGGCATCGACGATCACCAGCGAGAACAACATCGTGACCACCGCGGAGGTCGTGGCGCGGCCCACGCCCTCGGCGCCGCCGCGCGTGGCCAAGCCCCACTTGCAGCCGATCAGCCCGATCGCGATCGCGAACGCCAGCGACTTGATCAGGCCGGTGAAGATGTTCCAGAACGTGAGTCGCAGGCGGGTCTCGGTGAGATAGGCGGTGAAGGTGAGGTCGAGCCCGAACACGCCCACGGTCGCGCCGCCCATGATCGCCACGGCGTCGCCGAGCAGCGTCAGGATCGGCACCATGGCCGCGAGCGCGATCACGCGCGGCAGCACGAGATAAGGGAACGGGTCGAGCCCGATCGTGCGCAGCGCGTCGACCTCTTCGGATACGCGCATCGTGCCGAGCTCGGCGGCGAAGGCCGCGCCCGAGCGGCCGGCCGCGACGATCGCCACCATCAGCGGCCCGAACTCACGAGTCATTCCGATGGCGATGCCGTCGGCCACGAAGATGTCCGCGCCGTAGCGGTGCAGCGTGATCGCGCCCTGGAAGGCGCTCACCAGCCCCACCAGGAAGGTGATCAACGCGATGATCGGCAGCGCGTCGGCGCCCGCGCGCTCCATCAGCGACAGCACCTCGCGCCACGGGATGCGCCGCGGCTCGCGGATGGCTCCTCCCGCCGCGACCACCGTGCGGCCCACGAAGTCGAGGATCTCGAGCCCGAAGCGGCTGATCCGCGCGGTGTTGAAGCCGACCTGCTCGACCACCCCGGGCTGGCTCGCCTTGTCGCGGGCAGTGACTCCGCGCGGGCTCGAAGCCACCAGCTCGAGGATCGCCTCGACCCGCTCGCTGCCGCCGCCGACCTCGGCCTCGAAGCCCTCGTGGCGCAGCTCGTCCCGCAGCTCGATCAGGAGCGCCGCGCTGGCGGCGTCCAGCGAGCGCAGCCCGCTCAGGTCGATGTGCACGTGCCGCACCGATTCGTCGACCAGCTGGCGCATGCGCGCGATCGCCGCGAAGGCGGCGTGCAGTGACAGGTTTCCGGCGAGCTCCAGATCGGCGCGGCCGGGCTCGCGATCGGCGCGCTCGACCTGCCACTCGAGCTGCGGTGCGGAGAGATTCGCCAAAAGTGCTGCGTTCTCCGCGGCGAAGGCTGCCCAGTCGCTCGCGGAGCGTCAAGGCGCCGGGGTAGGATGGCGCGACCAGCCCCAGAAGGAGCGCAAAGTGTCGGACCGAGTGAGGATCGACTTCAAAGACGGCGTCGCCGACGTGCGGATGACTCGCACGGCGAAGATGAACGCGATCGACTCCGAGATGTTCCAGGCGCTGGGCGACGCGGGCCGTGCCCTCGCCCAGGACAAGAGCGTGCGCGCGGTCGTGCTCTCGGGCGAGGGACGCGCCTTCTGCGCCGGGCTCGACATGGAGAGCTTCGCGGCGATGGCGGGACCGCGCTCGGGCGGAAACGCCGATCCCAAGCTGTTCGAACGCTCGCAGAGTGGGGCGAATCGCGCACAGCTCGCCGCCTGGATCTGGCAAGAGCTCCCGGTGCCGGTGATCGCCGCGATCCACGGCGTGGCCTTCGGCGGCGGGCTGCAGATCGCGCTGGGTGCGGACCTCCGAATCGTCGCGCCCGATGCCCGGCTCTCGGTCATGGAGGTGAAGTGGGGACTGATTCCCGACATGTCGGGAACGCAGACACTGCGCCGGCTGGTCCGGGACGACGTTGCCAAGGAGCTGACCTTCACCGGCCGCGTGGTCAGCGGCAGCGAGGCGGTCGCGCTGGGTCTCGCGACGCGCGCCTCCGAGCGGCCGCTCGAGGACGCGCTGGCGATGGCGCGCGAGATCGCGAACAAGAGCCCCGACGCGATCCGGGCCGCCAAGAAGCTCCTGCAGCAGTCGTGGCAGGGCTCCGTCTCCGACGGGCTCATGCTCGAGGAGCGGCTGCAGCGCAGCCTGATCGGCAAGCCCAATCAGGTCGAGGCGGTGAAGTCGAACCTCGAGAAGCGCGCGCCGAACTTCAAGGACTGATTCGTCATCGGGCTGGCGCCTCCTCGGCCCGATGCTCGAGGTAGGTGCGGATCTTGGCTACGTCGCCGTCGTTCAACACGGCGCCGAAGGCGGGCATGCCGTTCACGCGCAGCGCGCCGCGCAGCACGATGTCGCCGAGCGCGCTCCGGGTCTCGGGTGTGAGCTTGCGCAGATCGGGCATGCCGATCATCGCGACCGCCGTCGCGCCGTGACACTGCGCGCAGTACTTGTGGTAGAGGCGCTCGCCGTCGTAGACCTCGCCCGGCGCCGTGATCCGGTCGAGCACCACCTGCGGCGGCGGCGGCTCGAGCGAGCCCAGCGCGTAGGTCAGGAGCCGACCGCGCCCGTCGCCGGCCGAGTCATTCGCGATCGCTCCCGCCGACAGCCCGAACGCGCCGCCCCAGCCCGCCACGACCGACACGTACTGCTTGCCGTCTAGGACGTAAGTCACCGGCGCGGCGATCACGCCCGTGCCGGTGTGTGACTCCCAGAGCTGCACACCGTCGCTCGCGCGGTAGGCCACGAAGCGGCCGTCGGCCGTGCCCTGGAACACGAGATTGCCCGCGGTGGCCAGCGTCCCGCCGTTCCAGGGCAGCCCGTAGGGATGGCGCCAGACCTCTTTCTGGTTCACCGGGTCCCAGGCCACGAGCGCGCCCTTCGCGGCGTCCTTGCTGGTCAGCGCCGAGACGTTGAAGTCCGTGGCGGTGTTCCATTGACCGGGCACGCCTTTCCAGTCCTGCTCGTTGCGGTAGGCGCCGACCATCTCGTGCACGGGGATGTAGACCAGCCCGGTGCGCGGGCTGTACGACATCGGCTGCCAGTTGTGCGCGCCGAACGGCGTGGGCGAGACGAACGCGAGCCCGTCGCGGTAGTCCTGGCCAGGGTTCTCGACCGGCCGTCCCGTCGATCTGTCGACATGACTCGCCCAGGTGACGTCGGCGTACTTCTCGGCCGAGATCAGCTCGCCGGTCTTGCGGTCGAGCACGTAGAAGAAGCCGTTCTTCGGCGCCTGCATCAGCACCGGGCGCACGCGGCCGCCGAGCTTCAGGTCGGCCAGGACGATGTGCTGGGTCGCGGTGAAGTCCCAGTTGTCGCCGGGCGTGGTCTGGTAGTACCAGACGAGTGACCCGTCGTCGGGGTTGAGCGCCACGATCGACGAGAGATACAGGTTGTCGCCGCCGCCCGGGCTGCGCTTCTCGCGCACCCAGGGCGAGCCGTTGCCGGTGCCCACGTACAAGAGATGGAGCTCCGGGTCGTAGGCCATCGAGTCCCAGACCGTGCCGCCGCCGCCCAGCTTCCACCACTCGCCGTTCCAGGTCTTGGCGGCCTTCTCGAGCGCGGGTGACTCGAAAGGCTGCGCGGGATCGCCGGGCACGGTGTAGAAGCGCCAGATCAGCTTCCCCGAGTCGGCGTCGTACGCCGAGACGTAGCCGCGCACGCCGAGCTCGGCACCGCCGTTCCCGATCACGACCTTGTCGGCAAACACGCGCGGCGCGCCGGTGATGGTGTAGGGCAGCGACGGGTCGACCGTCAGCGTCGACCAGACTGGAGTTCCCGTCTTCTCGTCGAGCGCGACCAGCCGCCCGTCGAGCACGCCGACGTAGACGCGGCCCTTGTACAGCGCCACGCCGCGGTTGACGACGTCGCAGCAGGCCTTCTGGCCCACGATCTTCTCGACCTGTGGGTCCCACTTCCAGAGCTGCTTGCCGGTGCGGGCATCGACCGCGAACACCACGCTCCACGAGCCGGTGAAGAACAAGACGCCGTCGTGCACGAGCGGCGTGGCCTCGTGGCCGCGAGTGAGTCCGGTCTCGAAGGTCCAGACCTCGTGCATCCGGCTCACGTTCCGGGCATCGATCTGGTCCAACGGGCTGTAGCGCTGCTCGCCCCAGGTGCGGCCGGTGGCGAGCCACTCACTGCCGTCGTTCTCGGCGCCGCGCAGGCGCGCGTCGTCGACCTGGCCGGGCGCGCGCGGCGCGGCGCTCTCGGGCCCCGCGCCCGACTCGCCGGCGGCCGGAGACTGCTCGCCGCTGCGGCCGCAGCCGAGCACGAGCAGCACAGCTCCACACAGCGCCCATGCGCGCATCGCTCCCCCCACGCTCCGAAGCGCTCCGAAGTATAGGGAGCGGATTCGCGCGAGCTACGCGAGCAGCTGGCGGAGGATCTCGCGCAGCTTCGCCGGGTCGGCCTTGCCGCCGGTCGCCTTCATCACCTGG
>Ga0335080_10004915_pt1 | contig 13686 bp, 11 predicted proteins | sample Lox_Sample_34_FD_206720 | JGI IMG/M metagenome (GOLD analysis project Ga0335080, IMG submission 206720) | Soil microbial communities from Loxahatchee National Wildlife Refuge, Florida, United States - Lox_Sample_3.4 | ecosystem: Environmental > Terrestrial > Soil > Wetlands | place: USA... | reverse complement strand
GTGGCAGCCATCATCTTCTGCGAGTCGGGCGTGCGACCAAGGCCGGAGGTCTCGGCCAGGGCGCCCTTGCCGATCAGGCCTGCGGCCTCGTAGCCGCTGATGGCTAGCAAAGGCAGCGAATCGCTGAGCGCCACGGCCAGCCCCGACATCAGGTTGAACGCGCCCGGCCCGCCGGTGGCGAAGCAGACACCGAGCTTGTCACTGAACATCGCGTAGCCGCAGGCCATGAAGGAGGCGGCTTGCTCGTTCTTGACGATCGCTGTCTTGATCTTCGAATTTTTCAGCGCGATCATCAGGCTGGCGTTGACCTGCCCCGATCCGCCGAAAGCCCACTCGACGCCGAGCGACTCGATCGTCCTGACGAGCAACTCGTTGACATTCATGCTTGTCTCCCGTAAATAGACGACCTACATCGTTTCCAGTACACGCGCGATCTCGTGCCCGTACAAGATCGACGATTCCACCGAGCAGCCGGTGATGAACGGGTGATCGTAGATCACACAGGGGTTCTCGCGGCTGGTGTGCGGGTCGGAGAACACTTGGCCACCAGGCCCGACGGCATCGATGGCCAAATCCTGCAGCGGCAGTAAAAAGCCCGGCGTTATGACGTCGGTCCCATGATTATCCGGCGCGGCCCCGTACAGCTGATAGGTCACGTCGGTCTTGAAATCCCAGGCGCGTGGGTGAGCAGTTATCCGGCGGCCGTAGATCAGGCTTTTGAAGCCGCGCTCAGGATCGCGGGCGAACACTAACGCCGCGACCGAGAAGCAGATGCAGCACAGGAGCTTGCCCGTGTGCCAGCCCTCGAGCAGCAAACGATGCAATGCTGGATTATTCGCAAGGTCGAGGTCCGCGCCGAGGCCGCCCACGCCTACGATGGCGTCGTAGTCCCCCATGCGCGCGTCGGCCAGCTTCAGCGGGTGATCCCAAACGTCGGTGGCTAGCAGTGCTTTCATGCGAGCGCAGGCCTCAGGCATGTTGACCTTGTACTGTTGCACCGGGTCGACAAAGTCCGGATCGACGCTGGCGGCCAGGGGCAGCGGCTTCTTGCCCTGTGGAGTCGCTATGGTCAGTTCGTGGCCGGCGGCCGTCAGGATATCCCAGGGAGCCTGCAGCTCCTCGTTCCACACGCCGTAGTTGGACGCCACGACCAAGATCTTCTTTTTCCTCGCCATGTTGATCTCTCCTCGACCAAAGTCTCTGGATCATTCCGCCGTGCGCTACGCCGACCTGACGACCCGGACAGGCGTGAAGACGTCGATGGCCTGGGTCGGTCCGAGAGAGACGAACTTGTGCAGGGTGTGGGGCGGGACGTAATAGGCCTCGCCGGCACGCAGCACGCAGGTCTCGCCGCCGATCGTCACTTCGAACCCGCCCTTGATGATGTAGCCGAACTGCTCCTCCGCGTGCTCGTGCTCCGGCAATTCGGCGCCTTCGCTGAAGTCCCAATGTACGGCACTAATCGCGTCGCCTCGCGCCAGGCGTTGGAGCAGGATACCTTTCGCGAAGTCAAGTTTTTCGATCTTGTCTTGAGTCACGAACATGAGTCGCTTCCGTTTCTTCCCTTTAACAGTGCTTCTCAGGCTCTCCCAGGCTTTCAGGAATCGGTGGCCTGCGGATCAGCAAGGCGAATCTTGGCATAGGCCTCCGTACACGAACTCCGCCATTGCGATGAGCGCGGCGGCGGTGCGGAAGCCGCGGGTCCTGGTGATGAGGGGCGTGGATCTGGGGCGTTGAGCGCTTCGGCGCGTCCGTTGGACGGGCCGCCGTCGAGGGTGTGATAGATAAGGTCCCTGAATCGCTGAGGGTCTTCGCGAGCCTAGTGAACCCGGGGATGCGGCAGCGGTGCGCCCCAGGCGATCACGCCCCTCAGCAGGGCCTTGCCGTCCTCGCCCTTGACCCTGAATGCCTCGCGGAACTGCTCTTTGATCAGGTAGCCCTTGTAGGGCGGCTTGTTGTCCGCGGCGATGGCCGCCAGGGCGGTGCGCAGCTTCGCGGTCAGGTTCTCCGGCTTCTTCCCTAGCGCCCACATGCCGGTGCCGAGCGCGGCCGCAAGGTCGTCGTGCCCGGCGGCACGCAGTTCGCCGATCCGGCGGCGGCGCAGTTCGTCCAGCTTGTCCCTGGCCCATTTGGCCACGTCGAACGCGTCCGGGCAGATCTCCGCCTGCGGCCGGGCGGGCGCCGACGACGGCGTGAATCCAGTCCGCCCCGTCGGCAGACTCGTGCGTCAGCAGCTTCGCCCGCTCGCTGCCGAGGGCGCCGAAGAACGCGTTCACATCCCACACCGACCCGCCCAGCACCCCGTCCCCCGTCCGTCGCGGACCGCTACCTTCCGGACCGGTACGCCCTCACAAAACACTATTAAACCCCCAGGCTGTCCTTCAATTCGCGGATAGTCTGATCCAGCTCATACTTCGTCAGGGTGATCAGCTTCTCGCTGGGCAGGTATGACTGCATGCGGGCGATCAGGATCTGCTTCCCGGCGTCGTCCAGCGCATCCCGCACGGTCCCGCCGGCGCACAGCAGCGAGTGGAGCGTGATGAGGAAGGCCTCGATGTAGCCGATCTGCCAGCAGGTCATCTCGATGCCGCAGTCATCGCCGTGGGCGGGATGGAATACGGCCGTGTAATCGTATTCCTTCTGCAGGGAACGCAGCGCTGCGATCCACTTCGGTGCGTGGCCGTCGCGGAAGTAGCCGTGCGCGTGGCTGTAGATCAGGTCGCCGACGAATACGTGCTGCACCCCGCCAGACGTGACCGTCCAGGTGCAGTCGTCGTCCGACTCGCACGGCCCATAGTCGCGCAGCGCGAAGTCGACGCCATCGAAGGTCAGCACATCGCCGCCCTTGACCAGGCGATTGGGGAACATGCGCTGCGCCGGCGCGTCCGTGCCGTAGTTGGGGATGATCAGCGAGTCGAACTTGTGCTCGTCTTGAGAATGCGCGAACTTCGCCACCCCCTCGGTCGCGACGATCGGCACGTCCAGGCCGCGCACAATCTCGCCCGCGCCGACGTAGTGGTCCGGGTGCCCGTGCGTGAGCAGGAGCGCCAGCAGCGGCTTCTTAATCTGTTCGTCGATCAGTGCGCGGATTTCGTGGCTGGTCGAGACGGCGGTCGCTGAGTCGATCAGTACGACGCCGTGTTCCGTCTCCACCAAGAACACGCTCACCGGCAGGTTACGCGGGGTCGTGTAACGATGAATCGCCGGTTGAAATTCTGCCATGGTATTGCCTCCGTCCGTTCTAGCAAGTCATTTCGAGGATCGCGCGCACGTCGGCCTCCTCGAGGGCCTTGGTCGAGAACAGCGACCCGAACCGCACGGCTTGCCTGGCCATGCCGGGGATCAGCGCGGGATCGACCCTGGGCCTCACTCAAGGTGAGCGGGACGCCGAGCGAGCGCCGGTACCCGGCCATCTTCTCGATCGCCTCGCGACCCACGTCGACAGCCGACCGGCCACTGGTGTCCGGGCCCCAGACCCGTTCGCCGAACTGAGCGAACTTCTCGGGGATGAGCTCCAGCACGTAATGCATTCAGGCGGGGAAGACGGTCGCCATACCCCAGCCGTGATGATGTCGGTGGCCGCGGTCAACTCATGCTCGATCATGTGCGCGGGCCGGCCACCCATCGCGCCACTCATGCTCTGGTCGTGCACGGCGAACTTGGGGTACATGATCTTGTTGATGACCATTGGCTTCTTCCTTCGTGACGGCATTGCTGAGCACCGAGGCGTGGTCGAAATCTGAGCCGGTGGCGCCTTTGGTCATCACCACGCCCATCGGGATCGGGTCCTTGGCGAGATGCGGGTACGCTCGGTAAGCGCCGCCGTGCGTCTGGTGGTGAAAGTCCTCGTACAGGTCCCAGGGCGGGTGGTCGATCTCGGCGCCAATGCCGATGGCCTTCGCCGTGTCGCTGCAACTGCCAGCGCCCACGGCGAGGATGAACTCGATCCCGGCCTCGCTGCAGATGTCGGTACCCTGCTGGGCGAGTGCCAGACGCGGATTGCTCTGCACTGCGTCTAGTTCGATCACTGTAATAGCGCCGGCTTTGAACTGGCGCATCAGGCGCTCGCCGCTGTCTTACCCGCGCCCAGTTCGCCGGCCAGGACCAGCCGCCCGCGGGGCAGCCTCGCGTAGACCTCGTCGTGCGGGCGGGTCACCACCCTGGGCCCCCCATCGCCTGTCCCGGCGCCCCGAGGTCAGGCAGCGGCGGAGGACCCGTCCCCGGCGCCGGACGCCTGGCCACCTCCGGGCGCGGGGCCGTGAGGTCATCGGCTGCCCGCCGCCACTGGACCGTAGCCGGCGCTGGGGTGACGATAAGCTGTCCGGCTGCCTCCCGCTGCCAGCTGTTGGCCATTTCCTCCGCTAACCGGTCGGCCATAGCGACCCGCGCTGGCGTACTGACCCTCGCCGAGGTCTGGTTTTCGCGGTAGACCGCCCGCGACAAATACGGGCTTCCGCCGCCAGCCAGCGGGGTGAGAGTCTGTGCCATGCCGAGGTGGCAGCGATACGCCAGCGACAGCAGTGCGCCAACCGATCCGAACCACAGCGCCAGGACAACCGCACCGGTACGGCGCACACGGCGGTCGGCTAACTGACGGCGGTTATGCGGGCCCTTCCAACCGTTCACCACTGCAGACTGCCAGCATCCGACGCCCCGGGCAACCACTGGCGAAGTAACAAAGCAGATAACGGGGCGTTCTGGCACGCAACCTGCCCCGCGCGCAGCGATCGCTTCTGACCAGTCTTGAGCGTGCGACATCAACGACCGTTACCGCAGTACGCCGACCGTCGCTTAGCACAAACTGCCTGCTCCGATGCTGAGCGGACCGTCCTCGGCTCAGAAATCCCAAGCCTTGTGGATCTCCCGCGGTGGCGGCTGCAGGCCAGGTACCACAAGCTGGCCCGCCTGCTCGGCGGCCCCAAGAACCCGGCCGCGGCGAAGAAGGCGATCCTCGCGATCTTCCACCGCTATCACGGGCCGGGGCTTCGCTGCCGCGTGCCTGGCGGGGGCCCAGTTTCGTGTCGTGCCAGTCGTCACGTCAGTCAATGGTGCCTCCTCCGTCTCTGGAGGTACACCATGAAACTACAGTCCCGTCACGTCAGTAACTGGTGTATCCTCCGCCTCTGGAGTTACACCGTTGAACCGACAGTCCCGCGCGCGGCATTAGTGAGACGAAGTCATGAGCCGGTCGATTCGATTGGTGGCTGGTGTTGTTGAATCACGGTGCCGTGAGCGCGTTCGCGTGGTGGTGTGAAAGCGATGCTGGCAGCGGCGATGGCCGATGTGATGGCAACGGTGATCACGGCGGGCACGTGCGCTGAGAGCGGGGTGAGGATGGCGAGGAGCAGGGCAGCGATGAGGGGGGCGCTGACTTCTCTGCGGAGTCCGGTGAATGGCAGCCGAAGTGCGGCGACGACGGCGAAGAAAACGGCGGTTGCGCCGGTGAGGCAGGCCGCGGCGATCGGCGTAAGCGAAGCGGCCCCGTCCCGGGCTGCGGTGGCAATCAGTAGCGCGCTGCCAGAGCCGATCGCGCTGATGGCCATCGACAGGGGCAGGTGGCCGAGGCTGAACAGTTCCAGGTGCCAGAAGCGCCCGCCGAAGGCGGGGTGCTCCTCTACTCGATAGTAGGTCCACCACAGGCAGCCGGAGAGGACCAGGCTAGCTGCGAGGGCGCACATAGCAGCGGCGGACAGTGCTACGTGAGCAGCCTGGCTGATAGGCCCGATAATGGACTCGCCGAGCACGATGAGGGTGAACAGCCCGTAGCGTTCGGCGAGGTGGGCGCCCGAGCGCGGGGCGCGGCTGATCGCGCTTCGGTTGAGGAACGGTAAGGCGAGCTCGATGCTGAAAGCAGCGGCCCACAGGCTGTAGCGGGTGGCGCCGCTGAAGGCGAGACCGCTGAGCCAGCCGCACGCGGCGACGGCGGTTCCGGTCGTGTATATCCACAAGATGCGATGCAGCGCCGTCTGATGTGCTCCACGGTGACCGTGCTCGGCGCGCGCGGCCAGGGCATAGAGCGCGGCCGGCCCGAGGCGGGCCAGGACGTAGGAGATGACGAACAGGAAGTCGCCGTCACCGGGAGTGCGCGCAAGCGCGGTTGCGACACCGGCGGCGGGCAGCAGGGAGGCCATGACCAACAGACGGTGGGCGGTGCTGTCGTCGTCGACGCGGTCCGCCGCGAAGGCCTGTACCACCCAGAGCCACCACACAAGGGCGAACTCGAGCGCGAAGATGCGCAGCCCGGTGGGCGTTGGGTGCTCGGTGAGCCGAGTGGCTGCTTGGCCGACGGCAGCGGCGAAGACCAGGTCGGCGAACAGTTCCAGCGGTGTGGCACGACGGAGACGGCCGGCCTGTGATTCTGCTGGCCGGGACGTTTGGTCACTGTTGGCGGGGTGATTCGTCATGATCGCGACCGTTCGCCCCGTTCTTGCATCAAGGCCAGGCTAGCCGCCCGGTGTTGGCCCGGGCCAGTGCATCCCGTGGTCAGGTGCGGTGGTTCAGAGCCCGGTGAGCCTGCGGGCGAGTGTGTCGAGACGCTGCCGGGCCTGAGGATCGTAGGCCTGGGCGGCGGCGCGGGCTGGTTGTCCGCGGTCGTAGTAGACGCCAGTGACATTGTCGAGCGCGGGGTCAACGATCAGCCGGACGGTATTGCCGACGCCCTCCGCCACGCTGCTCTGTGGGGTGACCAGCCCGGTCACGATTTTGGTGGGCATGCGGGATGCGGGGTGGAGGCAGTTGGCGGTGACCCCGTTGTCGGCCAGCTCGTCGGAAAGGTCGAACGTGAGCATGACTTCGGCCAGCTTCGCTTGGCAGTACGCCTGCACCCCGTCGAACCGCCGGGTGAGCATGATGTCGTCGAAGTCGATCGGGGCCTGCCCTGCGCTAGTGACCGTCACGATCCGGGCGGGGGCACTAGCGCTCAGCAACGGCAGCAGTCGGCGGGTGAGCAGGTAGGGTGCCAGGTAGCCGACCTGAAAAACCATCTCGTGCCCATCCGCGCTGGTCGACCGGCGCTGCTCCACGCCTAACCCAGCGTTGTTCACCAGCACATCGAGCCGGGGGACCTCAGCGAGGATCCGGTCGGCGAGGGCCGCGACCTGGGACAGGTGGGCGAAGTCGGCGCGGTACCAGGCGAGTCGGTCGGCGCCCGTGTAGCCACGGATGTGCTCCAGGGCCTGCTGTCCCCGCTCATTATGGCGGCCGTGAATCAGCAAGGTGGCGCCGCGGGCGGCGAGGTCAGTGGCGACAGCGAGGCCGAGCCCGTCTGTGGCCCCGGTAATCAGCACGGTGGTGCCCGCGAGCGCGCGATCGTTCACGATTAGTCTCCCAGCTAGTGTCCTGAGCCGTTGATGTCCTGAGCCGTTGATCTGCTAGATATATGTTGATCTGCTAGATATATCTAGATATATTTTGTGGCTTCATCTCATTTGACGTGGTCAGGTACAAAGAATTCATTCAGTGAATATATAACTCGGTACGCCAGAAAGGCGAGCGGACGGCCAAGCCGATGCCGGACGTACCCTCGATAAGGCCGTGAAGTGCGTAGATACTACGCCACCGAGGTCGCTGCCGAGATAGGGGTTTCTGCGGCCATGCAATCCGCTCAGGCAGGCCTCTGACGCCGCACCGACAGCGTCTCGCTGTAGAAGATCTGGCGCCGCTCGCTCTCTGCGATCATTCTGTGCCGAGCAGTTTTTCCAGGTCGTCGGTGAGCCCATGCGCTGGCCTCCAAGTCCGAGCAATGACGAGACACTGTGCCTCAGCGACAGTATTGTCGGGACACTGTGCCTCGTCAACATGTAGAGTGTTGCCCCATGTTGCATCCTGGAAGCCGGCCTAGGCCTGCGGTGAAAGTCCGGTCCGGGCAGACAGCGGAGTGCCCGGTAGCACCCGGTCGGTCGTTGGGACGCGGCGGAGTTCGAATCCGCACCCTCCGCGGCGCGATCGACCATGATCGTATTCTAGCTGAGGTAGGGAAACGGGAGTCGGATCGCCGTTTGCTCGAGCTGGCCCGCTTGTGGCTGCAGGCACGAGACGCGGGAAGACCGCGCGTACGGACTTGAAAGGGGCGGGGGAAACGGGCCCGCATGGGCAGCGCGCCCCAGACTACCAATGGCAGAGACCCGAGGAACTCACACTCGACGCGCCCACACCGGCCGGCGCCGCAACGAGGCTACCCGCCAAGCAGTCCTGCAGGCAGTCCGGGATTTGCTGCATAGCGTTTCCTACCGGGAGGTCACCCTCGATGCCATTGCGCGCCGCGCCGGGGCCAGCCGACAAACGCTCTACCGTTGGTGGCCGTCGCGAGCCGCAATGGTACTCGACGGACTGACAGCTGACGCCGCCGAACGTGTCACGATCCCTGAAAGCGGACCGCTCCGCGATCGACTCATTCAGTTTCTGGCTTCCACCATCGCCGGGATCGTCGGCCCGCAAGGAACTGGTCCAGCGCTGCGAGGCCTCATGGCCGAGGCCCAACTCGACCCCGAGATCCGCACCGGCCTCCTGCAGAGTTTCGTCTCCGCCCGTCGCCAGGCTCTACGAGAGGTGCTCATAACCGGGCAACGTTCCGGTGAACTCCGCGCCGAAACTGACCTTGACCTGCTCGTGGACCTCGCATTCGGTCTAATCTGGTATCGGCTGCTCGTCGACCACCTTCCGTTGCACTCTGACGTCGCAGGCGGCCTCGCCGATAAGCTCCTCTCAGACAGCCACCACCCGGCGGGATGCCGGCCTTGAGGGGAATCGGCTCCCGGCGGGGCCGCGCTCTCCTGACCCCTCCTGACCGCGCCGCCGTCGATAGTCCAGGAGAAGCCGGGCCGGCGTGGGGGGCGTCCGGCCGGGAGGCGAGTCGCTGATTTCGCCGTCTAAAGGCCGCCTGAAGCTGTACTTCCTGCCCGGCTGCTCGCCCGAGCTCAACCCAGGCGAATGGGCCTGGAAAAATGCCAGGCGACCCGCACCTGCGCTACATCGCGTCATAGCCAGAAGCTGTCGGCTTACTTACGCACTCCTTAGTGACAGCTGCTGAAGAAATACGGGGCTTGGCGATGGCTTTGCGGCTGCCGTGGAATTGCACAGCGGAGGTGAGGAGCGGTCGCCTTCCACGGACAGCCTCCGCCGGATCGTGAGGGAAGCGACCGCCTGTGCTACGGTGGCCCGGTTTTTACTGAGGCCGGCGCTGAAGGCGGCCGGCGGGCCGGGCAGCTTCCCGCCGGGCCGGGCCGGGCCGGGCACGGCACCAGTGTGAGATGGGCGTCCGCCAGGAAGGTGACTCACTCGGGCGCCCCGGCGGTCTGCCAGGTCCAGCGCCGTCGCGGAGTCCGGCGTCGTGCCAGGCCAGGGCCGGTCCACCGGCCGGCTGGAATCCATGTATCAGCGCCAGGGCGCTGGCCCTCCGCGTGTATCAGCGCCAGTGCGCTGACCCCTCCGCAGCCAGTGCAGTGCCCTTCGAACAGTGTCGAATATCGTATGAAAAGGACACTTCGGCGGACGAGCTGGCGTGACCTGCGTGACGGTTGACAGAAAGCGGAAATTCGTAATAGAAACGGTACTGAGGCTGGAGTAGCGGAAGAAAGCAGCAAACGGGACGCCTCCGGAAGACGGGGCCGTTAGTGGAGGTGCGCACCGTGACAATGGGGGCCACGCTGGAGCGCGAGATGGCGCGGGCTGGTGTGACGCGTCTGATAGCTGAGGCCCGTGCGGGACGTGGGGGTGCGCTATTCGTGGTCGGGGAGGCAGGCCTGGGCAAGACAACTATCCTCGACCAGGCGAGAAGGCTGGCCTGTCCTGACCTCCGGATCGGATGGGGCCGCGGTGATGTCACAGAGGCGTCGCTGCCGTTCGGGCTATTCGCCGCGGTCCTCGATACGGTCGACGGACCGCGCAGCTTACTGGATCTGCCTGGGACGGGTCCACGGGGTGATGACGCTCAGGCGGCCCGATTCGGCGGCGTGCTGCGCTGGCTGGAGGCAGCCAGTACCGAGCCTGTGCTGCTCGTTCTCGACGACCTGCACTGGGCTGACCCGGATTCGCTCGCGCTCATGTCGTTCCTGGTTCGCCGGATCAGAAGGCTGCCAGTGGCGGTCCTGGGTGCGCTGCGGCCGTGGCCGCCCGCTGCGAATGAGCTCGCAACCGCTCTGGCCTACGACGGCTACGCTGACGCGGACCGGCTGGCGCCGTTGAGCTGGGACGCTGCAGCTGAATTGCTGGCAGCGCGGCTCGGCGGTCCGGTGAGCGGTGCCGTGTCGCACACGGCGCTGGAGCTGTGTGGTGGTAACCCGCTGCTGCTGGAACAGGTGTCGGCGGCGATCGGGCGAGGCGAGGACGTGGGCGCGCTGACCCGGATCGGGAGTGCCGCGATTCGGGCGGAGATCGTGCTGACGCGCTTTGCGGGAGTGCCGAAGGTCGCACTTCGCTGCGCACAAGCCGCCAGCGTGCTGGGCACGCGGTTTCGTCCTGAGCTGGCAGTGGGGCTGGCCCAGCTGGACGACCGGGAGGCTGATATGGCGCTCGACGCGCTGTGTCGCAGCGGCCTGGTGCGTTCGGAGACGGAGATGGCAGCGGAGTTCGTGCATCCGCTGTTCCGTCAGGCTCTCTACGACGATATGGCGGTACCGGTACGGACTCGGCTGCACGCGCGAGCCTTCACCGAGCTCACCGCACGGGGGCTGCACGGGGAGGCCGTCGACCACGCGATCCGTGCCGATCTCACCGGTGACGACGTCGCGCTCGAGGCCATGAAACGGGCCGGGATGGCCGCGTTGCGATCCGGTGCGCCCGCGCTGGCGGCGCGCCATCTGCAGGCTGCCGTGTGCGCGGCCGGCAGCCGAGCTGACGCTGATCTGCTGCTGGCGCTGGCCGAGTCGCTGCTGATGGTCGGCCGGCCGGGCGAAGTGATTGTCATCTGCGACCGCCTCCGCCTTGAGCCGGAGCTCACGCCGGCTCGGCAGGTGCAATTATTGCGGATGCTCGGCTGTGCATTCTCGGCCACTGGCGCACACAATAATTCGGCGGCCTGCTTCGCGCAAGCCGTGGAGCTGGCCGAGGGCGACAACCCGGCATTGACCGTCGATGTGCTGGCGGATGCCGCGCTGGCGTCCTGGATATCGGCCGGCCCGGCTAAGTCTTTGCCGCTCGCCAAGCGCGCTCACGCCCTCGCCGCCAATGCGAAGACGCCGCTTTCGGACCGAGCCACGTCTGTGTGGGGGTATCTCGCATTCCTCTCCGGGGATCCGAAAGGACTGATTGCGAGCGAGGCGGGCGCCAAGGCCGCCCAGGCCGGAGCTCTGTCAAGTCTGAGCGGCCTGCCGTGGTCATGGAATGCGTTAAGCACATTCAGCATTGCCGCCACCCTCGCTGAGCGCTTCACTGATGCTCAGCGCGCCCTGGAAATACTAAGATCGGCGGCAGAGCGTATTTCCGCTGCGGAACCGGCCAGCGGATTAGACTTGACGCAGGCGATCGTGGCGGCGCGGCAAGGCCGGCTGGCGGAGGCGCTCGGCTTCGCCGAGCGGGCAAGCTCTCCGGTCAGCCCATTATCAGCCCACCTGTCCCAGGCGGGTGCCATCCGCGCCGAGGTCCTCCACCAGATGGGTCGCTGCACCGAGTCTGCCGAGTGGTGTGACCGGGTCGAGCACGATGCCGCTTCCCGCAAGGAGTCGTCCACGCTGCTGCGGCTCTGGAACGTTCGCGGTCAGCGGCTGCTTCGCGGCGGGAGGTCCGAGGCAGCAAGCGATCTGTACGCGCATGTCGAGGAGCTGAGCGCTCAGATGGGCATCGGCGAACCCTGCTGGATTCCATGGGCCCGGCACGCTATCACCGCGCATCTCAGCGCCGACCGCATTCCGGACGCACTCCGGGTGATCGCCTGGCTGGATCGCAGTGCCGCTCGACTGCCCTGCCGGTATCCGCGGATCGCCGCAGCGACAGGCCGTGCGAGCCTCACCGAGGCCGAAGGCGACCACGAGGCCGCCGAAGGGCACTTCAGTTCTGCCCTAGCCCTGCACGAGCAGGTGCCGTTGCCGCTGGAGCAGGTGGAGACGCTGCTGGGCTACGGGGCCTTCCTCCGGCGGCGCGGGCGGCCGAGCCGGGCACGTCCGGTGCTTGCCAGAGCGGCGGCGATTGCCGAGGCCAACCTGGCGGGCTGGCTTCTCGAACAAGCCCGCGAGGAGCTCGCGGCGGCCGGCGGCCGCCGCCGCCGCCGCAGCGACGAGGCAGCGACCAGGTTGACCATTCAGGAAGCGCGGGTTGCCCGGCTGGCCGCCGCTGGGCACAGCAACAAGGCTATCGCCGGCAAGCTCGCCTTGTCGGTCAAGACCATCGAATACCATCTTCAGCAGATCTATGCCAAGCTCGGGATCAGTTCTCGTCGTCAGCTGATGACCGGGCAGCACCCCGAGAAAAGGTCGTTGATCGCTAGCATTTCGTGAGCTTGCGGCGTAAACATTCATCCCTCAGCTTCGCCAGATGCGCTGGCCGGCGCGATATGGGCTGATGCCCGCCGCGGCCCGCGAGCGGGCGTTCGCCGGCCTGCGCCGCTCCGGCGCGCGAGCTGCGCCGCCCGGGGAGTGGATCACACGGGGTCGGCGGTGAGCTGCTCAATGACGCCTTTCCAGTCACAGAGCAGGAAGCGCCACGTGATGCGGCCATCTGTCACGCGGAACATGTCGACCGCGTCGTAAGAGACCTTCCGCCCAGTGGGCGGGATCCCCAGGAACTCGCCAGTGTGCGTAGCGGTCAAGGCCGAGCGGATGACCAGCGTGTCGCCAGCCTCGACGATATCTTCTTCGGTGCTGTTCAGGTCCGAGAACGCCGACGCGACGTGGACCTGATAGTTGCGCAGCGCGGTGGCCATGCCCGTCGTCCAGCCGGTCAGCCCGACGCAGTTCTCCCGGTAACCGTCCATGTCGGCCACCTCGCCGAGGCGGGCGAAGTCACCGCCGAACAGTAAGGCCTGGAAGCGCCGGTAGACCTCGAGCGGCCGCTGCTGTGTTGTCATGGGTACATCTTCGCGCTCTTCGCCGGGCGGCGGCAATCGGGGCAGGAGTTCTTTGCGCGCGGGCTTCTGCCCGGCGCCCATCGGCCGCCCGGGTCCGGACGCATCGGCGCCGAGCCGCCGGTATCCGCCAGGTCGCCGCCCAGACACGAAAGGCCGTCGACTTCGGCACGCGGCCCACCTGACCCTTGAGGTAAACTTCCCGCATGCAGCCGCTCCTGTCGTGACGGAAGGCCCCGGTGTCCGGGGTGACGTGTGCCTGCGTGACTTTCCTTTCCGTGACGGAGCGATCTTTCGATGATCTGGGCCAATGACCTTGAACTGCGCGCGGGAGCGCGCCTGCTGCTGGGCGCCGCCACATTTCAGGTGGCGGCGGGCGACAAGATCGGCCTGGTGGGCCGCAACGGGGCAGGCAAGACGACGCTGGCCAGGGTGCTGGCCGGCGAGGCGCTGCCCGCAGCGGGCCGGGTCCGCAGCGACGGGTCCGTCGGCTACCTGCCCCAGGACACGAGGGCAGGCGACCTCGATGCGCTGGCGGTGGACAGAGTGCTCTCGGCCCGCGGGCTCGACTCCCTGCTGGCTGGCATGCGCGAGGCCGAAACGCAGATGGCCGAGCCTGATCCGGCCCGCCGCGACGCCGCCGTCCGCCGGTACGGCCACCTCGAGGAACGGCTCGCCGTACTCGGCGGGTA
>Ga0335080_10004914_pt1 | contig 13689 bp, 4 predicted proteins | sample Lox_Sample_34_FD_206720 | JGI IMG/M metagenome (GOLD analysis project Ga0335080, IMG submission 206720) | Soil microbial communities from Loxahatchee National Wildlife Refuge, Florida, United States - Lox_Sample_3.4 | ecosystem: Environmental > Terrestrial > Soil > Wetlands | place: USA: Florida... | reverse complement strand
GCGCGCAGCCAGACCTCCGTGGCGTGTGCGTGCTTGACGATGTTATGCAACGCTTCCTTGATGACGAGGAAAAGATTGTGGCGCAGATCGGTGGAAAGCTCCCGCGCCGGAATTTGTTCGGGGAAATCCAGCCGGCAGCGGACGCCGGCCGTGCGCAAGTAATCCAGGGCAAATTGCCCGGCATAATCAATCAAATGGCCGGGGGTATCGTTGCGAGGATTGACGGCCCAGACAATCTCATCCAGGGCTTTGACGGCCTGGCGGGCGGTGGTGGAGATGGCGCCGACGCGCGCCGCCGCTTTTTCCGGCTCACTCCGGTCCTGCTGGGCCAGTTCGCCGAGGTAGGCGATTTGCGTGAGGTTGGCGCCCAGATCATCGTGGATGTCCTTGGCAATGCGGGCGCGTTCCCGTTGCAGCGCGGCCTGTTGCTCCAGCAGGCGCAGCCGACGGTGCAGGCGTCGGAACGAAACGTAGCGGACGACGGCGATGATACTGAGCGTGAATGCGGCCAGGGCCGCAAGCCTGAACCACCATGTCTGCCAAAAGAATGGAGCGACGACAACACTCAAGCGGGCGGCTTTCCGGTTCCAATCGCCATCGTTGTTACAAGCGGTCATTTCGAAAACATATTTGCCGCCGGGCAACTGCGAGTAATTGGCGACGCGCCGGGTCCCCGCTTCCACCCAATTGTCGTCGAAGCCAACGAGTCGGTAGCGGAATTGGACGTTCTCCGGCGCGTTGAAACTCAGCGCGGCAAAACCGAATTCGATGCGGCGATGGCTCGCCGGCAGCCGCAACACGGCATTGGAGGCCGCCAGTTCGAGCATCTCGTCGTTGGTTTCCTGGTCGTCCGCAAGAATCCCGCCGTAGCGGGCGACAACGTGATCGTCCACGGTGATTTGGGTTAACAAGGCCGGAGGCGGGTCCGGATTGCGGTACAGTTTCGCGGGGTCCACAACCACCAGAGCGGTCTGCATCGGCATCCAAAGCCTTCCATCGCTGCTGCGCAGAACGTCCGGCGAATCGCCGAAGGTGCCTTGCAGGCTGGGCAGGCCTTCGCCGCGTCCATAATGCACCGAACGGACGCGGGTGGCCTGGCCTTCGGCGACCTCCCGGAGATCCTGGAGCCGCACCTTGAAAATGCCGCGGTTGGCCCCAAACCAGAGCCAGCCCCGGTTGTCCGCCACGATGTGGGAAATATAATCATCATACATCCCATCCCCCGTGTTGTATTCCGCGTAATGGCCGGCTTTCAACCGGCCCACCCCCCAGCCCGCGTAACCGATCCAGAGCGACCCATCAAGCGTTGAATACAAACAGCGGATCGAGGCCAGTTCCTGGGAAGGACGCGGTGCAACTTCGTCCACTTGGTCACCACTCACGCGAAGCAAAACGCCCTTGGACGTGCCGGCCCAGATATTGCCGGCAATGTCCTCGGTCATGGCACGAATGATCCGGCTGTCCGGTGGAGCCGGAAAGGTGCTGAGATGTCCATCGTGCAGGCGCAAGATGGCGCTGGGCGTCTCCTGCCCGATCCAGATATCACCGCTCTCTCTGCCGACCAGCAGTGTGTGAAGGGTTTTACCCTCGAGCTGTGAGGCATCGCCCCAATCCACAAATTCACCGTCGCGCCAGCAAAACAGACCGTGTTGACGGGTGCCAATCCAAATTGCTCCATGCGCGTCGGCGGCGACACAATTGGCCCCCAACGGCCACCGGTCCTGCCCAGGCATCGCTCCCCACTTGCCCGCCGTTTTGCGAACCACCACGCCATTCTGCGTCACCGCCCAGACGGTGCCGTTGGTGGCTTCACAAATGGATTGAACGGACGCAAACGGCAGTCCCGACTCCTGACCTTCCAGCGTGATGGCCCGGCGACGGATGCGGTCGAGGCCTCCTCCGAATGTTCCGGCCCAAATGTTGCCTTCGCGATCCTCAATCAGGCTCAAAATCCCCTGATGCGTGGTCGCGATGGATTCGCAGCCGGAAGCGTCGCAGCGGTAAAGGCCGCTGAATGAAGTGCCAATCCAAACGGCGCCTTCGCGATCTTCGAGCAACACTGTGGCGGTGGTGCTGTTGTTTCCGGCGTTAATCTCGCCCATGTCCACAAGTTGCCCGCGCTCATCGCACTTCCAAAGGCGCGAACCCGAGCTCATCCAGACCCCGCCGCCTCTGGCCGGCGCCAGCCGCACCAGTTGCGACGGAAATTGCGCGACGATCCGGAACGCACCATTCTGAAACCGCTCGAGCAGGCCGTCTTTGGCGCACCAGATTTGGCCGTGAGCATCCGCCGAAAGCGCACACATGGCGGGCCCGTCCGGGAGATTCTGCCGGGAGTTGATGGGAAGGATCCGACCATTATCAATACGAAAAACGCTTCCGTCCCGAAATGAAACCCAGACCGCGCCTTCGGCATCCTCCGCCATGTCATAAGCAACGGCTGTGGGCAGACCCTCCACATAACCGCGCGACCTGGCCGCATTCAAATAGACTACCGCGCCCCGATCCATTCCCAGCCACAAACCCCCGCGCCTGCTGTTGAGCATGGTGACAATGCCGCGGTTGGGCGGCGCAATCACATTCGTCAGCGAAAATGTCTCAAAACGAAGCCCGTCAAATCGCGCCAGACCGCTCGGCGTGCCAATCCAGAGAAAAGCGTCGGACGTCTGTGCGACGCCCACCACGCTGTTGTCGGGCAAGCCATCGTCCGATTGCCAGGAACGCTCATACCAGATTGAATTCGTTTCGCTGGCTGGGGCAGCCAGCGCCAACAGCCACAGCAGTCCCGCCCAAACTTTCCCCGTGTCCCGTCGCCGGGATCGCGAACCGTTTCGTCCGCGCGATGCAGCATCGGAACCACGGAAACATCCCGCCAGCCGGCCAACGAAAAAGGTGAACACAGGTTTATGGTAACGCCGGGTCATAACGCAATCAAGTGGCGCCGGCTGAGTGCGGCCAGGCCGGCCATCGTCACCAACGGCCGTCAACGGCTCACATTCAAGGTCGAATGGGCGCCTTTCAAAAACACCACGTACATGTTGCCGGGCTGGACCGGTGAACCGTCGGTGTTTGAACCGAGCGTGAGGCTTTCCTCGTTCTCAAGCCGCCGTCTGAAAATCTGCATCGTCTCCCCGCCGACAGCCAGGGACAGTTTGGTGGCGCGGAACTGGCGCTGCAACCAGTCCGGCAGAGGCAAATGGTTGTCATGCGCCACGTACACTGTGGTTCCAGCCCGTACCGCGATTTGCATCAAGTCCACCGCGCTATAAAGGCGGTCTGCGTCCGCCGCCTGCACCCAATCGGCGCCCAGCAACTCCTTCGGCAGGTCCTGGAAGGAATAATCGCGGTCACAATAAATATTTTTCCCGTCCGCGGCCGCCTCCTCCACGTGAACCAATCCGGTGGGACCGGTGTAACTGAATGCCTCCGTGAAGTGGCCGACCATCGCGGTATTGGCCGGCGCAGCCGTCACGGTCATCGGCGGAGTCGCGACGGCCAGCCGGCTCCAGTCCGGATGCGCGGCCGGCAACGCCGCGACGGGCATGGCCGGCATCAGCCGGGAATAACCATCGGCAACCGCGAACGGACGGGAACGGATGGTGATGCGGCCCGATTTCAAGCCGGGATGAGCCGCGGTTACGGTGATTTGGCCGGGCTTGAGGGTCGAACGCACGGCCACCCGGTTGATGCCGCATTCCAGGTCGAGGTATTTCCGGCCGATGGAATCGGGCTCGGCGCTGTTGTAACCGCCCCGCCAGACGGCCGGACCGGAGCAGGTGAAATCCACGCGTTGCTCAAACGTCGGGCAGCGCGCTCCCTTCGCGTCAACCGCCTCCACGTCAATCAGCGCCACATCCGACCCGTCGGCCAGCAAACCGTCGGGGCCGGTGATGGGCGAGAGGCGCAAGGCAACGGGTTGACCGGCGGTGCGAACGATGTTCGTTGCTGCCGGAACGCCGTCGTTGCTGGCCACGGCCCGGATTTCGCCGGGCGCCCAGGCCACGTCCGGAAATGTGAAGAGATAATCATCCGATTTCTGTCCGTGACCGAGGGTTTTCCCGTTCACGAATAATTCCACGTCCTGGCAATTCGAGGTCACGTGGATGGTTTTTTTCGTTCCGGCCGGATAATTCCAGTGGCCGATGATGTGGACCTGAGGGTCGGTGCGGAACATGGTTTGGCAAACGTAGTAGGCTTCCTTCGGCAGGCGCACCGCGTCCACTTCGCCGCTGGCGCGGTCCACTTCGATATTGTTGCGTCCGCCGCTGGTCGAGTCGGAAAAAATCCAATTCGCGCCGCCGCAATCGCTCGGCGCGCCGGCTTTGTTGACGTATTGGTTCACTTCATTCACGGCAAACTGCTCGGAAGTCAGGTCGTAACTCTGGCCCCGGGCCGCAGCGTAGCCGAATTCCGGCGGCGAGTAATTGTCCCACACGCGGCGCGGTGATTCTTCGCGATCGTATTCTCCCTCCACGACCGGCAGCCGCGGGACTTCGTGACTGCCCTCGGTGCCGATCGTGATGTCCATGAATTCACCGGTCACCTCGTCGGCGCGGCGATGGGCATAAGCCCGACCACCGTGCGGGTCGTATTCGTCCACAAACCGGCGCAATTCCGCGGCATGGGTGCGCGTCACTTTCTGGTTGCCGCCTTCCCAGATGAGAATGGATGGATGATTGCGGAAATAAACGACTGCGTCGCGGAACGCCGCGGCGCGCACCTCCCAAGGCGCGCCCACCGTGTCGGATTCGCCGTCCACGCCCGGCTGATCGGCAATCAGGCCGAGTTCATCGCCGGCGCGGATCATTTCGGGTCCGCCCGCACAGTGTCCCCAGCGGACAAAATTGCCGCCTGCCTGCTTCATCAAATCCAGGGTGTAATAATGAAGCCAGTCCGGTTGCGCCGTGCCGAGTCCCGGCCATTCCTCGGTCGGGCGCTGACCCCAGCCGTGCAATCGCAAATGATGGCCATTGATCCAGAAGCCCGTCAGGATGTCCCAGTGAACGGCGCGGATGCCGAGCGGGACTTCGCACGAGTCAACGGTTTCCCGGCCCGATTCCACCGAACAAACCACCCGATACAGGCAGGGATAGTCCGGCTCCCAAAGTTGCGGATCAGGGATGGCGCCAGACAGTTTGATGGTGGTCTTTCCGCCGGCGGCGATTTCGGCCGATTGCTGCCACGTCGCCACGCGATTACCATCGTGGTCCAGGACTTCTGCCTGCACTGTGATGTTGGCATTGGTGTTGCGGCCGTTCTGGACCGGGACCTCGATCGTGACGGCGGCGGATTGGCTGGAAATTTCCGTGGCATAAACGTAAGGCCCGACGGTTTTGAGGTAATCGTAAAGCGGCAGCGAGATGTGCAGCGGATCCGTCACGTAAAGATAGACATTCCGATAAATCCCGCCGAGCGGCGGATGCCATTGCGGGTTGTTCCACGGAATCAGGTCGGCTTGCAGTTCGCCCACTTCGCGCGGTGAAGCACTGTTCACGCGTTCTTCGTAAGCGGAGAGTGTGTCCGTGGTTGCGGCCCCGCCCGGCGGGATCCCTGTCGGATCGGCGCCGCCATTCCCGATTTGACTGATCATGAAGCGATTATCGCACATGACGGCCAGCACGTTCGGCCTGCCGAACTGCACGTACGGCGTGAGGTCAAAGCCGAAAGGCACGAAACCGTTTTTGCACCCGCCAAGGTCATGGCCGTTGAGATAGACCTCCGCGACCTGCCGCACGGCCTCAAATTCCACATAAACACTCCGGCCTTTGAACGATTCCGGCAACGTGAAGGTTTTGCGATACCACGTGCGTCCCGACCAAAGGTTGGTTTCACCCAACATCCGGCCGGGCGACCGCGCGTCGAATGAGTCCGCGTCATTGTAAGTGTGCGGGGTGGAAACCGTCGCCCAATCGCGGTCATCGAAACCCGGTTGTTGTGCGCCGGGCGGGTCGGCTTTGATGAATTTCCAGTCAGGATTAAAATTAAGCGTCAACCGTGTGTCGGCCCACACCGCTTGAGCGAGGAACAGCAACGCGAGGCACCATCGTCCCCAAAGACACCTCCCCGGAGACCACGCGCGGCGGCCTTGTACACGACGGCTCATTTCCCTAATCATTGCCCCAAATCATGGTTGCAGCTACTGAACGTTTGTTCTATCCGGTTCGATTAAGGAGAGTTCCGATGAACGCGCGGGATTCTGGACGGTCAAAATCCGCCCGAACAAACATTCAATATCAGGCAACCGTCAAATCCGGCAAGATATAAGGAATTAACGGCTGATAACGTGACGACATCGACAAATTATTGGCCAACCGCATGAAGCGAATTCAACTGGTTTTGGGGCTGGTTCTGATGGCCGGCTGCGCCGTACCGGGTTCTCGGAGCGAGCCGGCGCCGGCGGACCAGCCCTGGATGAACCGGTCGCTGCCGCCGGGACGACGGGCCGCGTTGCTGGTGCAACGCATGACGTTGGACGAGAAAATCTCCCAAATTCACATGATGGATGTCCGGAATCATCCACGCGAAGTGACCGGCCTGGCGCGGCTCGGAATTCCCCCGTTCAAAGTCACGAACGGTCCCCTGGGCGCCGGGCCCGGTGACAGCCGGCGGCCCGAACCGGCCACCGCACTGCCGTCGGCGCTCGCGCTGGCGGCATCGTGGGACCCAGCCCTGGCTCGCGAGTTCGGCGATGTCGCCGGCCAGGAAGTCGCCGATCGGGGCGAGGACGTGATTGAGGGGCCGGGGCTGAACATCGCGCGCGTGCCGCAGAACGGACGCAACTTCGAGTATTTCGGCGAGGACCCGTTTCTCTCCGGCCGCATGGGCGTGGCGGAAGTGCGGGCGATTCAACAGCAGCGCGTGATCGCGGAGGTGAAACATTTTGCGGCGAACAACCAGGAAAACCACCGCAAGACCATCAACGAAATCATTGACGAACGCACGCTGCGCGAACTTTATCTGCCCGCCTTCGAAGCGGCGGTCAAGGAAGGCGACGCCGGCGCAGTGATGGCCGCCTATCCCAGTGTCAACGGCGAATTCTGCAGCGAGAATACACACCTCCTCAGGGACATCCTGCGCGATGATTGGGGATTTGAAGGTTTCGTCCAGTCGGATTACACGGGTACAACGAACGGCTTGCGGGCGGCGCGCGCCGGGTTGGATCTCGCCATGAAACCCGACCATTACTCGGACGAGGTGAAAGCGGCTGTCACCAGCGGTCAAATCCCGGAGACCTGCATTGACGCGATGGTGACGCGGCGATTTACCGAGATGTTCCGGTTTGGCTTGTTTGACCAAGCGCGGAAGACCGAAGCAATTCCAGCGGCGAAAGACGGCGCGATTGCGCGCGCGATAGCCGGAGAATGCGCGGTATTGCTGAAGAACGACCACACCACCCTGCCCCTGGATGCGAATGTCACTCATTCGATCGCCGTCATCGGTCCTTTTGCCGGCGCGGCCGTCACCGGCGGCGGCGGCAGCTCGGCCGTCAAGCCACTCTATACCGTCGGACCGGTGGATGGCATCCGGCGTCGCGCGGGCGCAAAGGTCGTCGTGACGTTTGACAGCGGCACAAACGCCGCCGCCGCGGCCGCCATCGCCAAATCCGCCGAGGTTGCGCTGGTCATGGTTGGGAACCGGGACAGCGAGGGACGCGATCGCCCGAATTTGTCGTTGCCCAACAACCAGGACGCGCTCATATCAGCGGTGGCCGCCGCCAATCCGAGGACGATAGTGATCCTGAAAACCGGCGGGGCCGTGCTGATGCCGTGGCTCGACCAGGTGCCCGCCGTACTTGAAGTCTGGTACCCGGGCGAGGAGGATGGAAACGTGGTGGCGGACCTGTTGTTCGGCGACGTGAATCCTGGCGGCAAGTTGCCGCTGACATTTCCAACGACCGGCTCCGAAGTGCCCGCCTCGACACCGGAGCAATATCCCGGTGTCAACGGCAGCGCAGTCTATTCCGAAAAACTGTTGGTTGGTTATCGCTGGTATGACGCGCACAATGTCGAACCCCTGTTCCCGTTCGGTTACGGCTTGTCTTACACGACATTCAAGGTGGACAAATTGTCCGTCTCGCGGTTCTCCGACAAGACCGGAGTTCGCCTGGCATTCAACGTGGTTAACACCGGCTCGCGGGCCGGAGCAGAGGTGGTTCAAGTTTACGTGGCGGCGCCGCCCGACGCCGGAGAACCGCCGAAGCAATTGAAGGGATTTGCCAAAATCAAACTGAAGCCGGGCGAAAAGCGGCGGGTAACGATTGCGCTCGACCGGCGCGCCTTTTCGATCTGGGATACCAGCGCCGGGCATTGGGTGCTGGCACCGGGGCAACATCAGATTCTCGTCGGAACGTCCTCGCGCGACCTGCCATTGCGCTCGACAGTGACGATTCCACCATCGCCGGCCATTTCCGCTCAAATGCCCAAGGCGCAACCATGAACAATGCAAACAACCAACCCTGGTCGCGACGCAACTGGCTCGGCGTCGTTTCCACCGCCTCGATCGGCGCCGGATTGCTCGCCTCGCAGGCGGCGGCCGAGGATCCACTCCCCGCCGGCGCGACGAACGTGCATTTGTTGGGTGCGAAGATTTATAACATTCGCGATTACGGCGCGGTCGGCGACGGCAAAACGCTCAACACCGCGGCGGCGCAGGCTGCGGTGGACGCGTGCTTCCGGGACGGTGGCGGCACAGTTCTCGTACCGGCAGGCGTGTTTGTCATTGGCATGGTTGAATTGAAAAGCAACGTGACGTTGCACATCTCGGCGGGCGGCACGCTGCTGGGCACCGGCGACGGGACGCAATACCACAACGTGGAAGCCGTGCCGCTCGACGGTGACGCGACTGCCAGAGACGGAAACGTCGGCCTGATATACGCCGTTCAGGCCGAGAACGTCACGGTCGAGGGGCCGGGGACGATTGATGGCCAGGGCGCGCTCTTCCGGCATCGGCGCAACGATCCCAATCCGCCGCCCGCCGGCATCAGTGGGAGCCATCGCCCGTATCATTTGATGTTTTACCGGTGCCAGCATCTCCGCGTGCGGAATATCTATCTCAAGGACTGCGCGTTTCATTCCCTGCGGATTTTTCAGTGTACCTTCGCCTGGTTCGATGGCATCCATGTCCATAGCCGTGTCAACAGCAACAACGACGGTTTCCATTTCATCAGTTGCCAATACGTTCACATCTCCAACTGCGACATCCAGTGCCAGGACGACGCCTGCGCCCTTTTCGGCAGTTGCCAGTTTGTGACGGTGACCAATTCCTCGTTCAGCACGCGCTGGTCGGTCTTCCGTTTTGGCGGCGGCACGGCGGAGAATATCACGGTCTCCAATTGCATCATGGACACTGTTTTTGGCTGCCCGATTAAAATCGCCGGCGGCGGACAGTCACGATTTCAAAACATGGTTTTCTCCAACCTGGTGATGAACAATGTCACCGGCCCGATTTCCATCAGCATGGGTTCGCGGCGGCGACGCCCCGTCGCCGAGAGTGTTGGCGGCGCCTCGCCGCCCGCTTTGGGTGGCAATCCCAGAAGCCAGTCCGAACCATCTGGGGACGAGGCGTCGCCGCCACTCGTTCGCAACATCGTCTTCAGTAACATCCGTGCGACCGTGGTCAAACCGTTCCCACTTCCTGAATCTGAATGGGCCAGCGGTTACAATCCGGGCGAGGTGTTTTCGTGCATCGGCCTCAACGCCATTGACGGGAATTTCATCGAGAACATCGTTTTTGACGACGTTCACGTCACTTTTCCTGGCGGCGGCACGGCCGTGCAGGCAGCCGTCCGCGATGTTCCGAAAGTGGTCGGCGAATATTACGCCGCCGGGGTTTTCCCGGCTTACGCGCTCTATGCCCGCAACGTGCGCGGACTGACGCTCAACAGCGTGCGCTTCGATCTGGCTGCGACGGATTTACGACCGGCGGTCGTCTTCGACCACGTCCAGGACGCTGCCATCACCAGCCTCAACGTGCAGGGGGTCAAAGAGTCTGAATCAGCTTTGCGTTTTATTGATTCGCAAGATGTGTTGTTGAGCGGGCCGCGATTGATTGCACCCGCGTCGGTTTTTCTGCAAGTCGAAGGCGCAGCAAGTGGAAACATCATTGTGGACGGCGGCGATTTGTCGAAAGCCGCCAAGCCCATGGCCTTCAAGAACGGCGCGAAGGAAGACACGGTCAAGGTCCGGATTTGAAACGCTGCATGGTAGGGCGCGCAGTCCTCTGCGCGCTGCAAATGGCGAAGGACATGCAATGCTTCCAAAACGGCGCGCACGGAGTGACGCCCCTGCCCGGAACCCTTACTCCGCATCCGCTTTCAATTCCAGATTGCGGAAGCGAAACAATTCGCCGCCCTTGATTTCCTTCGCCGCAACCTTGATTTCAAATACTCCCGGCTTTAGCGAAACACGCCCGAGCGGCACGATTTGAGGGTCGCCGGCGTGGACCATGCCATCCAGCGTCTGTGATCCGAGACTCACAGTGAACGTGCCACCTGCGGAATCTTTTTCGGCGGCATAATTGATCGCCACATCATACGTGGCCGGTTGGTCCAGCCGCACCGGCCAGGAAACGAATTCATTCGTCGAAGTCCAATTCATGACGTAGTCGTCAGTTTTTTTGCCCGGGCCGTAGCGTAATTTGCCGTGCAATTTGCCGTCGAATGCGCGCAACGTGTCGTTGGGAAATTGCGGCTGCAAGAGACGCTTGGTGTCGGTTTGAATTTCACCAGCACCTTCGCAATTCAAAATGACTACCGAATCGGCTTTGTCCGGCGCGTTGGTCGGAACTGCAATGCTCACGTCCAAGGGATTCAAGCGCGTCACTTTCAGCGGCGATAAAACGTGAGTTGTGGTCACGGCGTGATCGTCTGCCAGCAAATAGGCAATTCCCAGATTCGTTGATTTCAATCCGCCAAGAATCAATTGTCCATTTGTCGGCCAATTGAATACATGCAAATAAATTGTCGTGCCTCCGCCGGGAATAAACGGCCCGTGCTCATTTTTGCTCCAGACATGAATTGTTGATTCGCCCCACGTTTGCACCGGCAACGGCGTGCGGGTCGTGCCCCGGATGGATTCGCCGTTCACCTTCCACCAATCGGCAATGCCTTTCAAAATCGCCACGTCGTGCGGATCAAAGGTGCCATCACCTCGCGGGCCGATGTTCATCAAAACGTTCCCGCCGCGCGCCGCCGCCTTGGCCAGCAGCCGGATGAAATGCTCCGGCGGTTTGTAAGCCATGTCGTTCTGGTTCCAGCCGTAGGATTCGTCGGTGGTGGGAATTGCCTCCCAATCACCCTGCTCCGGCGGAAAATTCGCCGGACGGTCCGTCGTGTCGCGATAATCACCCCAGCCATAAACCAGCCGTCCGCTGATGACCACGTTGGGATCAGCGCCGCGCACCGCTTTCATGATCCGGAGATTTTCCGACGGCGGCAGCTTGCTGGCCGTGTCGAACCACAGAATCGCGGGATGATAGGTGTGGATGAGTTCCAGCAATTGCGGAATGGCTTTGGTGTCCACATATTTTCGCGCCGACGCCATGAATTCCGGCTTTGTTTCCCACCAGTTCCTGCCGCCGATGAGTTTATCGCCGCCCGGATTGTCGTAGTCCCAGTCGTTGCCGGGCGCATTGGAGTTACCCCAGTCAAACGCCTGCGAATAATAAAAACCGAACTTCAGTCCATATTTATCGCAGGCGGCCTTCAAATCCTTCATCGGGTCGTGATGCCACGGCGTCGCGTCCATGACATTGTAATCGTTTACCTTTGTCGGCCACATGGCAAACCCGTCGTGATGCTTGGCGGTGATGACGATGTATTTCATGCCGGCATCGCGGGCCAGGCGCACCCAGGTGTCGGCGTTGAAATTCGTCGGATCAAAATGTCCGGCCACCTCCCGGCGATAGACCGGGATGGGAATTTTCATGATGCGCTGGATGTGTTCGGCATAACCATGGACCGGCTGGCTCTGCCAGGTGCCGCCGAGGTAGGAATAAACGCCCCAATGAATGAACATGCCGAACCGCGCGTCGCGCCACCAGCTCAACCGTTGGTCCAGATTCGTCTGTGAATCGCGCCACCACTGGACCTCCGGGCTGTCTTTGGATGGGAGACCAAATTCATCTGCACGCAATGAGGTGGCGACGAGGCACCCCCCGAAGATGATCGCCGCCAAAATCAAAGTGCGCACCCGAAGCCGTTGGCGTGCCGATGATACAACCATGATCAACGGATGTCCGGCACGCCCTTGATTGTCAGAACAATCGTCGTCGAAATTTTATCCGGCGCGGTTTGGGGAACAGAAATTGTCACGCCGCTCCCATCATTGCTCGTCTTCAATTTCTTGCGCAGCCCGAGCCAGTTGGTTTTCAGCAAGTGCGCCGCCACGACCTGATTTTTCAAACCCGGCACGACCAGCTTGCCGTCGGCTGGCCAGTCCCAGACGTGGAGATAAAGCTTGGTTCCTTCCGGCGTGGTTTTCTCGGTGCAACGGCCCCACGCAAACGGATGGCCGAACGGACTGGCACTGGTGCCGTATATCGCCGGGCCGTTAACCTTCATCCACTGCCCAATTTGCTGGAGGCGCTCGACTTCCGGCTGCGGAATAACGCCGCCGCTGGTCGGACCGACGTTGAGCAGGTAGTTGCCGCCCTTGCTGGCGATATCAACCAGGTTGTGAATGAGCGTCTCGGTGCTTTTCCAGTTGTGATCAAAACTTTTGTAACCCCAGGTGCTGTTGATGGTCATGCAGGTTTCCCAATCGCCCGCGAGGCCGTTGGTCGGAATTTTTTGTTCCGGCGTCTGGTAATCGCCGGTCAGATGGCGTGAATCCAGACGGTTGTTGGTGATGAGTTCCGGTTTCAGCTTCAGCAATGGCAGAAATTGCTCCACGCGTCCGGGGTTCATGCCCACCGGCGTGTCCCACCACAAAACCGCGGGAACGTCCGGGCCGTAATCGGTCAGCAGCTCTTTCACCTGCGGCACGGCCACGTTTTTGATGTAATCGTCCATGCTGCCCTGCTGCGCCGGGTCCCAGTGATGTTCTGCGTCAATGTTCCGGTCGGAATTCCGATTCGCCGCCGCGCCGCCCGGATGATGCCAGTCCTGCGCCTCGGAATAGTAAAAGCCAAGCCGGAGGCCCTGCTTCCGGCAGGCGGCGGCCAGTTCGGCCAGCGGGTCGTGATGCCACGGGGTCGCGTCGTAGATGTTGTAGCCATCCACGTGGGTGTGGAACATGGCGAACCCGTCGTGGTGCTTGGCGGTGATGACGATGTATTTCATCCCGGCGTCTTTGGCGATTTTCACCCATTGCTCGGCATTGAAATTGGTCGGGTCAAACTGTTTGGCGTAGCCGGCGTATTCCGCCACGGGAATGTTGAAGTCGCGCATGATCCATTCGCCGATGTGTTTGGACTGCTCGCCGTGGTAGGTGCCGGCGGGCACAGAATAAACGCCCCAATGAATGAACATGCCGAATTTCGCCTTGCGCCACCATTGCATCCGCTCGTTATGCGTCGGCCCGCATTCCTGCTGCCACATTTGCAGCGCGGGATCGTTCGTGTCAGCAGCGGATGCGTTCGCGGTCGAAAGCCACACAACCCCGGCGGCGAGCAAGGCGGCGGTGGCTGCCGCAAGGTGAAACACAGGCGCGATGAGTATTTTCATAATAGTGCTGGTCGTGGCAAATGATG
>Ga0335080_10004913_pt1 | contig 13689 bp, 11 predicted proteins | sample Lox_Sample_34_FD_206720 | JGI IMG/M metagenome (GOLD analysis project Ga0335080, IMG submission 206720) | Soil microbial communities from Loxahatchee National Wildlife Refuge, Florida, United States - Lox_Sample_3.4 | ecosystem: Environmental > Terrestrial > Soil > Wetlands | place: USA... | reverse complement strand
TCTGGACCCCCAGCAGCGCCTCGATCACCGCCCGCGTGTTGATCACCGTCAGCGCCACGCCCACCGCCAGCAGCGCCGGCAGCATCAGAATCGAACGCAGCACACTGCGCGGATACAGCTCCCGTTCCGCCAGCACATAGAACGCCGAGATGGACCAGAACGAGGCCACGATCAGCGGCAGATCCAGAAACACCATCTGGAACCAGCCCATGTAGAACCGCACGATCATCACCGGCAGCATCAGCGCCGACACCATCATCATCATGGGGTAGCTGATGTTCGGCGTCAGGTGCATGAACGCTTCCACCTTCAGCCGCCACGGAATGTCGGACCGCAGAATGGCGGGCAGCAGCTTCTTGGCCACCTGGGTCAGTCCCTTGGCCCAGCGCATCTGCTGCACCTGGAAGGCGTGCATCTCCACCGGCAACTCGGAGGGGCAGTCCAGCGCCGGCAGGTACACGAACTTCCAGCCTTTGAGCTGCGCCCGGTAGCTCAGGTCCGAGTCTTCGGTCAGCGTGTCGTGCTGCCATCCGCCGGCGTCATCGATCATCCGCCGCCGCAGAATCCCCGCCGTCCCGTTGAAGTTGAAGAACAGGCCCCGCCCGAAACGCGCCCCGTGCTCCAGCACGAAGTGGCCGTCCAGCAGCATGGCCTGGACCTCGGTGAGCACGTTGAAATTGCGGTTGACGTAGCTCCAGCGCGTCTGCACCACGCCCACCTTGGGATCGGCGAAGAAGTGAACCGTGCGCATCAGGAAGTCGGCGGGCGGGATGAAATCGGCGTCGAAGATGGCCATCAACTCGCCCGTGGCGCTTTGCATTCCTTCCTGCAGCGCGCCCGCCTTGAACCCGGTCCGGTTGGTGCGGTGGTGGTATTCGATGGGATGGCCCAGCGCCCGGTATCGCGCCACCAGGCGCTCCGCGAACGCGTGCGTTTCGTCCGTGGAATCGTCCAGCACCTGGATCTGCAGCAGCTCGCGCGGGTACTCGATCTTCAGCGTCTCTTCGAGCAGCCGCTCCACTACGAAGCGCTCGTTGAACAGCGGAAGCTGAATGGTGACCCGCGGAAGCTGCTCAAACCGAGTCGGCGCGGTTTTCGGGAGCTTCCTGCGGAACTTGAAATAGGTGCGGATCACCTCGTAGCGGTGCAAGCCATACACCGACAGGATCGCCAGCAGCCCGAAATAGGGGATCAGGATCAACCAGTCGAACCAGGACAGTTGGTAGATGCCGGCGAAGGTCTCGTCCGCCAGCGCGTGCTTGAGCTGCTGGAAGGCGCTGGCGGTCACGAGCAACGCCGGGCTGAACAGTGTGGTCATGGGGCGGCCGGCAGAGGGAACCTACTCCTCTATTGTATGGCGCTGGTGAACCATTCTACACCTGAGACAGGCGGGAGGGGGATAGGGCTTTCACCTTAGGAGCCTGTTCGCCGCACGGCCCGCAGCCGATGGAGAACCGGAGAAGCCCGTGCCACTCCTCGATACAACCGCCACCGCCACCAGGCTGGTGCTGGCCTCCGCCGGAGGGGACCGACGCCTCGCGGCCGTCGTCGCCCGCGCCACCTTCGATATCGCCGGGGACCGGCTCGTCTTTACCCCCGAGCGCCCCTGGCCCGCCGGGCCGGAGGCGATCGAGACGCCCTGGGGCACCTTCCCGCCCGATTCAGCCTTTCCCAGGGAGGGCATCGACGTCTTCGTCCTGGGCAGCGCCTGGCAGCCCAACGGCTTGCCTGCCACCGAGTTGACGATGGCGATCCGCGTCGGCGCGGCGCTCGAACATCGCATCGCGGTCATCGGCGATCGCTCTTGGGTGCGCCGCGATGGCGCGCTGGTCCCCGGCCAGCCGCGGCAGTTCGTGTCGATGCCCCTGACCTACGAGAATGCCTACGGTGGTCGCGGCGCCGCCAATCCCGTGGGCAAGGGCTTCTACGCCGGCGAGGAGGAGGCCCTCGGGCAGCCGCTTCCGAACCTGGAAGACGCCGACGCCCGCATCCGCTCCTTCGCCGACCACCCCGATCCGGCCGGAACCGGTCCCTGTCCTGAGCGCGGCGGGCGGTCGAGTCTGATCATCGACCCGGAGCACGCGCCCAACCCCGGCACCCTGGTCGAGATCACGCACGCCACGCCCGAGGGCTCCCTGCGCTTTCCGCTGCCCGATCTTCGCATGCGCGTCCGCGTGGCGGACCGCGTTCTGCCGCTCGACCTGGCTGAGATCGCGGTCTTCACCGGGCCGCGCCGCGTCTCGCTGGCCTGCCGCGCCGAGTTCGATTACGCCGGCGAGGACCCGCTCGTTGAGGTATGCTGAGAGTGCGCCTTTGACAACAAACGCCGTCCGATAGTTCTTCCTCGCGGCCACCACCACCAACCATACGTGTCTCTGGAGGAGAACTATGCATTCCAACTGGCAGGAGGCATTCTTTCGCGGCGTCGCGCTGGACGCATGGCGCCGCATCGTCAATCCCGAAATGACCCGCACCGAGGTGGACTTCCTCGAACGGGCTCTCGAAATCAGCCCCTGCGCGCAACTTCTGGACGTCCCTTGCGGCAACGGCCGCCACTCCATCGAGTTCGCCGGCCGCGGGTACCGAATGACCGGGCTCGACCTCAGCGAGGAATTCATCGCCGAGGCGCGCGGTGCGACGCCTCTCCCCATCCGCTGGGTCAGGGCCGACATGCGCGACCTTTCCTGGGTCTCCGAGTTCGATGGCGCGTATTGCTTCGGTAACAGCTTCGGCTACTTCGGACCCCAGGAGGCTCGGCGGTTCCTGGCCGGCGTGGCGCGCGCGCTGAAGCCCTGCGCGCGATTCGTCGTCGACACAGGCATGGCGGCCGAGTCGATTCTGCCCTCGCTGGCTCGTAACCGCTGGTTCCGGATCGGCGACATTCTCATGCTCAGCGAGAATCGCTACGATCCCGCCGAGAGCCGGCTCGATATCGACTACACCTTCGTTCAGGACGGCCAAGTCGAAACGCGCCCCACATCGAGCTACGTTTTCACCGCCGCTGAGCTCTGCCGCATGCACCGCGAGGCAGGGCTCGAGCCGGTGAATCTGCTGGGCTCGACGAGTGGCGAGCCTTACCAACTGGGATCCCCGAGACTGATCCTGGTTTCCGCTAAACCATAAAGTGCGGCGGCGCACGCTACAATCGGCTGAGAAGCCTATGCGTAAGCTGAGCCTTTCCTTGATCCTGTCGATCGTGTGCGCCGCCGTCCTTCTGCTGGCCGAGACCGGTCCGGCGTCTTCCCGCGACGAAGAGCTGTGGCGCCATCGCAATCTGGGCAAGGCGCTGTATGAGACGCCCACCAGCGTCCCGCAGTCCGCCATCGAGCTGAAGAAGGCGCTCGATCTCGCGCCCAATTCGTTTCGCGACCGCCTCAACTACGGCTTGGCCCTGCTGCGCGCCGGCGACCTCAAGCAAGGCATGGCGGAGCTCGAAAAGGCCCAGAAGCAGGACCCGAAGTCGCCCTACACCTGGTTCAACCTCGGTGTCGCCTACAAGCGCGAAGGAATGTACCCGGAGGCGATCCGCCAGTTCGAGGGCATGGTCAAGCTGGTCCCCACCGAGCCGGTTTCGCATTACAACCTCGGCCTGCTCTACAACCTCACCGACCGCCAGCCGGAAGCGCTGGGGCAGTTCGAGATCGCCAAGAAGCTCGACGCGAAGCTGGTGGCGCCGCGCTTCCAGATCTACAACGCCTACCGCCTCATGGGCAAGGAAACCGAGGCCAAGGCCGCGCTGGCCGACTTCCTGAAAGCCAAGGAGGCTCAGAAGGCCGCCGACGACTCCGAAGACATGGAGTGGTGTTTCTACGCCGAGTTGTACGATCCCATCGAGGCCCATCCGGCTCCCGCCGCCGCGCCTCCGGCCGCTCCGCGATTCGCAGACACCAAGCTCGCCGGCACGGCTGATCCCAAGACCGCCGGCATGCTCGTGATGGACACCACGGGCGATGGCAGCGCCGACCTGTTGGTGTGGTCGAGCGACGGAATCCGCGTCTACCGCAAAGGCAAGGATCCGGTCGCCGATTCTGGCCTGGACGACCTCAAGGGAGTGGCCTTCGTCGCCGCAGGCGATTTCGAGAATAGCGGTCTGGCGGGTTTGTGCGTGCTCACCGACAAGGGCCCGCTGCTCTATCGCAACCTGAAGGGCAAGTTCGAGAAGGTCGATGCCAGGCTTCCGGCCGGCCGCTTCGAGCGCGCCGTCTGGCTCGATTTCGACCACGACTACGACCTCGACCTGTTCCTGCTGGGCGAAAAGTCCGTGCTGCTGCGCAACGAGGGCGAGCACGGATTCGAGGACTATACCGCGCACTTCCCCTTCGCCGCGGGCCGGGTTGTGGATGCCCTGCCGTTCCGCCTGATTCCGGATTCCAAGGGAATGGACCTGCTCGTGAGCTACGCGGGCCGCTCCGCCGTCCTCTATCGCGACCAAATGCGCGCCGTCTTTGAACCCGTTTCCGTGGATGCGATCCCGGCCGGCGCACGCGCGCTGGAGGCCGTCGATGTCGACAACGACAGTTGGATCGACGTGGCGTTCTCGGGCCCGCCGGGCGTCCGCTTCGCCATGAACCGCGACGGCAAGCTGAGTGCCGAGGCAACTCTCGCGCCCGCCGCTCCCGCGCTGGCCTTCGCCGATCTCGAAAACCGGGGCCTGGCGGATATGGTCGCGGGCGGCGCCGTCTACATGAACCAGGGCCTCGGCAAGCTGGGAGCGGGCAAGAACCCCGGCGGATTCCCGGATGCCGTGGCCTGGGCTCGCGCCGATTTCGACAACGACGGCCACATCGACCTTGCCGCGGTCGCTTCCGACGGCAGCATCCACCTCCTTAGCAACCAGACCGCAACCAAGAACCAGTGGATTCGCGTGGCGCTGGCGGGCGTCAAGAACCTGAAGCTGGGGCCGGGAACCGAAGTCGAGGTCAAGTCCGCGACGCACTACCAGAAGCAGATGTACGAGGGCGTGCCGCTGCTGTTCGGCCTGGGGCCGGAGAAGGCGGTGGACACCATCCGCATCAGTTGGGCGAACGGCATGATCCAGAACGAAATGGACCGGCCGCTCGAGCACACCGCGGAGCTCAAGGAAGCGCCGCGCCTGTCCGGGTCCTGCCCCATGGTCTTCGCCTGGGACGGCGGCAAGTTCGAGTTCGTGGCCGATGTGCTGGGCGTGGCGCCGCTCGGCGCCAGTTCCGGCGACGGCGGCTACTTCCCGGTGTCAAGCCACGAGTACCTCACGATTCCCGGCGACCGGCTCGCGTTGCGCGACGGGCGATACGAGATCCGCATCACCGAAGAGCTGCACGAAGTGTCGTACATCGACCAGGTGCGGTTGATTGCGCTCGATCATCCGGCCGGCGTCGACATCGTGACCAACGAGAAGTTCAAGTCGCCGCCGTTCCCCGAGTTCCGCCTGTTCGGCGTGAGCCGGCGCATCTTTCCCGTCTCCGCACGCGACGGCCACGGGCGCGACATGCTCGCCAAGGTCCTGCGGCGCGATCGCATTTACGCGGACGGCTTCCGGCACGACATGGCCGGCGTGGCCGAGATGCATTCGCTCGAACTTGATTTCGGCCCCGATGCCGCGCGCGACAACCGCGCGGTCCTCATGCTGAGTGGCTGGATCGATTGGGCCGACGGCAGCACCTTCATGGCTGCGTCGCAGGGCAGCAAGGACGGACTGGTCCTGCCTTATCTCCAGGTCAAAGATGCCGCCGGCCAATGGCGCACCGTGATCGAGGATATGGGCGTGCCCGCGGGCGAGCCGCGCACCATCGCGGTGAACCTCACCGGTAAGTTCCTTTCCGCCTCGCGCGCGGTGCGCATCGTGACCAACACTTGTGTCTACTGGGACCAGATCTACCTGAGCGAAGACACGGCCGCGCCGCGGACGCGCATGACCGCCATGGACGCCGAGACGGCCGATCTGACCTTGCGCGGATTCTCGCGCGCGGTGGTCGATGCGCGGCACGAGCAGCCGGAGTATTACGACTACTCCGAGTGGCGGCCCGCGGCGATGTGGAACCCGGTTCCGGGCCTGTACACGCGCTACGGTTCGGTCCGCGAGTTGCTGGCGGCGGTCGACGACCGGTTTGTCATCATGGGCTCCGGCGACGAGATCCGGCTGCGCTTCGATCCCGCCCGGCTGCCCGCGCTGGCGGCGGGTTGGAAGCGGGACTTCCTGTTGCTGGTGGACGGCTGGTCGAAGGACGCCGACGCCAACACGGCCTTCGGGGATTCCGTTGAGCCCCTGCCCTTCCACAGCATGAGCGCCTATCCGTACCCGGCCTCGGAGCGCTTCCCGGACGACGCAGCGCACCGGGCGTGGCGCAAGGAATACAACGTCCGCCGGCCCGTGAACTTCATCGAGCCGCTGGTGGCGAGGCAGTAAGGACGAGGCGAGCCGGGGTCTCTGCCGTCAGCGACTTTGGCGATCCTTGCGAATCAGGGGCGCGCTGTCGTCGAGAAGAGCGGCAACGGCGTCCGCGCGAGTGACGGTTGGAAAGTCGTTCAGGAAGTCGTCGATGGAATCGCCGGCCTCGAGATAGTCGATCATGGTCTGAAACGGGACGCGAGTACCGCGATCTTACGGCCGCGCCACCACGTTGTCGATGAGCCGCGTCGCGCCGAGCCAGGCGGCCGCGGCCACCAGCACGGGCCCGGCGATTTCGGCCACTGGCTGGAGCTCGTCGGGATCGACGATCTCGAAATACTCGACGCGGATGCGGGGCTCGGCCACCAGCACCGTCAGCGCCGCCTGCTTCGCTCGCTCGGAGTCGCGCTCGCCGCGCGCGATGGCCGCTTGGGCCGCCGCGAGCGATTGGTAGAGCATCGGCGCCACGGCGCGCTCTTCGGCCGACAGGTGCTGGTTGCGCGAACTGAGCGCCAAACCGTCCCCTTCCCGAACCGTCGGCACACCCACGATCTCGACCGGAAGGTTGAGGTCCGCCACCATGCGCCGGATCACGGCCAGTTGCTGCGCGTCCTTCTCCCCAAAGTAGGCGCGGTCCGGCTGCACGATGTTCAGGAGCTTCGCGACGACGGTCGCCACGCCACGGAAATGCCCGGGCCGGAAACGGCCGCACAGATGCTCGGTGAGCGCCTCGACGTCCACGAAGGCTCGCTGCCGGCGCGGATACATCTCGGCTATCTCGGGGGCGAAGACCAGACCGGCGCCGCGCGCCTCCGCGAAGGCGGCGTCGGTCGCGAGCGTGCGCGGATAGCGCTCGAAATCGTCGGCGCGGTCGAACTGAATCGGGTTGACGAAGATGCTGACAGCGACCGCCCCGCACTCGGCGCGTGCGGTTTCGATCAAGCGGCCGTGACCGGCATGCAGCGCGCCCATGGTCGGGACCAGGCCGATGGTTTTCCCCGAGCCGCGCAGCCGCGCCACCGCCTCGCGCACGCCCGCGATGGTGTGAACCAGTTGAGCGCTCATGCCGGATAGAGTCCTCGGCGGACCTCATCGGCATAGGTTTGCGCGGCCTTCACCATCAACTCGCCGACCTCGGCGTACTGCTTGACGAACGGCGGCACCGGGCCCTCGAACAGCCCCAGCGCGTCGTAGGACACCAGCACCTGGCCGTCGCAATGCGGGCCCGCGCCGATGCCGATGGTGGGGATCGCCAGCGCCGCCGTCACCGCCGCAGCCACCGCGTCCGGGATGGACTCGAGAACGATGGAGAACGCGCCGGCATCCTCGAGCGCGTGCGCGTCATCGAACAGACGCTTGGCCGCGTCCTCGTCGCGCGCCTGCTGCCGATAGCCGCCGATCTGGTGGACCGACTGCGGCACCAGGCCGAGGTGCCCCATCACAGGAATCCCGATCTCGACCAGCCGCTTCACCACGTCGATCATCGGCCGCCCGCCTTCGATCTTCACCGCCGCCGCGCAGCCTTCCTGCAGCAGGCGGCCGGCGTTGCGCACGGCCTCGGGCACCGTGACCTGGTAGCTGAGGAACGGCATGTCGGCGACCACCAGTGCGCGCCGCGCGCCGCGGCTCACGGCCCGCGTGTGATGCACCATGACGTCCAGCGTCACCGGCAGCGTGGTCTCCTCGCCCATGATGACGTTGCCGAGCGAATCGCCCACCAGCAGCACGTCGATGCCGGCGCGGTCGAACAGACGCGCCATGGTGGCGTCGTACGCCGTGAGCACGGGGATCCTTTCGCCGCGCTGTTTCTTCTCCTTGAGATCGGGGACGCGGATACGTTTGTCGGCCATGGCTAGTCTCCTCGGAGCAGCATCTCGATCTCGCGAGCCTTGTCCTCGGCCAGCCCGCGGCGGCGCGCCACTTCCAGAACGTGCAAGCCCGCCGAACGGTACAGACCCGCCACCGACGGCGGCACCGAGGCAAGGCTGGGCAGGTGATGCCGCACGGTCGCCGCGTCGCCGCGCTCGATGGGTCCGGTCAGCGCTTTCTCGGGTCCGAGCGCCAGCGCGTTCGCCACTCCCGCGTAGATCAGCGGGCCGAGCGCGTCCAGCGCCGTCTTCTCGTCGATGCCTGCCGCCTTCATCAGGATAGCAGCCGCGTCGATCAGGCCCGCCATGTAGTTGCTCGCCATCACTGCGGCCGCGTGGTAAAGCGGCATCGCCTTCGGCGCCACGTGCAGCGCGGTGCCGCCAAGGAGTTTCACGATCCTCTCGCCCCAGGCCACCGCGTCGGGGTCCCCGCAGACCGCAAAGGTGGATCCGGGAAGAGCGTTGACGCCGGCCTCGGGACTCACCACGGTCTGCAGCGGGTGCAACGCGCCGCAGGCCAGTCCGACGCGCCGCAGCGGCTCGAGGATTTCCGGGCCGCGCGAACCGCAGGTGTGGAGCGCCACGCCCTGTCGCCAGCCCGAATACGCCAGCGTGTGCGCGACGCCGGCCACCGCGGTGTCGCTGACGGCGATCAGGATGCGGCCCGCGTGTTCGTGAAGCTGGCGCGGAGAAACGGCGGCGGCTCCAATGAATTCGGCCGCTTGTGCGGTGCGCCCGGGGCTGCGGCCCGCCACGGCGACCACCGGTTCGCCGCGCTCGCGAAGCAGTCGCCCCAGGGCCTGCGCCACGCGGCCCGTTCCGGCGATGCCGATCGATTCCTGAAGAGTCGCGTTCACGTTCGATTAGGCTGGTGCCATTGTATCGAAACAGGCCGTGAAGCGGCCTACAATTGTTCTCGGGAGGGAACCGGCCATGGGCGCGATGAACGCGGACGAACTTGGCGTTTTCAGGTCGCAACTCGTCGAGCGGCGGGGGCGGATCGAGGCGGTCCGCGCTTCCGTGGGCGAATCGCCCGATCTGGCGCGGCTGCTGGGCGAGGTGGATGCGGCCCTGGCCCGCATGGAGCACGGCACCTTCGGCATCTGCGATACCTGCCACGGCACCATCGAGCGCGACCGGCTCATGGCCGATCCGCTCGTCACGCTGTGCATCGACCACCTGAACGCGAACCAGCGGCGCGCGCTCGAGCACGATCTCGAACTGGCGGCGGCGATCCAGACCCGGCTGCTGCCGGAGCGCGATCTTTCTTGTCTCGGCTGGACCGTTCACTACCGCTACCAGCCCGCCGGTCCGGTAAGCGGCGATTTCTGCGACCTGGCCTCGGATGGCGGCGAGCGGCTGTTCTTTGCCCTGGGCGACGCTTCGGGCAAGGGCGTGGCCGCGTCGCTGCTGATGTCTCACCTCCATGCGACGTTTCGAACGCTACTCTCGCTGGGCACGCCGGCCTGCGACATGATGGAGCGCGCCAACCGGCTTTTCTGCGCCAGCACGCTGCCCTCGCACTACGCCACCGCCGCCTGCGGATTCGCGCACCGTTCGGGGGAGATCGAAATCGCCAACGCGGGCCACTGCCCCCCGCTGGTGCTGCGGCGCGGAGGTCTCGAAACGATCCCGGCGACCGGCCTCCCGCTGGGCCTGTTTTGCGAGGGCCGCTACTCGGCCGCGCGCATCCACCTCGAGCTGGGCGAGGCTCTGATTCTCTACACCGACGGTGTAACGGAAGCGAGGAATTCCGCCGATCAAGAGTATGGCCCGGAACGGCTGGCGGCGCTGCTTCCGCGCTGCGCGGGGTTGGCGCCGCAACCGATAGCGACGGCGTGTCTGGAAGATTTCGGGGCGTTTCTCGGCGGCGCGAGCCAGGCCGACGACGTGACGTTGATGATCATTGGAAGACAGGGGGCCCTCCAGCCGGCGGGCCAGTTGGTGTAAGCTACATCCTGCATGGAGGGCCGGTGAGCAAGCACAAGCATAAGTCGGATTCCGCGATCCGCCTGAACGAGGGCGAATACACCAAGGAACTGCGGCGGCTGCAGATCGAGCTGGTCAAACTGGAAGAGTGGGTCAAGCACGAGGGCCTGAAGGTGGTCGTCCTCTTCGAGGGCCGCGACGCAGCGGGCAAGGGCGGCGTGATCAAGCGCATCACCGAGTGCCTCAACCCGCGCGTTTGCCGCGTGGTGGCGTTGGGCGTCCCCACCGAGCGGGAGAAGACGCAGTGGTATTTCCAACGCTACGTCCCGCATCTGCCGGCGGCGGGCGAAATGGTTCTGTTCGACCGGAGCTGGTACAACCGCGCCGGAGTCGAGCGCGTCATGGGGTTCTGCACCGAAGCCGAGTACCTGGAGTTCATGCACTCGTGCCCGGAGTTTGAGCGGATGCTTGTGCGGTCGGGAATCCTTCTGCTGAAGTACTGGTTCTCGGTAAGCGACGAAGAGCAGGAGCGGCGTTTCCAGGCCCGTATCAAAGATCCCACCAAGCGCTGGAAGCTGAGTCCGATGGACCTGGAGTCGCGGCGCCGCTGGGTGGAGTACTCCAAGGCCAAGGACGACATGTTCTCCTACACGGACGTGAAGCAGGCGCCCTGGTACGTGGTCAACGCCGACAACAAGGAATGCGCGCGCCTGAACTGCATGCATCACCTGCTCTCGATGATTCCGTACAAAGACCTGACGCCGGAGCCCATCAAGCTGCCGGAACGGGTGCGCAGCGCGTACGTGCGCCCGCCCATCACGGACCAGACTTTCGTGCCTGAGATTTACCGGCCGTAGCTACCCCAGCTTGGCGGCGGCCGCTTCCATCATGATGAAGAAGGCCTGGCCCTCGGCGGCGACTCCGGCACGGTCGAAGTTGGGCGCGCCGCATACCCCCTGCACGTAACCGAACGAATCCATCTTGGCGCGCGCGGAGGCACGCATACGGTCGGCGGCGGCGAGATACCGCTCCGGCAGCCAGCCGCCCTTCACACCGGTGAAGATCGCGAAGGCGAGCATCTGGGCGAGGTTGGTTTCGACGAACGTGTCGGGACGGTCCACCAGGTTGTGGAAGAGGCCGTCGGGACGGTGGAAGGCGAGGCAGCCGTCGATGATGTCGCGGGCGAAGGCGGCCAGCCGCCGGCGGTCTTGGGCGCGATCCGCAGGCAGGGCGCGAATCACGCGCGCCAGGCCCGCTGCCGCCCAACCGTTGCCCACTCCCCAGAAGCCGGGGTCCTTGAACTGCCGCGCGCCGTCGTCCCAGATGTGCGCGAGCAGCTTCCTGGCGGGGTTCCAGAGGCGCTTGCGATAGCCGTCGATCTGGCGCAGCGCCTCATCGTAATGGCCGCTCGCCGCGAGGAATGGCGGAGCGCCGTTGAGACCGTCGGACCACATCTCGGGCCTGCCGAAGACGTGGTAGAGCGTCCCATCGGAGCTGCGCGGCGCGCGCACGAGGATCCATTCGAGAAGGCCGCGCGCGGCTTCCTGGATCCCGGCGTCGCCGGTCATCTCGCCGGCGCGCCAATACGCTTCGCCGCCCATGGCCGGGTCCGTCGGGCTGCCTTCGATCACCACGCCCAGGCGGCCGTCGGGGACTCGCTGAACGATGGCGGCCTTGGTGAGCAGAATCACGCGAGCGCGGTCGCCGGCTTCGAGAAAGGCCTGGGCCAGGATTCCCTGCTCCCAGTCGCGGCGCTGCATGGCCAGTGCCGCTTCTGCCGCTTTGGCGATCGAAGGTGAGGCGCCCGGCTGGGCTTTGCTCAGCCCGAGCAAGCCGGAAGTGTGGAGAAAGCGGCGGCGGTTCATCGGTTGACCATTCTAGCGAGCCGCGAACACATTTTGGCCGCTCAATGTACAATGAAGTTCCAGAAGTGGCCGATCGAATCAGCACGGACGCGGGCAAGAAGGCAGCGACGCTGCTGCGGCAGCTCGGCATCTTCAGCGCCACCGCGCTGGTGATCTCGAACATGATCGGCCAGGGCATCTTCACCACCACCGGCTTTCTGGCGGGCGATCTCGGAAGTGCCCGGCTGGTGCTGGGCATCTGGGTGGTGGGCGCCCTGTTTGCCCTGGCGGGAGCGCTCTGCTATTCCGAATTGGGAATCAACTTTCCGAGTTCGGGCGGCGAGTACGTTTACCTGACGCGCGCCTACGGCCCGACCTGGGGCTTCATGACGGGCTGGGTTTCCTTCTTCGCCGGCTTCTCGGCGCCGATCGCGGCCGCTTCGCTGGCCTGCGCGAAGTACCTGGGCGGGGTGCAGGAGGCGGTGCGGCGCGGCGTCGGCAACGGCGGCCCGGAATGGGCGCGATCCGCGAGCGGCCTGCTGCCCGATCTGGGGGGCAACTGGATCACGGTGAGCATGGGATGGGGCCACATCCAGTTGCAGTTCGGTCCCGCGCAGGTGGTTGCGGGGACGCTGATCGCTGTGCTGACCGCGGTCAACATCTTCGGCGTGCGGCGCGTGGCGAAACTCCAGAACCTGCTCACGGGCGTGAACCTGACGGTCATTCTGGCATTCATCGTGTTGGGCCTGGTTGCCGGCCACGGAAGCTGGGGCCATTTCTCGGAAGGCGTTGCGCGCACTTCGAAATTCCCCGTGGGCGCGCAGTTCGCCATCAGCCTCTTCTGGATCTATGTGTGTTACAGCGGCTGGAATGCGGCCACCTATGTGGCGGAGGAACTGAAGCTGCCGGAGCGGACGCTGCCGATGGCGCTGACGTTCGGCACGCTGCTGGTGGCGGCCATCTACATCGCGCTCAACGTGGTGTTCCTCTACGCGCTGCCGCTCGCGGGGATGAGAGGCGCCGACGGCAGACCGATCGTGGAGATCGGCGCGACGGCCGCCACAGCGCTGTTCGGGCCCGCGATGGGCGGCCTGTTCGGCGCGCTCATCGCGCTGTGCCTGGTGGCCACGGTGAACGCCGAAGTCACGGTGGGGCCACGGGTCTACTATGCGATGGCGCAGAACCGCGCGTTCTTCAAGATGGCGGCGCACGTGCATCCGCGCTGGCGCACGCCGGTGATCGCGATCCTGTGCCAGGGACTCTGCGCGGTGCTGATGACGTTGACGCCATTCCCCGACCTGGTGGTCTACATCGGCTTCAGCCTGACTTCGTTCGCCGTGCTCTCGGTGGCCTCGCTGTTCTTTTTCCGGAGGCGGCCGAACTGGCAGAAGCTGCGCATCGTGAGCTTCGCCTGGCCATTGATCCCGCTGGTATTCATCCTGGTGGGCCTGTGGACGATCGTCTACGGCGTGATGCTGCGGCCGGGAGTTTCGATTGCGGCCATCCTCACGATCGCCGCGGGGGCCGCGGTGTATCACACGCGCATCAAGCAGGCGTGAGAACGGGCTACCTGACGGAACTCAGTTCGCGGAGTGAGTAGGATGGCCGTTTGTCAACGACCTCGTCGGATTCGCCGGTCGTCCTGAAGATCTCGAGTTCGCTGCCGTGCCTCTCGAAGACG
>Ga0335080_10004909_pt1 | contig 13693 bp, 15 predicted proteins | sample Lox_Sample_34_FD_206720 | JGI IMG/M metagenome (GOLD analysis project Ga0335080, IMG submission 206720) | Soil microbial communities from Loxahatchee National Wildlife Refuge, Florida, United States - Lox_Sample_3.4 | ecosystem: Environmental > Terrestrial > Soil > Wetlands | place: USA... | reverse complement strand
CCCGCCTCGTCGAGGCAGCCGCCGAGGCGCACGAGCCGCACCGCATCGCGTTTTACCTGTCCGATGTCGCAGCCGCCTTCCACGGCCTTTGGAACAAGGGCAAGGACGAAGCGAGCCTGCGGTTCCTGGTTTCTGCCGACGCCCCGTTGACGGCGGCGCGGCTCGCCCTCGTCGAGGCGACCGCCACCGTGATCGCATCGGGTCTGGAGATCATGGGCGTCACCCCTGTAGAGGAGATGCGCTGAATGCTGCCGAAGCAACCCAAGTTCGAGCCTGGCGATCCGGCGAGTCCGGCGCTCTTGCGCCGCCGGAATCAGCTGCGGCCCGCCGGTCTAGAGCCGGACCGCGACACGACCTTGCGCGCGGTCAGGGAGCCGCAGCCGAGTCTGCTGCCCGAGGGCGAACCGCCGGTCGACGATGATTCGGAGCCGGACATACCGCCGTCGCCCGGCGCGGCCGCTCCGCTCGCGGCGGCGCCCGAGCGCGTCTATGGCGAAAGCGGACGCCGCGGCCGGTGGCTGGCCGCGGTCGCGGTCGCCGCGGTCGTGGTCCTGGGCGGATCGTCCTGGCTCCTCTATCACGCGCTGACGGGGCGGACCGCGGCGAACGGGGATGTCCCGTACATTGCGGCCGACGCCGGTCCGGAAAAGGTGCGGCCGCCGCAGGAAGGCGGCGCGCAGACCGCGAACCAGGACATGCGCGTCTACAACGAGATCAATGGCGCCAAGCCGCCGCAGGAGAAGGAAGTTCTGCTCCCGCAGCCGGAAGCGCCGATGACTCCGCCGACGACCGCTCAGCCGGACAGCACCCAGAACCAGGGCAGCGCTCAGAACCAGCCGGCTGCCATTCCGAGCGTCCCGGCGCCGAACCTGGATCTGGCGCCCGCAGCAGGATCGTCAACGTCGCCGCCAGCGGCAGATCCATCCACCGCAGCGGGCAACGCGGCCGCGCCGCCGACGCAAACCGCGATGGCGACGGGCGTGTTCCGCGTGCAGCTTGCGGCCGTCAAATCGGCGGATGCGGCTCAGACGGCATGGAAGAAGCTGACCAAGACCTACCCGGACGTCCTCAAGGGCCTGAAGCTGGACGTCGTGAGGCTGGATCGCGGCGCCGACGGCGCTCTCTATCGCGTGCAGGCGGGTCCGTTCGCCGATCGCAGCGCGGCGGAGGGCGCCTGCGATCGCCTCAAGGGGAAGAACCAGCCCTGTCTGGTCGTGGCACCCTAGCGTGCATTGACGATGCCGATCGCCGCCATTCTCGGCTGCTCCGGGCCGACGCTCACCGCGGCGGAGGCGGAGTTCTTCCATGCCGCCGATCCGCTCGGCTTCATCCTGTTCCAGCGCAACTGCCAGACGCCGGAGCAGGTGCGTCGCCTGGTGCAGGATTTGCGGACGACGATTGGCCGGTCGGATGCGCCGGTCCTGATCGACCAGGAGGGCGGTCGCGTCGCACGCCTGCGTCCTCCGGCTTGGCGGCGCACGCCGGCGGCCGGCCGCATCGGCGCGCTCGCCGCGCAAGATCCTGCGGTCGCCGCGGAGGCCGCCAAACTCAACGCGCAGCTCATGGGACGCGAGCTGGCTGACCTCGGCATCACCGTCGACTGCGCGCCGGTGCTGGACCTGCAGCTTCCTGGCGCCCACAGCGTCGTCGGCGACCGTGGCTTCGGTGCCGACCCCGAACTCGTCGCCCGCCTCGGTCGCGCCGTTTGCGACGGGCTGCGTTCGACCGGCATCACGCCGGTGATCAAGCATGCGCCCGGCCATGGTCGCGCCCTCGTCGACAGTCATCACGAGCTGCCGCGCGTCGACGCCAGCCTCGCTGAGCTTCGCCGGACCGACTTTGTCCCGTTCAAGCGTCTGGCCGATATGCCCTGGGCCATCACCGCGCACGTCGTCTACACGGCGATCGATCCCGAGCGTCCAGCAACGACATCCTCGACCGTCATTGCCGATATCATCCGCGGCGAGATCGGCTTCGAGGGCGTGCTCGTCAGCGACGACCTGTCGATGGAGGCGCTGAAGGGAGATATCGGCGACCGCGCCAGGCGAGCGCTGGCGGCCGGTTGCGACTTGGCGTTGCATTGCAACGGCAAGCTCGACGAGATGCGCGCGGTGGCCGCGGTCGCCGGCCCGATTGGAAGTGCGACGGCCGTGCGGCTCTCGCGCAGCGCGGCGAATCCGGCGCAACCGGCGGCGTTCGACAGGGGGACGATGGAATCGCGGCTCGACAGCCTCTTGGCGACGGGATAGGGCGCGCATGCCGTCGATCGATCTTTACACCGTCTCCGTCTGGATTCTGCCCGTCTTGTTCGCCGTGACCCTGCATGAGGCCGCCCACGGCTTGGTCGCTTGGCGCCTCGGCGACGACACCGCCTACCGCCTCGGTCGCGTCTCGGCGAATCCGTTTCGCCATATCGACCCCTTCGGCACCGTGATCCTGCCGGGCATCCTGCTGCTGTCCGGTTCATCCTTTCTGTTCGGCTATGCCAAGCCGGTTCCGGTCCGCGTCGCCAACCTGCGGCATCAACGACGCGATTCGATTCTCGTCTCGGCGGCCGGCCCGGGCGCCAACCTTCTCATTGCCATCGTATCGGCTTTCCTTCTGCATCTCGTCGCGCTGCTGCCCACCGAAGCTGCCGCCCTGTGGACGCATCGCACGCTCGTGAATTCCGTTCTGCTCAACGTGTCGCTCGCGGTCTTCAACATGCTGCCGATCCCGCCGCTCGACGGCAGCCGGGTCGTGCTGGGGCTGCTGCCGAACGAGCTGGCGCGGGTTTATCAACACCTGTTCCGCTACGGGCTTCTGCTGGTCATCGGCATCGTTCTTCTCCTGCCCATGATCGGACGGAATCTCGGCGTGAATCTGGACATTATTGGCTGGATGATGCGCGGTCCTGTGGGCTATCTCTTGCACGTGATCGCAGTGATCACGGGGCTCCGCTAGGACGCGTGAGGATGGCCACCATTCCATTGGACGAAGCGTTCGAGGATACCGGCAAGACCGGCACCAGCGACTCGCAGTTCGTGCTCGACCTCGACGGTTACGAAGGGCCGATCGACGTGCTGCTGAACTTGGCGCGCGATCAGAAGGTCGACCTGACGAAGATCTCCATTCTCGACCTGGCCGATCAGTACCTCTCGTTCGTCGCGCGCGCGCGGCGCCTGCGGCTCGAACTGGCCGCCGACTACCTGGTCATGGCGGCGTGGCTCGCCTATCTCAAGTCCCGCCTGCTGCTGCCGGAACCCGAGACCGTCGACGGCGAGCCCACGGGCGCGCAGATGGCGGCGGCCCTGGCATTTCAACTCCAGCGTCTCGAGGCGATGCGCGACGCCGCTGGCCGCCTCATGGCGCGCGCCCAGCTCGGCCAGGACTTCTTCGGCCGCGGCGCGCCGGAGCGGGTCCCGGTCGTGCAGACGCCGGTCTATGCCGTGAAGCTCTACGATCTCCTCCGGGCCTACGGCGCCATCGCGACCCGGCGGCAGGCCGGGACGCTGCACATCCTGCCGACCGAGATCTATTCGATGGACGATGCGCTGCAACGGCTGGGCGACATGCTCGGTCAGTCGCTCGATTGGCGCACCCTGGTGAGCTTCCTTCCGGCCGACTGGCTGGAGGGCGTCCGCGGCCGCTCGGCCGTTGCCGCAACCTTCGCGGCGACCCTCGAAATGGTGCGTTCGGGTCGCGCCGAGCTGCGGCAGGACGCGATGTTTGGTCCCATCTATTTGCGCCCCGCGCAGGTGAAGCATGACTGACGACGACCGGTTCCAGCAGCTTCGGGTTCTTGAAGCGATGATTTTCGCCTCGGCCGAGCCGGTTCCGGAGGCGGGTCTTGCGGCCCGCCTACCGGAGGGGACGAACCTGCCGGACCTGCTGCAGGAACTCACCACCCTCTACGCGAACCGGGGCGTCAATCTCGTGCACCTCGACGACAAATGGGCGTTCCGGACGGCCCCCGATCTCGGGCCGCGCCTGCAGATCGAGCAGCGGGTTACGCGGAAGCTCTCGCGCGCGGCCCTCGAAACGTTGGCGGTGATCGCCTACCACCAGCCGGTGACCCGGGCGGAGGTGGAGGAGGTGCGTGGCGTCGCCCTCTCCAAGGGCACCCTGGATACGCTGCTGGAGATCGGGTGGGTGCGGCCGAAGGGGCGCCGGCGCACGCCAGGACGCCCGGTCACATGGGTGACCACCACGGATTTTCTCGACCACTTCGGCCTCGAGAGCCTCGAGGCGTTGCCCGGCGTGGAGGAACTCAAGGCGGCGGGCCTGCTCGACGTCCGCTCCGCCATCTCGTCGCTCGGTGCCCAGGCCCTTGCCGATACGGCCCGGCCAGCCAATCACGACGGGACTGATTCAGATCAGGCCGATGAGGATGAAGGCGAGGTCGCGACGGCCGATGAACTGGACGAGGCGGCCCTCGTGGCGGCGCTGGGCGAACTGCCGGAAGAAGACTGATCGCATCCGGAGCTTGGTTAATATTCGCCGGCAGGCCTTTGATTTCCCTGTCTCGGCGCCCTAAATAGCCTGTAAGCTTTGCGGCAAGGCCCGCGTTGCGGCGCCGGGAGCTTTTTGCCATAGTCCGCCGCAAGCGGCGGATGGCGCAACACTCAGTCAAGGAGCAGCAGACCAATGGGATTCAACAGCATTTGGCATTGGCTGATCGTGCTCGTGATCGTCCTCGTGCTGTTCGGCGGTCGCGGCAAGATCTCCAACATCATGGGCGACCTCGCCCAGGGCATCAAAGCCTTCAAGAAGAACATCAAGGACGAGAGCAAGGATCAGATCGACACTCCGTCCGCCAAGGTCATCGAGGGCGACGTCGTCGGGCATAAGGACAAGGCGGCTGGCTGAAGCGTTGGCGCCGCGGCGAGAGTCAGGTGCGCTCCTAGATGTTCGACTTCAGCATGTCCGAAATCCTGATCATCGGCGTGGTGGCGCTCATCGCCATCGGTCCGAAGGAATTGCCGGGCGCGCTCAAGACCTTTGCCTACTGGACCAAGCAGGCTCGCAAGCTGGCACGCGAGTTCCAGTCGGGCGTCGATGACCTGATCCGGGAGGCCGAGCTCGACGAGGCGCGCAAGGCCGTCGAGGACGCGCGCCGCAACATCAATCAGGAAATCGAGCAGACCGTCGATCCTGGCGGGGAGATGCGAAAGGTGCTGGCCGAAGATCCGACCGGGCCGTCGGTGCCGACCCCGAGCATCGGGGCAACGCCCTCGGCTCCCGCCGTCGCTGCGCCGCCGGCGTCGGAGCCAGCGGCCGCACCGGTGGCGGAGCCAGCGGCTGCACCGGCCGAGGACCCGAAGCCGGCTGCTGCCGGGGAGCTGCAGAAGACGGCCTGATCATGGCGACGGACGAGGACCCGAACGAGGCCAAGAAGATGCCTCTGCTCGATCATCTGATCGAGCTGCGCCAGCGTTTGTTCTACGCCGCCCTCGGCCTCCTCGTCGCCTTCATCGGCTGCTGGTTCGTCTCGCAGCACATCCTGAATTTCCTGCTGCAGCCGCTTAACGACGCATGGATGAACCAATACGGGACGCGGCTGCCCGAGGTCGTCTACACCAACCTGACCGAGGCGTTCTTCACGCGCGTCAAGCTCTCCTTTTTCGGCGCGATCGTCGTCGCTTTCCCGATCATCGCCGGGCAGCTCTGGGCGTTCGTGGCGCCCGGACTCTACAAGCACGAGAAGTCCGCGTTTCTGCCGTTCCTCGCCGCGACCCCCATCCTGTTCCTGATGGGCTCGGCTTTGCTCTACTACGTCCTGCTGCCGGTCGCATGGAAGTTCTTCATCAGCTTCCAGACCGCTGGCGGCCCCGACCAGGCGCCGATTCAGCTGCTGCCGAAGGTGAGCGAATACGTCACGCTCGTGATGCAGCTGATCTTCGCCTTTGGCTTCTGCTTCCAGATGCCGGTCTTGCTGACTCTGCTGACGCGGGTCGGCATCATCACCTCCGATACGCTGAAGCAGAAGCGTCGCTACGCGATCGTCATCGTGTTCATCGTCGCCGCCATCGTGACGCCGCCCGATCCGATCAGCCAGTGCACGCTGGCCTTGCCCCTGCTCGTGCTCTACGAGGCTTCCGTCTGGCTCTCCGTCATGGTCGAGCGCAACCGCGACAAGCGCGAGAAGGAAGAGCGCGAGAAGCGCGAGAAGGAGCTAAGCGGCGACGACCCGAACATCCAGAAGCGGAGCACCGCCGCGCCGGTCTGATGCCGTCCGGGGGCCACCCCGGACCTCGGTGGACGCCGCCACATTGCCGCCGTATATAGACGGCCCTCTGGGGGGACGTCCCGATTCGCGCGGTCAGGCAGGCGATGCACGATCTGAAATCCATCCGCGATGATCCCGCAGCCTTCGATGCCGGGTTGCGCCGCCGCGGCCTGCCGTTGCAATCGACCGAGCTGCTTGCGCTCGATGCCAAGCGACGGGCAGCGCAGACGAGACTGCAGGAACTGCAGCAGCGGCGGAACGAGGCATCGCGTCGGGTCGGAGCAGCCAAGGGTAAAGGCGAGGATGCGACCGCGCTCATGGCGGAGGTGGCGCAACTGAAGGACGCGATGGAGGCGGCCACGGCGGAAAAGGTGGCCGCGGCTGCGCAACTCGACGAACTCATCGCCGCGATCCCGAATCTTCCGGCGGCCGACGTGCCCGACGGCGCCGATGCCGAGGCCAATGTCGAGATCCGCCGTCACGGCCAGCAGCGGAACTTCGCCTTCGCGCCGAAGCAGCACTTCGAAGTCGGCGAAGGCCTGGGCCTCATGGACTTCGAAGCCGCTGCCCGGCTGTCGGGCGCGCGGTTCGTCGTTCTCCGGAACGAGCTGGCGCGTCTCGAACGGGCGCTCGGCGCCTTCATGCTGGACCTGCACACGCGGGAATTCGGCTATCAGGAGATCCTGCCGCCGTTGCTGGTACGCGAGCACGTCATGTTCGGCACCGGCCAGCTGCCGAAATTCAAGGACGATCAGTTCTGGACGCGCGAGGGCTTCGGGCTCATCCCCACGGCCGAGGTGCCGCTGACCAACCTCGCGGCCGACCAGATCCTGGATGAGGGTGCGCTGCCGCTGCGCTTCACGGCGTACACCCCGTGCTTCCGTTCCGAGGCCGGCGCCGCCGGCAAAGACACGCGCGGCATGATCCGCCAGCATCAGTTCAGCAAGGTTGAGCTCGTCAGCATCGCACATCCGGACCACTCGCCGGCGGAGCACGAGCGCATGACGGCCTGCGCCGAGGCGGTGCTGAAACGGCTTGACCTGCCCTACCGCGTGATGACGCTGTCGACGGGCGACATGGGCTTCTCGGCGCAAAAGACCTACGACATCGAGGTCTGGCTGCCCGGGCAGGGCGCCTATCGCGAGATCTCCAGCTGCTCCAACTGTGGCGACTTCCAGGCGCGGCGGATGAAGGCGCGCTTCCGCAAGGCGGGCGAGAAGGGCACGCGCTTCGTCCACACGCTGAACGGGTCCGGCCTGGCGGTCGGACGCACGATGATTGCGCTCCTGGAGAACTGCCAGGAGGCCGACGGTTCGGTCGTCCTGCCTGACGTGCTGGTGCCGTACATGGGCGGCCTGAAGGTCATCGCCCGGCATGTTTGACGCTCCGCTCGATCTCTCCAGCGCCCGTATCCTGGTTACCAATGACGACGGCATCAACGCGCCCGGCCTCAAGGTCTTGGAGGCGGTGGCGCGCAGCCTGTCGAATGATGTCTGGGTCGTCGCGCCCGAAGTGGAGCAGAGCGGTGCCGGTCACTCGCTGACGCTGCGCCGGCCCCTGCAGGTGCGCCGCATCAAGCCGCGCCGCTTCGCCGTCGACGGCACGCCCACCGACTGTGTGCTGCTGGCGGTCAACCACCTGATCCCGAAGCGGCGTCCGGACCTCGTGCTGTCGGGCGTGAACCGCGGCGCCAACCTGGGAGAGGACGTGACCTACTCCGGCACGATCGCCGCCGCGATGGAGGCGACGCTGCTCGAGATTCCGGCGATTGCGCTGAGCCAGCTCCGCGAGGGGACGAACATCCGCTGGCAGCCGGCCGAGAAACACGCGGCGACGATCATCCGCAAGCTGACGGCGGTGGAATGGCCGCGCGGCGTGCTCATCAACGTCAACTTTCCGAACGTCCCGGCCGCCGAGGTCGCCGGCATCCGCCTCGTGCGCCAGGGCCGCCGCGCGGGCGGCATCGAGATCGTGCCGATCAAGGATCCGGTCGGACGCCCGTATCTCTGGATCGGCGATTTCCTCAGCGACGAGTCCCTCGATCGCGACACCGATCTGGCCGCCACGCGGGCCGGCGCGATCTCCATCACGCCGCTGCATCTCGATCTGACGCACGGCGCCATGCTGGGACGGCTCAAGAAGGTCTTCGCGTGAGCCTGGCGGCGCAGAAGATCCGGCTTGTCATGATGCTGCGCCAGTCGGGGATCACCGACACCGCCGTCCTGGCCGCGATCGAGCGGATCCCGCGCGAGGCCTTCGTCCCGGCGACGTTCGTCGACCAGGCCTATGAGAACCGTACGCTGCCCATCGGCCGCGGCCAGACCCTGAGCCAGCCGGAGGTCGTCGCCCTCATGACCCAGGCGCTCGAGCTCAAACCGCGGCACAAGGTGCTGGAGATCGGCACCGGCTCCGGCTATCAGACCGCGGTGCTCTCGCGCCTGGCGCGCCGCATCTACACCATCGAGCGACACAAGCCGCTGTTGAAGGAGGCGGAAGCGCGGCTGGTCGCGCTGCGCCGCCACAACATCGTGACCCGGCACGGCGACGGCAGCCGCGGCTGGAAGGAGCAGGCGCCGTTCGACCGCATCATCGTGACGGCCGCCGCCAGCGAAGTGCCGACCGCGCTCGTCGAGCAACTGGCCGTCGGAGGCGTCCTCGTCACCCCCATCGGTCCCGAGCGCGACGACCAGGAGCTCTATCGCATCGTCCGCACGGAATCGGGCTTCGAGCCGACGCGCCTGTGCACCGTCCGGTTCGTTCCGCTGGTTGCCGGCGCGCCGCCGGAAGAGGATTTCATATCCGGGCGCGAGCGCCACCGCGGTGCGGGGGCGCAGTGAACCGACGACCGGACGCAGGCCCGCTGAGCCCCTTCGGGTGGGTCGGCATAGCGGCGACCTGCCTCGCCGGCCTGTTGGTTGCAAGCTGCAACTCCGGCGGTCGACCGGAAGGCAGCACAGCCAGCGTCGGCGCTCCGGCGGGTGAGGAACCAACGCCGCCCAACGGCGCCCAGACGCCGGGGCTCTATCGTGCGTTTCCCGGCGATACCGTGTACGGGGTCGCGCAGCGCTTCGGCGTCCCCGTGCGGACCCTCATCCAAGACAACGGCCTCAAGCCTCCCTATCGCCTGGAGGCCGGCCAACCGCTGCACGTCCCGGTGCGCCAGGAGCATATCGTTCAGCCCGGCGACACCTTGTTCTCGATCGCCCAGATCTATGGCGTCGACCAGAGCAGTCTCGCCCGCGCCAACGATCTGCCACCGCCCTACGCCGTGAAGCCCGGGCAGCATCTCACGCTTCCCGGGCGCGTCGACGCGAATGGCCCGGCCCTTGCGGAATCGACGCCGTCTGCATCGGCGACACCGATGGCGCCCGCCGGCTCTCTTTCCGTGGAGCAACTGCCGCCGCCGAGCGCAAAGCCGGGCACGCCCACCGACGTCAAGCCGGCCACGGCCTTGCCGGGGGCCAAGCCTTCGACCGCGTCACCCGTGATCGCACCGCCGCCTCCGGCCGCCGCCCAGCCCGTTCCAGCGCCGCCGGGAAATCCGCCGAGTGCCGCTCAGCCGCCGCAGACCACAACGACACCGGAACCGCCGCCGCAGACGGCGACCGCCGTGCCCGAACCGGCGCCGCGTTCCAACAGCCCCTTCCTCTGGCCGATAAGAGGCAAGATCATATCCGGCTTCGGGGTGAAACCCGGCGGCCTGCACAATGACGGGATCAACATCGAGGCGGCGGCGGGCTCCCGCGTCGTGGCCGCGGAGGACGGCGTCGTCGCCTATGCCGGCAACGAGCTGCGCGGCTTCGGCAACCTCCTGCTTATCCGCCATGCCGACGGCTGGGTCACGGCCTACGCCCACAACGACAAGCTGCTGGTCAAGCGGGGCGACCATGTGAAGCGCGGGCAAGCGATCGCCCAGGTCGGCAGCACCGGCAACGTGACCTCGCCGCAGCTGCATTTCGAACTCCGCAAGGGGACGGAGCCCGTCGACCCCCTCAAGTATCTCGGTGCGTCCGGTACCGGGGCTACTCCAGCCGCTTCCCCAGGCGCCCCGCCAAATCCTGGATGAACTGCCAGGCGACGCGGCCCGAGCGGGCGCCGCGCGTGACCGACCACTCGTTCGCCTCGGCGCGCAGCGTCTCGACCGGCACGTTCAGCCCGTAGTGCGCGGCATAGCCCTCGATGATCGCGAAATAGGTGTCCTGGTCGCAGTGGTGAAAGCCGATCCACAGCCCGAACCGGTCGGAGAGCGAGACCTTCTCCTCGACGGCCTCCGACGGATTGATCGCGGTCGAGCGCTCGTTCTCGATCATTTCGCGCGGCATCAGATGGCGGCGGTTCGACGTGGCATAGAACACGACGTTGGCCGGCCGTCCTTCGATGCCGCCCTCGAGCACGGCCTTCAGCGACTTGTAGCTGGTGTCGCTGCTGTCGAACGACAGGTCGTCGCAGAAGAGCAGGCAGCGCCGCGGCGACGCGCGCAGCCGCTTGAGCAGGTTGGGAAGGGAGGCCAGGTCCTCGCGATGGATCTCGACCAGCGCGATCGGCGGCCGCCCGGCGGCGGCATTCTCCTGGTTCACCCCAGCGTGCGCGGCCTTGACCAGAGAGCTCTTGCCGGTGCCGCGGGCACCCCACAGCAGGGCATTGTTGGCCGGCAGTCCGGCAGCGAACCGGCGCGTGTTGTCGAGCAGGATGTCGCGCGCCCGGTCGACCCCGCGGAGCAGCGCCAAGTCTACCCGGTTGACATGCAGCACCGGCTCGAGCCGCTCCCCGTCGGTATGCCAGATGAACGCGTCGGCGGCATCGAAATCGGGCGGTGTCGGACCCCGCGGCGCCAAGCGCTCCAGCGCCTCGGCGATGGTGCGAAGCACCGGCAGCATGTCGGATTCGGTCATCGGAAATCGCCCTGTTGATCGGATCGCCCGCCGCCCGGCGCGAGCCTACCACAACACGGCCATTGGTCAATTTGGCAGGCGGTTCCGAGGGCTAGCAGGCCGCCCTTGCTGTAACATTGCAATTCATTGCTGGGCCGGTATAGTCCGCGCGCACGACGACGGGGACGGAGACAGGAATGTTCATTGCGACGGCCTACGCGCAGACCGCTGGCGCGCCGGCACCGGGGCTGGACATCATGTCCTTTCTCCCGTTCCTCCTCATCCTCATCGTCTTCTACTTCCTGCTGTTCCGGCCCCAGCAGCAGAAGGCCAAGCAGCACAAGCTCCTCATCGAAAGCGTCCGGCGCGGCGATCGAATCCTTACCGGCGGCGGGATCTACGGTGTGGTCACCAAGGTCGTCAACGCCGCCGAGGTCCAGGTCGAAATCGCCGATGGCGTCCGCGTCCGCGTTGCCAAGTCGACGATTGCGGATATTCCGTCGCGGACCTCCCCGGTCGCTGCAGCCGGAGCGCCCGCAAGCAGCAAACCCGACGCCGAGGAAAAGGACGACGAGGAAGAAGAAGCAGCCGAGCCGGAGTCCCGCGAAGCCAAGAAGCGCTAGCGGGACGAACGAGACGGTCGTCGACGGAAACCATACGCATCCGGCACTATGCTGCATTTCTCGAAATGGTCGATCTGGGTCACGCTCGGCATCCTGCTGGCCGGCCTCATCTTCGCGGCGCCCAACCTGCTGACTCGCGAACAAGCCGAGGCCCTGCCTTCCTGGTTGCCGCACAAGCAGATCAGCCTCGGGCTGGACCTTCGCGGCGGCTCATACCTGCTGCTTGAGGTCGACGTCCAAGGCGTCATCAACGATCAGTTGCAGACCGCCAAGGACTCGGTGCGGGACGTGCTGCAGAAGGCCAGGGTCGGGTATACGGGTATCGGCGTTGATAACGGAAAAGTCGTCGTCAAGCTGCTCAGTCCTGCAGATACCGACAAGGTCCGCACGCCCTTGCACGAGGTCGATCGCGACATGACGCTCGACATCGACGCTGCCGGCAACGTGTCGATGTCGCTCCCGGACAACATCATCCAGGCGCGTCAGAGCCGGGCGGTCGACCAGTCGATCGAGGTGGTCCGCCGCCGCGTCGACGAGACAGGTGTGAAGGAGCCGACGATCCAGCGCCAGGGCGAAAATCGCATTCTCGTGCAGGTGCCGGGCGTCGCCAATCCACAGGAGCTCGAGGCCCTCCTGGAAAAGACCGCCAAGATGACGTTCCAGTTCGTCGATCAGAACGTCCCGCAGGAGCAGGTCGACCGGGGGCAGGTGCCGCTGGAAGACGAAATCCTGCCGATGGACGAGTCGAACGCGCGAGCGGGCGGCCCGGCGAAGATGGCGATCCAAAAGCGCGTCATCGTCAGCGGCGAACACCTGGTGCAGGCGTCGCCCGGATTCGATCAGTACGGCGCGCCGGACGTGCAGTTCAAGTTCGACTCTGTCGGCGGCAGGCAGTTCTGCGCGGCGACGAAGGACAATATCGGCCGCCTGTTCGCCATCGTCCTCGACAAGAAGATCATCAGCGCGCCGCGCATCCAGTCCGCCATTTGTGGCGGCGATGGAATCATCACGGGACATTTCACGACCCAGGAGGCGAATCAGCTGGCGATCCTGCTCAACGCCGGCGCGCTGCCGGCGACGCTGACAAAGGTCGAAGGCAGCACGGTCGGCGCCGACCTCGGCGCGGACTCGATTGCCGCCGGCAAGCTGGCGTCGATCATGGGCATCGTGCTCGTCGTCGTCGCCATGGTCATCTTCTACGGCATGTTCGGACTGTTCGCGGACGTCGCACTCATCTTCAACGGCATCCTGCTGCTGGCCGCGATGTCGCTGCTGCAGGCGACGCTGACGCTGCCGGGCATCGCTGGCGTGGTCTTGACGCTCGGCATGGCGGTCGACGCCAACGTCCTCATCTATGAGCGCATCCGCGAGGAGATGCGCAACGGCCGCGGGCCGGTGACAGCGATCGATCAGGGCTATCGCGGGGCCATGGGCACGATCTGGGATTCGCACATCACGACCATCGTGTCCGCCATCGCCCTTTACGCCGTTGGCACCGGGCCGATCAAAGGCTTCGCCGTGACGCTGGGCATCGGGCTTGTGATCTCTCTGTTCACGGCCGTCGTCGTCGTGCGTCTCATCACCGCGACTTGGCTCCGCCATGCGCGGCCCAAAGAACTGCCGCTGTAGCCCGTCATGTTCTACCGTCCCGTTCACCTCATTCCGCCGAACACGCGCATCGACTTCATGCGCTGGCACAAGATCACGTTCGTGATCTCCTTGTGTCTCGTCCTCGGTTCCTTCGCGCTGATCTTCCTCAAGGGCCTGAATTTCGGCATCGATTTCGAAGGCGGCATTTTGATCAAGGCCCAGTCGACGCAAGGACCCGCCGATCTGGCCACCCTGCGCTCGCAGCTCGACAGCATCGGCGTCGGCGAGGTGTCCCTGCAGGAGCTCGGATCGTCGACCGACGTTTCGATCCGGCTCGCGCATCAGAAGTACAGCGACGCGGATCTGAAGCAGGCCCAGGACGAGATCAAGAAGGAGCGGCC
>Ga0335080_10004908_pt1 | contig 13693 bp, 10 predicted proteins | sample Lox_Sample_34_FD_206720 | JGI IMG/M metagenome (GOLD analysis project Ga0335080, IMG submission 206720) | Soil microbial communities from Loxahatchee National Wildlife Refuge, Florida, United States - Lox_Sample_3.4 | ecosystem: Environmental > Terrestrial > Soil > Wetlands | place: USA... | reverse complement strand
CGATTCTCTACTTCGAAGCCTACGTCGTGGTTGATCCCGGCGACTCGGCCACCAAAGAGCGCGAGGTCATAAAGGACGAAGCGAAGTTCCGTGAACTCGACCAGCAATTCCGTCCCACCGGCTTCAAGGCCATGATGGGCGCGGAAGCGATCAAGGAACTACTGAAGCGCATTGAAGTCGATGGGCTCTCCACCGAACTGCGCGAGAAGATGAAGACCGAAACCTCGCTGCAGAAGCGGCTGAAGTATGCCAAGCGGCTCAAGGTCGTCGAAGCTTTCCGCAAGAGCGGCAACAAGCCGCAGTGGATGATTCTCGATGTGCTGCCGGTGATTCCACCGGAACTGCGTCCACTCGTTCCACTCGACGGCGGACGCTTTGCCACGTCCGACCTGAACGACTTGTATCGCCGCGTCATCAACCGCAACAACCGCTTGAAGAAGCTGATGGACCTGCACGCTCCCGAAGTCATCGTGCGCAACGAAAAGCGCATGTTGCAGGAAGCCGTCGACGCGCTCTTTGACAATGGCCGCCGCGGCCGTGTTCTGCGCGGCGCGAACAACCGTCCCCTGAAGTCGCTGTCCGATACGCTCAAGGGCAAGCAGGGACGCTTCCGCCAGAACCTGCTCGGCAAGCGCGTTGACTACTCCGGACGTTCCGTCATCGTGGTTGGCCCTGAACTCAAGCTCCATCAGTGCGGCTTGCCCAAGAAGATGGCGCTCGAACTGTTCAAGCCGTTCATCTATCACCGCCTCGAGCAGACCGGCAACTGCACCACCATCAAGCAGGCGAAAGAGATGGTCGAGCAGCAGGAGCCGATCGTTTGGGACATCCTGGAAGAAGTAATTAAGGATCATCCCGTTCTTCTCAACCGCGCGCCTACGCTCCATCGCCTCGGTATTCAGGCGTTTGAGCCGGTCCTCGTGGAAGGGAAAGCCATCAAGATCCACCCGCTCGTCTGTACGGCTTTCAACGCCGACTTCGACGGCGATCAGATGGCAGTGCACATTCCGCTGTCGCCGGAAGCGCAGGTGGAAGCGAGCGTTCTGATGCTCTCGTCGCACAACATTCTGTCGCCGGCGTCCGGCCAGCCCATCACGGTGCCGACCCAGGATATGGTGCTCGGTCTCTACTACCTGACCAAGGGCAAGCCGGGCTCGAAGGGTGAAGGCCGCTCTTTCGCCAACATCGACGACGTTTTGATCGCGCTCGAAATGGGTGAAGTCGAAACGTTGACCCCGATTCGTCTGCGTTATACCGGCCAGGTGATCGACCTGACCCAGGCCTATGACGATCAGGACATCAATCACACCGATCCCGTGCTGTTGGATCGGGAGTACATCAACACGACCGTTGGCCGCGCGATTTTGAACGACCATCTGCCCAAAGCCGCCGGCGTCAACATCTCCATGCCCTACATCAATGGCCTGCTCAAGAAAAAGGGTATTGGCCAGCTGGTGAATTACTGCTACCTGCAGTACGGCCTTGAGACCACGGTCAAGATGCTCGATGAAATCAAGTCGCTCGGTTTCCGCTATGCCACGAAAGCGGGCCTCTCCATCGGCATCGATGATATGGTCATTCCAGACAACAAGAAGACGCTGGTGAAAGACGCCGATAAGCAGGTCATCAACGTCCAGCAGCAGTACCTCGACGGCGCCATCACCAACGGCGAGCGCTACAACAAGGTCATCGAAATCTGGTCGGCCATCACGGAAAAAGTTGCCGACGAAATGTTCGGCCAGATGCAGAAGCGGGACAAGGAAGGCGAACTCAATCCGATTTACGTCATGGCCGACTCGGGCGCTCGCGGATCGAAACAGCAGATTCGTCAGCTCTCCGGCATGCGCGGACTGATGGCCAAGCCGACCGGCGAAATCATCGAGACGCCGATTACCGCCAACTTCCGTGAAGGGTTGACGGTGCTCGAATACTTCATCTCGACGCACGGTGCCCGCAAGGGATTGGCCGATACGGCGCTCAAAACCGCCGACTCGGGCTATCTGACGCGGCGTCTGGTCGACGTCGCCCAGGACGTGATCATCAGCGAATACGACTGCGGCACGGTGGACGGAATTTTCGTCTCCGGTATCGTCGAAGCGGGCGAGATCATCGAGCCGCTGCGCGACCGCATCGTTGGCCGTGTTTCGCTTGAGAAGATCAAAGACTATGACGGCCAGGTGGTGGTCGACATCAACCAGGAAATCACCGAAGAACTGGCCGGTGCGATTCAGGCTGCCGGCATCGAGCGCGTGAAGATTCGCTCCGTGCTGACCTGCGAATCTAAGCGCGGCGTTTGCGTCATGTGCTACGGACGCAACCTGGCGTCGGGACGTCTCGTCGAACTCGGCGAAGCGACCGGAGTGATCGCGGCTCAATCCATCGGCGAACCTGGAACCCAGCTCACCATGCGTACCTTCCACATCGGAGGTACGGCATCGCGAGTTTCGGAACAGTCTCGTCTCGATGCCAAGAGCAACGGCATCGTGCGCTTCATCAACCTGCAAACCGTTAAGTCGAAGAGCGGCGACCTCGTCGTCATGAACCGGCAGGGTTCGATCGCAGTCGTCGACGAGAAGGGGCGCGAGCGCGAACGTTATGCGGTCGTGTACGGCGCCAAGGTGAAAGTGACCGATGGCGGCCCGGTCGCCCTCGGCCAGGCTCTGGTCGAGTGGGACCCCTACACGTTCGCGATCCTCACCGAAATCGGCGGCACGGCCCAGTTCAAGGACCTTCAGGAGGGCATCACACTCCATGAAGAAGTGGACGAGGTCACCGGCCTCTCGCGTCACGTGGTTGCCGATTCGCCCGATGAGAAACGCCAGCCCGCAATTGTCATCAAAGGCAAGGCGAGCAAGCGCTACCTGATGCCGTCGCGCGCGCACTTGATGGTGCAGGACGGCGACACCGTATTCCCCGGCGACGTGCTGGCGAAGATCCCGCGCGAAACCACCAAGACCAAGGACATCACCGGCGGTCTGCCCCGCGTGGTCGAATTGTTCGAGGCTCGCAAACCCCGCGAAACGGCCGTCATCAGCGAAATCGATGGCACCGTCCGCTTCGGCGAAGTTGCCAAGGGCCAGCGCAAACTCTACGTCACCGCCGACAACGGCACCGAAAAGGAATACTCGGTTCCGCGCGGTGTGCATATCAACGTGCAGGAGGGCGAACGGGTAAAAGCCGGCGAGCCCTTGATGGACGGCCCGCTCAACCCGCACGACATCCTCGCCGTGCTCGGTGAAAAGGAGCTTCAGGCTTACCTGGTCAACGAAATCCAGGAAGTCTACCGCCTGCAGGGCGTGAACATCTCCGACAAGCACATCGAGGTGATCGTCCGCCAGATGATGCGTTGGGTAAAGGTCGAGGACGTGGGCGACACTACCTTCCTGCTCGAACAGCAGGTCGACAAGTTCCGCTTCCACGAGGAGAACGAGCGCGTGATCGCGCAGGGCGGCAAGCCGGCTACCGGACGTCCGCTCCTGCTCGGAATCACCAAGGCATCGCTCTCTACCGATTCGTTCATCTCCGCTGCCTCCTTCCAGGAGACAACGCGCGTGCTGACCGAGGCTTCGATTCAGGGCGCCGTCGATCATCTGCGCGGGCTGAAGGAAAACGTCATCGTCGGCCGATTGATTCCCGCCGGCACTGGCATGGAGTATTACCGCAATGTGCGCCTCTCTCCGGAAATGGAAGAGGCCGCCAGCAAGGTGCAGGAAGAAGTCTCGCAGGCTTACGAAGAGGCCGAGCGCGCGCTCGAACTCATGCGGCATGAAGGCGAAACCGAAGAACTGGCCGCCGAGTAAGACAAAACGATTCAAAACCCGGGGGCGACGTGAGTCGCCCCTCATTTTTCAGGTAGGGAATTTCGAGGCCTGTTGCGGCCTCTGCTTCATGGGATCCAAACCTGGAATCCAGACGAAGACTCTCTATTTGGATCCGTTCGCGTAACAATGTTGTTCTCAACATGTCTTTAGCCCTTGAACCACAGCGCCTGACTGGGCCACCTGCGGATCCTAACCGGCCGCCAGAGCCCATTCCCGGCGGTCTCATCCTGGCTCCCGCGCTCGGGCGCTTCTGGCGCCTGTTTCGCTTGTCGGTGTGGCGCGCCTTTGAGCACGATGCCTTCGCCACCGCCAAGGGTGGCGCCTATTCTTCCATCCTCACGTTCTTTCCTTTTTTGCTTGTGCTCGGCTCGGTAATGGCGACTGTGCGTCGCGGCGAAGTGTACCTGCGCGAAATATCCGATGCCCTCGGAAGAATTCTCCCGGCCGGCAGTTCGGCCGCTCTCTCCTATTTGCGAGGCAGCCCGAATCGCCCGGTGGGCTTGCTCATCAGCACTTCTCTTCTCACCATGTGGACGGCATCCGGCGTCATCATCTCCTGGATGGACGGCTTTCGCCGCGCTTACCAGTTGCCGAAAACCTGGGGTTTGTTGCAGGAGCGCGTGATCGCCATGTCGCTCGTACTGATGGCGGGACTGCCCCTGACATTCTCCACCATTCTGGTCGCGCTTGGCAGCCGGATTGAAACGCGGATTCTGTTTAATATGGGACACGAGTTCGGACCTTTGATCGTGCTCCTTGGGGGCGCCATTCGCTGGCTGATCGCCATCCTCACCAGCATTGCCGTCATGCAGTTGATCTATCACAACGCCGTTCCCCGCACCCAGCCCTGGCACAGCGTGCTCCCCGGCGCGGTCCTGGCCACGGCAATGTGGCTGTTGTGCACGGCATTCTTCGGATGGTACCTGCAACGCTATGTGGACTACAGCGTCATCTACGGATCGCTCGGCGTGGGCATCGCACTGCTGACCTGGATGTACCTCATCTCGCTGGTCGTGCTGATTGGCGCCGAATTCAATGCCATGCTCTTTCCGCGCGGACTGGCCAAGGCTCAGCGGCGCGTGAGCGTCGATGGCCGCTGATCGCTGACATGAGATCGAAGACCTTATTGCCCCCATCTGGCGCGCGCCGCGCAAAAATTGTCTGCACCATCGGTCCGGCCTGCGATTCAGAGGCATGCATCGTGGACCTTATGCGCCTCGGCATGGATGTCGCGCGCCTCAATTTCTCCCACGGAACTCATCCTGAGCACGTCAGACGCATTCGCCGGTTGCGGGAATCCGCCCGCAAACTCAACCGCACGATTTGCATTCTGCAGGATCTGCAAGGCCCCAAGATTCGCACCGGACGCTTGAAGAATGGCACGGCGGTTGAACTCAAGAAGGGTAGCCCCCTCACGATTACGCCGCGCGCAGTATTGGGAACCGCCCTGCTCGTCTCGACTGACTTTCGCGGATTGTCGCGCGAGGTTCGGCCCGGCGCTCGCGTGCTTTTGTCCGACGGCCGCATTGAGCTCCGGGTTCGCGCCGTTCACGGCAGCGATGTGGAATGCGAAGTGGTAAATGGCGGCACGCTGGCCGAGCATCAGGGCATCAATTTGCCGGGCGCGGCGGTTGCCATACCCGCGTTGACTGACAAAGACAAGCTCGATCTCCAGTTCGGATTGAAGCACGGAGTGGACTTGGTCGCGCTTTCATTCGTCCGCTCCGCCGATGACATCCGCATGGCCAAGGATCTCATGCGGAAGTTTGGCAGATCGGTACCACTGGTGGCCAAGCTCGAGAAACCCCAGGCCATTGAGCATCTGGAAGAAATTCTCGAAGCCACCGATGGGGTCATGATCGCGCGCGGCGATCTGGGCGTCGAGTTGGCCCCCGAGAAGGTCCCGATCATCCAAAAACAGGTGATTCAACGGGCCGGAGTCTGGCGCAAGCCGGTCATTACCGCGACCCAGATGCTCGAATCGATGACGGAAAACCCGCGTCCCACGCGCGCCGAGGCGAGCGATGTTGCCAACGCAATTTTTGACGGCACCGACGCCGTGATGCTTTCGGGCGAGACTGCCAGTGGACGCTACCCGCGCGAGACTGTGTCCATGATGGCGCGCATCATTTTGGAAGCCGAAACCAGCATCGCGCAAGCGCCGCCTGTGCCTCGGCGGCGCCACGAAAGGCGCGCTTACTCGATCGCCGAAACGATTTGCGAATCGATCGCCCACGCCGCCGAAGATTTGCCCATGCAGGCCATCGCCGTCTTCACCGAAACCGGCAACACTGCCCGCATGTTGTCCAAACACCGCCCGAAGGTCTGCATCTACGCCTTCAGCCGCAATCTCGAAGTCTGCAACCGCCTGAACGCTCTCTGGGGCGTGCATCCTGTGCACAAAGACAAGTGGGAATCGGCCGAGTCGATGCTCAAGACCGCGGAAAACGAACTCCTGCCCAAAGGATTGCTTCACGGCGGCGATGTGTTGGGACTTGTCGCGGGAACAAAGTTTACGAGCGGGGCGACGAACTTCATGCGGCTGCACACGGTGGGCGAGGATGAAAGGACGGCCACGCGTCGGGGAAAGTAACATCCCAATTACACTCAATGAACGGTTGCGGGAGTGACTCCCTCGACCTGGACGATCCTCTTGACAGGATCGAATCTGCCATTCAGCGCGACATGGGCAGCGGGGAAGGCCCGAACAGCCTCCGAGTTCTCGACGATCCAGATTGCCTGATCGTTGTCGGCGACAAAAACAGCGCGTTGGGGTTTCCATTCTGGATGGCCCACCGAAGCACCTCCACGCCAACATTTTTGGACGCAATCGGCGCCTCCTGGTTTGGTGTGTTGGATCCCACAAGCCTCATCGCTGATCCAGCCCGTAAGAGACGATGACTCTTGTTGAGCCGACAGGGATGCGAGCACCAGGAAACAAGCGAACGAGAAAACCAGCGCGACCCGACTTCTGATCATGCTTTCCCTCTCTTCGAGACTTGCAAGTCAAAGGTAATTCTGCCATCAAATGAATTGCACTGCCAGCACGGCTCAGAGTCAATGAGCGCTATCGCCTGATTTCAACAGTTGTCTTGCTTGGCTTCTAGTCAGGGTACTGATTAAACTGGAATGCGTGCTCGCCGGACTGCTTATTTTCGCATTGGTTGGCTGCATGGGATTGTTCGCAGCGTTGCGGCCTGAAACCTATGCTCGTTATTTCTTGGCGGAATATCAGCGTAGGGCGCTCTCCGGCAAGTTCAAGCCACTTTCATTGATAGGTTGGATAATTTGTTCTGTCTGCACTATTGCCATCATAGTTCTTCCCTTCGGGAGCAAGCTCAACTTCTTGGCCCCGGTGTTTAGCCCTTTGTTCTTTCTTGTTTGCGCCGTGGCTTATGTTTGGTGGGGAGTCAGACTCTTGCGCAACCCCGAATCATTCCTGAAGCGGACAACAGAACCTTGGAGCCGCCTACCTACGTGGGCAGTCCAATGCTTCGGCTAACTACTGCTCTGTGGCGCGGCGTGATTCTCGTATGGCTTCGCGGTAAAAATCAAAGACTTGTTGCGATGATTGGCGTAACATCCCGACTACACTCAGAATGTCAATCCTTTGCCAACATTCGCCATAGCTCCCGTGACCCCATTCCTCGACAACACTCTCGATCCCGCCGTCCGCGGCTCGCTCCACGCTCCGCAACCTCCAAACACTCACGCCCTCATCCTCACCCACGGCGCGGGAGGCAACTCGAACGCTCCTCTTCTCGTCACGCTCGCCGAAACTTTCTCCGCCCACGGCTACACCGTCCTCCGCTGCGATCTGCCGTTTCGGCAGGTGAAGCCATACGGCCCTCCCTTTCCCGCGCAAGCCGCACGCGATCGCGCCGGACTTCGCAACGCGGTTGCTGCGATGCGGAAACAAGTCAGTGGCAAAATCTTTCTCGGTGGCCACTCCTACGGAGGCCGCCAGTCCACCATGCTCTGCGCCGAAGAGCCCGATCTGGTCTCCGGCCTCCTGCTGTTGTCATATCCCCTGCATCCGCCGCGCAAGCCGGACCAGCTTCGCACGCAACACTTGCCGAATCTGCGCACGCCGAGCCTTTTCATTCACGGAACGCGCGACCCCTTCGGCAGCATCGAGGAGATGAAAGACGCACTTCGGCTGATTCCAGCGAGAAACGAATTAGTAGAGATAGAAGGCGCGGGGCATGACTTGGGTTTTAAGGGAAAGGGACAGGCGGCGGATCTTTCACCGCAGGGTTTCGCCAGATTTGTTGAAATGTTCGGGTCAGCGAACTGAAGGCCCAGTGGCACTTACTGATAGCTGACGACTGAGAACTGACGGCTTCCTCTAGTTCACCCAGCCCGACTTGCCGCCGCCGTTCGTCTTGTCCTGCTCCTCCGGCGGAATGTAATTCCCATGCTCGTCAAAAGTGACCTTGCGGTCGTGCTCCCGCATGTAGACTTCAAACTTCCGCGCCGCGCGCCTCCGCTTCCATCGGTAGTAGGTATTCCGAATGCCGAAATATTGCTCGGAAGCCGCGTAAGTCATTCCCCGGCGCGGCATGAACTTCACGAACAAAAACCCGAACAGCAGTCCGCCAAGGTGGGCGAAGTTCGCGACGCCGTTTTGTGTCGGATCGAAGATGGCGTAGATGGCAATCACAATCCAGATTCCAACCACGTATTTCGCCTTGATCGAGAATGGCAGCGGAAACAGGAACATCTCCTGGTCGGCATACAGAATGCCGAAGGCCATCAGCAGGCCAAAGATGCCGCCGGATGCGCCGACTGTGCCCGTGCGCGGATCCATACCAAGAAAGTGCGTGTACGCGACGGCAATGGTTACGACAGCCGCGCCAATCACACAAAACAGGTAACACTCGATGAACTTCTTAGGACCCCAGTCGCGCTCGAGATACGCTCCGATAAACCAGAGCGTGAGCATGTTGAAAAACAAATGGCTCCAGCCGGCATGGAGCAGCGAGTAAGTGACAAGTTGCCAGATCTCGCCCTTTACTACGAAAACGGGAATCAGCGCGAACCACTCGTCGACCCAGCGCAGGTCCGCGCCAAACACTCGGCGCAGTATCAGTTCGGCAAAGAAGATAGCGGTGCACGCGAGAATAATGCGCCGCACCCATCCCTCGAAGGGTGGGAAGCTGAACGAGATGGTGCCGCCGCGTCTCATAGACGGTTTCGTCCTCACCTCTCCGGTTCGGGGACGACGGGCAGGCTGCGGTGGCCTGCGGCGTCGAGAGCACGGACGGCGAATATCACATTATCCTTCGAAAACGGCAGGATTGCACGCGTCCCCCCACTCACGGCTTGCACATGCTCCCAATCGGGCGCGCTCGTCGCCCGCCACACGACTTCGTACCCGCTTGTGCCGGCGGATGCATCCCAAATCAGCGTCGTGTCATTCTCAAGGTTCTTCGTCAGCATTTTCACATTCGCCGGCGGTGCCGGAGCCGACGCCAGCGAGGCCAAAGTCGCGGCGTTCAGCCGCGCCACGTGCGCCACAAAGTCAAAATCGACGAACTTCGGCAGGTCGCCATATTCGATGCCGTTCTCAAAGCGCACGTTCTGATGCTGATGATTGTAGTTTTCGCGAAATTCCGTAAAGCGTACCGCCGCGAACCCCTGCTGGTTGAACGACAGATGGTCTCCGGCACGCAGAAATCGATCGAGCCGGAAGACCAGCAACGCCTTCACTCCACTGTCATACGTGCGCCCGATACCGGCGACATAGCGTGCCAGCTCGCGCGAGGCTGAATCGCTCTCGTCGCCCAGCGCGCGGATGCGCTTGATCTCCGCGTCGTTCGCCGCATTTGGAATGCCTTCGGAAAACACCCGCACCACCTCCGCATCCTGCCCCGGATTGCGGTCGCCGCCCACGATATCGTTATTCAGCACCGCCTCGATCTTCCAGCCCTGCTGCTTTGCCATTTGCGCAAAGTGCTTGCTGCCGTTCAGTCCCTGTTCTTCCCCCGCCACCGTCAGGAAAATGATCGTCGCCGGAAATTTGGCTTGCGTCGATGCTTTACTCAAAACCCGCGCGCATTCCAGGCTAACCGCAGTGCCGCTGCCGTCGTCGTTCGCGCCCGGTGCTCTGTCGGTGCCGTTAAAGGTATCGCTGTTGCGCGAATCGTAGTGGCCGGTGACGAGCACAATGCGGCTGGCCTGCGCCGCGTCGGAACCATGCAACACCGCATAAACGTTGGTGATTTGCGTTGGAGTTTTGATGCGGTCCTGGGGCTGCTCGATGAAGGCGTCAGTTTTGACCTCAAGGCAGCCGCCGCACTCTCTGGAATAACGCTCAAATTCCGACTTGATCCAATCCCGCGCTGCGCCGACTCCCTTGCCCGCTTTGACCGATTCTTCATCCTGCGCTGAGATCGTCGAACGGTTGCCGAAGCTTACCAGCTTCTCGATGGTTTGCTGTATGCGCTCGGCCGATACCTGCTTGATCGCCTCGGCGATCCGTGGGTCGGCCGCATCGGCGGAAGGCGACACCGCCGCTTGCTGCTGGGCCGTCATGGAGCAACATAAAACCACAACTGCCGCAGACGCCACCATGGCAAGACCGCTGAATCGGCTATGGCCAGGAGTGCATCGAACCAACCTATGCCTCGCGCGATCTGGTTTAGAATTTTCCGGGGAATTTTCTCGATTGGGCACTTGACCTTTTCCTCGCGAAGAAACTAAATATAACAGGGGGCAAGGAAACTGGAGGCAATGAATGGTGTACTGTCCTGAATGCGAGACCGATCTGGACATCGAAGAAGATGAGGTCGATGAAGGAGCGGTGGTCTCGTGCCCGGAGTGCGGCTCGGACTTCGAGGTGATCACCGTCAATCCCATTGAACTCAAAATGGTCGGCGAAGACGAAGTCGACGATGAGGATGAGGACGAAGAGGATTCCGTCAAGGAAGACGCCGAAGACGAGGACGACCTCTGAGAATTCGCTCGCGCATTGTCGCGCCGCTGCTGAGCATCCTCGCTTGCGGCGGCATGTTATTGGGCACTTTGCTGGCCCCACCCATGGCGCTGGGCGCCGAGTCCAAAGACAAAGTCAAGCCCTACGCGCTCATCTTTGGAACGGTGTTTGACGCGGCGGGCCATCAACTCTACGCCGTGAAGGTGAAGATCCGCCGCGCTGACGAAAAAAAAGCCCGCTGGGAACTCTACTCGAACCACACCGGAGAGTTTGCCCAGCGCGTGCCTCCCGGCCCCGCCGATTACGTTATCTGGGCCGACGTCAAGGGCTATAAGCTGGATGACGGGCGGCGCTTGAAGCCCGGCGAGGAAGTAAAGGTCCACTTCGACGGCGACGAACGCCAGGACATGAGCCTGCACCTCGCCTGGCAGTAGCCTCGAATTCGCGGTAGCCTTTGCGGGCGGAAACCGTCACAATAGATCTATGAAGAAGTCACTGATTGCGGTGGGCTTGCTGGCTCTGGTGTTTGCCCATTTCTTGCCGGCGCCCGCGGCGGCCGCGCCGCAGCTCTTCGGCCGCGATCCAAAGAAAGAAGACAAGACCCGCCTGCTCACCGGCAAAGTCATCGACGGCAGCGACAGCGCTTTGCCGAACGCGGTCGTCTACCTGACCAATACGCGCGACCACTCCGTGAAAACGTATATCGTCGGCCCCGAAGGCACGTTTCGCTTTCCCGCGCTCCAGCCAAATATTGATTACGAGGTCTATGCGCAGTTCGACAAGCGCAGAAGCCACACCAAAACGGTCAGCCAGTTTGATAACCGGACGCAGGTTTATATCGATCTGAAAATCGAGACGAAGTAGGCGTCTCCGTCCGGCAAAGTGGAACTCAACTTATGGCAGTTTCGCATTGACTACGAACATCTTCTTGTCGTCAGTCGTTTCATACGGCATAAAGTGAAAGCCTGCGGCGCTGTACCCGGCCAAGTACAAAAATTGACCCTCAACTTTACCCATCCCATAGTCTGCGATTGATTTGCCCTGAAGATCCGTCACTTTGATCAGGTTTCGATATTCCCCGGCGTAATTGTCATCAAACTCGACGGCGAGTCGTCCGGCATAAGATTTGATGTTTCTCGCCACCAAGTCGGGATCCCCGGATTCAATTCGTAACTTGCGAACGACGTCGCCCGCCGGGCTAATGACGTAAACCAACGCGAAGGAAGTAGTCCCGTGAAGGAGGTACGCGTTTCCGTCCGAGCCCACGGTAACGCCACCGTACATTACGAAGTCCACGCCGCCGTTGCCGCCCCTGGAGGGGGCAACCAAGTCGCCCGGTCGCGCTTTTGAACGGGCATCCTCATCTTCGGGCTCATAAATCTTCTTCACCATCCGCCCGTCCGCGGCGAACACAGCAGTGAATGGGGTAAGGCGATCTTTGCCGATCGCGCCAGTCACCAGGTACTCACCCGATCCGAAAACCGCCAGATGCCACGGCGACATGCGAGACCCCGGTTCTGTCAGCAGCTTCGTTTTCGCCTTCACCGAGCCATCTTGGGCAAATTCCACTACAAAGACCTCGCCCATTACCCACACCACCTGGAAGGCCCTTCCGTTCGCGGTCACAAAAATATCGTGGCTCGAGATGTATTCATGCCTTGGAACCGCGATCCCGTTCTTGCTTCTAGTTGCTTCCGGGAACGCATCCGCGACTTGGAAACTTCCGGCAAGGCTTCCTGCCGGCGTTATTTTCTGGACGGGCGCCATCCTGCGCTTGACCGGATCCGTCAACATCTCTTTATCCGCTTGACGGGCGTAAACATTACCGGCGCTGTCGCACGTGGCGTACGCGATCATTGACGCCGAGGGAACAAGCGGCGCATCGACTTTGGTGATTGCCGTGAGATTCACAACCGGAGTTGCGGTTGGTTGCGCGCACACCATCGGTCCTGCGCACACGCCGGCCAGTAAGAGTTTTAGTGCCGCCGCAACCATCCGCTTCTTATCAATCGGCCGGTGCCGCCTCTGTACTCCGATTGGCGAATTCTCTCCCATCGCCCCCTTCTCAGAAGGCCGGGGCCCCGTTGACCAGCATCTTCTTCAAACTAAACTCCTGGAAGATTCGCTGCTCGCCGATGGCGGCGATTCTGGGGTGGATAAATTCAACACTGATCTTCTCATCTGGTTGCACCTGTTTCGGACGCGGAAAGATGAACTGAAAGGTATCGTCTTTGAAGACATACCCCGTCAAGCTGAGCCTCTCGCTCTTCGTGTTCAGAAACACCGACGTGCCGAGCGTTGGCAGGGTTTGCTTTGCCCAGTAAACACGCAACAAACTTGCATAATTCTGGACCTCCGTGTGAAAGGTCACTGACACCACAATCCGATCGGGAAAGGTGACGGCCAGGAACTTCGCCATGTTGGCATCGAACGCCGCTTTCTGCTCCGCGCTCATCTTGTCGTAATGCGAGCTGAGTTGTGCAGAACGGACCTGTGCTTCTCGAATGGGCTGGGCCGAGCGGAACTGCAGGGTATAGCTGATACCGGGGTTCGACTCCATCTCGACCCCGGGCGTGTTCTCCAGATTATTACTGGCTGCCGTGGTCAGTCCGGCAAGTGTGACGGTCTTAGCCCACGGAGAGTCTGACAATAACTGGCGGGCTTCGTCGGCAGACCAGTCTTGGTAGGTTTTCTTTACCCAGAAGTCAGCTCCTTCCGCAAAAGAAGCGACTAAGCCGCTGAGTAACAGCCCGGCCACTAGCTTACAGAATCCGCCTCTTAGTGTAGCCACAGGAATCCCCCTACTTCGCGAGGAATTCTACACTAATTACTGTTCTTTCTACGCTAATTGCTGTCGCCGCCCGCCCGCTTCCACGAAATCAGGTCGCCGATCGTCGTGCTCGTCGAAGACGACGATGCCGGATGCTTATAGTGT
>Ga0335080_10004905_pt1 | contig 13699 bp, 10 predicted proteins | sample Lox_Sample_34_FD_206720 | JGI IMG/M metagenome (GOLD analysis project Ga0335080, IMG submission 206720) | Soil microbial communities from Loxahatchee National Wildlife Refuge, Florida, United States - Lox_Sample_3.4 | ecosystem: Environmental > Terrestrial > Soil > Wetlands | place: USA... | reverse complement strand
AGTTATCCGGGTTATGACGATGAAATAAAAATTGTTCGACTGGTGAGGGAAGAAACGAAATCAGCAAAACCTCCGGCAGAAGGGATTCCACAACAGGCAGTCTTTGATGCAAGAAAAGAGATCAATAATGTGCAGGTAAAAGACGCGGCAGAAAAATACATGGTGGATATTATTTCAGCCACCCGTTACCCGGAAAAATTCAGCAAGGACCTGCAGAAATGGCTCAGCTATGGAGGCAGTCCGCGTGCAACCATCGCATTGGATAAATGTTCAAGAACCGTGGCCTGGCTTTCGGGAAGAGATTATGTGACCCCGGATGATATCCGCTTTATTGTGCATGACGTTCTTCGTCACCGCATCATACTAAGCTATGGAGCGAATGCGGATGGAATCAGCGCCAATAAAGCAATCGATGAATTGCTGAAGAATGTAGCGGTAAGCTAAAAATTTCTTTAAGCCTTTGCGTGAAACCCATTCAAAAAAATCAGGTATTTAAAATATAGAATAGATGTTTGGCTTAAATAAAAATAAAACAGCATCGTATCCGAAAGAGGTCGTCACCACTCTCGAAGACCTGATGCGTTTTGAATGGCTGGTGCAATCACGTAAACTTTTACCCACACATCCCGTTTATTCCATTCTCGCCGGAGGTCATGCTTCGAAATTGAGAGGACGCGGCCTCGACTTTGAAGAAGTGAGGCAATATATACCGGGTGATGATATCCGGAATATAGACTGGAGAGTAACAGCGCGGACGGGAAAAACTCATTCCAAAGTTTTTAACGAAGAAAAGGAAAGACCAACTTTTATAGTGCTCGACCAGAGCAGCTGGATGTTTTTTGGATCGCAAAGATTTGTAAAATCGGTCTCTGCTGCACATGCTGCTGCGCTCAGCGCTTTCTATACATTGAAGCGTGGAGACAGAGCTGGTGGAATTATTTTCAACGAAGAAGGATCCGATTTCATTTCCCCGAGACGAAATAAAGAATTGCTTCAATATTTTTTGCAGTGCATTGTCAATCGTAACAAAGGTTTGCCTTTGAGAAAAGAAATCAAGCCCAATACAGCATTGCTAAACGATATGTTGCATAAAACAGCTTCATCGGTTACCCATGATTATGTGATCACCATTATCAGTGATTTTTCCATGATCGATGGAGAATCGAAAGAATTGTTACAGAATATGAGTTATCATAATGATGTGATCCTGGTTCATATTTATGATCGACTGGAAGAAGCGCTTCCTGATGGCAAACTGGTGCTCACCGACGGTAAATTGCAGATCGGATGGAATAATCAAAAGCGGAGCTGGGGCACCAACTACAGAAAAAATTTCACGGAGATGCGTAAGCGCCTGAAAGAAGAATTCAGACATACACGTATTCCAATCGTTTTTTTTAATACTTCGATCCCTATCGAAGACCAGGTAATGCATGATGTGGCTCTGACAACCAATAAGTAGAAATGAAATTTTAGCGGAAGACCGATTTGTTATGATTTGATATGAAAATCTCAATCAATCATAAAAATTTGTTTCTATCATTTGCGAAAAACAAAATTCATGGACGAGCAATATGGACAATTGATCGAACCTTCCAGCGTGCCATTCAGTTTTGGCGCCCCCGGCTGGTATGTGCTGGGTGCATTTATGTTATTGGTGACAGTGGGTATTGGATGGTTGATTTTTCTTCAATACAAAAGAAATCTTTACAGGCGACAGGCATTGAAAATGATCAGTGCAGCCGAATCGGGGTTTAGGGATTCAGGAGCAGCTGCCCCCCTTTTGTATGATACAAATATGTTATTGAAACGGGTCGCTATGTCGCGCTATGGGCGCGAGCATGCGGCGTCTGTAAAAGGACTCGATTGGATTAATTTTCTAAACCAGAGCTGCAGCAAAGCCTTATTTGATGAAAATGATAATCGGTTGCTTGAGGAGCAGCTATATGCTCCTGACAAAGAGCCTAACATCAATGCATCAGTGAAAAATTTCCTGGACAAATCAAAGAAATGGATCAGGGATCATCACCGGGTAAAAGAATGGGAGAAACCAGATCTACATCATCAACCGTAAACAAAAAAACAGAATGCATTTTGAGATAGCATATAAATGGGTGATTTTCTTATTGCCATTGCCCCTGGTGATTTACCTGGTTTTGCCAGCATTGAAAAAAAGAAGATCAGGCATGATCGCACCTTTTTTCGGAAGGGCTGCAACTGTTTCCGGGCAAAGACCTAAAAAAAATGCGTGGATCACCAGTAGAAATTTTTTTGGATGGCTGGCACTAATTCTTTGCTGGATCTGCCTGCTGGCTGCGGCGGCTTCGCCCAGATTTGTGGGACAACCAGGAAAAAAAACAAAAACAGTCAGAAGTTTTTTGATTGTTACCGATATCTCCTTCAGCATGGCTCAAACAGATTGGGTACTCGAAGGAAAAAGAACATCGAGATGGGATGCTGTCAAAACAATTATGAAAGATTTTGTGAAAGAAAGAAAAAGCGATCAGATGGGACTGGTGATGTTTGGTACACATGCCTACCTGCAGGCACCGCTCACAACCGATCTTGATGCCGTCAGCTGGCTGCTCGATCAGACGGATGTGGGAATGGCCGGGCAAATGACGAGTATCGGCGAAGCAATCGCCTTCAGCATAAAAGTATTGAAGGAAGATACGATCAAACAAAAAATTATTCTTTTGCTCACAGACGGAATTGATGATGGAAAAGGCATTCAACCCCTGGATGCGGCGCAGGCGGCAAAAAAAGATTCAATCATTATTTATACGCTGGGAATCGGCAAAGCGCACGGCAGCGGAGGATATGACCTGGATGAAAAAACGCTCAAAGATATTGCCAGCACTACTGATGGAAAATATTTCAACGCAATGAATGAGGGACAATTGAAAGATGTGTATAAGGAGCTGGACAAAATGGAGCCCGTAAAATACGAGGAGGAAACATACAAACCGGTGAAATTACTTTACATGTATCCATTGGCGTTAGCCATTGGGCTGGGATTGGTATTTCATTTAATGAACAGTATCATTAATCTTTTCAGCAGGAGTTACTGATGTGGAATGAACTGAAACATATTATTACTACAATCAATTGGGAACAATTTCATTTCCTGCGACCAAAAGCATTGTATCTTTTTATTCCTTTATTCGTTATTGTTGTTTTACTTGCAATTGGCAACCGCGAAAGAAAAAAATGGAAAAATATTGTTCAGCCTGTGTTGCGTCCTTTTATGTTTTCAAAAGGCAGCGTATGGGCAATTATTTTACCCCTGTTGCTTTTCGTAATTGGTTCTTCATTCACGATACTAGGTCTCGCCGGACCTGCATGGGATAAGAAAAAATTACCCGGCGAAAAAATTCAGGCCGTTGTTCTCATTGCGCTCGATTTATCGAAGTCGATGACAGCGACTGATATCCAGCCCAGCAGGCTGGAACGCGCTAAATTCAAGATCAGTGATTTTCTAGATGCCAATCCCCGTGCACGCACAGGTCTTATTGCTTTTGCCGGTACTGCACATCCTGTTCTTCCATTTACCAGCGACTACAAACTGATCAAACATCACGCTGCAAGTCTGACCAATACTATTATGCCGGTGCAGGGAACTGATATGCAAGTATTATTTGAAACGATCGATACAGTCATGCAAAAAATATTGGCTCCGAGCACGATAGTTTTGATGACAGATGCCATATCTAATGATGATGCCGTTGTGATCAGCAATTTCATGCGCTCAACCAGACATCATCTTGAAATATTATTATTCTCTACACGGAATGGTGCACCTGTTCCGGGATATCCGAAAGTCATATCTAAACAGGATCCATCCGTCATTCAAAATCTTTCGCAGGACAGCGCCATCACCGTTTCACCTTTAACACTCGATAAATCTGATGTGGACGGAATTGCCAAACGCATTTCCAAAAAATTGATTTTTGAGAAAGACGATCAGAAAGATGAAAAGCAATGGGAGGATATGGGATGGCTACTGATCATTCCCGCATTAATGGTCACATTATTTTGGTTCAGGAAAGGATGGGTGATTCAATGGTGTCTTCTGCCGCTCGCCCTATTTGGTTTTTCTTCCTGCGGCGTCAATAGTGAACACCCAGACTGGTGGTACAGCGATGACTATCAGGGACAGCTACTCGAAAACCTGGGACGTTATGATGAAGCAGCCGAAAAATTTACCGATGACACTCATAAGGCTGTTGCTTACTTCAAAGCCGGCAATTATGAAGCGGCGGCAGACCTTTTCGAACTGGACAGCAGCGCCTCTGCTGCATTTAATCGCGGGCTTGCACTTGCAAAGCTGGGACGTTATGATGAAGCAATAGATGCATTCGACAAAGCGATTAACCTGGACCCCTCATTAAAAGCTACCGCTCTTAAAAGCATTCATGAAACAAAATCAGCCAAACAAAAAGCAGATAGTGTACTTCAGTATGATCCGAGAAATGTAGATAAAAACATCAAAGATCTGTCAGAAAAAAAACAAAAGAATAAAAAAGATTCACTGAAAGAAAGGAAGACTGAAACTGAGGATGAAAAATTAAGTTCAGATACGCGCGTAAAAAAACTTCCAAAATCAGGCGATCGTGTAACGGATGAAACAGCCAGCAATATCCATATGGGTAAGGAAGCAAAAATTCCTCCGAAAGATTTTAACCAGGAAAAACCTTCCCAGTCAGCGGAACAGATTTTAATGCGCCAGACCGCTCCCGATCCATCGGAATTTTTACACAGAAGATTTGAATTGCAGGTGAAGCGGTATTATAAAAATGTCAAAAAAGAAAAAGATCCCTGGTGAAAAAAAGCATCACGATATTATTTATTGTTTTTGCATCGATGCAATCCAAATCACAGGTGAATTGCTTCGCCCAGCTGGCGTTGGACAGGCATAGTGTGTACGTACAGCAACCTTTTAAAATAACCATCACCGTATTGACCGCTACCTGGTATACTGCGCCTCTCGACTTCGAAAATATTCAAATCCCGAGCGCATTCATCATGTCTTTTGATCAGACCACTCCTGGCATTTTTAAAATAAACGGGAAACAATTTGCAGGGCTTCAATTCTATTTTATTGTCTTCCCATACAAAGAAGGAAGCTTTACTATTCCTGCAATCGACATCACCGCAACGACACCTCCTGAGGGAAGCGCTGTTAGTACAAAAGTAAAAATCCGTACCACGCCAGCTTCTTTTATTGTTAAACCCATTCCTGAAAATATGAAGGATGAAAACTGGTTTGTGGCGAAAAATGTATATATCCATGAAGACTGGAATAAATCTGTGCAAAACCTGAAAGTGGGAGATGTGATTGAAAGAACGATCACCATTGATGCATCAGGTACTTTACCGCAGTTTATTCCACAATTGCAGAAAGATTCTCTTGATTTTGCCAGCAGCTACCTTCAGGACGCAGACCTGAAAGATGAGAGGAATGATTACGATGCCAATGGCAGGCTCACTCAATCCATGGTTTATTTATTGGAGAAAGAAGGAGATTTTACCATCCCGGCAGTGCAGGTCAAATGGTGGAACCCACTCAGCAGCAGGGTCTATAGCCGAAGCGCCCCCGCTGCAAAGATCCGGGTAAAAGCCAATCCCGACCTGGGTATCCTTGCTACCCTGAAAGACAGCCTGAATGCAACGCATGCTTCAACATTGACAACAATTCCGCAGAAAAAGAAACTGACCATTCTTGGGATGCCCTGGTATTTAGCAATCGCATATGCATCGGCGTTATTAATTGGATTATATTTCCTGATCAGGGTTTCAATCAGGATTTTCCGGAGCTATAAAATCCGGCATGCCATCTATCTCGGAAGCGAGCAATACGCATTCAGGAAGTTCATGCGTGCTCCAGTGCGGCTTTCTTTAATAATCAGCCCTCTCTATACTTGGTGGGATAAACTGCAAATGCCTGATAAATCAAGTTCCATATCCTGGCAGATGCATCGGCAGCAATTTAAAAATATTGGAAAAGAACTTTCCTGCTATTATAAAGAATTGTATGAGGAAGGAAATTCGGCAGCGACTGCAAATAACTCCTTTAAAAAAGAAATCCGGCAATACAGGGAAAAAATGTTGAAAGAAAATTTTGACCCTGAAGAAAATAAAATATCAGTATATCAATCAAATTTTTGACTTAAATATAAAAATGATGAAAACGCATCAAAATTTCATTTCAGCCTTATTGAAAATTGCAACTGTCTTATTCATTCTGTTTTTTTCCTGTCAGGGGTCTGAAAATAAATCCAGTGCAGGATCGGCTGGGGATACAGTAGCGGCCGTCGTTGTCGATCCTTTGCCGGGCTGGAATGAGGGTGCATTGAAGAATGCCATTATCGCATATGTGAAAGATGTCACAGACAGTACAAGCAAAAATTTTATTCCTGTTGCCGACAGGATTGCAACATTTGATAATGACGGGACGCTTTGGGCGGAACGACCCTATGTGCAGGAGCTTTTTTCATTTTATATGGTAAAGAAAATGGTGACGAAAAATCCGGCGCTTGCAAAAAAGCAACCTTTTAAGGCTGTGGTCGAACATGACAAAAATTATTTTGAGAAAGGCGGAGACAAGGCATTTATACAATTGGTAGTGGCTACTCATACCGGAATGACCGAGGATGAATTTGAATCTAACGTGAAGGAATTTTTTGCCAACAACACGTATCCCAAATGGAATGTTCCTTTCAAAGAAATAACGTATGCGCCACAGATTGAATTTCTGAACTATCTCAGGGCAAATGGTTTTAAAACATTCATGGTGACGGGCGGCACGATTGAATTTGTCAGGGCCATATCGCAGGAATATTATGGTATACCGAAATCACAGGTGGTCGGCACTTCTTTCCAATATGTTTTTACAGACAGTAACCGAACCATCTGGCGGAAACCGGCATTAGGGTCTTTTGATGATAAGGCAGGCAAACCGGTAAATATTCAGCTGCATATCGGACAGCGTCCGGTGGTTGCCTGCGGGAATGAAGGTGGCGCCGGAGATATCGCGATGCTTGAGTATTGTCAGAGCAGTAAGTATCATTCTTTCCAGATGATCGTAAACCATAATGATTCTACGAGGGAATTTTATTACCAGGAAAAAGACAGCGCTTCACTCAAAGCAGCTGCAAAAAACAATTGGCATGTGGCGAGCATGAAGGATGACTGGAAAAATATTTTTGTGAAATAAGTTTTCAACAAGACTTAAAACATAACTATGAAAAAACTAATTCTTTTATTTTTTACAATCTGCTTCTTTCTTTTGCAAACGCATGCCCAGGAAAAGCCGGGAGCCAGTGCCAAGGAGCTGGCTGATAAATTATCCAATCCCGTTTCAAGTCTGATCAGTGTACCTTTTCAAAATAATACAGACTATGGGATCGGGCATTACAATGGATCCAAGAATACGCTAAATTTTCAGCCTGTTATTCCGATTCATCTTAGTCCAAAATACAACCTAATCACGCGTTATATTTTCCCGATAGTTGATCAGCATGATGTAACTGGCGAACAAACAAGCCAGTTTGGTTTGAGCGATGCGACCCTCAGCGCTTTTTTTGCGCCGGCAAACAGTAAAAACGGGTTGATCTGGGGAGCAGGTCCCGCATTCCTGGTTCCCATTGGTACAAATGAATTTCTGACAGCAGGAAAATGGGGAATCGGACCAACGGCGCTTGTCCTGATTCAAAAACCCGAGCTGACTTATGGATTTCTTGTCAACCAGATCTGGTCTTTTGCGGGCTCTTCAAGCCGCCCGGATGTAAACCAGATGTTTTTGCAGCCTTTTTTAGCACATAACTGGAAGAGTGGTGCAGGAATGACCCTGAATGCTGAGATCACTTCTAACTGGCATGACCAGACGACAACAGCATTTATCAACCTGACGGCGTCTGCGGTTACCAAATTCGGGGGACAGATTGTTTCCCTGGCCGTTGGTCCGCGCATTCCTGTGGCTGGTCCTTCAGCAACACTGGCGGATTTCGGAATCCGGGCAGTGGCAACATTGGTTTTTCCGAAATAAAAACAGGAAAGACTTTGAAAACTAAATCTAACACTAATGGACAAACGAAAAAAGTGTAAAAGCATTCTTCCAAAATCAATTCATTAAAAAAAACGCAACAATATTTTCAATCCGGATAAAAGATGATCAATATAATGACTTCAAACTTAGAAATCATGAAAAAATCAATTATCGAAACAAGCATTGCATCTCTTGCGGTTTTGATTTTTGTTGCCTGCGGGCAGAATCAGAACAATGGCGGAATGGCGACTGACCAGCAGGCATCTGCCGACAGCATCACTATCCAAACCCTGAAACGGGCCTATGTTTTCGGACTGCCTTTGGTGTTGATGGATATTACCCGGAGGCAATTGACCGACCCGCTGTTGGGCGCCAAAAGTGGTATCTGGGCTCCGATTAACCAGTTTAAAAGTTTATCTTCTTTTCCTGACGCGTCTTTCAAATCAGTCGTTCGGCCGAATGCCGATACCTATTATTCCACCGCCTGCCTCGACCTGAGTCGTGAACCCATCATCCTTTCTGTTCCCAATACTCATGGCAGATATTATATGATGCCAATGCTGGATGCTTATACCAATGTATTCGCCTCCCCGGGAACAAGGACTACGGGAAACGAAGCAGGAAATTTTTTAATCAGTGCACCCGGTTGGAATGGCACTGTACCTGTAGGCGTGAAAGAAATCAAAGCTCCGACAAGTATGGCCTGGATCATCGGGAGAACGAAGGTGAACAGCAAGGAAGACGGCGCCAAAATAGTAGTTCCTATCCAAAAAGGATATAAGCTTACACCGCTGAGTGCCTGGGGCAAAACATATAATCCTCCGAAAGCGATGGCTGATTCAACGGTTCCCACAGGAAGCCCGAATGAAATCGTGAAGAAAATGCCAGTTGAATATTTTTTCAATTACATCAACGGGCTGATGGTAAACAATCCGCCTGCCGATGCTGATAAGGGAACGATGGAAAACTTTTCGACGATCGGTGTTAAACCCGGTGGCAAGTTTGAATTGGGGTCATTCGATACGGCTGTGCAGGCTGCCATAAAAGACCTCCCGATGCAGGTGTTTGCTGAAATGGATAAAGAATTGAGCGCACCAAGAGAATTGGAAAATGGCTGGAGAATCAGCCGGACCGGAATAGGGACTTATGGGACAAACTACACCATGCGGGCGTTGGTAGCTTATGCAGGACTGGGGGCAAATCTTCCCCAGGATGCCATTTATCCTTCCTGCGAAGTAGATGCAGAGGGCAATCCTTTGAGCGGAGCAAATAAATACACTATACATTTTGAAAAAGGAAAGACGCCTCCGGCCAATGCATTCTGGTCATTGACCATGTATGATCCTGATGGTTTTCTTGTCGACAATCCGATAAACCGCTATGCGGTTGGGGACCGCAGCCATTTAAAATTCAATGCCGACGGATCAACCGATATCTATATTCAGCATGAATCTCCCGGCAAAGACAAAGAAAACAACTGGCTTCCCGCTCCTGCAGGCAGTTTCAACGTGCTGATGCGCATCTATTGGCCCAAGGAAGAAATGATCAACGGAAGCTGGAAGATACCACCGGTAAAAAAAACCTGAAAAACATGCAAGAATATCCATATGAAATCCAGATTAAAAATCGGTTATATCAGGCAGTTAGTCTGTCAAATAATTTCTCAATACTAAAACTCTCCATTATGCGGGAATATGAAAATATGAAAATGTGGAAATGTGAAAATAAAAGAACTACTCAAAATCAAAACAAGGCCATCGGCCAACCGCCAACGGCCACCGAATTTGACATCAAAACCCGGGTTATGAAAAAGCTAATTATTTTTTGGTTTTCGGCACTTTTTATTTTTATCGCCTGCAATCAGCCTTCAACAAATGCGACAGACACAACAAAAGATTCTGCTGTGGCATCCCAGACTTCTGCTTTCATTCCAACCAATGCGAATGAAAAGGCGATCTATAGCCGTGCCTTTAACGCCGTTATATGGGGCATCCCTGCCGTAAATGCTGAACTCATGCATGAAAGTCTCCTGAATGCCAAAGGCGATTTTAACCAGGTTGTGTATTGGTCGGGTCTAATCAATTCAAAGAATCAAACTCTAACTCCCAACCCTGACGTGATCTACATCAACCCGTTTTATGATACGAGACAGGGTCCCGTTGTTCTGGAAATTCCTCCTGCAGAAGCCCCGTCTTCGATCACAGGTTCAGTAGACGATGGATGGCAAACTCCTTTGGAAGATGTTGGTCCCGCCGGAGTTGATAAAGGCAAGGGCGGTAAGTATTTTATCATGCCCCCGGGTTATAAAGGAAAAGTTCCCGCTGGGTATATACCCATGTCTTCGTCTATCTATACGGGTTATGCGATTCTTCGCTCTAATCTGACCAACGGCAGCAAAGAAGATATTGCAAGAGCTGTGGAATATGGGAAAAAAGTTAAGATATATCCATTCTCACAGGCGGCTAAACCGCCACAAACAATATTCGTCGATTTGTTACAAACTTCTTTCAGCAATATTATTCCTTACGACATGCATTTCTATGAATCGCTAAACAGTTTTATACAAAGAGAACCCTGGCTGACCCGCGATATGGTAATGATCGATCAACTTAAAACCATCGGCATTGAAAAAGGAAAAACATTTAACCCGGATGCACGCACGAAAGAAATTCTAACCGCTGCTATCACTGATGCGCATCAATGGATCGACGAGCAATATGAAAAAGTATTCGATCCCCCTTTCTATGAAGGTACACATTGGGCTTTGCCCGCAAAATCCGAAACCCTGGGGCCCATGATGCAGAATTATACAGATCCAAATAATTATCCTGTTGATGGAAAAGCGGTGGCGTATTCGATGGCTTATTTCTGCACCAAACATTTCGGAGTAGGACAATCTTACCTGGCGAATATCGTCGACAATACCGGCAAGCCATTTGATGGATCAAAATTGTATCGACTGCATTTGCCTGCCAATGTGCCTGTGAAATTGTATTGGTCCGTAACAGTCTACGACCGCCAGACACATGCACTGACTCCGGGTGTGTCTTATTTCAGTCGTGCCTCGACGACACCAGGCATTCAAAAAAATGCTGATGGCTCGGTTGATCTGTATTTCGGTTTGAAAGCTCCGGCAGGAAAAGAATCCAACTGGGTGCCAACCGGCCCGAACCGTGGCTTTGAGTTATTGGCCCGTTTCTATGGACCAAAAAAAGAATTTTTCGATAAAACATGGAAGCTGCCGGATGTGGAGAATCTGAAGCAATGAATGGGGAATAGTCAACAGTGAATGTGTGATTCAAAAAGTTTATAACGTCAACAAATAACCGAAACCAAAAACTATGATCAAAAGAACTATTATCGCATGTGCATCAGCGTTAACGCTGATGGCCTGCAACCAGTCTTCCACCAACACAGGAGGGTCAATAAAAGATACTGCCGCCTCAACAATAGACACCACGGCAGCAGCAAAAGAAAGAGCAATGCCTTCCGGGCCTGTTGCCAACACCATTATGACAGACGAATATGTGAAAAATCTCGCTGCATACATTTATCTATGGGGATGGCCGATGGTAAATGTTCATAACAGGGTGGAAACATTCAGACCACTCCCTGGCCCCATATATGGAGGAGGCGTTTTACCCCTTGCTCCGCCGAATCAATTATGTATGCTTCACGATTACGTTCAACCCGAAGAGAGAGCGGTCGCCTGTCCTAACCAGGATGTAGTTTATGGTTTGGGACCCTTGGACTTAAGTCAGGACGCAGTTGTCATTCAGGTTCCTGATTTCAGCGATCGTTTCTGGGTATATCAGATCTGTGATCAGCGTACAGATGGTTTTGCCAGCCTTGGAAAAACATACGGTTCAAAGCCGGGATTTTATTTGTTGACTGGAAAAGACTGGAAAGGAAAAGTTCCTGAGGGAATTGTCGCAGTATTCAAATGTCCGACAAGATATGGCATCGTCATTCCGAGAGTATTTCAATCAGATAATCCGGATGATAAAAAAGCAGTGCAGCAGTTTATTAACCAAATCAACATGTATTCAGTAAAACAGTATGACAGCAAAATGAAAACAACCGACTGGGCTAAAACTACTGCCACCCCACCAGAAAAATCAGGCGGCAAAGCCGAAACAAAATGGGTAAAGCCCGAAACTTATTTTGACCAGCTGCCTTCTATTTTGAAGGAAGTCCCGGCTCAGCCTGGCGAGGAAGCTCTTTATGCGCAGATACAGTCCTTACTTGACGGCTTATCCAAAAATCCAAAACTAAAAGAAGTTGCAAAAAATGCTGCCATAGACGCTGACAAAAAACTGACAGATCCTTTGTTCCAATTTGTGAACGTTGGATATCCGGTAAAATATAAATGGACTACCCAGCGCAATGGTGCACAGTTCGGAGTTGATTATTTGACAAGAACTGCCTGCGCTAAGGCCAATATCTTTGTCAACAAACCCAATGAAACAAGATATTTTTACCAGGACCGCGATTCTTCGGGTATGCGTCTCAGTGGGGCGAAAAAATACACGGTCACTTTTGCAAAAGGAGAATTGCCGCCGGTAAAGGGTTTCTGGTCGCTCACGATGTATAACCAGGATCATTTTTTTGCTCCAAATTCGCTCAAACGATATTCCCTCGGCACAAAAAATAAAAACCTCCAAACAAACGCAGACGGATCACTCACGATTTATGTTCAGAGCACACCGCCTGCTGCAAATAAAATGAATAACTGGTTGCCTGCACCCAAAGAACCGTTTTCATTGTATATGAGATGTTACTGGCCTGAAGATAAAGTGATGAACGATGAGTGGACGCCGCCGGCAGTAGTCAAGCAGTGAATGGCGAATGGTCAATGGTGAGTAGTGAATATCAACTGTGAAATGTAAATAGAGAATTTTAAAATTATAACATTATAACATGAATGGATAAACGAAATAAAAGGTTATATCATTTCAGTCTCCGACGAGTCGCTGCCTTCGGGGCAAGCTATTTCAAGATGTTCATGCAGGACTCGTCGGACAATAACAGGGATTCCTCTTATACAAGGGCGAGTCCCGGGGTGGTTTCATGAAATTTAAAATCTCAGATGCGGTGACTCCAAATAATTTATCAAAGCATAAAGATTGGAAAAGCAAGACCGGAGAGGTTCGTTTTTAATTTTTTACCGGGAATTTCTTAAACATTTTCGGTACGATTTCATCTACTGTAGCTTTCACACCCTGTGCATCTCTCTCATCGCGTTTGCCCTGGGCGCTGGTTCTCCAGATAACTTTATTATCCTTGCGATCAACCATATCGATCACCAATGTTCCATCACGGAAAGTTGTCACGTTCAGGCCTCCGCTGTAAGCAGGCTGTACATTAGCTGGTATATAATAATATACACTTGCCTGGCCGGGGATCACCGGCGCATATACCTGGGTGTTATATACTTCCGGCGGCGCCTGGCCGATATCATATGTTTTATTCATGACAAGTGTATAAGTAAAAAGACAATCCGGGTTCAGAGTATCCAGCACCATTCCTCTTGGTGTTAATTGTTTGATAACGGCAGATGCCAGGTTCCTTTCCACTTTTTTTCGGTCAACCATTTTTGTATAAGATGTGTCCTTGGTAGCAAGCCAGGCATAGGTTTTATATTTTGAGAAT
>Ga0335080_10004902_pt1 | contig 13703 bp, 14 predicted proteins | sample Lox_Sample_34_FD_206720 | JGI IMG/M metagenome (GOLD analysis project Ga0335080, IMG submission 206720) | Soil microbial communities from Loxahatchee National Wildlife Refuge, Florida, United States - Lox_Sample_3.4 | ecosystem: Environmental > Terrestrial > Soil > Wetlands | place: USA... | reverse complement strand
GGCGTCGACCCGAGCGTCCAGCGAAAGGCGGAGCGCGCGGCGCTCGCGCAGTCCTTCGAAGGCGTGGCCAAGGAGTGGCTCGAGCTTCAGGCCAAGTCCCTGGCGCCGGAGACGATCTCCATTCTCGGCGCGACTGGACAGCGGGCTATACCCTTACGTTGGCAGTCGCCCGATCTCAGCCATCACGGCCCAGGAGTTGCTTGGCGGGCTCCGCCGCATTGAGGCGCGCGGCCGGCACGAGACGGCCCATCGGGTCCGCGCCCTGGTTGGGCGAGTTTTCCGTTATGCGGTCGCAACCGGCCGAGCTCATCACGGCGTCGCAGCGGATCTCAAGGGCGCGCTCGCGCCGGTCAAGTCGAAGAACTTCGCCTCGGTCACCGATCCGGCGCGCGTGGCCGAGCTCATGCGCGCGATCCACGGCTACAGCGGCCATCCGGTCACCGCGCTCGCGCTCAAGCTCGCGCCCCTGGTGTTCGTGCGCCCGGGGGAGCTACGTGCCGCGGAGTGGCCCGAGTTCGATCTGGCGAACGCGGAATGGCGCATCCCCGGAGAGCGCATGAAGATGGGCGAGAGTCACCTGGTGCCGCTCTCGCGCCAGGCGCTCGCGATTCTGCGCGAGCTTCAGCCACTCGCCAGGGGAGGGAAGTATCTCTTCCCATCGCTTCGCACGCGGGACCGCCCGATGTCCGACAACACGATCAATGCGGCGCTCCGGCGCATGGGGTACACGAGCGAGGAACAGACCGGCCACGGCTTCCGCAGCATGGCGAGCACGTTGCTCCACGAGCAGGGCTTTCCGCCCGATGTCATCGAGCTGCAGCTCGCCCACACGGAGCGCAACAAGGTCCGCGCTGCGTACAACAAGGCTCAGCGGCTTCTCGAGCGGCGAAAGATGATGCAGGCGTGGGCCGACTATCTCGACGGCCTGCGTGCGGGGGCGCAGGTGATTCCGCTGCGACGGCAGTTCCGGTAGTGGCGTGTGTCATGGGTGACTGCCTGGACATCGACGCATGAACCACTCGAGTCCACGAGCTCTCGAGGAGAAGCGGCTGACGACTGACGGCGATCTTTTCCAAAGCACGCTCCGCCTTGTTTGGCATGTGGTCCGTCTGCCGGTTTACGTGCTCCTCGCCATCCTTGAGCCCCTCGTCCGATTTACCCTGGGGGCGTTGGCGCTGCTCGGCGTTCTCACGGCATTGTTTTTCAAGCTCTGTGGCGTGCCGCACTTTCCCTTCACCCTCATGCTCGGCGCGTCAGTAGGGCTGGGATTGATACTCGTAGGCTATTACGCGCTGCTCCGCTTGTTTTCCAGATAGCGCAGACACGCGATGCGCTTCGACTGGGATCCACGAAAGGCCGCTGCGAACCTGAGGAGGCATTCCGTTTCGTTTGAGGACGCGAGCACGGTATTCGCCCACGATTACTCGCTCACGGGCGCTGATCCCGACCATTCAGTCGGAGAGGAGCGGTTCATCACGTTCGGAATGTCACAGAGCGGGCGACCTCTGGTGGTCTCCCACACGGAACAGGGAGATACTATTCGTATATTTAGCGCCAGGCGTGCAACGCGGTCGGAACGGAAGCTGTATGAAGAAGGGTAAACGATCAAACGGGAAGGAGCTGCGCCGTGAATACAAGCGCGCGGACTTTCCAAAAGGATTGGCGCGCGGCAGATACGCCTCACGCGTGCGCGCGGGCTCAAATGTTGTTCGTCTTGATCCGGAGATCGCCAGCGCGTTTCCAACCAGCGAAGCGGTCAACGAAGCTCTCAGCACGGTCCTCAAAGCCGCAAAGAACGCCCGAGTGTCAAAGGGGCGTTAGCCAGGGGCGACCGCAAGCCACTCGGATCGGCATGGTCGGAAATTTACGATCGCCGCCCGACGGAACCGCAAGGTTCACGAGCGACTGGCGGGTTCAGTCGAGCCCCGTCGGGTCAATTGCGATGCTACTGCCGTGAGGCCGTTTGGCTCAGTCGCATGCGCCGGATATCGCGCTGAGGCGGGGCGCCGAACAGGCGGCTGTACTCGCGGCTGAACTGGGAGGCGCTCTCATAGCCCACACGGCCCCCGGCGTTGCCCGCGTCGAGGCTCTGGTTGAGCATCAATTGCCGCGCTTCCTGCAGACGCAACTGCTTCTGGAACTGCAACGGGCTCATGCCCGTAATGGCGCGGAAATGCTGTCGAAAGGTGGATGGACTCATGTGCGTGCGAGCGGCCAGATCGTCGACGTGCAGCACGTGAGTGAAATTTTGCTTGAGCCAGGCGACAGCTTTCGCAATCTGCTGGCTCGGGGATCCGACGGCAACAAGGTGCTGCAGCTGCGGTCCGTACCGCCCGGTCAGTAGACGGATGGTGATTTCCTGCTGGATCAGCGGCGCCAGCTTGGGAACCAGTGCCGGCTCTTCCAGAAGCTCGACGAGCCGAACCAGGGCATCGAGCAGCACTGCGTCAAGCCTTTCAATGGAAACGGGTCGAAAGGCGCGCTCCCTCGAGGGTTGCGGCAGATCTAACTCTGAAGCCATCTGTACGATCTGACGGGGGTCCAACGTCAGTAACAGGCCCAGAAACGGCTTTCGGACACTGGCCTGGGTGACGTGAGACACGACGGGCAGATCGATCGTCGTGAGCATCGAACGACCGGGGCTGTAATTGATCACCGCGTCCCCGAGCATGACCTGCTTGGCACCCTGTGCGATGACGCCCAAACCCAGGCTGTAGATGCAGTGCAGGGGTTCAGTTGGCGCACTTCGCCGGTGGAGCGTGAGCGCTGGAATGGCAGTGGTGTAGTCTCCGTCGGTTTGGGCAAATTTGCCAACGGCGTGCGCCAGGCCGCTCACCGCTTCAGCCTCGAACATTTCTGGCGCCGGATGCTTCTGCACAGAGGTCTTGGCCAGATGCCATGCCAGATTAAAGTCTAGCACCCGCGCTCGCCGATCATTCTCAATTCCGACACAAACCGTTGTTTTAGGCAATAACCTCGACGGATCCGGCAAACCGTCTTGAGGCGATCCAGCGACACTGAGGCATCGCGAACGGCCACGTCAGGAGCACATCACCATGAAGCACATCTCGATCGGTGGACTCGACGTCTCCCGCATAGGACTCGGCTGCATGACCATGGCCGGCTACTACAACATCGGGGCCGGCAGCGACGCTGAGTCGATCCGCACAATCCATCGGGCGCTGGACTTGGGCGTTACGCATATCGACACGGCGGAAATCTATGGCCCGTTCACCAACGAGGAACTTGTCGGTCGGGCCATCAAGGGTCGCCGCGACCAGGTGGTGTTGGCGACGAAATTTGGCATTGTCTCGCACTCCGGTGGGGGCCCCGGCGTGCTCGACAGCAGCCCGGCGAACATCCGAATCGCGGTGGAGGGCTCGCTGAAGCGGCTCGGCACGGACCACATCGACTTGTACTACCAGCACCGGGTCGATCCGAAGACTCCGATCGAGGATACGGTCGGCGCCTTGGCCGCGTTGGTCGCCGAGGGGAAGATCCGACACATCGGCCTGTCCGAGGCCGGCCCCCGCACGATCCGGCGCGCCCAAGCTGTCCACCGCATCACCGCCCTACAGACGGAATACTCGCTGTGGACCCGTGATCCCGAGGCTGAATTGCTGCCGCTGCTGCGTGAGCTGGGTATCGGCTTCGTGCCTTATTCGCCGCTCGGTCACGGCTTCCTCACCGGGGAGATCCGCTCCCCCGATCAGCTTTCCGACGACGATTGGCGCAAGACCAACCCGCGCTTCACCGGGGAGAATTTCCGAGGGAATCTGCGGATCGTCGACGAGGTCAAGGCCGTCGCGGCTGAGGTGGGCGCGACGGCAGCGCAGATTGCTCTGGCCTGGCTGCTCGCACAGGGCAACGACATAGCCCCGATCCCGGGCACCAAACGAGTCGCCCGCGTTGAGGAGAATGTCGCCGCCGACCGCATCAAGCTGAGCGCCGGGCAGATCGAACGGCTGAACAACCTCACGCCAGCCGCCGGTGAGCGTCACGATGCGGGAAATATGGCGGTCATTGACCGTTGAACGTGCGGACATTCAGTGGAGGCTGGAAGAAACGATTGCAGAAGGAGACATGCTAGCCGCGCGCTTTACGATGAGCGGTACCCACCACGGACCTTTCTTTGGTGTGCCACCGACAGGCAAGGCCATCAAGGTGCAAGCGATGAATTTCTATCGTCTGTCGGGTGGAAAGCTTGTGGAAGAACGCGGCCAGCCCGATCTGCTTTCGCTGTTACAGCAGATCGGCGCAGTGCCGGGTGCCTGAAGAGTTTCATCTGCAGGCGGCGCGTTCCGCCGTCATCCCAACTCCTTCTGATGCAGGCAGTGTGGTTCGAATAGCAGCGAGGAAAGAATCGATGTGGCTGGCCAGGTCGGGTCGAAGCCTGAGTGACGCACTAAGGATGCCGGCAGGACACGCCAGGCGGATAAGGTTGGTGACGCGGTTCGCTATGAGTTGCTCAACCTGCTTCGGTCCTGGACATCGCGCTTCAACTTGATCCATTTCGACCGATCGAAGTGCCTTGCGAAGGGATGGGTGAAATTGCAATACAAGGACTTGGTCGAGCGCTCTGAGACGGTTTGTCAGATGCTGAGCGATCTCTACGAATATGCAACGCACGCCGAAATTGCGGATCGGTTTGTCCTCGACCTCGTGAACTTCGGCACTGATCCGATCAAGGCTGCGTGGTTGCTCGAGCTACTTCGTGCGCGCCAGGAGGGTGTATATCGTCCACCGGCGATTCCAGGCCTCGAGTTAACGGCTGCGGACCATGGACTGCTTTCAGCTGCGTACGAGCTCGCGCAGACGAGCAGCGAAATCCGGCAGTCGTCTCCCACCTATTGGGCAGACACGATGGGTCGCGTGGGGATGGCCTAAACCGCGTGGGGTACGCGATAGGGGTAGACGAGGTGATCCCGAAATCCTTTGCTTTGTCGCACAATGCCCTACGCGCGATCTTCGATTCCGACCCCTGCCTCAAATCCCCTGCTCGAGCTGTCCTTCTGCGGTGCGCCCGGTCTACTTTTTCCCCCGTAAGGAGGCCGTCTGTGGCGCTTCCGGTATCGCATGCACGGCCGCCGTCCCTCCGCCGCAGCGAAATTGCGCTCTGCTGCATCAGAGGGCCGGGGCGGACGGACGGCGTCGGCATGGTCAACCTCCGTGGTCACTCGTCAGCCATTTTTCGCCCCTGGATGCTGATGTTGGTTCCGGAGGTCAGAAAAATGGCGCGAAACTCGTTCTCGTGGATATCCCAGACAAGGTTGATCACGCTCGTGCGGGCGAGCGTCGTGCCGTGATAGACGTACACCGTCGCGGAACCGGTGCAGTCGCCAGCCGAGTGTTTGAGCCGTACTTGACAACTCAAGAGCCGCGCGTAGACTGCGCGACCCCTATGAACACGACGCTCGCAAATTTATCTGCAAGTCGCGCCGCCTGCGCGGTCGCATTCTTGCGCTCTGCGAATGCAGAGCGACTCGCCCGCGTATGCCCACACCGGTCACACCTGCGGGCTGGTGACGATTTGTCCGTTTAGCCCCCGTTTCAACGCGGAGGGCTGGGCGACGCAGCCCTCCGGGAACTCCAAAGAGAGACCCTGGTCGGCCGTGCTGACCGGGGTCTCGTCGTTTTTACCGACCGGATCCCGTTGAGACTCGACGCGACCCTGCAGAGGCGTCGTACGGAGTCCTAAGGACGTGATGCGGATCCAAGTGCCGAGTGCCTGATCTTGCGTCACATTAGCCGCCCGGCGGGCGCAAGCCCGCCGGGCTTTTCATGGGCGCCGGGCTTGTTCACGGGCACCGTACGTAACCGTACTTTGTGACCGCACTCTTGACGGCTCTAGGGTGTGCGACGCTCCCACTCCGCCCGCTCGATACCGTGAGTCTCCAGGTATGAATCAACTGCCTCGCCGACGGTGGCGAAGAAACTGTTCTCGAACCGTGTGAAGAGTCCGAACCGCCGCAACTTGTCCTTCACCGGATCCTTCATCTCGGCAAAGCAGAGTTCGACGTTTGCGTCGCGCAGGGTGTTGTCGAGGTCACTGAGCACGTCGGCGGCCGTCACATCGACGCTGGTGACCGGCTCGGCGGCGACCACCAGCCAGTGCACGGGCGCCGGAGCGCTTGCGACAGCCGCGAGAGCCCGCTCGCGGAAGAGCTCGGCATTGGCGAAGAACAGCGGCGCGTCCCAGCGGAGCATCACGAGCCCCGGTATCAGGCGCGCCTGAGGGTAGCGTGTGACGTCGTGATAGCCGCGGACGCCATCGACGCGGCCCAGCACCGCCGAGTGCGGGCGCCAGCCGTCCCAGAGAAACTCGATCACCGCGATTACGATCGCGAGCGCAATTCCGGGGATCGTGCCGAACACCGCGACGCCGGCGAAGCAGGCCATCGAGAGCCAGAATTCCCAACGCTGAATGCGGTAGATACGGCGCAGGTCGGTGAGTTCCACGAGCCCGATCGCGGCGGCGATCACGACCGCAGCCAGCGCGGCCTGCGGCAGCGACTTGAGCAGTGCCGGTGCCAGCACGAGCAGAAGTGCAATGGCGATGGCTCCCACCACGGAAGACAACTGGGTGCGCGCGCCCGCCGCCTCCGCCACCGGGGTCCGCGACGAGCTGCTGCTGATCGGGAACCCCTGAAAGAAACCGGCTGCGAGGTTGGCAGCACCCAGACCCACCAGCTCCTGATTCGGGTCGACGGGGAAGCGCGTGCGTGCGGCGTAGGTGCGCGACAGGACGCTGGTATCGGCAAAGGAGACGAGTGCCACCGCAAGGCCGCCGGTGAGGACGGGCAGCAGATCCGCGACGGTGGTGAACGGTACCGCGGGCGTGGGCAATCCCTGCGGCATCGGTCCGAGTACCGCCAAACCCGCTCGGGTCGCAAGGTGCAGCACTTCAACGAGCAGCGTGGCGCCCACCACCGCGATGAGGACACCCGGCACGCGCGGTCGGCGCTTGAGCGCGAGTATCACGATCAGTGTCCCCGCGCCGATTGCGAGCGCCACGAGGTTGGTACGACCTGCCAGCACCTCACGTACGATGGCCACGATCTGACGCAGCGGTCCCTTGGCATCGATTGAGAAACCACACATCTTGGGGACCTGGCTGAGGAGCACGGTGAGCGCAATGCCGTTCATATATCCATAGCGGATCGGCTTGGAGAGCAACTCGGTGACGAAGCCGAGACGCCCCACGCCCGCCGCGATGCACACGATGCCGGAGACGACAGCCATCATGCCCGCGAGCGCCACGGCGCGCTGTGGGTCGCCCGCCGAGAGCGGCAGCACGACCGCGAGAATCACGGACGCGAGCGCGGAATCGGGTCCCAGCACCAGGATGCGGCTGGGGCCGAACAACGCGTATACGAGCAGCGGCACGATAGTGGCATAGAGACCGCAGATACCGGGCACGCCAGAGGCTTCCGCGTAGGCAATGCCCACCGGCACGAGCATGGTGGTGAGGACGAGGCCGGCCATGAGGTCGTGCCGAAACCACCCCGACTGATAGCCGCGCAACGTCTGGATGCCGGGAAGCCAGCGCAGCCAACTCTTGCCGGCCGCCGTGTCACTGCGATGCGTGTGGTCGGCCCCGGGGGGCCGATCGAGAGGTTGCGAGGCGCCCATGACACTGTCCCCTTCGTGCGCCACGTGTTCGCTGGCTCGCGGTCTCGCCTCAGCGCTCAACGCGGACCCAGAACGGCTGACTCGGATCCGCCTGCACGGTGTCAGCCGGGCCGATCCCGATGATCTGCACGATCACTTCCTCGTCGCCGTTTGAGCCGTCCCAGTGCAGAGCTTTGGCGGGATGCAGCATGTAGCTGCCGGCCTTGAGCGGTATGGCTTGCGCGGGCGCAAAGGTGGCTCCGGTGCCGGTGAACCATGTGCCCTTGAGGACCGTGACATGGCGATCGTTCGGGTGGTAGTGCGGACGGTCCATGACATGGGGCGGGAACCTCACCCGCTGCACGTACAGGCCATGACCGGACGGGTCGCCCGCGATGGTCGCGATCCGTACACCGGGACTTGCGGGCAGGTCCTGCCAGCGCACCTGTTCCGGTGTGACACGCACAAACGCTGAGTCGTTTGCGGCGCTGCGATCCGACGAGCCGCCGGGGACGGCGCCGCAGAGGAGGCTGGCCGCAAGCGTCGACAGGAATGTTGTTCTCATGGTGGGTTCCTATAGAGCCCCGCAATCGTGTTGACCGCGAGTTCTGCCTCGCCGCGGTTGGGCGTCGTCGCCTCGTCACCGAAACCGTAGTAGTCGTTGTCGCCGATGACCTGGAAGACGAGGCCGTCACGACGCGGTACGAAGGCGACCCCATTGTAGATGAGTCCATAGTCGACCCTGGGGTCCGGTATCGCGCGGGCCAGCTGACCGCGCACGGGAGTCAGTGACTGGTCGTTGAAGAGTGCGCGTGAGCCGTATCCGGTCGCGTTGATGACAGTTCGTTCGCGAACCCGGGCGAGGTCCGCAGGCGCGTGAAACTCGGTGATCCGGAGCTGGCCGCCGTTGCTGAGGTAGTCGGACATCAGCATGCGTGTATATGCCGAAAGGTTGAACATCATCTGCACGTTCCGCCGCAGATAGTGCTGGCCAAGCGAATGGCTGCCGGGCGCGAAATCCTCGCTGCGCGTCATCAGGTCGGGAACCAGCTCGCGTTGCAGTTCGGCGAATCTCGGGCGCGCATCATCGTCGGCCAGGCCGCGTCGCGAGGCATCGGCGCTGTCGGCTACCCAGTACAGGTCGATGAACTCGACCGGATTGGCGGGCAGGCCAAGGAAGGTCTGATAGGTGGCGAAGGACCGACGCACCATGCCCGCCCAGAGTTGCTTGAAAGCGGGCGTGGCGTACTGAGCGAAACAGATCCGCGAGTCGGGGGTCCACAGCCCGGTCGCCAGAGAGGAGCGCACATTCGGCGGCAACTCTCGTGCGTAAATGGTGACGCGCGCGCCAGCCCGCTGCAGTAGCAGCGCCGAGGTCAATCCCATGGCGCCACAGCCGATGACTGCGATCTGACGCTCGCCGCTCGCCATCGCCTTGTCCACGGCGATGGCACTCGACCCCCACGACAGCGACCAGCCGCTGCCGCCGTGTCCGTAGTTGTGAACGATGGTCTTGCCGGCGAGCTGCTCGACGTCGAGGCGCGGTCCCTGCGCGCGAAATGGACGCGTGCAAACGGTGATGGCGGTGATACGGTCGGGACTTACCCGCAGGGGCTCGAGCTGCAGGCCGGGCGCCGCGGGAGGTGTGGGGGCGGTTGGACCCTTACGCCCGCCGAGGCTGCAGCCTGCAAGAGTGGTGCTGACGAGCACGGCCGCCGACTGCGCGAGAAACGCACGCCGCGCGACCGATCGGTCGCCCGAAGTCGGCAGATTGTGCCGCCGCACAACTTTCATGGCTCCCCCGGAAGCGAACGGCCACGCCACGGATGACGCTGCCTATCCTACGTCAGTGGCACGCTCGGGGGGCACGCCGGGGCCATCCGGACGGCCTGGCTTGCCGGGGTAGCAGCTTCGCAGCGCGGGGTCGAGAGCCGTGCTGCGCCACGCGCCGCCACGATCTGGCAAGCGACAGCATCAGCGCGCACCCTTCAGCAGGACGTTCCCTGGCACCGGTGATGCCGTGTGCTGGAGCGTCAAGCGCGCCATGCTGAGTCAAGGCTACATGCTGGATCGGGCTACGGATACCGGTGTGCTGACGGGCACGCGGGACTTCCAGCCGGATCCCGAGCTGAATGTCAGCTACCACTTGCAGACCACGTGTGCCGACAATCGCAACGGCACGAGCATCGTATTCGTGACAGCAGAGCGCGAGGACAGTCAGCTGCAAAAGATGAAGCAGTCGACCAGCCTGGGAATCGGACCGGCGACGATCACGATGCCGTCCGGGTCGGCCAAAGTCCTCGGGATCGTCAGACGCGAGACGATTCAGGATCCGGACTTCTACCACCGGCAGCCCGTTACGCGGCCGCAGCCTGCGCCACAGCCGGTGATGGCACAGAATCCGGCGCCCAACAGCGACAATCCGAACGCGCTGAGAAGTGACATACGCGGCGACGAGCAGGATATGGCCCGTGACCGGGCTGACATTCGCGCCGATCGCCGCGACATTCGCAGCGACGTGGCGGACGTCCGCTCGGACCGGATGCAGCTGCGCCAGGACTTCCGTGCACAAGGCGTGGTACCACTACTTCTGGTGGTAACCCCGCGGGGTGTGACGGCTATCGCCTGCCCGGAACCTTGGGTTCCGTGCAGGCTTTCCTTCGAGCTATTCCAGCCGGCCGGGGTCAGCCTTCGGCGAGGGCGGCAATCTGCTGCTGTTGCTGGATCTCGTTCGCAGCGTTCGGATCTGGAGGCGGCGCAGAGGCTGCATACGCCGGCGTAGCCGTCGGCGCACTCCTGCCGGCGCGGGTGTTGGCGAGGCCCTGATCGATCGTCTCGCGCATGTGATTCTGCATTTCCTGCAGGTCGGTGAGTGCAATGTCGATCTGTGCAGCCTGCTCGCACTTCGTTCCACCGCCCCGGCTCGCCAGTACCACAGCTTCCGCGGTGCCGGTCGTGGGCTTGGGAGCCGAGATGACCTGCACGACGTCGGCTTCGCCGAGCGTGCACCGCCGGCCCGTGGAGTCGACCAGATCGAGGTCGGATGCGACCACGAACGTGTGCGGCTCCTTCTGGTTGAGCTCCTGGACGATTCCTCCCTGGCCGGGATGCGCATCTTTGTTCTGGGCATTCTGGCGTGCCTCGACGGATTCCTCCTTGATCTGCCGCTTGACCTCATCCGCCACCATCTCCTTGACCTCGGGAGTGACCTCAGGGGAGGAGTCAGCGGCTGGCGCTCCGACGACGGCACGCTGCGCGACAGCAGGCTGCGCGACAGCGGGCTGCGACGTGAGCGGCTGGCGGGCAGGCGACTGCGCGGCGGGAGCACCGGCGATGGCCTGCACAGGCGGTGGGGCGCCGGGCGGCGCGACGCCGGGCGGCGCGGCAGAACCCGGGTGCGCGTTGTATGCGGCGATCAGGCTGCTGGCGAGCACGAAGTCCGTGAGCCAGAAGAGTGGGCTGGTGTACGTCGCCTCAGGCGTGAAATAGCTCCGGGACTCGACGAACCAGGGGGCGCCCTGGGTAACGTAGTTCCAGGAAGGAACCTGGGGCGCGTTGTAACGCGTGGTCGCCCATTGGTAGACCTCTGGCGAATAGAAGCGCTGCGGGGCATACGCATCGAGGGTCGTCGCGCCGTAAGTGTACGGGCGGTAGAGCTGGTGAGAGAGCTGTCCCCGGTCAGAGAAGGTGCGATGGTCGAACGGGTGCGCCTGATAGAGGTAGGGATGCTGCACGTAGGCGACTCCGCGCGAGGGCACGAACACCCGCGATCCGTCCGGCTTGTCGACCGTGATGCGCCGGCTCCCATCGAGGCCGTGATGCACTGACATCCCCGTGGCGGGGTTACGTACATCCATCACCGAACCGTCCGCCGCGGTACGCACGATGTTGCCGTTCGGGGCGCGAGTCTCGTAGCTCCCGGCGGGACCTGGGTGACCGAGAAACGCCTGCGACTGCACCGGCCGTCCCGATGGCAGGGGCCCCGGACCCGCTGAAGCGAGGTGTGCCGGAGCGCCGACGCCACGCGCGCTGCCCGAGGAGACGGCATTCGGGACCCCTCGCGCCTGCGCGCTGGAGAGCGTTCGGCCGTCACCGCCGAGCGTCCGGCGCTGCGCAGCGGAAACCGCCTGATTCGACGGTGCGCGCGCGGCGCTGGTGGCGCCGCTGGCGGGAGCTGAGGTGGTGGAGTTGGTGTTGCGATGAAAGAGATTTTCGAAGATCGAGCGGTGCTGATTGGCGTTGGCGGTTCCGGCCGCATTGCCATTAACGCCGCCTGCCGGTGGATTCGGTTGATTGGGCGCCTGGTTTTTGTTGCCGAAGAACGGCAGGTGCCAGCGCGAAGCCGCGGCCTGCTGCTGAGCTGTCGCCGCGGTCGTCGTCACAGGACGCCTCGGCGGCGGTGCAGTCCTGGTGTTGTTGTTCTGTGTTGTCTGGGCGCTCGCGCCCGCGGCAGCCAGTATCGTTACCAGTGCGAGCGGCGCGAGCAGCCCACGACGGGACTCTGGTGGTCGATTCGGCCGCTGACGCGGGTGCTCCATGGAATACCTGCCGAATAAGAGGACTTCGCCTCAGCCATCCACCAGTGCAGCAAGCTGCTGCTGCTGCTCGATCTCATGCCCGGCATTGGGATCCGGCGGCGGAGCGGTCGCCGCAAAGGTCGCCGGAACGGTCGGTGCTTTCTTGCCGGGCTCGGAGCTGGCGAGACCCATATCGATGGTCGCGCGCATGTGATTCTGCATCTCCTGCAGATCACTCACCGCGACCTGCACCTGCGCCGAGCGCTCGCATTCGCTGCCGCCCTTGCTCGCCATCACGACCGCGTCTGCCGTACCGGTGCCGGGATTCGGTGTCGAGACAACCTGCACGACATCGCCTTCACTGACCGAGCAGCGCCGGCCGGAAGGGTCGACCAGATCGAGGTCGGACGCCACCACGAAGACATGCGGTTGCCGATCGGCGAGCTCCTGCACCACGCCGCCCGCACCCGGGGGTGGATCGCGGTTTTGGGCATTCGCCTGTGCTTCGAGAGATTCCTGCTTCACCTGGTGGTCGATCTCGTCAGCAAGCGCGCGCTTGACCTCCGGTGTGACCGCGGGCGACGTGCCCGCGGGTGACGCTTGGGAGGCCGGCGGCGCCGTCGTGTAGGCCACCGCCAGACTTGCCCCGAGTACGAAGTCAGCAAGCCAGGCCTGCGGGGTGCTGTAGGTCGGGTCCGGAGTGAAGTAACCCTTGTAGTAGCTGAACCACGGCGCCGATTGGGTCGCGTAGCCCCACGTGTAGCCCACGGGTTTGGCAAACGCAGTCGTCGCCCCCTGGTAGAACGCGGGGTCGTAGAAGCGCGTCGGCGCGTAGACGTCAAGCATCGTGCCGCCGTAGTTGTAGGGGCGATAGAAGGCGTGGAACACCTTCCCTTGGACAACGAACGTGCGGTGGTCCATGGGGCGCCCGCGGAACATGTAGGGATGCTGCACGTAGGGGACGCCACGCGAGGTCACGAATACGCGCGAGCGGTCGGGGTGCTCGACCGTGATCCGCCGGCTGCCGTCGAGCCCGTGCTGGATATACATGCCCTTTGCGGGGCTGCGCACGTCGAGGACTGAGCCGTCGGAGGCGGTGCGCACGATGTTGCCATTCGGCGCGCGGCTCACAGTGCTGCCCGCAGGACCGGGGTGACCGAGGAACATCTGCGACTGCACCGCACGTGCGGCCGGGGACTGGTTGTTGAGTGACGCGACGTTGAAGCGGCTGGCCTGAGGGAGGCGGCCCTGAGGGGTGTTGGCCTGAGGGGCGTTGGCCGGAGAGCGTGCCGCGTTGGCCAGGTTACTGAGTGCCTGACTGAGGTTCGCCGGCGCTGCCGGCGCGTTCACGCCATTGACGGCCCCCGGCGGCCGCTTCACCTGCGGCGTCTGGACCGCAGGCGTCACGGGCCGCTGCGGCTGTGGCGCAGGCGTGTTGTTCTGCTGGGACTGCGCGGTGACGGCTGCCGCGGCCAGGAGCCCCGCAAACAGGGCAAGGGACGCGCCGCGGCGGCGCTCTGGTCGTCGGTTGGCGATAGCTGATCGGGCGAGCATCTTCGTTCTCTTTAAATATGA
>Ga0335080_10004901_pt1 | contig 13705 bp, 13 predicted proteins | sample Lox_Sample_34_FD_206720 | JGI IMG/M metagenome (GOLD analysis project Ga0335080, IMG submission 206720) | Soil microbial communities from Loxahatchee National Wildlife Refuge, Florida, United States - Lox_Sample_3.4 | ecosystem: Environmental > Terrestrial > Soil > Wetlands | place: USA... | reverse complement strand
TGCGGAAGGTTCGGGTCCGTTCCGCCGGCATGGGGCGACTGAGGCGTCTGTCCAGTCCCAGGGTCTTGTTCCGGGAGTTGCTCGTCGCCAGTGGTTTGCACCGTTTGAGAACTATTGTCTTGAGCAGACACTTGCAGGCTCAAGCCCAAAACCAATCCAAGCGCGAATAGAGAGTTGCCGACAATGAGTTTCATCGCTGCTCACCGTGTTCACAGGAGCATGCCTGCAATTTCTAACTCATTTAAATGGTTTATCGAACAGTATGTGCGGACGGTCAGATTGGCGTCTACTGCCCCTTGGGGAAGGTCCGCGCGGTCCCAGGTGACTGAGAGGGAAGGAGAATTTGGCTCCCCGGGCTAGATTCGAACTAGCAACCCTTCGGTTAACAGCCGAATGCTCTACCGTTGAGCTACCGGGGAAGCGCGGAGACAACCCAACCATTCTAATATAGCGGCGCGCCGCGTCAAACCTAGCCAAGTAAGGCGCCATCAAGAAGACGCGGGAAGGCTTCCCATCGTCACGCAAATAGAGGGGACGGTTACTGCAGGCGGGTACGGCGGGAAGTCGTGACGACCAGCGAATCGAAGATGGCCAGCACGTGTCGGCGGTATTCCAGGATGCGATCCATCACGCTGCGCACTTCCGGAGCGCGGCCGGCCTCGCGTTCCCAGCGCGCCAGAACGTCCGGCGGAACGTCGATATCACGGCGCAGCTTGTCGGGCGCATGGCCGCGCAGGAAGAGCCCGTAGAAAAACGCCGCCTCGCGCTGCGGGTACTCGAAGTCGCGCAGCGTCTCTGGGTTCAACTCCGTCGCTTGAGTCGTCTGTTCCATCGCACCAAGAAAGGGCAGTTTACCGATTCTCCCGTGAGCGTCAAGGGAAAGGTCGGCGAAGTCGCCAACCCGTCAGCAGACCGGCGGGTTCAGGGCGTCACGCGCACAACGCGCGCGTACACCCGCAGGGCGGAAACGTTCGGCTCGTAGGAATCCGTGCGGCCAAGGTCCACCGGCAGGCCCCAGGACTCGGCCTGCACCAGGCTGACTCCCGCGGCGACCAGCTCATCCAGGCTGAAACCCTCCGCGGGGATCAGACGGTTCGTGCCGGACCTGTACAGCGGCCGGGGGGGCTTCGACAGCCCTGCCGACTGCTTCACGGCCTGGTAAAATGTCTTCCACTCACGTCGCGTCCACATTTCCCACTCCGGCGCGGGGGGACTGTCGCGCTTGCAACCTTAGATGCTGCTGGACCCCATTCTGTCTCGTACCCGGCTCAGGATTTCTTCCACTACGCACTCTCGCCGCGCCGGGCCCAGAAAGGGCGGTCCGTCGCCCTCCCTTATCTATATAACGGCGCAGAGTGTCACAAAGTTGCATCGCTCTGCACGCGCAAAGATGCGCGTGTCCTGAAAGCGTCACCTGGGCCACGGCTTGCCGACCACCACGATGGTGGGCACGCGTCTGCGCCTTCCCCTGCCGGGAAACCCTCGCGCGGCCGTTCATCGACAGTCGCATGAAATGTAGAGAGACGCCGACGAACTCAAAACGCCACCAACGGCAGCAAGCTCGACTAGTCGCCGTAACGGCCGCCACCACCGCCGCGACGATCCCGGCCGCCACCGCCTTCGCCGCGACCTCCGCCACCGGGACCACCGCGCGGAGCGGGAGGCCTTGCCTCGTTTACCACCAGAGCGCGGCCCATGAAGGCCTTGCCGTTCAGCCCCGCGATGGCGCGGTCCGCTTCCTCATCGTTCTGGATTTCGACGAACCCGAATCCGCGCGACTGCCCCGTTGCCCGGTCTCGCAGAATCGATACGGACTGCGTCGTGTGGCCCGCTTGGGCGAACCAATCCGCCAAATCCTGGTCGGTGCAGGTATAAGGAATATTTCCTATGTAGAGCTTCTTCAAGAGAGGACTCCTTTGGCCCAGCGAGATCGTTGCGGGCGGGATGCTGAGGGGCTGAGGTTGCCCGAGCAGTCTGCTTGCCTTGGCTACGCGGGATCAACCCCGGGGCACCTGCAACCGGGGCGGATGTTGCTCCAAATCCCCCCTATTGTCAACGACGGGGAGCCCGGTGCGGGGACGGTGATAGTATCTCCCGTGTTTTGACGGCCACTGCCCGCCGATTCTGATCGACAGGGGATTTGTCGCAACCATGCGCGGCACGATGATGACGTCGCCGTTGACGCTCTTCTCCATTTTGGAGAGGGCTGGACGATATTTTCCCGCTGTCGAAGTTGCTTCGCGGCGTCCGGACCGATCGCTGCATCGCTCCAATTGGGGAGAAGTCTATCGCCGCTCGCGCGCGCTTGCCGCCGGGCTGCTCGCCGCGGGGCTGCGCAGAGGCGACCGTGTGGCCACGCTGTGCTGGAACCACAGCGCGCACGTGGAAGCGTACTTTGGCGTGCCCGCCGCCGGAGGCGTGGTGCACACGCTGAATCTGCGGCTTTCCGCCGACGAACTGACCCTGATTTGCCGTCACGCCGGCGACCGCTTCTTGATCGTGGACGACATTCTGCTCCCGGTATTGGAAAAGTTTCGCGAGTGCGCGCCGTTTGAACGGGTGTGGGTCGTGCGCACCTGCACGGAGCCGCTGCCGCCGGGCTGGCACGATTTCGAGGAGTTGCTGGCCCGCGGCTCTGACGGATTTCACTACCCACACGTGGATGAAAACGACGCTGCGGCCATGTGTTACACCAGCGGCACCACCGGCCAGCCGAAAGGCGTTGCCTACTCTCACCGCGCGCTCGTGCTGCACTCCCTCGCGATTTCCCTCGCCGACGGGTTTGGCCTGTGCCAGCGCGACTCCAGCCTCGTCATCGTTCCCATGTTTCATGCCAATTGCTGGGGACTGCCGCAGTCCGCCGCGCTCGTTGGAACGAAGATGGTGCTTCCAGGTCCCTATCTCGACCCGCAGAGCCTCCTGGAACTCATCGACGGCGAGCAATGCACCTACGCCGCCGGCGTTCCGACGATCTGGATGGGCATCGCGGAACTGCTGGAGAAACATCCCGGGCGGTGGAGCATCCCGAAAGGCTTTCGCGCGACGTCCGGAGGCGCCGCCACGCCGGAATCGCTGCTGCGGCGCTGCGACGTTCTCGGCATCGAGCTGCGCTCCTCCTGGGGAATGACGGAAATGACCCCTGCGGGCACGACCTCGTTTCTCAAGAGCACACTCAGCCTGCCTGAAGCGGAGCGCATGCGCGTTCGCTCCATGGCCGGGTTGCCGTTTCCTCTGGTAGAAACCCGGGTGGTCACGCCGCTCGGCGAGGCGCCGTGGGACGGCAAGACGACCGGCGAGCTGCAGGTGCGCGGCCCGTTCGTTGCCGCGAGTTACTACAACTTCCCGGAGGCCGACGACCGCTGGACGGAGGACGGCTGGTTTCGCACCGGCGACGTCGCGGCGATTGATTCCGAAGGCTATGTGCGCATCGCTGACCGTACGAAGGATGTGATCAAGTCGGGCGGTGAGTGGATCAGCTCGGTGGCGCTGGAAAATGCGCTGATGGGCCATCCCGGCGTGAAGGAGGCTGCCGTGATTGGCGTGCCGCATCCGAAGTGGCTGGAGCGGCCGCTTGCGGTCATTGTGAAAGCTGTCGAGGGTGATGACGACGCGGCGCTGCGCCGTGAGCTCACCGACCACCTTGCGGCGCGATTCGCAAAGTGGCAACTCCCCGATGCTTTCGTCTTTGTAGAGGCGATTCCGCGCACGTCCGTCGGCAAATTCCAGAAAATCCGTCTGCGCGAGCAATTCAAGGACTGGAAGTGGTAGCGGCGGGCCGGCTTTGTCGTGCGTGCCTTAGGTGCGGTAGTCTGCGTTGATGCGCACGTAACCCTCCGAGAGTTCGCACGTCCACACCCTGCTGCGCCCTTTTCCCGCCTTCAGGTCTACCGACATCTTGTATTCGCTCGCGCTCATCCCATCGTGCGCTGTCTTTTCGTCAAACGGCAGCGGGCGGCCTCTGCGAAAAACCGGGACACCGGCCAGAGTTATCGAGGCACGTTCTGGATCGAACGCGACGCCGGCTCGTCCTGCCGCCGCCAGGATTCGGCCCCAGTTCGGGTCGGCGCCGGCGAGCGCGGTCTTCACCAAAGGCGAGTGCGCGATCGTGCGCGCGACCGTGGCCGCGGCATGGTCACTCGGCGCGCCTCGAACCTCGATTTCCACAACGTGGCGCGCTCCCTCTCCATCCGCCACGATTTGCAGCGCCAGGGACCGGCACACACGCTCCAGCGCGCTTACAAACGAGGCGAATTCCTTCCCGGCGTGGCCGGCCAGTTTCGCGCCGGATGCGCCGCTCGCGAAGAGCGCCACCGTATCGTTCGTGGATGTATCGCCGTCCACGGTGATGGAGTTGAACGTCGGCCCGACCACGGCATCCAAGGCGCGCCGCAGCAGCGGCGGCGCGGCGGCCACGTCGGTAACAAGGAACGCCAGCATAGTCGCGTGCGCTCGGTGGAACTGCGGAGCGATCATTCCCGCGCCCTTCGTGCAGCCCGCGATGCGGACTGCGCGGCCGCTGATTCGCACCGTTGCGGCAGCCGTCTTCGGCCGCGTGTCGGTGGTCAGGATTCCGCGCGAGAATCGCGCGAACGCCTCCGGGCCATCACTCGATGTGGGAAGCAGGCCCGGCAGCGCCGCGAGTATCTTTTCAACACGCAGCGGCACGCCGATCACCCCGGTCGAGCAGACGAACACCTGCTCGCGCCGGCACCCGATGCTTGCCGCGACCCCCCCGGCCATCCGCCGCGCCGCGGCGATACCCGCCTGGCCTGTGCAGCAGTTCGCGTTGCCGGAGTTCACCACTACGGCGCGCATCCGTCCGCCGCTGCGCCGCACGTGTTCGCGCGAAACGTGCACCGGCGCCGCCTGCACCCGGTTGGAAGTGAACGCCGCGGCGGCGGAGAGCATCCCGTCGCCCACCAGCACGGCGAGATCGGGGGCGCCGCTGCGTTTGAGCCCGCAGGACGCTCCGTCAAACCGAAATCCACGAGGAAGGGAGGGGGTTTCAGCCATGGATCAGGCAGGAGCCGCCTGCGGCGAGCGCGCTGGTGGAAAGACGGGAAGCAGCGCCTTCGAGGGTGCCAGGTCAACGGCCAATGCCTCCAGCCGGCACGTGGCGGCTTTCGAGCACTGCGAGCAGTCTCGTGCCACCTTTTCCGCAGGCATCCCGCCCCGCATGCGGCGGAATCCCTGCCGCTCGAAGAACTTTGCGCTGCTGGTTACGGCGAGCAGTCGGCCGATCTTGCGCTGCCTCGCATGCTTCATCGCGGCGTCGAGCAGCTTCGCGCCGATTCCCCTGCCGCGCGCTTCGGGCCCTACGGCGAGCGAGCGGATCTCCGCCAGCGCTGTGCCGTACGGTTCAACAGCCACGCAGCCCACCACGCGGCCCGCTTCGACCGCCACCAGGTAGTGGCTGGCGCCGCGTTCGATCTGTTCCCTGGTGCGCGGCAGCAGGACGCCCTGCGCCGCGTAGGGAGCCACGATCGCGTGGATCGCAGCGGCTTCGGCAAGTCTCGCGCGGCGAATCTTCACTGCGCCGCCTCCAACCGCGCCACCCGCGATTCGGCCGCAGCCAGCGCCTCTCGGACGCGCTGCGGCGCGGTCCCGCCCGGCACGTCGCGCCGCGCAAGCGCGGCTTCGAGCGTCAGGCACGCCGGCAGGTCGCTGCCGAACAATGGTGAGAAGCGCTGCATCGTTTCCAGGGGCAGGCTGGTCCACGGCGTGCCCTTACGTTCCGCTTCGCGAACCACCTGGCCCGCGATCTCATGCGCCTTGCGAAACGGCAGGCCCTTCCGGACCAGATAGTCCGCTGCCTCGGTCGCCAGCAGTTCCGGCCCGGCCGCCGCACGCATGCGGTCTTCGCGCACGCGCGTCGCCGCCACGGCGCCGGCCGCGATGCGCAGCATCTCGAGCGTTTCTTCGTGGGCGCGGAACAATGGTTCCTTGTCTTCTTGCAAGTCGCGGTTGTAGCTCGAGGGAAGTCCCTTCAGTGCCGTCAACATGCCGAACAGCGCGCCGTAGATCCGCCCCGCCTTTCCGCGCGTCAGTTCCCACGAATCCGGATTTTTCTTCTGCGGCATCAGGCTGCTGCCTGTGGCGTATGCATCCGGCAGCTCGATCCATCCGAATGCCGCCGAGGAAAACAGAATGAAATCCTCCGCAAGGCGGGAAAGATGGGCCGCCGTGAGCGCCAGCGCGAACAGGTACGCCGCGACAAAGTCGCGGTCGCCCACCGCGTCCAGGCTGTTTTCCGTCAGCCGGCTGAAGTCCAGTTCGCGCGCAATTTCCCGGCGATCGACCGGGAAGGCAGTTCCCGAAAGCGCGCCGGATCCCAGGGCACACGCGTCCGCCTGGCGCGCAGCATCCGCGACGCGCTCTGCGTCGCGGAAGAACGCCTCCGCATGCGCGAGCAGGAAATGCGCGAAGAGAATCGGCTGCGCCGGCTGCATGTGCGTCAAGCCGGCCATCGGCGCAGTTTCGTGCCGTCGCGCCAGGCCGGTCAACGCGCGCAACAAAAGCGCCAGAACGCGCTGCGCGTCGCGCGCTGCGCCTCGAAGATAGAGCCGCAAGTCCGTGGCTACCTGCTCGTTCCGGCTCCGACCGGTGTGCAGCTTCGCGCCCAGTTCGCCCACGAGGGCGATCAACGCCGATTCCACGTAGCTGTGCACGTCTTCCGCGTCGGAACCTGTCACCGCCGCGGGATTCTCGCGCCCGGCGGCGCCGATTTCGGCCAGTGCCTTGCGGATCGTTTCCGACTCGTCGGCTGTGAGGATTCCCGCGCCTGCCAGCGCGCGCGCCCACGCCTGGCTCGCCGCGATTTCCTGTGGCAGCAGAAGCGCGTCGAATCCCAGCGAACGCTGGAAGGCGTAGAACTCACGGTCAGGCGGCTCGTCGAACCGCCCTCCCCACATTTTGCCGGCCGGTGGAGTCACTTCTTATCCCCGGAGGCGCTCTTCGCCGCGGCCGGCATGGTCACCGGCAGCGCGAAGAGATTGATGAAGCCCTCGGCAAACTTCGGGTTGTAGCGGCCCATGGTGAAGCTGGCCAGGTCTTTTCTGTACAGCGAGAGCGGAGACGTGCGCGACACCACCGTCAGATTGCCCTTGTGCAGCTTCAGCCGCACGCTGCCCGTCACCCGCTGCTGAGCGCGCGCGAAGAATGCGTCCAGCGACTCACGCAACTCCGTGAACCACAGTCCGTAGTACACCATTTCCGCGTATCGCTGAGCGAGCAAGGCGGAGAAGTGCGCGGTCTCGCGGTCCAGGCAAATCGCTTCCAGCTCGCGATGCGCGCGCACCAGCAGCGTGCCGCCCGGTGTTTCATATGCGCCCCGCGACTTCATCCCCACCAGCCGGTTCTCCACGATATCGATGCGGCCGATGCCGTGCGCCGCGGCCAGCGCGTTGAGTTGGCCGATCAGCTCCACGCTGTCCATCCGCCGTCCGTTTACAGAAACTGGCGTGCCCTCCTCAAAGCCGATCTCGACTTCGGCGGGCGTTTCGGGCGCCTTCGCCGGCGCGACGATCCATTGCCACATGGCCTCTTCCGGTTCGTTCGCGGGATCTTCCAGCACGCCACCCTCGTGGCTCAGGTGCCAGAGGTTGCGGTCGCGGCTGTAAATGTTCTTCAGCGACTGCTCGATGGGCACGCCGTGAGTCTTGGCGTATTCGATGGCGTCTTCGCGCGAGTCGATGTTCCATTCTCGCCAGGGCGCAATGATCTTCAGGTCCGGAGCCAGCGCCTTGTACGTCAGCTCAAAACGCACCTGGTCGTTGCCCTTGCCCGTGCAGCCGTGCGCCACGGCGTCCGCGCCCACACGGCGCGCCACTTCCACCTGGGCCTTGGCCAGTACCGGCCGCGCGAACGAGGTGCCCAGCAGGTAGCTGTGCTCGTAAACTGCGCCGGCCCGCAGAGTCGGCCAGATGTATTTCGTGACGAATTCCTCGCGCAGGTCTTCGATGTAAGCCGCGGACGCCCCCGTGGCCAACGCTTTCTTGTGCGCCGCCTGCAGGTCTTCCTGCTGGCCCACGTCACCGATCATGGCCACGACTTCGCAGCCGTAGTTCTCCTTCAGCCACGGGATGATGATCGAGGTGTCCAGCCCGCCGGAATAGGCGAGCACGGCCTTGCGTACGGACGGTTTTTCAGTTCCTGCGCTCTGAGTCAACTCAATCTCCTGGATTTCTGGCCGAACTAGGCCAGCAGCGTAAGCAGCAGCGCTTTCTGCGCGTGCATGCGGTTTTCCGCCTGGTCGTAAACGAGCGACCGCGGCGAGTCGAGGATTTCTTCCGTCACTTCCTGCCCGCGATGCGCCGGCAGGCAGTGCATGAAAAACGCGTCCGGCGCGGCGTGCGCCATCAGTTCCTTGTTCACCTGGTAGGCCGCGAAGATCTTCGCGCGTTCGCCGGCCTCATGCTCCTGGCCCATGCTGGCCCACGCGTCGGTATAGACGGCTTGCGCGCCCTCCACGGCTTCCACCGGGTCGGTGAGCACTTCGATTTTCCCCTTGTTTTCCCGGGCGGCCTGCCGCGCTTCCGTCACGATCGCCGGGTCGGGCCGGTAGCCCTCGGGAGTGGCCACACGCATGTGCACGCCCAGCCTGCCGGCTGCCATCAGCAGCGAGTGACACACGTTGTTGCCGTCGCCTACAAACGTCAGCTTGAATCCGCGCAGGGAGCCCAGCCGCTCCTCGAGAGTGAAGAAGTCGGCCAGGATCTGGCACGGGTGGTAGCGGTCGCTCAGTCCGTTGATCACCGGGATGGAGGCGTTCGCCGCCAGTTCGTCGACGGTGCTCTGCGCGTACGTGCGCGCCGCAATCACGTCCACCCAGCGCTCGAGGTTCTTCGCCACGTCGCGAACGTTTTCGCGTTCGCCCAGCCGCGCGGCGCTGTAGTCCAGAAAGACGGACCCGCCGCCCAGGCTCTGCATGCCGATTTCAAACGACACGCGGGTGCGCAGCGAAGGCTTTTCAAACAGCAGCGCGAGGAAGCGCCGGCTCAATGCTCCGCGAAATCGCTCCGGGTGGGCCTTCACCTCGCCGGAGAGCCGCAGCATTTCGCGCAATTGCGCCGCCGAGAGCTCCGCGCCTGTCACCAGGTCGCGCGTGGTCATTGCCGGTACGGCCAAGACAGCCATGGTCAGCCTTTCTCCGCGTGCGCCGCGCCGGCGAGTTCCGGCTCGGGCACGGCGGATGGGAGACCTTTGATAGCCGCCGAATGTGGTTGCGGCAACGACCGGCCCTTGGGTTGGGATTTGGCCAGTACGGTCTCCATCCGTTCCAGAAACTCGCTTACCTGGCGCGCTCCGGTTATGAACGCGGGCAGCAGCCGCAGCGTCCGCTCGTGCGCGCAGTTGATCAGCAGCCTTTCTTCCATCGCGTGCTGCACGCAGGCCGCGCCGTCAAAGTCCAGCTCCATGCCGAGCATCAGGCCTTCGCCGCGGATCTGCTTGATCGAGCCGTAGCGCAGCGCCAGCTCCGCCAGCCCCACGCGGATTTCCTCGCCGCGGGCGCGGACGTTCTCCATGAGCTTGTTGCGTTCAATTGTGGACAGCACTTCGAGCGCGACGGCGCACACCAGCGGCCCGCCCCCGAACGTCGTGCCGTGCACTCCCGGCGTGAATGCCTGCGCGAACTCTTCGCGCGCGAGCAGCGCGCCCAGCGGCAGCCCGCCGGCGATGGGTTTCGCCACCGCGACGATATCCGGCAGAAGTTGTGGTGTCGCGGCGAACTTCTGGTACGCAAACGGGCGCCCGGTCCGGCCCAGCCCGCACTGGATCTCGTCCGCGATGAGCGCCGCGCCGTAGTGTGCGGCCAGCTTTCGCGCCAGCTTGTAAAACTCCTCGCTCACCGGGTGGATTCCGCCTTCACCCTGGATCGTTTCCATCACAATGGCGCAAACCGAGCTGTCGAACTTCGCGGCCAGATCGTCGAGGTCGTTGAACCGCACGAATTCCGCGCCCGGCACCAGCGGCGCGAACGGCTCGCGGTACTTTGCCGTCGCCGTGATGGATACGGCCCCGAACGTCCGTCCGTGGAAGGAGTTTTCCAGCGCCAGGAACTTGTGCGGTGGGTGCTCCGCCGCGCCCGCCGCCTTCCGCGCGTGCAGGCGCGCCAGCTTCAGCGCGCCCTCAATCGCTTCCGTCCCGCTGTTGGTGAAGAACACGCGGTCGAGCCCCGACCACGCCGCCAGCTTCGCCGCCAGCGGCCCCTGATACGGGTTGTGGTACAGGTTGGAGAAGTGGATGGCCCGCCCCGCCTCGCGCCGGATGGTGGACACCACCCGCGGATGCGCGTGCCCCAGGGCGTTTACCGCGATGCCTCCCAGAAAGTCCAGGTAGGCGCGGCCCCGGCTGTCATACAGGTAGCAGCCTTTTCCGTGCGTAAATACGACCGCCGGCCGCTTATAGGTATTCATCAAATGGCGTTCTTCCGCCCGGATGGCCGCGGCGGCCTCTCCGCCGGGAGCGCCCGTTTGTTTCGATGCGTTCTTCACGCCGCGCCTCCGGTGGCAAAGCGCGCCGCCGCCGGCTCAAGCGCCTGCGCCGAGTCGTCCACGATGCGCGTGCCGCAGGCGGCCCCCTCCATCACGGCAGTCAAGGCCCGCGGCGTCTCTCCGCCGGCAATTGAAACCCTGGCCACGCCGCCTTCCATCGCGCGGCGGCAGGCCTCCAGCTTCAGCACCATCCCGCCGGTCACGCGGTGCGAACGGATCATTTCTTCCACGTCGTCCAGATGGAGTTCCGGCACAACGGCATCGCCGTTCAGCACGCCGGCCACGTCGGTCAGATAAACCAGGGCGTCAGCGCCCACAAACTCGGCGCACGCCGCAGCCATGTGATCAGCGTTTACGTTGAAGAGCTGGCCGTCTTCGCCGATGCCCAGGCAGGCGGCCACCGGCACGATGCCTCCGTGCCAGAGCGATTCCAGAAAGCCCACGTTCACGCCGGTGATGTAACCCACGTAGCCTAGGTCGGCTTCGGCGCCGTCGAGCGTCATCCGCTCCGCCTGGAAGCAGAGCGCGTCTGCCGCGCAGATGCCCACCGCGGGGCGTCCCACGGCGGAGATGGCGGCCGATACCCGCTTGTTCAGCAGCCCGGCGAACACCATCACTGCTGCGTCGCGCGTCTCCTGGTCCGTGATGCGCAGGCCGGCGAAAAAGCGGCTTTCCACTCCCATCTTTGCCAGCGTGGCCGTGAAAATGCGCCCGCCGCCGTGGATCACCAGCACCTCGTGCTGTTCCGCGAGTTCTGCGATCTGCGAAGCAATCGAACGCACCGTGGTTTCGTTCTCCAGCAGCGCGCCCGCAAGTTTCACGACAATTCTCATATTAGGCCTTCGGCCTCCTCGAATCCGTTCATCACGTTGAAGTTCTGCACCGCCTGGCCCGCCGCTCCCTTGCCCAGATTGTCCAGGCACGAGACCACCATCAGCCGGCGGCCGGCTGCATCCACCGTGATGCCGATGTCGCAGAAATTCGTGTGCTGCACGTGCTGCAGCTCCGGCAGTTTGCCCGCCGGCCATACACGCACCATTTTTCGCCCCGCGTAGTAGTTGCGGTAGAGCGCTTCGATGTCGGCAGGCTTCGCCGGCGCTTCCAGCCAGGCGTACAGCGTGGACAGGATCCCGCGGTTCACCGGCAACAGGTGGGTCGAGAACATCACATCGCCCGCGTCCAGTCCCGTGTGCTCCAGGACTTCCGGCGTGTGCTGGTGCGAAAACAGTTTGTACGCGCGGAAGTTCTCGTTCACTTCGCAGAAGTGCGTGTCCCGTCGTGGCTCTTTCCCTGCGCCTGAGGTTCCCGACTTGCAGTCGCACACGATGCCCCGTCCCGTCGCAAGCAGCCCCGACGCAACCAGCGGACGCAGGCCAAGAATCACCGCCGTGGGGTAGCAGCCGGGGTTCGCCACCAGGTCCGCATCCTTGATTTCTGTCGAGTACAGCTCCGGCAAGCCGTATACGGCGCGGCGCAGCAGTGCCTCCGCCGGCGGCTCGAGCCCGTACCACGTCGCCAGCGTGTCGCCGTCACGGAAGCGGAATCCGCCGCTCAGGTCCACCACGCGCAGGCCCGCATTCACCAGCGCCGGCACCGTCTCGATGGAAGCCTCGTGCGGCGTGGCCAGAAAAACCACCTGCGCGCCTCCCGAAGCGACTGCCTCAACTGAAAACTGCCGCACGGGCGCTTCCTTCCAGCCACGCAGGGCAGGGAACACGTCCGCCAGCACCTTTGCGCCGTTCGTCTCGCGCAGGTAAAAGGTGGGTGCCGCGACGCGCGGATGGCGCAGCAGCAGCCGCGCCAACTCGTAGCCTGAATAGCCAGTGGCCCCGATGACGGCCGTCCGTACCTCTTCGGTAGCCGCCTGCGCCGCCGCTTCCGTTTGTGTGAGTGTCTGCGCCATGGATGTCACTGCAGCATGTCCTGCAGCCGCCTTTGCGCCACCAGTCGCTGGCGCGTCGAAGGGCTGATCACCAGAATCGTGTCGTCTCCCGCCACCGTGCCCACGATCTCCGGCCAGCCCACGGCGTCGAGTGCCGCGCCCAGCGACTGCGCTCCGCCCGGAGGCGTCTTGATCACCAGCATGTTCTGCGCCGGGCGCATCTCGCGGATTCCCTCACGCGCCATGCGCGAAAGCGAAGGAGCCGGCGGTGCCGCCTGGGTCGTCAGCGTCTGGTAGCCGCGATCTGTCTTCACCAGTCTCAGTTCATGCACGTCGCGTGACACGGTGGCCTGGGTCACGCGCATCCCTTCGTCGCGCAGGCGGCGACACAGCTCGTCCTGGTTCTCGATGGCTTCCCGGGCGACGAGTCTGAGGATTTGTCCCTGCCGGAGTGTCTTCTGCTTGTTCACGCGCTTCTATGTTATGCAATGAACTGTATAAAGATGCGGTGGTCGCTGTCAAGGGTTTTCTCGCACCGCCGTGTTGACGCGCCGTGGCCCAGACCGTAGTCTGTGCAGTTTGCGAGAAGAATCGCCATTGCCTTCACTCGGGGGACACATCATGACTCGCCGCGCTGGACGCTCCACACGATTCCTCTACGCTCTCGCCCTTGCGCTTGCCGCGCTCACACTCAGCCTGCGCGCCGGATCGGCGCAGGCGCCCGGCCCATTCACCCTCGAGCAGGTAATGAGCGCGCCGTTCCCGGAGGAACTGACCGCCGCGCCCTCCGCAGCGAGATTCGCCTGGATTCAAAACGCCGCGGGGGTCCGCAACATCTGGGTGGCCGAGCCTTCAGCGAACGGCGGGGGCTACGCCTCTCATCGCGTCACCTCCTACTCCGCCGACGACGGCATCGCCATCGGTGAACTGCGCTGGACGCCCGACTCCCAGTCGCTCGTCTTCACTCGCGGCGCCGATCTCGAAACCAACGGCTCCGACCCCAATCCCAGCAGCAACACCGCTGGACCCGACCACGCCATCTGGCTCGTTCCCGCCGCCGGCGGCGATCCGAAGAAAATCGCGGAAGGCACTGCCGCCGCTGTCTCGCCGAAAGGCGGCCTCATCGCTTATATAAAGGATGGCCAGGTGTGGACCGCCCACCTCGACGGCAGCGAGAAGCCCGCGCAACTCGTCCACGCGCGCGGACAGGCCGGCGCCCTGCGCTGGTCGCCCGACGGCTCGCAGCTCGCCTTCACCAGCTCCCGCCAGGACCATCGCTTCATCTCCGTCTACACCTTCGCTGACAAGTCGCTGCGCTTTCTCGATCCCA
>Ga0335080_10004899_pt1 | contig 13708 bp, 12 predicted proteins | sample Lox_Sample_34_FD_206720 | JGI IMG/M metagenome (GOLD analysis project Ga0335080, IMG submission 206720) | Soil microbial communities from Loxahatchee National Wildlife Refuge, Florida, United States - Lox_Sample_3.4 | ecosystem: Environmental > Terrestrial > Soil > Wetlands | place: USA... | reverse complement strand
ATTACCAGCGCAGCTACGGTGCCCTGCAGCGGCTCGCGCAGCAGACGCCCGGTGAGGCGGAGCGAATGCGCCTGCTGCGGATCTATCCACGACTCGCGATTGGCGATCTGTGGGCGCGCGACAACAAGGCGGCGCTCGACCGGTACCGTCGCTCCTTCGCGCTTGCCGCGGAGATCAGCGCCTCGGATCCAACCGATATGAATGCGCGCGCGGCGCTTGCGGTCGAGCACGCAAATATCGCGGACGGATTGTCGCTGAACGGCCTCCATGCCGAGGCCCGACAGCACAGCGCGGCGGCCGTTGCAATCATGGATGAGCTGCGCACGAAGGATCCGAGCAACGTCGAATATCGCGTCACGGCAGGCACGGTCTGGGACTTGTGCGGCGAAGTCGAGGATCGCGCCGGCGATCGCAAGAGCGCGCTCAACTTCTATCAGCGCGCGATGGCACTGTACCGCCAGGAAGTGCGGGCCGAGCCGCATAACCTCGATGCGCGGCTGCATCTCGCAAGCTTCCTGGGACAAGTGGGCGATGACTTCGTGGCAGCGGGCGAAACGGATGCGGCGCTTGGGGCTTACCGTGAGGCACTCGAGGCGGCCGAGTCTGACCATCTGCCTGATGAGAGCGAGGACGCGCGCTACCTGGTGACCGCCGCCCTCACCGGATTCGGTCAAGTGGAGGCTGCGCTCGCGCGGCGCGCCGCGCACTCGCCGCAGCAATCGGCCAGCCACTGGGCGGCGGCTTGCGACTGGTACCGCAAAGCGCAACTCGCCTGGGCGCAGGTGGCAGAGCCGGGCTTCATCAGCCCGAGCGGCTTTTACCTCAACTCGATCGATATCTGGCGCCAGGACAAGCCCCACTGCGCGAGTCCTTAGGCCGTTTGCTGCGTTGCGACCACTCAGGTCGCGTGCGATCATTTCGCGCGTGGCGCAACCGCGCAGCGATATTACGCGACTCCTGCTCGACTGGAGCGGCGGCAACCAGGCTGCACTGGAATCGCTTTTCCCGTTGGTCTACGACGAGCTGCGCGCGATGGCGCAGCTGCACCTGCGGCGGGAGCGCTCCGCTCACACACTGCAGCGCACAGCTCTCGTGCACGAGGCGTTCCTGCGGCTGGTCGATCAGAAGAATGTCGATTGGCAGTCGCGAGCCCAGTTCTTCGGCCTCGCCTCGCAGATGATGCGGCGCATCCTCGTCGACTACGCGCGCAAGCGCTCCGCCGCCAAGCGCGGCAGCAACGCCGTGCGTGTCGATCTGGAGGAGATGGAGCGCGGCCACACCAGCGCGCGTGCCTCCGCAGCCGCCCCGACCGGTGCCGCAGCGGATGATACGCAGCTGGACTTCGGCGCCTTCGATGAGGTGCTCACGCGTCTGGAGAAGCTCGAGCCGCGGCAGGGCAAGCTGGTCGAGCTCCGATTCTTCGGCGGACTGAGCCTCGAGGAAGCGGCCGAAGTCATCGGCGTCTCCCGCGCCACCGTGAAGCGCGACTGGGTGTTCGCGCGCGCCTGGCTGCAGCGCGAGCTCTCCGATCACGCCGAGTCCTGACACCCAGCGCGGAAAATCCCAGCGCGTGCGCTCTTTGGTCTTCGCTGCCGCCGCGTGCCTGATGCTCCCGGCAACAGCGGCGATCGCGCAGGGCGGTCCTCCCATGGTGACCGATGATCCGGACACGCCCGGCGATGGCCATTGGGAAATCAACCTTGCCGCCATCGGTGCGAGCACGCCGGGCCGCTTTGATCTGGCGCTGCCCGATGCCGACATCAACTACGGCCTGGGCGAGTACGTGCAGTTGAACCTTGATGTCGCCCTGCAGTCCGCGCACGAGCCGGCGAGCGGATGGAGCACGGCCCTCGGCGTGCAGCGTCTCGGAGTGAAATGGCGCTTCATCGATCGCGAGCAGGCGGGGATCTCGGTCTCGACCTATCCGCAGCTGAGTTTCAGTGTGTCGGATGCGGCCGTGCGCCGCGGGCTGCAGCCGCCGGGGCGGCAGTTCTACCTCCCCGTGCAGGCCTCGGGTGAAGTGGGCGAGTTCACGCTCGACGCCGAGGTCGGCTACAACTTCGCGCAGCAGGAACCCGACGAGTGGGCCGTGGGCTTCATCGTGGCGCATGCGTGCGGGCCGCAGGCTGAGTGTCATTTCGAAATCCGCGAGTCGCTCGTACCCCACGACAGTCAAACCCTGATCAATTTCGGCTACACCCGAAGGCTCAGCGGGAGTCTGGTGCTGCTGAGCGCCCTCGGAAGACAGTTCGGGGTCGCCAGCCCCGAGCGTCAAAATCTGCTGCTGTACCTGGGACTGCAGCTCCAACGGCACTGAGCTCGCAGCCCCACGCGCGCCTGTGCTGTAATGAAACGCACAAGACCACGAGGGGGCACCATGACGAATCGTTACATTCGTGCGGCGTTTGCCGCGGCGCTCGTTTTGGCTTCGGGTGCGGCGCTGGCGCAGGTCACGACCGCCAGGGTGACCGGTGGCCAGGTGGAAGGCATCGCCGCCAACGGTGTCGTGTCCTTCAAGGGGATTCCGTTCGCCGCGCCCCCCGTCGCAGATCTGCGCTGGAGGGCGCCGCAGCCTCTCGTGCCCTGGAGTGGCACGAAGAAGGCCGACACGTTCGGCCCCAGCTGCATGCAGGATGCGAACTTCGCCGTGCTTTTCGGCGCACCGAAGACGATGGGGGAGGACTGTCTCTATCTCAACGTCTGGACGCCGGCGAAGTCTGCGGGCGAGAAGCTGCCTGTCATGGTGTGGATCTATGGCGGCGGCTTCGTGGGCGGCATGACGAGCGTGCCGACCTACGATGGAACGAAGTTTGCGCAAAAGGGCGTGGTGCTGGTGAGCGTGGCTTATCGGCTCGGCGCATTCGGCTTCCTCGCGCATCCGCAGTTGAGCCGCGAGGGCCATAAAAGCTCGGGCAACTACGGGATTCTCGATCAGATCGCTGGCCTCAAATGGGTCAAGGCCAATATCGCGAAATTCGGCGGCGATCCGGCGCGCGTGACGATCTTCGGTGAGTCGGCTGGCGGCCTTGCTGTCGGCATGCTGGCGCAATCACCGCTCGCCAAAGGATTGTTCGCCGGTGTGATCTCCGAAAGCGGCGGCAACTTCGGTCCGCCGAAGGTCACCGACTCCGAGGGCGGCGTCAACGCCCCGCCCCTCAAGATCGCCGAGATCACCGGTCAGAAGTTCCTGGCCAAGCTCGGTGCGAACGACATTAAGGCGGCACGCGCGCTCGATGCCGCGGTGATCCAGAAGGCGCTCGGACCTGGTTTGCAGGGCGCATTCTGGCCGGTGTACGACGATGTGGTGCTGCCGTCGGATCCGTACGCGCTCTATAAGTCCGGTCGCTACAACGACACGCCCATTCTGATCGGGACCAACTCTGACGAAGGTGCGCTGTTCGTCACGAGTACGGTCAAGAGCGAGCAGTTCGAAGGCATGATCCGCGGCGGCTATGGCGCTCAGGCGGACATGATCCTGGCCGCCAATCCCCACAGCACCGATGCCGAGGCCACTCAGTCTGCGCGTGACATCTTCCGCGACACGGCATTTGCCTGGCCGACCTGGACCTGGGCGACGCTTCAGTCGCAGACCGGTAAGGGCAAGGTGTTCGTCTATGTCTTCGACGTCCGCAACGCCCGCTCGCCCCACGGCGCAAGCCACGGCGCCGAAATCGCCTACGTCTTCGAGAATTTCGCCGGACCCGGCATTACAGGTATTGCCGCTCCCACACCGGAGGATCTCGCGATCTCCGACTTGATCAGCAACTACTGGGTGAATTTCGCCAAGCACGCCGATCCGAACGGCGCGGGATTGCCGGCCTGGCCGGCCTACACGAAGACGTCACATGAAGTCATGCACCTCGCCATACCGACTTCATCGCCGGAGGCGGTGCCGAACATGACTCAGCTGAAAGCGCTCGATGTCTACTACGCCGCGCGGCGTGAAGAGCTCAAGCGGAAGAAGGCGAACTGAGGGGTCAGCTCTTCTTCGCCTCAACGACATGCGTGCCGACAATCAGGTCGTGCACGCAGCGGCGTTCGGGACCGCAGATGAAGAGGACGTCCACCAGCCACACCAGTCGGCCGATCAGGCCCACTGAACCCACGATAGCGGGCAGAGCAAACCTCACGATGAGCTTCCAGAACTGCGGCACCGCATTCGATTCGTAGTCGCTGACCCGGATCCCCATCAGCAGCTTGCCGACGGTCTGGCCCCTGGTCTTGAGCAGATAGCCATTCACGATGAAGAACCACACCAGCTGACACGCGCTGAGCATGGCGAGCATTGCCATGTCGGGGCGTTGCCCGGTTCTGTACATGTCGAACATCCCCGTATAGACGATAAACGGAATGGCAACAACCAGTCCGATGAGAGCATCGATGATGAATGCCAGCAGTCGGTAGCCTCGTCCGGCGAGCGATGGCCGAACAGGTTCCTCGGCCGTGATAGCGTCTGACATGCTGATCCCCCCAGATTAAGCGCAGTCTACTTCAAGTCACTCGTGCGCCGGGAGAGTGCCGCTCATCTGCGTCGACGCCGCGCCGCGGGTTTCGATGGGACCTTGCGGCGCGCAGGCTTGCGCGGCGCCGACGCGCCCGATGCCGTTCCGGCATAGCGGTCGTGGTATCGCACCCAGTCCTGCGCCGAACCGGGGTGCTCGTCGCGGCCCTTGGCGGTCAGGTCGAGGAAGTTGTAGGTCGTGTTGAGCAGATCGATGCCGCGCGCGAAGGTTGAATACGTGTGATAGAGAGCGCCGGAATCGTCTTTGAAGAACGCGCTCACGCCCTCACGATCCGCCATGCGGGCATCTTTCGGCACCGGAGCGAAGTTGTACACCGCTTCACCCCGCGCGATCTGCTCCGGGGTGAAGGATGCCTGAAAGTCGTAGTTGAATTCCGAGCCCTGAGAAGACACCCAGTTGAACTTCCAGCCCAAGCGCTTCTTGAACGCCCGCAGCTTGGCCAGCGGTGCGCGTGAGACGGCGACGAAGGTGGTGTCGCGCTGGCCGATGTGGTGATTGATGCCATCGTAGTGATCGGCCCAGAACGAGCAATGCGCGCAGCCGGCCTCGCTCGCCGGCCCAAACATGAAGTGATAGACGATGAGCTGACTCTTGCCGTCGAACAGTTCCGCGAGCGAGCGGCGGCCCTGCTCGGTCACGAAGCTGTAAGGCTTATCGAGACGCACCCACGGTAGCTCACGCCGCCGTTCCTTCAGCCGGTCGTGCGCGCGAAAGAAATCCTTCTCCTCCTGAAGCAGCGCCCGGCGCGCTCTGAGCCATTCCTCGCGCGACACCACCGGGTGCTCCCTCGTGCCGCTGTGAGTCGTGATCTTGGCCATAAGCTCTCCGTTGCCGCTGCCACGCTTGCTTACACTTTTCTACCGCGCCGCTCCAGCATCGCGCGGCACTCTTTCGCGCCCGCGACGTCTAATGAATGAGGAGCATCCCGCCCAGGCGGGGAGGAGGATATATGAAACTGCGTCAAAACATGATTGCTTACACGGCTGCCCTCGCCGGGACCTTGGGCCTCGCGTCAGTCAGTCACGCGGGAACGGAGATTCAGCTCAGGGCCGATGAGCCCTCCGCGGTGGTGCGTTATTCCGAGCTGGACCTGTCGTCCGATTCATCCGTTCACGCGCTGTACAATCGCATCCAGGATGCAGCCTGGCGCGTGTGCGTGCGTGAAGTCCTGCCGGATTCCGCGCCCAATATCATCGACAACCGCAATTGCCGCCAGACACTCGTCGATTCGGCCGTCGATCAGATCGACCAGCCTGCGTTGACCGCGCTCGACACGGGCCGTGGAACGGTAGATCTGACGTCCAGCGGTTGATTCCCTTTACGCGGGACGGCAGACGCGGCGGACGGACGTTCATTCGTCCGTCGCGTTATTGCGCGGTGATTGCGCCGCCTTCAGCCCGCGTCCCAGTACTGCTCCATCTTCTTACGCATCGCCGCATCCGGCAGACGACCCCGCGCAGCCGCCTGGTTGTCTTCGAGATGCGCGACTTGCGTCGAGCCCGGAATCGCGCACGTGACTGCGGGATGCGAGATCACATACTTCAGTAGAAATTGTCCCCAGGTCGAGGCGTCGATCTCTGCCGCCCAGGGCGGGAGCTTGCGCCGCAGCGCATCCCGGATCGTCGAGCCATAGCCGAAGGGTACATTCGCCAGCACCGCGATCCGCTTCTCCTGCGCCAGCGGCAGCACATCGCTGGCCGCATCGCGGTTGGCAAGCGAGTAGTCGACCTGCACGAAATCCAGCGCATGCTTCTTCATGTGCTCCACCATCTCGGCGTGCTGCGAGACGCGTGAGGTGGTGATGCCGGTGTAGCGGATCTTGCCGGCCCGCTTCCACTCGTTGAGCTGTGGCATCAGTTGATCGACGCCCTCGAGGTTGTGGACCTGCAGCAGATCCACTTTCGATACCTTAAGACGCATGAGCGAGCGCTCAAAACTCGCGGCTCCACCAGGACCGCTGCCAAACATCCCGCGGCCACTCGCAGTGAGTTTCGTCGCAATGAAGATGCCGCTCGTGATGCCGAGCGCCGCGAGCGAGTCACCGATCAGGGACTCGCTGTCGCCATAGGCGGCGGCGGTATCGATGACCGTGCCACCGAGCTCGTGCATGCGCTTGATTTCCGCCTGGATGGCGGTGCGATCGGACTCACGGAACTTATCGGTCCCGAGTCCCACCGCTGGCAGCTTCTCGCCCGTTGAGGGAATCGCCCGCGTGATCAGGGGCGTCGGCGCCGTCGCCCCCGCGGCCGCAGCCAGAAGTGGCGAGGCGAGCAGTACACCGGCTCCGGCTGCGAGTCCTGCCTGCAGCGCGTCGCGGCGCGTGGCGCGAAAATCCGGTCGCTCGCTCATGATGGCCTCTCCTGGCGCGTGGATGGAGTGGCCGTTATACCTCTAGTGCGGTGCTTTTGCCTTTTCCGGATGCAACTCGGCGTCGATCTGCTCGGGCGTGAGCACGAGCTCGCGAAACGCCGCGTGCACCGCGGGCTCATCGCGCGAAGGGTCCTTGAACATCTCCCCGGGCGTCAGATTGGTCTTCTCCTTGCCGCGCAGCTGCTGCAGCAGCTGAATGCCACCGCGCGTGTCATAAAGTTCAGTGTCCTGCATGTCGCGCAAGGTGACGTAGAACGATAGCGCCTGAAGGCTGCCTTCGCCCGCGCCCACGTTCGCCGATCCGCCGAAGAGCTTCTTGCGCACCGGACCTAGGTCCACCCCGCTCTGGCTGACGCCGTCCCACTCGGCATCGCCCCACATGTGAGGCGCCTGCACTTTCGTAAAGCCGCTGATGAGCACAGCATCAGGCGCCGGATCGAGCCCCAACCCGGCGTACACGGACTGACGCAGCTTGATGACCTTGGCTTCGTCTCGTTCACCCGTGTAAGGATCAAAGAAGGGACCCTGCTTCTTGTATTCGGCGGCGAGCAGATCCCGCCCGTTAGGCGCGTCGATCACGGTCCACCCGAGCTTGCCCAGCTCTGCACGCACCAGATCCATGTACCGCTGCAGCACTTCCTTCGGCGGCGCCATCTCCCGCGTATCGATGGAGAACATCGCTACCCGATGGACTTTCGTCAGAATCTTGTCGCGGTCAACCTTCAGGCCCGAATCGGCGGAGCGCGGTTCCCCTTCGGGAGGTGGCGGCAAGTCGGTTGACTTCATCTCCATGGCGTTGATGAGCGGATCCTTGTTGCCGGCGGCAATCTCCTCGGGCGTGTGCACGAGCGGCAGCGTTGCAATGCGCACGGCGCGCTCGAGCCGCGCGTGGTCCTTGAACAAGTCGTCCGGCTTGACGAAGAGGAAGCTGTTGATGGCGCCCTTGGCCTTGCGCGTATCGGCGTAGGCGGCCAACTGGATCGCGCCGTACCGACTCCAGATCATCTTGCCCTCGGTATTGACGATCTCGACGGCAACTGAATAGCCAGGAAGAGTCCCCGTCATATTGTTGGAACCGGCATTGAAGAACTCGACCACGGCATTGCCCGGCAGGCGCCCCGTGGTGCGCTCACTGACCCCGTCCCACTGCGCACTGTCGCGGGTAAAGAACGCCTTGCGCGAAGAGATGCCCATGGCGACGAAGCCATCCAGACGCTCCGTCTCCACGGACTCGCGCAGCGCGTTGGTCTGGACCGCATTCCACTGCTCGCGCTTGACGTTACCGGAGACAGGATCATAGACCCCGCCCACCCGGTGATTGAGTTCATCGCGAATCTTGCTGTAGCCCGCCGAGCCCACAACATCGAAGCCCGCCCTCCTCAAGTAATCGCTGACGAGACTCTCGACGGCGGCAGATACATCTTCGCGCTTGGTGAACCCCGCGGGTAACTGCAGCGGCAAGATGCCGACGCGCTTGAAGTGAGCGAGAGTGTTCGCGCGCGTATCGCCCGAGAAGCCGAGGTCTGCCTCCGATTGCACCGGGGGCGGCTTGGTGTCGGCGAGCGCGGGGAGTGCGAGCACACAGCACAGCAGCGCGAGGAGGCGCGGAGTCGAGGCGGGTTGCATGGGGCGTCAGGGTCCTTGCAGGTAGCCGTTGATGATCGGTGCATCCGCGGCGTCGGGCGAGCGCCGCAGATATTCCTTGAAGTTGCGGCGGGCTGAATCCATGTCGCCCTGCCGCCGGTAGAGGAAGCCGAGCTCTCGGTAGGCGACGATCGGCGCGTCCTTGTGCGTGATACAGGCCTCGTATTCCTTGATCACCTCTGGCAGCTGGGAGACGTCGGGAAAGTTGCGTCGCGCGAAATTCGCGCGCAGGTAGCTGGTGAGCCCGTCGGTACCGAATTGTCCTTCCGCACGGTCCATCTCCGCGTGGAATGTCACAGGGCTGCCGCTCGAGTTCATGTCATCTTCTGCGATTCTGAGCGAGTAGTAGCGGGAAAAGCGCGTGAGACCGTCATTCTTCGGCGCGTTCGTGGTCTGCTCTGTGGCCCCGGGAGGCAGCGCTTCCGTCACCGACGAGATACGCGCGCTCAGACCGTCCTTGCTCGCAAGCTCGGTCGTGCCGAAGCGATCTTCCGCGGTCAGCATATCGAGCACGTGCTGCAGGCCCTTCGGCACCTCCGTAGGCTCGTAGCCCGCCGCCGTAATCCACTGCAGTGCCACTTTGTCCGACTCCAGGCGCAGCTGCTCATCGACCGTCTTGGTGGCTTTGCGATCGCCACTCGTGATCGCGGGGGCCGCAAGGCCGGCCGTTGCCGTAATCAGCAGGAGATTCGGCAGCAGGTGGCGCATCGCGCGCGAGCGCGCCGTCTCCGTGGACTTGTCGCCATCGCGGCGCACGACGGGCGCAATCTCCGAGGCGATCACGCCGGCAAGCTCCGATTCGGTACGCACTCGCGCGATCAGCCCGGTCGAGACGTACACAGCGCCGTTGCTGAGCATGAAAGCGTAGGGCAGCGCTGCCGAGAGCGCGTGAATCCGGACAGGCGTCGTCACTGCGCCTGGATTGGCGATCAGGATCTTGTCGACGATGGACTTGAGGTAGGTATCGAGCGCCGCGTCGCGCACCAGGTCCTTGCCCGAGTTGTAGCTCGCCTCGAGCCGGTCGTCATCGATCGTGCTCTGGGGCGCGGCAGCCGCGACGCCGGAAAGCAGGACTCCGAATAGCGCGCTGATTGCCGCGCATCGCCACGGGCTCCCGGCCTTGAGGGGTCGAGTTTTCAGCACAGGGGGTTCGCCGGGGCGCTATCTGGTTTGGATTTATCTGCGCAGACAGGGTTTGTAACACCGGATCGCCCCGCCCCTCAAGTGATTCCGTCGATCCAGGTGCGGACGACCTGCAATTCATCGTCCAGCAACGCGAAATTAGCGCGGTGATGAGGCGCGATGCGACCCAGCTCATGGCCGAGACCCAGGAAATCCGCGGGGTACTCGCTCGTCATTCGCAGCGCGGCATTGAGGTCGAGCCCGAGCAGGGAGATGGCATTGCGCAAGGCGCCCGCCATGTCGAGCGCCGTGCCCGCCAGCGTGCCGTCCTCATCCCGGCACACGCCATCGACCACTCGAATCGTGCGGCCCTGGAGCACGAAGGAGTCGGCGGGTGATCCCACCGCGGGCATCGCATCGGTCACGAGCATGAAGCGATCGTGGCGCTTGCACCGCAGGGCAAGCCGCAGAGTCACCGGATCCACATGATGGCCGTCGACGATGATGCCGCACCAGGTCGTATCGTCATACAGCGCTGCGCCCACCATGCCAGGCTCGCGCGCGGTGAGCGGGGACATCGCGTTGAAGAGGTGCGTGAAGCCGCGCAATCCCGCACCGATGGCGCTTGTGACCTCCGCGAACGTGGCATCGCTGTGCCCGGCGCACACCACGACGCCCTGAGCGGTGAGTGCGCCGATGAGCTCGGGCGCGGTCATCTCGGGGGCAAGCGTGAGCAGGGTGCGGCCGCGCTTCAGGCCGCACAGCGAGGAGATTGCGCCCGCATCGAGCGGCCGCAGGTGCTTCTCATCGTGCACCCCGCGCCGGGCCCGATTCAGGAACGGGCCCTCGATGTGTATGCCCAGCACGCCCGGCACACGCGCATCGATCGCCTCCTGCACAGCGGCGATCGCCCGGGCGATCATGGTGAGATCATCGCTGATCAGCGTCGGCAAAAATCCGGTCGTGCCGAAGCGGCGGTGCGCGGCGCCGATGGCGCGAATGGACTCGCTGTCCGGGTGGTCGTTGAAGAGCACGCCGCCGCCGCCATTCACCTGGATGTCGATGAAGCCCGGGACGAGGAGCCGCCCGCCCAGATCCTCCTGCGAGACGTTGCGGCAGCGCGTGTCATCGGGCGCCACGACGGCTTCGACCCGGCCGTCATTGACCAGCAGGGTGCGTCCGGTGCGGATGCCCTCGGGCGTGAAGAGCCGGCCGTTGACGAGAGCCTGCCGCATCAGAGGGTCTCGGTGACCTTCGACAGATGCGGTGGCCGATCCGGATCGAGCCCGCGCCGCACCGCGAGTGTCGCGATCATGCGATAGGCGCTCTGCACCAGCAGGATCGGTCCGAGCTCGGCCGTGCAGTCGATCACTGGCAGGGTTCGCGGACCATACGCACCGGCGCTCGCGAGCAGCACTGGCACCTGGCGGCTCGCCAGTTCCGCCGCGAGGGCGTTCACTCCTGCGCCGGCGGCGTCGCTCTGCGCCAGAAGCAGCGCCGGAAACTTTGGCCCGAGCAGCGTGAATGGACCGTGGCGCAGCTCCGCACTGCTGAAACCCTCGGCGTGCAGATGACAGGTCTCCTTGCACTTGAGCGCGATCTCCTGCGCCGCTCCCAGGCCGAGTCCGCGTCCGACGACATACAAATGCTCGACACTCTCGAGCAGCGCCACCGCCGCCGACCAGTCGAGCGCCCAGGCGCGTTCCATGAGTGCGGGCAGCGCTTCGAGTTCAATGGTCAGTGCGGCATCGCCCGTCCAGGCGGCCACCAGCCGCGCCAGCGCCGCCAGCGTCGCGAGATAAGACTTGGTGGCGGCGACACTGCTTTCCGGTCCGGCGTTCAACAGCACGGCGTGATGAGCGGCGGCCATGAGCGGCGCATCGGGACTGTTGCACAGCGCGACGACAGTGGCTCCCGAGGACTTCGCGGCGGCCACCGAGGCGAGCAGATCCGGACTGCGGCCCGACTGGGAAATCGCCAGGAACAGGCAGCCGCGCAAGTCCTGGTCGATGCCGTACACGGAACTCACCGACGGCGCCGCCGATGCGGTGATCACGCGCGCGCGCGTCTCGATCAGGTATTTGGCGTAGGTCGCGGCGTGATCGGAGCTGCCGCGCGCGCAGGTGATGACCAGGCGCGGATTGAGCGAGCGGATGATCGCGCCGAGCGCATCGAACTGGATCTGATGCTCACTTTGCGTCAGCACAGCCTGCGATGCGCCCGCCGCCTCGCGGAACATCTGTGTGTGCTCGACCTTGAGGGTCGCACTCGATTCCCCGTGCGCCATGGCAGCCGCTCTCAACTGGAGGCGCTCAGCTCGGCCACGAAGTCATAGATGTCGCCGCGGTAGTACGACTGCGAGAACTCGATCGCGCTGCCATCGCGCAGCGAGCCCAGCCGCTCAACGAGCAGACCCGGATCCCCCGAGCGGGCCTTGAGGAGCTCGGCCTGCTCACCCGTCAGCAGCACGGCGCGCAGTCTCTGCAGCGCGCGCACCGGGCGATTGCCAGCGCGCTCGAGCGCCTCGTAGAGCGAGGTATCGACCGCATCGAGCGAAGGCAGGGCAGAGGCGACCACCGTCGCAAACTCGAGCGCCATCGGCACATCGTCGGCGTAGCGGATACGGTTGAAGCGATACACCGGCGTGCCTGGACTTAAGCGCAGCGCGAGCGCTTCCTCCGGCGTCACGGTGCCTTCCGCCCGGCGCAGCCACACGCTGCGCGGCGAGCGTCCGCGCGCGCGCATGTCCTCCGAGAAGGAGGTGAGCATCGCGAAATTCTTCTGCACGCGTGCGGAGACGAAATTGCCGGAGCCCTGACGCCGCACCAGCAATCCATCCGCGACCAGTCCGTCGAGCGCTTTGCGCACCGTGATGCGCGAGACGTTGAATTCCGCGGCGAGATCGCGCTCGGCAGGCAGCGCGTCATCGGGCGAGAGCACCTGGTTTTCGATCGCGCGACGCAGCGCGCGCTGCAGCTGCTGATACAGCGGGAGGTTCTTCCGCTCATCGAGCGGACCGACTGCTTCGGCCAGTGTCGTCATGCGTCTGCTCGATGGTGGACGGTGGCTGGTCTCCACCGATAATACCAACTAAAGACCACAGGATGGCTACTCTTTTTTTGCATGGAATTATATCCAAATGATTTATATGAGCTTATAAGCCCAAAACACCCTGGGCGGGGCCTGGGCCTCTGGAATATAGTTCTAATTGGTATTATCTTGGGCCGTAAGTGGTGTACACTCAGGTCCGCATCGGACGGACCACTCGCAGGCCTATCGCGTGTGGATCGCATCCGGGCACAGAAGAAAAGGGGCATCGAAATGAATCGAATTACGTTCGCCGTCAGATCAGCGCTCGGTCTCGCCATGCTCGCGCCGCCGATGCTGGGATGGGCACAAGACGCCCCTGCCACGGCCAGCGAGCCGCCGCTGCAGGAAGTCGTCGTCACCGGCATCCGCCACTCCGTGGAGGAGTCGCTGCAGGTGAAGAAGGACGCGAACACGATCCAGGAAGTGATCAGCGCCGAGGACATCGGCAAGATGCCCGACAAGAACATCGCCGATTCGCTGACGCGCGTGGTCGGTGTCACCACCAGCTCCGCGAGCGCCAATGAAGGCGGCTTCGATGAGAACGACCGCGTCAGCATGCGCGGCACCAATCCCAGCCTGACTCAGACCCTGATCAACGGTCACGGCGTCGCCGCCGGCGACTGGTTCGTGCTCGATCAGGTGCAGCAGGTGGGACGCAGCGTGAGCTACACGCTGCTGCCTTCGGAGCTGATCAGCCAGGTGGTGGTGCATAAGAGCTCGCAGGCCTCGCTTGTGGAGGGCGGCGTCGCCGGCTCGATCGATATCATCACCCGCAAGCCGCTCGATTTCAGCAAGCCCTTCACCTTCCAGGCCTCGGCCGCTGCGGTCTATGCCGACCTGCCGAACAAGACCGACGGACAGTACAGCGCGCTCTTCAACTGGAAGGGCGACAACATGGGTCTGCTGGTGCAGGGCTTCTACGAGGCGCGTCATCTGCGCCGCGATGGCATCGAGCTTCT
>Ga0335080_10004897_pt1 | contig 13710 bp, 10 predicted proteins | sample Lox_Sample_34_FD_206720 | JGI IMG/M metagenome (GOLD analysis project Ga0335080, IMG submission 206720) | Soil microbial communities from Loxahatchee National Wildlife Refuge, Florida, United States - Lox_Sample_3.4 | ecosystem: Environmental > Terrestrial > Soil > Wetlands | place: USA... | reverse complement strand
ATTTATTATCGGCAACAATCTAACCGAGCATCACCAATTAAAACAACTGTTTAATCCAACGTCTGGCGGTAACGTTTGATGCCGATAGCCAGCATCACGACCAGGAATAGCGCAATCGGCCAAAGGTCGGGTGCGATTTCGGCCAGGCTGTTGCCCTTCAGCAGAATCCCGCGTACGACTCGCAGATAATGTGTGAGTGGCAGCACTTCGCCAACGTCCTGTGCCCACCCGGGCATTCCCCGAAAAGGAAACATGTAGCCGGACAGCAACAAGGACGGCAGGAAAAAGAAAAACGCCATTTGGACCGCCTGAAGCTGGTTTTTGGCGATGGTCGAAAATGTGATGCCGACTGCAAGATTCGCCACGATGAAGAAAAACGTCAGCGCCAGCAACAACGGCACGCTGCCCACAATCGGCACGTTGAACAGAAATCTGGACGCCAACAGAATCAGGAAGACCTGAATATAACCCACCGTGATGTAAGGCACGATTTTGCCAATCATCACCTCGCCGGGGCGTGCCGGAGTTGAAAGGAGATTTTCCATCGTGCCGCGCTCGCGTTCCCGCGTGATGGCCAGTGCCGTGATGATAATCATCGTCATCGTGAGCATCACGCCCATGAGTCCGGGCACAATGTTATACTGCGTGATGTTTTCCGGATTGTAGTGCTGATGCACTATCAAATTGATCGGCGGAGGTGCGCCGCGTAGTTTCGCCAGCGGCCCGGTGAGGTCGCGGTTCAGGACGGTGGTCGTTAACAGGTTAATAGCGCCAACAGCGTAACCAATGGCCGAGGGATCGGTCGCGTCTGCTTCCAGCAACAAATCCGGGCGTTCGCCGCGCAGCAGTTTGCGGGAAAAATCGACTGGGATGTGCACCGCGAATTGAACCGTGCCTTGGGCGAGCAGCCTTTGAATTTCCACCTCGTTCTTCGCCTCGCGGGTAATGTCAAAATAGCTGCTGTTGTGCAGTCCCCAAACCATGGTCCGTGAAAAAACACTGTTGTCCGCAGAGTAAACGGCGGTGGGCAGATGCTTGGGGTCAGAGTTGATGGCGTAACCGAAAAGAACGAGCTGGACCAGCGGAATACCGACCATCATGCCGAATGTCAGCCGATCGCGACGCATCTGAATATATTCCTTGCCAACAATCGCCCAGAACCGCCGCCAATTGAACTCGTATAGTTTCACGAGAAATTGTCCTTGGCCGTTTCCATCAGGCTGATGAACACGTCTTCCAGCCCGGATTTAATTTGCTGCCAGCGATAGGTGCCGGTCATCCACGAATTGACACTGGCGCGTAATTTTTCTGCATTGCGCCCGCTCACGTGTAGCGTCGTGCCAAACGCGACCACCTGTTCAACGCCGGGTTGGTTGCGGATTTTTTCCGCCAGCTCCGGCAAATCCGGTCCGGCGACCTCCCAGGTTGTCAATCCGGCGGCCCGCACGACTTCCTCGGCGCTGCCGTGCGTGAGTAAATTGCCGTAGGCGATGTAGGCCAGGCGATGGCAGCGTTCGGCCTCGTCCATGTAATGCGTCGTGATAAGCACCGTCAGTCCGTTGGCGGCAAGGCGGTGAATTTCCTCCCAGAATTCGCGGCGCGCCTTCGGGTCAACGCCGGCCGTCGGCTCGTCGAGCAGAAGCAATTGCGGCTCGTGAATGAGGCAGGCGGACAGTGCCAGCCGCTGTTTCCAGCCGCCGGAAAGCGTGCCGGCCAGCTGGTTGCGCCGCGCGGTCAGGCCGAGTTTTTCGAGACTTTTTCCCACGGCGGCCCTGCGTCCGGGAACGCCGTAAATACGCGCGATAAAATCCAGATTTTCCTCGATGGTCAGGTCTTCGTAAAAGCTGAACCGCTGCGTCATGTAGCCGATGTTCTTCTTGATCTCACCGGATTCGGTGCGAATGTCGAAGCCGAGGCAACGCCCGCTGCCGCCGTCGGGCCGGAGCAGGCCGCATAACATGCGCAGGAACGTCGTTTTGCCGCTGCCGTTGGGGCCAAGGAAACCGTAAATCTCGCCACGGCGCACCCGCATGGGGATGTTGTTTACGACCGTGCGGTTGCCGAACCGCTTCGTGATGCCCTGGACGTCAATCACGAAATCGTTCGTGCTCATACCCTCACGGATTGATGTGCACGTCCACCGGCTGGCCAGGACGAAGGTCGGCGGCATCCACCAGAGAAAATTTTGCCTCGATCATATAAACGAGCTTGGCGCGGTTCTCGCGGCTGTAAATCACGGGCGGGGTGAACTCGGCTTGCGTGGAAATGTAATTGACGGTGGCTGAATAAGCCCGCCCGCCGCCGTCAAAGGTCACGATAGCCTTTTGGCCGGGTTTGATTTGCGGCAACACCGACTGGGGCACGAAAAAGCGCACTTTCAAATTGCCTGGCGGCAATAGTTCGACCACCGGATTGCCTGCCGCGACCCATTCGCCTTGACGATACAATGTGTCATGGACGAACGCATTGGTTGGAGAAAATTGCTGTTTTTGATCGAATGACCATTGTGCCTTGTCCAGCGCAGCGGTTTGTGATTCCACCTGGGCCTGGTCAGCATCACGCTGGGCCCGGGCCTGGTCGAGTTCCTCGGCCGAGATGACTCCCTGGTCCTTTCGCAGTTGGACCCGACGGGTGAACGCGGCTTCAGAAAGCACCAAATTGGCCTCTGCCCGCGACAGATTCTTTTTGGCTTCATCCAGCGCCGCTGCCTCGGAGCCGCGTTCCAGTTCGAACAACAATTGTCCTGTTTTGACCTCCTCGCCCCGGCCCACAGCCAGATTCGTCAATGCACCGCCGATGGGTGACGCCACGTAAACGTATTCGCCTTCGACGTAGCCTTGAAACTCGTTGAGTGAATTTGAGGAACAACCGGCGATAAAAATCGTCGTCAGTGCAAAACTGAAAATTAAAACGGGAATATTTCGCCGCCACATCGGGCAAAGGAAAACCCATGCGGCAAAAAAATGCAAGTTTGCGCTCAATTGCCCAGATGATAGATTCAGGCCGTATGAAAAAGTTGTCATTCTGCATCGGGGTATTCATTTGTTTGACCGGGAACCTGATTGCGCAAAACACCAATGCCGGGACCAAATTACCCGATTGGATCACGCGCCCGTTGTCGCTGGCCGATTGTCTTAACATCGCGCTTCAGCAAAACGGCACCATTCTCAAGGCCAACAGCGATCTTGAAGCCCAGCAGGGTGTTGTCGTGCAAACGCGTGCCGTCGCCTTGCCGCAACTGACGGCCGGCGGCCAATACAAGGACACCGAGCGGAGTTCGATTGAGAATTTTCCGAATGCCCCCACCACGCCCGACCAAAACTGGAATGCAAACATCCAACTCGTCCAGTCCGTCTACGAAGGCGGGAAGCTGGTCGCGGCGTTCAAGGCCGCCACCGCCACAAAAAAACAGGCCATCGCGCAGTTCCAGACCACGCGTGACGACACGTTGCTCGCCGTGCGCCTCGCTTACTATGATGTTCTGCTCGCCGCGCAGCAGATCATCGTGAACCAGGCCTCGGTGGTGCTGCTCCAACAGGAACTGGAAGATCAACAGCGCCGCTACGATGCCGGGACAGTGCCCAAGCTCAATGTGTTGCGCGCCGAAGTCGCCCTGGCCAACCAGCGACCGGCCTTGATTCAGGCCCAGAACAGTTACCGCACCTCCAAGAACAATCTATGCAACCTGCTCGGTTACAACCTGCCCCGCGAAGTCTGGGAAGACGTCCCCTTGAATTTGACCGACAAGCTGGACGCTGCGCCATACGCGGTGGATTTACCGACGGCGATTCAACAGGCACTGGATCGGCGCACCGAACTGGTCGCTTTGCGCCAGACGGCGGAATTGCAGCGTTTGAATATCATCAACGCCAAAGCCGGTTACAAACCAAACCTTTCGATTTTTGCCGGCTACACGTGGATCAATGCGCAGTTCTCACCGCCGGTCGAACTCGATCACTCCATTGACGGGTACAACGTCGGCGCGCAATTGAGCTGGGATATTTTTGACGGCATGTTGACACACGGCAAGGTCATTCAGGCCAGGGCCAATTACGATAAATCCAGGACCGATCTGGATGACCGCGGGCGGCAAATCGAGCTGGAGGTGCGCACCTCGTATTCCGATTTTATCATGGCGCGAGAAGTCCTGGAATCGCAGACCAAGGTGCAGGAAGAGGCCGAGGAGGCGCTGCGCGAAGCCAAAGCCCGCGCCGACGCCGGCACGGGCACACAGCTCGACGTGCTCGACGCCCAGACGTCGCTGACCCAGGCGCGCACGACGGAAGTCCAGGCGCTGCATGATTATGATGCCGCCCGCGCCCGCCTCGAACGGGCCGTGGGCATGGAGATGATGCAAACCTCCGCCCCGGTCAAACCGTGATTTGCCGTTGACGGCAACGGCAGTCATGGGGGATTTTGTCGGGCATGGCAAAAATTCAACGGGCGCTGATTTCGGTTTCGGACAAGACGGGTTTGATTCCGTTCGCACAAATTCTGACGCAGGCAGGGATTGAAATTATTTCCACCGGCGGCACGGCCAAAATCCTGCGCGAAGCCGGATTGACTGTGAAAGACGTCAGTGAACACACTGGTTTTCCCGAAATGCTCGATGGGCGCGTCAAGACGCTCCATCCGAAAGTCCACGGCGGTTTGCTGTTCGTTCGCGGCAACGAAGCACATGAAGCCGCCGTCCGCGCGCATAACATTCAGCCGATTGATCTCGTCGTCGTAAATCTTTATCCTTTCGAGCAAACGGTGGCGAAACCGGATGTCACTTTGCACGATGCGATTGAGAACATAGACATCGGCGGCCCCTCGATGCTCCGTAGCGCGGCAAAAAATCACGACAGCGTCACGGTGGTCGTTGATCCAATGGACTACGCTGAAGTCGCGAAACAGATTTCAGAGGACGGCAACACGACCGTGGAATTGCGCCGGAAACTTGCCGCGAAAGTCTTTTCGAGAACGTCAGCTTACGACGGTGCAATTGCGGCACATATGTTGCGACAATTCAACGCCGATTCCGGGTTGCCCTCAAGCATCCATTTTTATCTGCCGTCAGCACAACCATTGCGCTACGGTGAAAATCCGCATCAGGCGGCTGCGCTTTACGGGAGTTTCAGCCGTTATTTTCAACAGCTTCACGGCAAGGAGTTATCTTACAACAATATTCTGGATTTGACTTCAGCGGCGAGTTTGATTGCGGAATTCAAAAACGACTCGCCAACGTTGGCCATTTTGAAACACACCAATCCGTGCGGTGTCGGACAGGGAAAAAGCCTGCGCGAAGCCTGGGACAAGGCGTTTGCCACGGACAAACAGGCGCCGTTTGGCAGCATCATTGCCGTGAACCGGCCTTTGGACGGTGAGTGCGCGGAGGCCATCGCGGAAATTTTCAGTGAAGTCATCGTTGCGCCGGATTTCACCGCCGACGCACTGGCGATCGTGCAAAAGAAAAAAAATCTGCGGCTGCTGAAGATGCCGCTGTGGCCAAAACTTTGGAGCAGTCAAGTGTGGGACATGCGAAGCGTTCCGGGCGATTCGTTTTTGTTGCAGGAGCGCGATTGGAAAACCGCGACCCGCGCGGATTTGAAAATTGTCACCCGCCGCCAACCGACAGACGATGAATTACGCGCCATGCTTTTTGGCTGGCGCGTGGTCAAACACGTGAAGTCAAACGCGATTGTCTATGCGGCAGTCGATCGGACGCTGGGCGTTGGTGCGGGACAGATGAGTCGCGTGGACGCAAGCCGGATTGCGGTCTGGAAGGCAGGCGAGGCCACGCTTTCGCTGGAAGGCAGCGTGGTTTGCAGCGACGCCTTTTTCCCGTTCCCGGACGGTTTGATTGCGGCGGCAGAAGCGGGCGCAACGGCCGCGATTCAGCCGGGTGGTTCGGTACGCGACGCGGAAGTAATAGCGGCGGCGAACGAACGGAATCTGGCCATGGCCTTCACCGGCGCGCGGCATTTCCGGCATTAACGGACAAGCCAGTAAATCAATGCAAATTGGGCAGCCGTGACAGCCATCAGCAACATCCAGACGAACGCTTCGCGCGGGGAGAGGCTGCGCTGGGAAGCAGCGGCGAGCCAGAATTGAAGCTTGGCGGAACCGACATTGATAATGTCGCCGTTTTTAAGAACCGCAGTTTGAACGGGTTCGCCGTTGACGGTGGTCAGGGCATTGGGCGCAGTGGCGAGTGTAAACCCGTTTTGCCGGTTAAATTCCAGGGTGAGGTGTTTATGCCAAACACCGTCGTCAACGAGTTGCAATTCGTTTTCCGCCGCCCGGCCGATGCAGAAAGGAAAACGGCGGGCCGCCGATTGAGCGCCCGCCTTTTTTCCCGAAAGGATGTTGAGTTGAATCATCACCAAATTTTACGCGGCACCTGGACCTGGTCGTTGGGATAAACCGGCGGGTCTTGAGACGAGTCCTGAAGTGCCTTGTCACAATTGACTTTGATGATTTGGCCATTGGCACGGATCAATCTGACCTTTTTGTGATTGGCAAAGTCCGTAAAGTCACCCGCCGTGGTAATGGCTTTTGTCACGGTCATCTGGCCGACATACAACTGGCGGCCGGGGGCCTTGACTTCACCGGTGACATAATAGACCCGGTCGCCGGTGATCACAGTAACCGTGAGATGGCGGTAATATTTCGGCACATAGAGATTATAGATTTCGTTCTGAAGTTCCCCGGCGGTTCGTCCGGCCGCTTGAACATGGCCAATGTTGGGCATGGTGATGGTGCCATCTTCTTTGATCGGCTCGACGTGGGGTTCGATGATTTCCGGCGGGCCGGTCAAGGTTACCGTGACCGTGTCGCCGACATGAAACCTGGCGACCTCCGCTCCAGTGTAGCCGGTGGCAGGTGACCCGGTCATTATCGGCAGAGTGGGGTTGTCGGAAAAGATGGGATCACTCGGGGACGAGGAGCATGCGGTGAAAACCACACCCGTAAACAGCAGGCCGCAAGCGATCAATCCCAAACTTAACGCTCTCCAGATTAATTTCATTGCCTCTAATCCTCGCGAAACCGGGCGCACAATCAATACTTTTGTTTAATCCCGATCACATCGGTGTCATCGGATTCCTTCCCTTTGGCGGGGGTTTCCTGGGCATCTTCGGTCCGCGAGTAGTAATAATTGCCGTGGTAATACCCGGTATAGTAGTAATAACTTTCGTCCTGCGACATGTTGATATTATTAAGGAGGATTCCGATGAGGTTGCCGCCGACTTTTTCAATCAGTTGCTTGGCGCGAATGCTCATGGGCTGCGGATAGCGGCGGTATTGAATAACCTGAATGACCATATCCACTTCACTGGCCAGGACCGAGGCGTCGCTCACCCCCAGAATGGGCGGCGAATCGAAGAAGATGAAATCGTACCGCTGCTTGAGCTCGGCAACCATCTCCTTCATTTGCGCCGAACCGAGAATGCTCATGGAAGTGCTCGGCAACTTGCCGCTGGCCATGAAGTCAAGCATCGGGACACTGCTGGTCTGGATGACTTCCTCGAGTTGGTTTTGTTTCAGGAGATAATTGGTCAGGCCGATGTTGTTGCTCACGTGCAATTGTTTATGCAGTGTCGGACGGCGCAGGTCGGAATCCACGACCAAAACGCGCTGGCCGGCTTGAGCAAATACGGTGGCCAGATTCACCACGGTGATGGACTTGCCTTCTCCCGCGCCGGCGCTGACGACGACGATGGTGTTGAGCTTTTCGTCCTTGCGAGAGAACAGGATATTCGTCCGCAGCACGCGGTAAGCCTCGGCGTGCGGGCTTTCGAGCCCTTCGTCCACGAGATAACCAACGTTTTGCGGAATAACGCCAAGCACCGGTGATTGGAATGCACGCTCCACCTCGTCAATGGTCTTGACGCTGGTATCCAGGTATTCAATGAAGAAAGCCAAACCGACCCCCATGATCAGGCCGATAACAACGCCGAGAATAATGTTCAATGTCTTGTTCGGTTTGACGGGGCTTTCTCCTGGCTCGGCCGGGCCGGTAATTTCCACGATTGAGGTCTTGGGAATTTCAACGTCGAGCTTTTCCGATTCAATCTTGGCGGCAAGCAACCGGTGAAATTCGATCATGTTTGCCAGCTTGCGCTTTTCCGCCCAATAAGGCTGGCCTTTGATGTAATCCGTCTGGTCTTTTTCCTTGGCGGTTTCCACGCTCGCGGTGAGCGCATCGAAGGCAGCCTTCTCCGACTGAGCCTGGTTTTCCTGACTGGCTATGATGCCGGCGACTCGGTCGTTAATCTGGCGATTTAATTCATCCATCATGGATTGGACTCGGGCAATATGCAAATCGGCTGGCGAATAGTCATTGGTCAAAGTAACAAATTGTTGTTGAGACTCATGCAGTTTGGCCAACAGTCCGGACAGCTCTGTATCCGGCACCACGGTGGGCAAAACGTCCCTCAGTTTGTCCGTGCTCAGGGCCTGCAATTGGCTCAGTTGTTTCTCCAGTTTCATGTAACGCATCTCGCCTTCGAGACGCGCGGCGTTGTAATTGCGCAATTGCTCCTGCGAGAGCGTGGGCGTGGGGTTCATGGAGTTGGGATCACTGTCATTGACGCTCAATTCCTTGCGCAGATTGTCCACGTTGGTCTGAACGGCCTGGATTTGCTCCACTTCCGACTGAAACTTTTCCTCCAAAACTTTGATGCCGTTCAGGGTCAGTTGCTTGCGCAGATTGAGGCGGTAATTGCGGTAGGCTTCAGCAATGGCGTTGGCGAGGCGCGCGGCGTCGTTTTTGTCTTCGCTATAAACGGTGATTCCAATGAGCTTGGTGTTGCGCACAGGCATCAGGCTCATTCGTCTCTTGAGAAACTCCATGGTCTCGGGAGTTTTGAGCGTTTCACCGCCAAAGTATTTTTTGCCCCACTCGACGTTCAGGTTCAAGTTTTCGATGACCTTTCCCAAAACCACCCGATCCTGGATGATTTCAAATTCGGTCTGAATGAAATAGGGGTCGTAACTCGCATATGGCCCCTCCCCGTTCACACTCCGAATATCTGAAATGGTGTCGGGTTCGATTCGGATTCGGGCCGTGCTGGCGTAGGATTCAGGCAAAAGGAAAGTTACCGCTGTGGCGACAATGGCGGTAATCAAAAATACAGTGATGATGATAGCCTTGCGAATGCGAATAATGCGCCAATAGTCCAGGAAGTGCAGCCTGGTTTCCTGTTGCGGCTGATTTTGTAATGAATCCATATGTCGAAAAAAATAATGGAAGCCAGACCATTGACCCGGCTTCCGTCTAAACGTTCAAAACAATTTGTTTAACACGGCTGGCTAATAAACGGCTGATACCCCTATATAAACGCGGTTGCGCGTGTAACTATTGTTCGGAATTTGAGATTCATAATTATCAAGATTGTAGCCGGCATCAGCCGAAAAATGCGGTGTAAAACTGTACGACAGGTTCAAACCCATGCTATAGTAATCATCGGCCTGATTGTTGGAAGCTCCCCCATTGTACACCGAGTGTTGCCAGCGCCCGACGACTGTCCCCAGCAGTTTGGTTGTCAATTTGTGGTTGATGGAAGCGTAAACTGTGGAACTTTCCGTGGACATGGCGATGTGCCCGTTGTTAGGGTCCAGCGAAACCTGATCCGTTGCGTTTTCCGTTTGGGTAAAACCAAGCTGGGCGTAACAACCCGGCAAATAGGTGTAAACCAATGAAATATCCGCATAGGGATTCACTGAGGTCGAGCCAAAGGGATCATTATAGTTGTCGCTGTACTGAGCTCCCACTTTCCCAATGAAACTCAAATTCGCGAGCATGCTGTGATCCATACCCACATAGCCAAAATAGGAACGAACATTGCGGCTGTCACTAAAATAGACTGCCGGCCCAAAGCCTGACGAATTGAGGGCAATCGGCTCATCCCCCGTATAGTCTACCCACTCAAACGCGCCGCCCAAAAAAACCATGGTTGCCGGCGCGATTTGCCATTGCAAATCCAACGAAACCGATTGGTCCAGGCGATTCAATTCGCCGGCAAGGCTGGCCCCATTGGTGGCGATATTGGAAACAGTGGCTCCGCTGTTTTCGTAATCATAGATCGAGTTCTGATAGCCAAACGCGGTGCTGAATAACCGCGTCCAGATTGTGTGCACGGCCAAGGTGGCCGTATTGCGGATGTTGTTGCCTTCGGTGCGGGTCGGGTTGGAAGTATTGGGATCAATCAGTTCCGGCTCCTGCCCCACAACAAACGAATCCTGCACTTTTGCCTGCCACCGTTCGGTGAACGCGTGATCCACCCATAAATCAAGTTGATGGCTTTGATCAATCGGATCCTGGCCAAGATCCTGACGCTCTTGATAATAATACAATCCGTAGGTGTAACGCAGCCCCAACTCGGTTTGTTGCAAGGGTACATTTAAATTGATCTGGGGAGAAACCTCAAAACCGAAACTGCCCTTTTTGGAACCGGATGACGCGGTGGTGTAATTGTCATCATAAAATCCTCGCAACGTGCCTGAAACACGCCACATGGAAGCCTCCATGGTATTCCATTCAGGCGCATAAGCCCCTTGCAGGCTGGCCGTCCCGGCAGCTATGAGACCTACAGAGACAAAAAGCTTCTTCATATCGCTCTCACACCGGACATTTGTTCAGACCGTTCACCCCACCTTAACATTCAAAAAAAGGGCAAACAGCCAATGACTCTGGTAACGCTACCAACAAAATATTATCACAGTCAAAGCATTTTTTACGCTTATATCTGGACAGCAAAATGTCATTAAAATCTTCCATGCCTCAGCCATTCAAGCGCTTGCGCTTTAATTCCTTCCGCAGCAATTTTAAGTTAAGAGTATTGACGACGTCTGTTTGTTCCAGCCAACCCTTGCGCGCGATTCCCGCGCCCAGCCTGAGAAAACCAGCGTGTTCATTCCGGTGTGCGTCCGGGTTGATGACGCATTTCACGCCCTTGCTTTTTGCGTAAGGCCACAACCGCCAGTCCAGGTCAAACCGGTGCGGATTACAGTTCAGTTCAATCCATGTTCCCGTCCCGGCACACGCATCAATCACCGCCTGCGCGTTGACCGGATACGGTTCGCGCTCCAAAAGCAGGCGGCCGGTCAGGTGGCCGATGATGTGGACAAATTTGCTTTCCGCCGCCCGAATCAGTCGTTTGGTGTTCTCCGCTTCGCTGCCGGCGGGAACATGCATGCTTGCCACCACCACGTCCAGTTCGGCGAGCAATTCATCGTTGAAATCCAGCCGGTCGCGCAAAATGTCCACTTCGGTCCCGGTGAGCAGACAAAAATCGCCGCCCCGTTCGGCAAGCTGCCTGTTAATCTTTTCGATTTCCTTGATTTGTTCGCGAACGCGTTTTGCGTCGAGCCCATTTGCTTGAAACGACGACTTCGAATGGTCGGTGATCGCCCAGTATGCCAACCCGAGTTCTTCCATGTATTCGGCAATTTCCTCAAGCCGATTGTGGCCGTCACTCCACGTCGAGTGATTATGCAGTGCGCCTTTCAAGTCCGTCCATTCGACGAGCCGTGGCAAATCGTTCTTTTCACCTGATGCAAATTCTCCGTGATCTTCACGCAGTTCCGGCGGCACAAACGGCAGACCCAGTTTCGCAAAAATTTCCGTTTCGTCCCGGCACGGCACCAGCAGCTTTGGGTCGCGCGTCTCCGCCTTCGATTTGAACAGGCCGTATTCGTTGAGCCGCAGGCCGCGCTGAATTGCCCGCTGGCGCATGACGATATTGTGCTCCTTGCTGCCGGTGAAATACGCCAGCGCAAACGGAAATTCCCTGTCGCTTACCACGCGCAAGTCGCATTGAATGCCACCGTCCAGAATAACGCTGGCCTTGGTTTCGCCCCTGGCGGTGACTTTGATGATGCCCGGTTGCGCGACAAATCCGCCAATTACCTCTGCCGGCTCTTTCGACGAGGCCAGCAAATCAATATCACCGATGACTTCCTTAACCCGCCGCAGGCTGCCGGCAGCGCTGCATCGGATGACGCCAGGATGTCCGCGCAAACCGTCGAGCAACGGTTCGGCGACGCGCAACGCTTCGCTCAACAAATGCTTCGAAGCGTACGTACGGCGACGCTCGATGCCTTCGAGTAAATTTGACTGCGTTTTTTCACCAAAACCGTCGAGTTCGGCCACTTTGCCAGCGCGGCAGGCGGTTTCGAGTTTCTCGACTGAATCCACGCCGAGTTTTTGGTTGAGCGCTTGGATTTTCTTCGGGCCCAGTCCGGGGATTTCCAGCATGTCGATCATCCCGGGAGGAATCGAGGCCCTCAACTCGTCGTAATACTTCAATTTGCCGGTGGTGACGAATTCGGTGATTTTTTTTGTGAGCGCTTCGCCAATGCCTTTGATTTCGTCCAACCGGTTTTCGGCGATGATTTTTGTCAGCGGCTCGCTCAGATTTTCAATGGTTCGCGCGGCATTCACATAAGCGCGCGTCTTGAATGGGTTTTCGCCTTTCAATTCCAGCAGTGCGCCGATTTCAGCCAAAATTTCCGCGACTCGCTCTTTGTCCATGCGCTTGAGTATAAGGATATAAGCACGGGTTTCAAAAGAGAAAGTATATGAAGGCTTGCGCCTCGCTCCCGGCCCGGAAAATGCTTCCTGAACCACAGGCCGGAAAGATTGACAGAATATGATATTGTGATTAGCTATGTTTGAACTGCCCGGAAAGGCTTATGCAACAATCTGAAGGCTTAACAATCAAGAATACCGGATCGATTAAAGCGCAGCCGGAAATGAAGAACATAATTTAAAGGTATGGACCTGATATTTCCCCGGGAATACATGCGGGCGGCCTTGATGGTGTCGCTGTTAAGTGTGTGGGTGCTGGTAGGTCTTTTTTACTACCTGAACCGTTACACCAAACGAGAATACTTTACCGTGTGGACGGCAGCATGGTTGTTCTATGCGCTGTGGTTGACATTAAGCCTCCAGATGAAGGACACCCCCCCGGGGAGCATCTTCTTTATAATCAAGCAGTGGTGTGTGGCCATTTCGGCCGTTTTTCTGTTGTGGGGTAGTTTGCGCTTTCTCAGCCTTCCGGTTCCGCAAAGGCTGTTCGGATTGTTCATGGGCTTCCTGCTGGTTTGGACGTTCGTCAGCCCGCAAATCCTTTCAAGTACATTAACAATTCAGTGGCCGGTTTTTATTCTGCTTGGTTGCGGCAGTATTTTTGCCGGGTCTTGTTTTTTCCGGCTGCGAAAAAAAATGCCTTTCGTAGGCGCCGGCATGCTGGCATTGGGATTCTTTCTGTGGGGATTTTACCTTGGGAGTTATCCGCTTTCGCAGCAATATGATAATCTTTTCAGCGCGGGGTTTTTTGTTGCCGCGGTATTGCAACTTTTCATTGCCGTCAGCATGATTGTGCTCGTCCTGGAGGAGGTCCGATACAAAAATGAACAGACGCTTGCCGAAATTGCGGCGGTTCGCTCGGAGAAGGAAGCCTTGCAGGTTAAAGTCATCACTACCGAGGAACAATGCCGCAGCCTTTATGATCAAGTCCGCGTCACCGAGGGACTTCAGCGAGCTTATGAAGAATTACGCCGGACCCAGCAAGTCGTCGTGCAGCAGGAACGCCTCCGCGCCCTGGGACAAATGGCCAGCGGCGTGGCTCATGATGTCAACAACGCGCTGTCTCCCATCGTCGCCTATTCCGAATTGCTGCTCAGTACGCTGCCGGATTTGCCGGAAGTCCCAAGGCATTA
>Ga0335080_10004893_pt1 | contig 13713 bp, 14 predicted proteins | sample Lox_Sample_34_FD_206720 | JGI IMG/M metagenome (GOLD analysis project Ga0335080, IMG submission 206720) | Soil microbial communities from Loxahatchee National Wildlife Refuge, Florida, United States - Lox_Sample_3.4 | ecosystem: Environmental > Terrestrial > Soil > Wetlands | place: USA... | reverse complement strand
GCCGACCTCGCCGCCTCGACCGCCGGCGCCCGCACCTGAACCGAGCTTCTACCGGTCGGCTCTAGCCTCGAGCCGTGAGCGTTCGCCGGATCGTCTGCTCGGTGGCGTCCGCCTGCGTCGCACTGGTCGTGGGCGCCTGCGGATCCGTGCAGCACGCTGCCGTCGGGCGCCCGAGCTGCGCGACGACGCCATCGGCCTATTGGCCAGGAGAGGACCAGAACCCCGTCTGGTCGTCCGACGGGAGCTCCGTGCTCTTCTACCGGGCGCGGCCGGGAGCCGACTGCGTGGCGACCGCCGGACTCAGCGGCGCCACCATCCGCGCGGTCGTCGGGCCGCGGAGATGTATCTGTTCCCCGTTCGGCGATTTCGCCTGGTCACCACGCGGGGATGAGATCGCGGTCGCGGAGTGGCTGCCCACGGAGGAGAGCCCGAAGAACGCCGGGATCGCCTTCGTCCGCCCCGACGGCTCGACGGTCCGGCCGCCCCTGGCCTCGCGGGGCATCGATCTGCGCTGGTCGCCCGACGGCGCCATGCTCGCGTGGTCGGGGGCGGACGACCGAGTCCACGTCGCCTCGGCAGACGGCTCCGACGAGCGAACCGTGCCCGCCGTCTCGCCGGGCGAGGACCTGTCGCCCGCCTGGTCGCATGACGGCAACGACGTTGCGTTCGTGCATTGCGGGCGGGCCTGCGACTCCATCTTCGGCGACATCTATGTTGCCCCGGCCGACGGTAGGACTGTCCCGGACAGGATCACGCGCGACGGCTGGGACGCCGAGCCCGCCTGGTCTTTGGACGGGCGATATCTGGCGGTCGTGCACGCGTTCGGCAAGCACCGTGGGCGCTGGCGGATCGACGTCGTCGACGTCGTGTCTCGGCTGCGGCGTGTCTTCGTTCGCTGCACGTATGAGTGTGAGGACCCGGCCTGGTCGCCCGATGGCGTGTCGCTCGCCTACCTCGGCAACTACCGGGAGGGCCACGTTACGACCGGGCCCGAGCTGCGAGTCGTCTCGGCAAACGGGGAAGATGATCGCCCCCTTGCCCTGAAGTTCGAGCAGCTCCGGCGAACCGGTACCGAAGTGAGCTTTTCGTGGTCGCCGAGCGGAGACAGGCTCGCGTTCGAGCACCTGAGCAACGGTGACCGAGACGGCAAGGGCGGGATCTTCGTCGTTCGGAGCGACGGCTCCGGACTCCGACAGCTCACGCGAGAACCATGAGCCGGCTTGTCCGTTCTCTAGACTCGGTCGCGTGACGATCTCCTTCGCGCGCGGGATTCCGGGGCCCGACCTGCTGCCGGTCGAGGAGCTGGCCGACTGCGCGCAGGCGGCGCTCCGTGCCGACGGGCGGACGATCCTCTCCTACGGCAGCACGCTCGGGTACGAGCCGCTGCGCGAGTGGATCGGGGAGCGGCACGGGGTCGACCCGGGGCGCGTGATCGTGACCAACGGCTCGCTGCAGGCGTTCCACCTCGTGCTCGCGACCCTCGAGCCCGGCCGCGTGCTGGTCGAGCGGCCGACCTACGACCGGCCGCGGCGGATCCTCGCAGCGGAGGGCCGCCCTGTCGGCGAGGTGGCGCTCGACGAGGACGGGCTCGACGTCGACGAGCTCGAGCGCCTGCATGCCGACGGCGACCGCCTCCTGTACACGATCCCGACCTTTCAGAACCCGACGGGCGTGACGCTCTCCGAAGAGCGGCGGCGTCGTCTGGCGGCGTTCGTCAGGGAGCGCGGGTTGCGCGTGCTCGAGGACGATCCGTACGGGCTCGTTCGCTTCGAGGGCGCGCGGCTGCCGACGCTGCTCGAGCTCGAGGGCGGCGAGCACGTGCTCTACAGCTCGTCGTTCTCGAAGACGGTGGCGCCGGGCTTGCGCGTCGGCTACCTGATCGTCCCGTCGGCGCTCGCGGTGGAGCTCGAGCCGCTGGTCGCCTCGACCTACATCACGCCGGCCCTGCTGGCGCAGGCGACCGTCCACGAGTTCTTCCGGCGAGGGTTGCTCGAGCCGAACCTCGCGCGCGTGTCCGGGCTTCTGCGCGAGCGGCGCGATGCGATGCTCGAAGCGCTCGAGCAGGAGCTGGCAGGGCGGGCCCGCTGGAACAAGCCCGAGGGCGGCTACTTCCTCTGGTTGGAGCTTGCCGAGGGCGTCGACTCAACCACGCTGCTTGGTCCGGCGGCGAGGGCCGGGGTGACGTTCGTCCCCGGGCCCGACTTCGGCGGTCCGGCGAACAGCCTTCGCCTCGCGTTCAGTTTCGTCTCGCCCGAAGAGATCGACGAGGGCGTGACCAGGCTTGCTCGCCTGGTGACGGCGGTGCCGGCGGCGGTAGAGCTGGGATAGGTCGGCGCCTAGGCCGCGCGGGAGTCGCCCGTCAGCGGGCGGGGCACCAGGCGGGGCTGGCGCGGCGGCACGAGTGAGCCGCGGCTGTGCAGGCGGAACGTGGGGCAAGGCGCCTCGAGCGAGAGCGCGCACAATCCGGCTCGACGGAAATAGCAATCCTCGCAGGTTGGTTTAGCGACCTTGCTCATCTTCCTGCCCGCTCCCCTCGCGACGCCTCCTGGAACAAGGCAGGACTATAGGTGGCTGGAGAGGAGTTTCAAGGCTTGCCTGTGGAGAAAACAATGCAATTTCCGGCGGTTTTGGACGGCCGAAAAGTGGGGGTACTTCACGCCTTCGGCGCTGCCGTTGCCAGTGCCCGCAACGCTTGTTGAATGTTTTCCACAGGAATGATCCGGAGCCCGTCCGCGTAGCGCCTTGCCTCGCGCGCGTTGTCCCCGGCAGGCACAAGGAAGACGTCCACACCCGCACGGCGGACGCCGAGCGTCTTCTGCTTCACGCCGCCGATCGGGAGCACGTCGCCGTTGAGAGCAAGCTCGCCGGTGGCTGCGATCTTCCGCCCGTGGGTGACGTTCCGCCCGAGACGCTGGAGGATGTCGAGTGCGAAGGCGAGGCCGGCGGAAGGCCCGCCGATCCCCTGCGAGTCGATCGTGACCGGGATCGGGAGATGGACTCTCAGGTCGTCCGCGGGGATCACGCCGATCAGCGCCCTCCCGGGGCTGCTGGGGTCGGAAGTGGTCGTGATGTGCGCCTGGTCCACCTTGCCGCCGCGACGGAAACGGACGGTCACGACGTCGCCCGGGTGCTTGTGGGCGAGCAGCGCCCGCAGCCCGAGCACCGTCGTCACCGGGTGGCCTCCGACCGCCAGGATCACGTCGCCGGGCTGGAGCGTCTTCGCAGCGGGAGCGCTGCTCTCGACCGAGAGGACGGTGACGCCGTCGCTGCGCGCGCCGACCTTGTAGCCGAGTAGCTTGAGCGCGACGTAGGGCGCGACCTTCTGCGAGTCCGCCATCTCCTGCTGCCCCAGGCGGTTCTCGAGCGACGAGCTGATTCCGGGCGGGGTCTTGACGAGCGTCGAGCCACTCGACCGGGCCCAGGGCAGGAGTCGCTCGAGTAGGCGCGCCGGCCGTTCTCGCACGTCGACGAAGTAGATCGTGCCCTTGTCGGACTGCTGGTCCTTGCCCTTGACGTGGACGAGTGGCGCCACCGGGTGGGCCGGGTCGACGAGTTGGAGCTCGTAGCCGTGTGCGGGCGCGATCCAGAGGATTAGCAGCGCGATGACGATCATCAGCGCACCCGTCGATGCGAGCCGGACCGGCGAGAGCCACTTCGAGCGGGCGCTCGGTGCGGGCCGGCTCTCCTCGGTCAAAGCAAGCCTCGCGTCAGGCCGCCGTCGACCGGGATGACCGCTCCGGTCAGGTAGCTCGCGGCGTCCGACGCGAGGAAGCAAGCGACCTGGGCGACCTCCCGCGGCGACCCGAAACGGCGGAGCGGGATCTGCTCGAGGTCCTCGGCGCGAGGCTTGCCCGCGTAGACCTCGGCGAGCCGTTCCGTCTCGATCCGACCAGGCGCGATCGAGTTGACCGTGATCCTCTTCGGGCCGACCTCGCGGGCGAGCGTCTTCGCCCAGCCGATCACGCCGGGCCGGACCGAGTTCGAGAGCGCCAGGTTGTCGATCGGCTCACGGACCGAGCTCGAGGTGATGTTGATCACCCGCCCGTGGCCGCTGCGCTCGAGTTGGGGGAGGCAGAGCCCCGTCAGGCGGACGGCCGAGAGGAGCAGGAGCTCGACGGCCTGCTCGATCTGCTCGTCGGCGAGGCCGACCGCCGCGGTTCGCGGCGGGCCGCCGCCGTTGTTGATCAGGATGTCGATCCCGCCGAAGGCCTCGAGCGCGCGATCGACGAGGCGCTTCAGGTCGGCGGGGTTCGTCACGTCGCCGCGCACCGCGAGCGCGCCGATGCGTTCGGCCTCGCGCTCGAGCAGCTCGCGCCGGCGGGCGAACATCGCGACGTTTGCGCCCTCGGCGGCAAGCGCCTCGGCGATCGCCAGGCCCATCCCCGACGAGGCGCCGCAGACGATCGCCGTGCGGCCGGTGAGGCCTAGCTCCACGTTCCGGCCCGCCCTGCCGCCGCCGTTACCAGGTACACGCGCGCGTCCCCACCCGGGTGGGGAAGAAGAGGCTCCACCCGCCGCCCGGGCTGAGCGTACCCAGGATTCTGTGCCGTGTCTGTTCCGGCTTCGTGCCGGGTTCGTGCCGGTTCGTCCACATCCGCTACTCGGCCGTGCCGAGCACGCCGACTACCTCTCGCACTGCGGCGGCCGACGCCTCGAAGGCGCGCTGCTCCTCCTCGCTCAGCTTCAGCTCGACGACCTCCTCGATTCCCGCGGCCCCGAGCTTGACGGGCACGCCCATGTACAGGCCGTCGACCCCGTACTCACCCTCGAGGTACGCGGTGCACGGAAGCACGCGGTGCTCGTCGAGCAGGACGGCGCTGACCATCTGCGCGGCGGCCGCGCCGGGCGCGTACCACGCCGACGTGCCGAGCAGCTCGACGATCTCGCCGCCGCCCTTGGCCGTCCGCTCGACCATCGCGTCGATCCGCTCGGCCGAGACCAGGTCGCGCAACGGGATGCCGCCGACGGTCGTCGCCGACACGACCGGCACCATCTGGTCGCCGTGGCCGCCGAGCACCATCGCGGTCACATCCTTGACCGACGAGCCCGTCTCCCAGGCGATGAAGGTCGAGAAGCGCGACGTATCGAGGATCCCGGCCATCCCGAAGACGCGCTCCTTCGGCCAACCCGAGACGCTCTTGGCGACGTGGCACATCGCGTCGAGCGGGTTCGAGACGACGATCAGCACGGCGTCCGGCGACTGCGACACGACCTGCTCGGCGACGGAACCGACGATTTTCTCGTTCGTCGTGACGAGGTCGTCCCTGCTCATGCCCGGCTTGCGCGGGACGCCCGCGGTGATCACCACGACGTCGGAGCCGGCCGACTCCTCGTACCCATTCGAGCCCACGACGTTCGGCTCGTAGTCGAGCACCGCGCCCATCTGGTTGATGTCGAGAGCCTTTCCCTGTGGCAGGTTCTCGACGATGTCGACCAGGACGACGTCCGCGAAGTCGCGGGCCGCGAGCACCTGTGCGCACGTCGCGCCGACGTTCCCGCCGCCGACGACCGTGACCTTCCGCCGGCTCACACCCGCGCTCCCATGACGTCGATGATCGCATCGGCAACCTCGCTCGTGCCGACTGCGGTCGGGTCGTCGCGGGTCGGCTTCATGTCGTAGGTGACGTCCTTCCCTTCGCGGATCACCTCGGCGATCGCCGTCTCGAGGCGGTCGGCCGCCTCGGGCTCGTCGAGATGGCGGAGCATGAGCATCCCCGAAAGCATCATCGCCATCGGATTCACCTTGTTCTGGCCTGCGTACTTCGGTGCCGACCCGTGCGTGGGCTCGAAGACCGCCGCGTGCGTGCCGAAGTTCGCGCCCGGCGCGAGGCCGAGCCCGCCCACCAGGCCGGCCGCGAGGTCGGAGACGATGTCGCCGTAAAGATTGGGGAGCACGAGCACGTCGTACTCCTCCGGCCGCTGGACGAGCTGCATGCAGAGGTTGTCCACGATTCGGTCCTCGAACTCGAGGTCGGAGTTCTCCTCGGCGACCTCCCGCGCGACGCGCAGCCAGAGCCCGTCGGAGAACTTCATGATGTTCGCCTTGTGCACGGCCGTCACCTTCCGGCGGCCGTTGCGGCGCGCGTAGTCGAACGCGAACTCGAAGATGCGACGGCTGCCGTCGACCGAGATCGGCTTGATCGAGATCCCCGACCGCGGCGGCACGTGCCCCCCGCGGGCCTCGATCCACTCGGCGAGCTCCTCGGCGTGAGCCGAGCCTTCCTCGTACTCGATGCCCGCATAGAGGTCCTCGGTCGCCTCGCGGACGATGATCAGGTCGACGTGCTCGTAGCGAGAGCGAACGCCGGGGTAGCTCTTGCACGGCCGCACCTGGCCGTAGAGGTCGAGCGTCTTCCGCAGCGTGACGTTCACGGAGCGGAAGCCGCCGCCGACCGGCGTCGTGATCGGGCCCTTCAGCGCGATCCCCGTGCGCTTGATCGAGTCGAGCACGTGTTCCGGCAGCGGGTTGCCGCCGAACTGCTCCATCACGTCCGCGCCGGCCTCCTGAACGTCCCACTCGAGCGCGACGCCGGTCGCCTCGAGGACGCGGCGCGTGGCGTCGGTCAGCTCGGGGCCGGTGCCGTCACCGGGGATCAGCGTCACTTCATGAGCCACGGCGCGTGACTCTAGCTGAGGCCTATAGATTTCCAGCCGATGAATGACTTCAAGCCCGGGCTCGAAGGCGTCGTCGCCGTCCAGACCGAGATCGCGGAGCCGGACCGCGAGGGCGGCGCTCTTCGCTACCGCGGGATCGACATCGAAGAGCTCGTCGGGCACGTTCCCTACGAGAAGGTCTGGGGGCTGCTGGTGGACGACGACATCAACTCCGAGATGCCGCACCCCGAGCCGTATCTGCCGGCCGCGCTGAGCGGCAAAGCGCCGTCGGACCTGCAGGCCGAGACCGCACGCCTCTCGGGCGTCTGGAAGCTCGGCAAGCTGAACGAGATCTCCGACGAGCAGGCGCGCGAGGATCTCGGCCGGCTCTCGGCGCAGATGATGGAGATCGTCGCCCGCTCGGCCGCGGTGGCCGACGGGCGCGAGCCGGCGCCGGACGACGTCGTCGCGCGCGGCGAAACCGCAGCAGAGCGCTTCCTCCTCCGCTGGCGCGGCGAGGCCGACCCGCGCCACGTCAAGGCGATCGACACGTACTGGATCTGCACGGCCGAGCACGGGCTCAACGCCTCGACGTTCACGGCCCGGGTTGTCGCCTCGACGGGCGCCGACTGCGGGGCCGCGCTCTCGTCCGCCGTGGGTGCGCTCTCAGGCCCGCTGCACGGTGGAGCACCCGCCTACGTCAAGCCGATGCTCGAGGAGGTGCAGGAGCTGGGCGACCCGGAGCGCTGGGTGCGCGATGCGCTCGAGCACGGGAAGCGGATCATGGGCTTCGGCCACCGTGTCTACCGGGCCGAGGACCCGCGCTCGCGCATCCTCAAGCGGACGGCGAAGGAGCTCGACTCGCCACAGGTCGAGGTGGCGGAGCAGCTCGAGCAGGTCGCGCTGAAGGCGCTTCAGGAGCGGCACCCCGAGCGTGTCCTGGCGACGAACGTCGAGTACTACTCGGCCATCGTGCTCGACGTCGCCGAGATTCCGCCGCCGCTCGCGCCCGCGATGTTCGCGTGCTCCCGGGTTGCCGGCTGGTCGGCGCACATCCTCGAGCAGAAGCGCACCGGCCGCCTGTTCAGGCCGTCGGCCCAGTACATCGGCCCCGCAGAACGATCGCTAGCCTCGGTGTGACCCTCGCCGAGGCAGCCGCCCTGGCGGACGAGCTGGCCAAACAGGGCAAGGAGCGCGAAGTCGCCGACCTGCGCCGCGACTGGGCCGACGAGCTGGAGCTGGAGGCGCGCTCGCAGGACTACCGCGAACGGGCTACGGCGTACCGAGCGATCGGCCAGCTCCGCTTTCGGCAGAAGACCGAGCTCCTGCGGCGCGGGCTCGAAGACGAGAGCCCGGCCTGCCGCGGCTCGGCGTTGCTCTCGCTGGAGCTCCTCTCTCGCGACGCGCCTCGGGAGATCAACGCGGTCCGGCCGCTGCTGCACACGCTCGCGAACGCGGACGACAATGCGGCGGTCCGGCGGCTCGCCGTCCTCTCGCTTCGGAACGGCTCTCCGCAGCGCGACACGATCGTGCTCCTGAACGGGATCGCCGAGGAGGACGGAGTCGAGCGCGGACTGCGGGAGCAGGCGGCGAAGGTGGCCGCCGAGCTCGAGAAGCGCGCCAAGTCGCGCTAGCGGAGCTCTGTCAAGCCGGTGGCGCCAGAGTGAGGCCGTGGCGACGCATGACCTCGCCGAGCCTCTCGATGTCCGGCGGGCCCTCCTCGCCGAGCACGCCGGCGACATCTCTGAAGTAGCCCGAGCCCATCAGCCCTGGGCTGACAATCGCAAGGAAGCGTGCGTCGACGTCGCCCTCATTGGTGAATCCGTGGATCACGCGGCGAGGTATGAACAGCGCCTCGCCAGGGCTCAGGTCGGTTCGCATCCCGCCCACGGTGAACGTCGTGACGCCGTCCAGGCCGAAGACGGTCTCGTCGAACTCGTCGTGGCTGTGAGGCGCGGGCATGCGCGCGTGAGCGGGAGCATCGCACTCGAAGACGCTGACACTGCCTCCGGACTCGTCTGCGTCGACGTGAAAGCGGACGGTGAGAGCCCCGACCTGGATCGGCTCGGCAGCGCTGTCAGGCATGGGATGATTATTCCCGCTTTCGCCTTGCGTGCGGATGGCTGCGGAAGTACACGTCGCGGCGACGGCGATCGCTGACGTGGGTGTAGAGCTCGGTTGTCCCGAGGTCGGCGTGGCCGAGCATCTCCTGGACGCTGCGGAGGTCCGCGCCGCCCTCGAGCAGGTGCGTCGCGAACGAATGGCGGAGGAGGTGCGGGTGGACGCGCTCGGGCTCGAGGCCGGCGCGCTCGGCCAGCCGCCGGAGGATCAGAAAGGCGCCGGCCCGCGTCAGTGCGCCGCCCTGGGCGTTCAGGAACAGATCAGGCCGGTGCCGCCGGTCGAGGTACGGCCGGCCGTGGGCGAGGTACCGGCGGAGGGCCTCGACCGCGTGGCGGCCGACCGGGACCACTCGCTGCTTGTCGCCCTTTCCCGTGCAGCTGACGAGGCGCCGCTCGAGATCCACGTCCGTCTTCCCGAGCCCGACCGCCTCGCTGACGCGGAGCCCGGCCCCGTAGAGGAGCTCGACCAGCGCGCGGTCGCGGAGCGAGCGAGGCGTCGTCCCGGGCGCGGCCTCGATCAGGCGCTGCGCCTCGGCGGCCGACAGCGTTCTCGGCAGCCGGCGCCGTCGCCGCGGCAGCTCGAGCGCCGCCGCAGGGCTGTCCGAGCGGACGCCGAGCAAGATCAGGTGACGGAAGAACGACCGAACTGCCGCGACCCTTCGAGCAATCGTCGCGGGCGAGAGCCCGGCGGCTCGAAGCTCCGCCAGCCAGCGCTCGAGGTCGTCGCTCGTCGCCTTGGAGGGCGGCCCGCCGAGCCAGTCGCCGAGCGCGCGGAGGTCCCGTCGATAGGCCTCGACGGTCTTGGGCGCGCGCCGCGCGGCAAGCAGGGCGAGGAAGCCCTCGACCTCCGGGTCGGAGCTCCGTGCAGCCGAATCGGGCCGCGGCGTGGCCATCGGACCCTCTTCCTTCGCTTCGGAGTCCCGGACGCCTGCCGTAGAGTTGCCGCGGCGTGAACGAGAGCAGCGATCTGGAGACATCCGCTGACCTCTTCGACGGGGCGGCCGACGAGCTCGAGCTGGCTGCGCAGCATTGCCGCACGGCGGCGAGTCATTTTCGTGAGCGGGAGGTTCCGCGCGGCGCCGCTCACGCCTGGGCTGCGCTCGGGCACGTGCTGAACGCGCAGGAGCAGCTCGAGCATCAGGCCCGGATTCACGCCGGCAATTCGAACCCCTGATCGCGAACTGAAGCCGCGTCAGGAGCGCGGGTGCGACTTGTCGTAGACGCGCCTGAGCCGGGCCGCGTCGACGTGGCTGTACATCTGTGTGGTCGAAAGCGAGCTGTGCCCGAGCAGCTCCTGGATCGTGCGCAGGTCGGCGCCGCCCTCGAGCAGATGCGTCGCGAACGCATGCCGGAGCCGGTGCGGGTGAGGAAGCAGCCGCCTGAGCGTGCTCGTGTCGAGCCGCCGGCCGCGCGCAGAGAGGAAGAGCGCGTTCTCGGCGCCGCGCGCCAGCTCGGGGCGCGCGTCTCGCAAGTACCCGCCCAGCCGCAGCGCTGCCTCCTCGCCGAGCGGCACGACCCGCTCCTTGCCGCCCTTGCCGCGCACGTGGACGAGCTCCTGCTCGAAATCGACGTCGGCGAGATCCAGGTCGACCGCCTCCTGCGACCGCAGGCCCGCCGAGTAGACGAGCTCGACGAGCGCCCGGTTGCGTGTTGCTAGGGGCCCCGAGCCTCCCAGCCCTTCGAGCGCGCCGTCCACCTCCTCGGGCCGCGGCGCGTCGGGCAGCCGCCGCGGGCGGCGGGGTGCGAACGACGCATCGGGCACGTTCTCCGGCCCGAGCGCGTGGCGCAGGAAGGCGCGCACGGCCGCCAGCTTGCGCCCGATCGTCGCGGGCGCGAGCTTCTGCGGGCGGGCTCGTCCCAGCTCGGCCGCGTAGTCGGCGAGCGTCCGCACGTCCACATCCGCGAGGTGCGTCCCGCGCCGCTCGAGCCAGCTCGCAAACTCGCGCACGTCCACGCCGTAGGCCCGCCGCGTCGCGGGAGCCAGCGCCGGGCTCTCGAGGAAGCGCTCGATCTCCGCCTGCACGGCGATCACTTCGGCGCGCGGGAGGAAACTCCCCTCAGCCGACGGCCGAGACGATCTCTTCGGAGAGGCTCGGGAAGCCGCGCAGAAACTCGGCTCGCTCGGCCTTGAAGCGCTCGACGAGGGTGCGGTACTCGTCTCCGCGGCCCTGCTCCTCGTAGAGCCGCCGCGGCTGCAGGATCTCGGGCTCGTCGATCCCCGGCACCGATGACGCGACGAGGTAGCCGAAGTCGGGATCGCGCTCCCACTCGATGGTGCCCTCGGCGATGCCCTTGACGATCGCCGACGAGTGCTTGATCCGCACCTTGCGCGAGCGCTCGTCGTCCTCGTGCCCGCCGACGCGGCCGGTGTTCATCACGTAGACCTCGAGGGGGTGCTCGGCGAGCAGCTCGAGGAAGCGGTTGCCCTGCAGGTCGTGCAGCATCGGGAAGAACGGGTTCGTCCCCGGCACGCGCAGGAACTTGCCGGCCTCGTCGGCGCCGCCGGCGCTCGTGCCGGTCGTCTCGCCGAGCATGAAGAAGGCCGCCGCCTGCGGCCCTTCGAGCTTCGCGACGGCCGGGACGATGTTCTCGTTCTTGTTCAGGATCAGCAGGAAGTGCGCCTCCTCGATCTCGTCGGCAGAGGCGGCCTCGATCACCGAGAACGGGAACGTCGCGCGGCCGTTCGAGGTGTAGTTGGTGTCATAGAAGTCGACCTCGTCGCCGTGCTGCGAGACGTTCTCCAGGTAGGAGTCCGGCTGGGTGACCGCGCCGTGGATCGTCGGCTCGTCCTCGGGGTTGAGCCCGAAGGTCTTGGCGAAGCAGCCGTTCTCGGTCGCGTAGACGCGGCCGTCGGGCATCCAGGCGACGAAGTCGTCCTGGACCGGCAGCGAGCCGTTCTGCCGGGTGAAGGTGGTCGTCGTCTTGCCTGTTCCCGACAGCCCGACGATCAGGCCGACCCGCTTGCCGTGCTCGGTCGGGATGATCTTGCAGCCCGCGTGCAGCGGGATCCCGCCGCGGTCGTAGACGAGCTTGTTCCACATCCGCAGGCCGCCCTTCTTCGACTCGCCGAAGTAGTCCGAGTTGAAGACCCGCGTGACGCCCTGCTCGAGGTCGACGGCGATCAGGCGGTCGTCGGGGAAGCCCTCGGCCTTCAGGTTCGGCGTGTAGATGACCGTGAGCTCCGGCTCGGCCTGCTCGCCGGGCGCGAAGTAGAGCTGCTGCTGCATGCCGGCGATGTTGGCGTTGGCCGCCTCGATGTACAGCCGCGCGGGCGTGCCGAAGTCGGGGTTGTTCCCGATCGTCCCGTCGACGACCACCATCTCCTGCTGCGCGATGTACTCGTCCTGGAGCCGGGCCCAGCGCTCGCCCTCCTCGCGGGAGATCGCCTGGTTCTGGCCGTCGGGCTCGTCGGTGACGATGAAGGTCGAGCGCTTGGAGCGGTTCACGACCTCCGTCTGGACGTTGAGGTTCCCGTAGCGCGTCGGACGGGCGTTCGGCATCCGGCCGGCGAGCTCTTTCAGCTCCCCGGGGGACGGGTTCTGGATGACGGCCGCCGCGTGGGGCAGCCGGAAGAGCATCTTGGCCACGGGCCGGATCTTACCCCGGCCCCGCCGGACCTAAGCGGTTCTGCAGAATGCAGGAATGGAAGCGCCGCCATCCCCGGAGCACAGGATCGCCGTCGTCTACCGGCTCCGCCGCGCGCGGCGATGGCTCGTCGTCCTGCTCGGCGGCGTGGCGCTCGCGCTTCTGCCCTGGTCGGGGTACCTGGGCGCGTCGCTGCCGGCGGAGCACGTCGTGCACCACTGGGACGCGGCCTGGGCGGGGTTCGATCTCTTCGAGGCGGCGGCGCTCATCGGGACCCTCGTCGCGCTCCTGCGCGGCTCTCCGCTGCTGCCCCTTCTTGCCGCGGTCGCCGGCACGGCGCTCCTCACCGACGCCTGGTTCGACATCGTCACCGCGAACGTCGGCTGGGACCTCACCGTGGCCCTGATCGAAGCGGTCTTCGCCGAGCTGCCGCTGGCAGCGCTCTGCTACTGGCTCGCATACGACGCGACGGGCACGCTCGTCAGCGCCGCAACGGAGCCGGCTTTGGCAACTGGCCCTCGGCCCACATCGCCGCCAGACCGACCCGGCCAAGGCCGAGAACCCGCTCGAATAGCAGGTACCGAGGCTCCCAGCGCGGGAAGAATTTCGCGTTGAAGCGGTGAAGGCGCTCGATCTGGAAGAAGGAATCCGCCGCCAGCAGCACCCGGCCGATCAGGCGCTCGACGATGCCGTGCGGGCCGTGGATGAAGCGTGAGAAGGCCGCGAAGTTGAGCGAGACCTCGTCGATGCCGCGGTCGCGAAGCAGCTCGAGGCCGCGGGCGACGAGGAACTCCATCAGGCCGTTCGGCATGTCGTGGTCGCGCCGCATCATCGACAGCGAGACGGCAGCGCGGCCGTAGCTCGGCACGAAGTGGAGGAAGCCGCGGATCCGGCCGTCGGCATCTCGCCCGACGACGACCAGGCTGTCGGCGTGCTCCTCGCGCCTGAGGGCGTCGAGCGACATCGCGAAGCCTCGCTCGCCGGCGCCCTCCCGCCAGCGGCTGCTGACCGCGTCCAGCTCGGCGATCTCGGCGACGGAGAGCTCGCCGAGCTCCTGCAGGCGGGCGGAGAACCCCTGCTTCTCGAGCCGGCTGACCGACTGGCGCACCTTGCGGATCGCGCGGCCCTCGAGCGAGAACGAGCGCGTCTCGACGACGGCCTCGTCGCCGAGGTAGAGGGAGCGGAGTCCGAGCTGGCGCCACAGGGGTCGCAGCCGCTCGCCTGCGCCGAGCACGGCGATTCGCAAGCCGCGGGCCTCCGCGAACAGGCTCAGCTCGCGGAGCAGGCCGGGAATCGCGTCGTCGGGGCCGACGGGGTCGCCCGAGACGAGCAGCACGCCTGTCTCGACGCAGTAGCCGAGGAACGCCCGCCGGTCGCTGCTGAAGAGGTAGTGCTGGTCGTGCCGGAGCTTGAA